>Ga0307981_1001079_pt1 | contig 25591 bp, 20 predicted proteins | sample OrgLakmetagen987_FD_201849 | JGI IMG/M metagenome (GOLD analysis project Ga0307981, IMG submission 201849) | Saline water microbial communities from Organic Lake, Antarctica - #987 | ecosystem: Environmental > Aquatic > Non-marine Saline and Alkaline > Saline | place: Antarctica: Organic Lake... | reverse complement strand
TACCGTATCCAACTGCGTAGCCATCTCATTTTAAATCGAATCATCAATCGACCATGGGAATCTGTTGGAGCGGTCTCTAAACTCGCTACAAGTACTTGTTCGTGTAACTTCTCTCTCATCCTCCGGAAACCGACAATCACCATGACAATGGACGCGCGAAGATCCAATTGCCCTCTGGAAGATCTCTTGCTCGCCTGTACCAATATTACCGACCAGGCGCTCTCTTGCCGGACGCTCCCCAGCAGCCAGCGACTATCTACTGCCTTCAACGACGATAACGATAAAAGCAGCTGTATTGATGCCTCTCTTCACGAGGAACGCGAGATTTCACGATGGATGAACCGACAGATTATTGAATACCAAACTGCTGCTCTGGCGCACCACCCAACAACAACGGCAGTATTCTCGCCATCGGCAGCGTCCGTCTCGACGCTACAGCGCCAACTCGTGCAAGCGTCGGCACAGATACAGCAAGAACATGCGCTAGTGTCTCGCATAGTGCAATCGCAAGTAGCCTTGCAAACATCGTTTGTAACTGCTACTGCTGTTGATAACATTATCAATCCTTTGACAGAGGCAACTCGGCTACTGCGACAACAAGCCGTACAGAGTCGCAATGCCCAGGTGGCGATCGCTCTCGCGCAGTCGCAAACGCTGGACCGTGTGCGACGACAAGTTCAAGAGGCGGCTGAGTACTGCCGCCGACAACAAGACACGAATCGTCATGCATATCGGAAAGATATGCATGCACTCGAGCAGCAGAACGCCTCTACTGCCATGGATAGTGTAGATCCCGGGCTGCCAGCAGCAGAGACCCAACGACAAACGAAAGAAAACCTCATTCTCCAGAGGGCGCTGGCTGACCTTTTGGCCGGTAGCCGTTTGGATTGGTACAGCGACGAACGATTGCGTCAAATCATGCTGCGTCTGGATGAGTGAATAAGATTGATTCGTAATTGCACTCTCTCTCTATTTAGACTATTAGCAAAGTACCTGTGTTATAGGACGTTGTACTTGTGCGAGCTGCTGCCACCACCCGCACTACTCTTGGCTCCCACACGCAGCGTCTCGTCGTTCAAGAGTCGCTGAATCTCGGCCACGCAATTCTTGAGAATCTGCTCGCTCGTGGCTTCCAAATGCAGATAGAGCTTGCGATCTCCTTCAGCAGGCGTCCGGCCGGGTCCAAAGTAGGTTCCTTTCAAGGTTACGGCCGTGCGGAATTCATCTTGCAAGCGCGACGTGGTGTCTCGCTGCGTCACCTTCCAGCGTGCTTCCATGGGGTAGTCGTTGATTTCGAGCTCTTGCAAGTAATGGTTGTGACCCATTTGTACCGGACGACCCAACGTAGGATCGTTCATGGCGGCAGCGACAGCCGCAGCATTATCGTCTTCCTTTTCAGCGGCGGTGGGAAGAATACCAGCCTTGCGAAGAAGCGCTTCTTTCATGCCTGGTAGAGCCAGGAGTTCGGGGGTCAGGTTGGCGGGAATCTCCATTGGCTTGTCTTCCTCCCTGGGCTTGGATTCCTTGCCGTTGTTTTCGCTGCCGTTGATCTTGGTAGCAGCGTCGTTCAGCATAGGATCGTCGTCCTCGGGATCGAGCAGTCCAGCTTCAATCAAGGCCTGTCGTTTTTCCAGTCGAGCCATCTTTTGCGCATCGTTCATTTCGGTCGAGTCGTACGTATATCCCTTACCTTTGAATCCAGAGCCAGCAAACTTGGCTTCGCCCTTTTCAACCTTGGCTTTGAACTCATCGGAGAGCTCCTTGAGAGCGGGAGAGATACGCTCCGCTTCACCAGATTCGCTCAAAGCTCGTACAACAATGGGTGCGTACTTGGCCTCCTCTGTCGGGTTGACAAAGGTGTAGGCGACACCCTTGTGACCAGCTCGACCAGTCCGTCCCACCTGATGCACATAGGCTTCCAAGTGATTCGGTGCCGAGTAGTTGATGACACAAGAGCATGCCTGCACGTCCAAACCACGCCCAGCGACTCCAGTCGCGACCAAAACGTTGGGTCCGTCCTTTCGCTTAAAGTCGGAAATGGTGGAATCACGATCTTCCTGTTCTTTACCACCGTGGAGCGAAAGCGAAGGATAGCCATTGCGGAGTAATTGTTCAAACAGACTGTCCGCCCTTACTTGCGTATCGACAAAGATAATGATTTTGTTGGTTCCCTCCACCTGTTCCCCAAGTAGTTGCAAGAGCCGCAAGAACTTTTCGTTCTCATCCACGAGCTCGGCATATTGTGTAACACTATCGGAGGCCACTGACCGACCACCAACCATGATTTCGACTGGATACTTTAGTGATTTGCGTGCTAGTATTTCCACCGCCTTGGGAAACGTGGCAGAAAATAGTACAGTCTGGCGATCGGGTCGGACCGCTGCCACAATGGCAGAGATCTGCGGGGCAAAGCCCATGTCGTCTGTGAAAGTAGAGAGAGAGAAAACGAGATGGTCAGTTTGGGAAGTAACGAGCATATGCATACAGTTAGATCGACGCGGAGAACACTTACACATTCGGTCGGCTTCGTCTAGACAAATGTACGTTACACGCTGCAAGGACAGGATCTTGCCCGAGTGCATGGTCAGAATATCAATCAAGCGCCCCGGTGTTGCGACCACGACATGCGTGCCGCGTTTCAGGTCGGCAATCTGTTCTGCGACACCGGCACCTCCATAGATGGCCGTGGAATTTAGTCCAAACTGCTTGGCGAATCCTTTACATACAATGTGAATCTGATAGGCCAGCTCTCTCGCTGGGGCAAGGATCAATCCAATCGGACCCGACTCGTTATTTTCCAAAGGCGGCTGAACGAGAATGTGTCGAAACAATGGCAACAGATACGCGAGCGTTTTGCCGCTACCCGTCTTGGCGATTCCAATAACGTCTCTTCCGGCCATGATACATGGAATACACTGAGCCTGCACTGGGTAGGGTGTCGTTATACCTTGCTTCTCCAGTATTTCCACAATCCTTTCGGACAGACCACATTCTTCAAAAGTTGATACCGGCGCCGGGGCACCGTGTCCTCGCACTCGCACTTTTAGCTTGGCCCGACGATTGGTAATTTCATCGTTGGATAGACCAGCCAAGGCTCGGGGGACTCGATATAAATTCTTTTGAAAGGGCAGGTAGTCAATCTGCGAGTGATCGACAGCCTTGAGTTCCTTTTTCTTGTTGAGTTCGGCCAAGACGAGCAGGGCATCAGGTGCCGCCTTGGCAGCTTCCAAGCTTCGTTCAGCCTCTTCCATGACGCCACTTTCGAGTCCGCCGTCAAACAAACGACCAAGTTCGGGAGCTGCGGCCGCTTGGGCAGACTGCCGGGCTTCGTCGGCATTCCGTTCCAGTTGACGTAAGCGCTCTTCGCGACGAGACTTTTCCGTCTTGACTTCGGATGCGAGTTGTGCTGGGCGTGCAAGCTCTTCAGTGGTAATATCGCTTTCTAACGCGGGTCCAGGAGTTGATTTCAGTGCTTCAATCAAGGCTCGTCGCGCTTCCTCTTCCTGTTGGTCCTCGGTATCGGATGCGTCACTGAGCCAATCGTTCGGGATGTAAATGGGTGTACTTCCACTTGCCGAAACATTTTCGTGTTCTGTTTTTCCAAGCTGCTCAATATCTAGAGCTGTAATGACTCCACCAGAGACGGGATGCTGCTTAGAGGAGGACGGACGCATCATGGAGCCGCCAACATTGACCGAGACTGGTTCTTGCTGGCCGGATCCGTCGGAAGCAGTAACTGTTCCGAGTGCTCCCGCTTCTAACTTTTCCATAAACCGATCTAAAGCATCTTTACCCATCGGAGCTGGTTGAGCGGATGCTGCTGCCTTGGGTGGGGGGTTGTCCCATCGACTGGAGGTCTTGGCACGTTTGGGTGGTGCCTCCGGTTCGTCGTCCGAATCTCCCATGAGATCCAGAGGAGGCTTTCGTCTCGGCTTTTCGTCTTCTTGGCTGCCCATATCACCTTCATCGTCGGCGTCGTTGTCAAAGAATGGATTACTGGCTTTCAACTTCTTGGGAGCCGCCTTCTTCTTCTTCTTTTTAGAGCCCATGCCAATGGACAGCGAAACCTTTGGCGCAGGCTCCTGTGATTGTTGTTGTTTTTGCTTCCATTTCTCTAAACGGATGCGTTTGCGCTCTTCGGCAGAAAGTTTTATCTCGTTCATGATCGATCAAGATGGATTTCTCGCAGGATGTTCGTTTCGGTACGGCCGCTGCTATACCTTTGGCCATTGTCGCTCGTTGATCGTTGGGTAGTTGGCTTCGTGGTCCGTCCATTGATATTTATGACCGGCGTTCGTATTCTGTAATTTATACTCTAAAACGTATAGTCGACCTAGAAACGCCGAACTTTTAGACTCGCCGAAAGTGACAAGCGCCACAATCAACAACACGAACGATCGACAATGGTGATGAACGCTTAAGAGTGAGGAAGAGTATAGTTAAGCTTACAAAACATCGTGACTGCTTACCATTTACTGGAGTCAGAAACTGTCGGAAAAATATTAGACGATAAGCCATGCAGTGGCTCAGCAAGATTGACGACGTTCTGGACTACGCCTTGACGCCGAGACCCAAGAAGCAGCAAGTCAACGATGGAGTCGATGGCCCGAGTGAGCAGCAAGAAGAAGTTCCAAACGAGCAACTGTTTGTGAAAGCATCAATTGCACAATCTCCTGCTCTTAATTCAGTCATTCGTCCAACAAAGTATCCGGGTATGGTCAAACGAACTCCCGCTTCGATACGCCGAACTCCCACCGAAAATAACGACTACCTTACCCAGTCCATAGCAATACCCGCCTCCAAACGCAACGCAGTTGCAAGGCCCGGGGATATTTATAGTGCTTCTAGAGCGACGCAAGACGATGAGTCCTCGGATAGTTCGTCGTCTTTGCGGCATAATCCTCTACACGCCTCTTCCCGAGCTCCTCCCGATGTTCACAAACACAGCAGCAGCATGGAGAATTCCAAGCAAAAATTGGTCGCAATAGAGATTCACGAGAATGGTGGCGGAAAAGATACGCAACGGATAGTGGATACAGTCTCGGCTGTCGTTGATCTAAGTCGAAACCAACAATCGCGGCAGCTACAGGCCGACGAAGACGACGTGACAAGTTATCTGGGAAACGACGAGGTATCGACTATCGCCGCGTCTATCAGCTTTGAATCCAAAGAACAAAAGGAAGAGCTGCCACATGCAAAACATTATATAGATTCGTCCAACCCAATCTCCTCCGCTGTGCTCCATCGTCCTGCACGATACCCTGGTTCTCTGCGAAGGACCCCATTGAACCGGCGACCTCTCGGAGTCGAGGTTGATGACGATGAAGAGTCTTGTTCTTCGGCCACTCTGCCAGTCAATCGACGGCTATTGTCAGCGTGCGTGGGAAGTTCGCAACCAAAGGAGGCGAGCGGTACCAACGGTAACAGAGGGAAACCGAAGGTGGAGAATTCGAGCGAGACTTCTGATACGGACGAGATAAACCTGGACAGTCACCCGACCGAATCTCACAAGAGAGCCATTGACGAGACTTTGCTACTGACGCACCAAGAATCCGCGCCAGAGACGCCGATACGGAAGAATTTCCCCGCTGTGTTGGGCGAGTTTAGCGAGCCACAGCGCGAGACTTCAATGGGCAATGGAGTGGAAAAGGTACCTTCCACCTTAGAGAGTACCCAGAATGCACTTGCAATGGGGGCCTCAACAGCAGTCTCACATGAGAACGAGACAACGGATAACAATAAAGAGGATGGCGAAACTGCTGAGGATCCACGAGCGAAGAACTCGTTTAATGCGTCACACTCGCAACCGTCGATCTCAAACCTCTCCAGTCGCTCCGCGTCACTGTCTAGCCCCGCGGAGCCCAGCTATCACAGATCACTGTCTAACCTACACGAGAAAGATGTATCGGGGGTCTCCAAGCCCACAGAATTATCACAGAATCCACCTGTGGAAGCCATACATACCCAACCAAAGACGTATGTTGACGCGAATGCTGACGCTGATTCTCCAGTTTTGCGAGCGGGTGATGGAATACGCCAGCAGGAAAGAGAGCAAGCTCAAACTCCCGTGGTCTCCGTGCCTCGTAATGTTGAATTTCGGTCAGAGTTTGAGGTAAAGGGAATCCTGTCAACCTGGAACGATGAACACTTTGACTCTGCTGCACCCTTTGACAATGGGCTGAACTGTCATGGTGTCGTTCATGTTAGAGTACTGCGCGCACAGCGTCTTCCGTGCTCAGTCGGTTCAGTTATTCAAGCTGCCGTTTCGTTGAAACCGTGGAAAGGCCGTGTAAAGTCTGCAAAAGCCCGCTCATTTGCTGGTCCACTCGAGAGCTCTGGTGTCTGCGCTAGCTGGGATGAGGACGAGAGTCCGTCTATTTCGGTGGTCCATGCATACTCAAGCGAAGACAGTCCGGTGCCATCACTAGAAATCGCATTGCTTTTCAGTCCTTTAGGACTTTTCGATGTCACGATGTGCTCTTTGACTGTTTCCTGCCGACGTCTTCTAATGTCTCCCATGGTTGCCAAACGGCAGTGGTTGACGACGACAACGCATGATGCGGGAGCGGCAGTAGGAGTGCTTTCCGTTGACAACAATCGCACGCCCCTTGTCGAAATTGAAGCAATGTTTGAGCCTGCTGATTATATCAAGCGCTCGGAGTCTGCACCTATCGATATTCATGAATCTGGAGGTAGGATCAACATGGAGCTGCCTCTTATCGAAGACACAACTGTTCCTCCTGCTTCCGCTAGCCTAGCATCGAAGTCAAAATCACAACACGGAGAGATTTCCCCATCAGACTTCTCTTTGTCGTTCGATTCCAGAAGAAAGGGGGATGCCAAGGCAGCGCCCCATCCGCCCCATCTACTCCGTCTGATCACGTATTGGTCGCCTGCCAATTGCTGCGTATGCGATCGAATTATATGGTCGGGTCTGTGGAAAGAAAAGGCATATCATTGCGAGGAATGCAATGTGGACTGTTGTAGCGACTGTCAGCTACAGGTTGATGTCCAACTACCTTGTGGCTCAGAGTTGACGCAAAGTGTCGTGAAGAAAATGATTCGGAATCGACTCACTTTATCGAACATTTTACACGCTGTGGCTCCACTTGAAGAGCTTCATGTCAAAGCTAAAGAGGGAATGCTTTTATCGTCTGGATCTGATATCTCCAAACAGAAGAGTATACACGCCTCGACAAGTAGAATCGGGGGAGACAACGGTGGTATCGGAACATTGAAGATTGACTTCTTTCAAGCTCATTTATTCGAAGAGACTCTACCGGCCGAAACGGAGCGAAATCTCGTTATTGATCGCAAAGGAGTGCGCTTCCGAAGCGGAGACTACTACATCCGAATTACCACGGCGGGAAGTAAGAAGACAGCACGTACTCGGACAATCCAGGGCACGGGACGCCCACGATTCGAATCGGGTGAGATGCGATTCAACGTGTAAGTGGAAACACATGTTTACGACTATCATCTGATTGCTCTTTGTCTAACCTGTTGCATTTCCTACGCTCTCCAGGTCTCATTACGGCACGGAGTTCCGAGTTGAAGTGGTCGACAGCGCAACTGATAAGCCAGTGGGAGTCACGCTCTTGACGACACAGTCGTTGATCCAGGAGCAGCGAGACCTAATGGTGGCAGAAAAAGGTATTCCTTTACTCTCTTTTCACCATGGCCCAGAAAAATTTGATCGGAAACGACGGCTGATCCTGGAACTGCGGACTGGACTGAAAACTGGTTTTAGTTCGGACTTTTACGCTCCGTCGTTAGGACAGTCATACTCGCAGTCGCACGAAGGCAAGTGCGATTAATCGAATTCACTAGACTAGTCTACCGACGATTAGTCCATCATCTCTCACACTGTCGAATTCTTACAGGTGAAATCGTCGGCTATATAGAAGCGTTGGTTGGCTTGGAAGAGGACACAGGCTCTTTGTACGGAAAAGTGCCATATGAGTGCCCTCCGCGCCCACCCGACGAGCTAGATATGCACTTGTTCCAACGTCACCTGTCTCGGGTGTCCTTATTGATCGAGGACTTCCAGAGGTCGTTCGAAATGTATCTCTATATCGTTGGCTGGAAGAACCCAGCAGTGACAAGCCTCGCTTTGATGGTTTTCGTTTTCTCATGCTTCCGACACGATCCAGCATACATTGGAAGCGTTCCCTTCTTCTTCCTTGTCGCTTTTATGCTGTACCTCTCAATGATCAGGAGACGAGGCCATCCAAAAAATCGATTCTTGCACAGAGAGATCGACGCCCATCGAAAGGTGAGTACTTTGACGGTACACCAGTAGCTTATATCGATACGACAAGGGATACGAAACTTGTTCTCATTTATGCTCTCTCTTGATTCTATCATCCTTGCCACACAGGCGGAAAAGGTCGCCGTGGACTATACGCTACATCGTCCAGTTGGGCTTTTGAGTCTTCAGGTGCTTCAAGCGAAGAATATCCGGTCTCCTGAGCACGGACTCCCTGGCAATGTTAGTTGTCGGACATACTGGGATCCAACACGATACGCGACCGAAAAGAGGAGGAAGTCGATCATTTCACTAGACAAAGCTGCAACTTCAACCCATGAAATCGGAACGACAGACTCTCTTTACGCGATGAATCCTGTTTGGGAGCGAATGGCTGAGAGTGATGGATCGAAACGACTCAAGCTGATACTCTCACACGGCGATGGTAGCTTCGGAGCGTCGGAGGAGCAGAAGAGCCGCAGTGGCGCAGTTGACTTTCCAATTCTGCAGCCATTTGAAGCGGTGAGTAAGGATTTGCCTGCGCTTGTGCCGTGGTCGGATTCACATGGTGCAGTTGTCGTCGAGGTCAAGTTCCACGACATTTTGAATATCTTACCCGGGTCGGAATACGCATTAGGCGAAGTATCGATCCCTTTCGCCAGCTTGGTGGAAGCAGGAGAACTGGAAGGTTGGTTTCATATTCTGGGCGTTGGGGCAACTAGAGTTCTCCCCGGTCTGTCTGCAGAGGACCATGTAGGGCTTTTGACGGATGGCAGCAAAGGTCAAGCGAGCCCAACGAATCAAGCGACTGAAGATTCCATGCTGCTTTTCTTACGAATTAAGTGGACACCTCCAAACGAGAACACTGGGCGGGTTGAAACACAAAGGGAGGCATCTGTCGTTGTTCAAGAGGAAATGGTGCGACAAGCGATCATGAGTCGACAGCAGCAACAAAAGCTCGACCTTATCGGCAGTTCCATCGGTGCGATCAACAAATTTCGGGGCTTGAGCGGCAACCTGCTTGTGGTACAGAATACATTGGGCTCTATCCTCGACTATATTGAAGCTATCCGCAACGGCTTCAATTTTTCGGTATGTTACATGTTGTTGATGTGTTGGCTGCGCGGTTTTCAACGTCTTTCTGACACTTTCAGCTGTAATCCATCTCGCAGGATCCCTACAAGTCGTCAGTCTTGTTGGCTGGGCTATTCGTCTTATGGTTGTTCCTTGTGCTGGTACAAACTTGGGTAATTGTTCTGACAGCAGGGCTGGTAAGACTCTTCAGATTGGCATCGTCAATGCGCCTCCGAATCAGCTATTGCGTTCTCACTTTTTCGTCTATTGTCCTACCAGGCTCAATTCGGCTACACGTTCTACGAACGGTTCGGTTATCTATTAAAAGCAAAAGAGACAACGGAAAGAAAGAAGCGTTCCAAAGAAGACGAAGCGCCCGACGCCCCATCACCTATTGTCGTTTGGATTATGAATGCCATTCGCGGGCTACCAACGGACGAGGACCTTCGACAGACATACTTTTGGGAAAGCCGTCGGTGCGGGGCGTTGGAAAAGAGCAAGCATGCCGAAGAGAAACGCAAGTCGCGTCTACAGCGTCTGTGGAGAGCCCAATGGTATTCGTCTGTAAAAATACTGCGGCCAAGCGACACTAGCAACGATTTCTACTGGGTGATGGCATTTGCCATAATTCAAGGCCACCGGTTTCTTTGGTGGCGATCAGCGGAAGATTTCGACAACGGGGAAGTTCCATTGGGACGTATCTTCTTGGCAGGCCACGCTGGTCTAGCGACACCGTCGCCATTGGAGCTTCGATCTTTCCAACATGATGAACTTGCAAGGACCGTCTGCATTTTCGGACGAGGGGAAGAGAATCAGGAGCGTGTGACCATACTTGCTTCGGCCGTCGACGCGAAGGAAGCTCTTGAAGAAATGATCGTTTCTTCGGCCACTATGAAAAAAGACTGAATACAATAGAGATACTGGGGGTTCTCTCTATTCCTTCGTGTCATTACTACCACTATAGGGCGATACGATTCTAGCACCAGACATTATTGCCATATACTTGTATTTGGTGTGTCTCCCTCTACTAGTCTGTCGAACTGACAAGTATCGCGCACAAACTAGTAGCTTTTAATAGATAACCGCAATACAAGCACATAGCTACAGTATAATAGTGAAGGCGCAGCTACCGGTATCGAACCCCAAGTTCAAATGCACCGTGCACTCGATATCGATCGTCCAATCATCTCGCAGTGCCGTATAATCGAGCAACGTCTGTCACAATCGATCGAGGTACCAGTCGCGACAACTCTTCACGCGCCGAGTTTGCATCTTGCGTTTTACAAATATCCCGAATCAAGGTGGAGCTAACGTGATTGTATTCCGGCTTGCCTTCCAAAAAGATGGTTGGCAAGGGCCACCAAAGGGGGCCCAAGAGCAATGGTCCCCACGTGTTGAGAATTTGTAAACTCCTTTCATCTACCCCGTCCTTTCTCCAACTGCGAATGCCACGAACAAACAGTAATGCGCCCTCTCCTTTGACATGCCTCCAAATGTACCCTTTGACAACTTGCACTCGAACATTACTCGCTGGCGTATCCTGGAGCATTCGTCGAGTCAATTCTGCTCGATCATGCGGTGGCACTGGGTAATTTTTGTTAGGATTAAATCCAACAACAACAATCACTTGACCAAACCTGTGAAATAGGAGTGAACGGATAGGATAAGATGGGACGAAAAGAACACACGGTAAGCATCACGGGCAAAACGTAGAATCCTTTCCATCTTTCGTACCGTTCCGAGAGATAACGAAGCATGGCCATGTGGCCATTGTGAGGAGGATTGTAGGATCCAGCCAGCACAACTGTGAGCTTCTTGTCTCTTCTGCGACGGCCCAAACCATCTGGCATGGGCCAAGGGTAGGTGAGGATCCGTGGAACGATTATGGGAAAGACGAGCTTGGCAGCGACGGAAAGCATCAAAAGGCCAATGGCAATGGCCGTTGTCGTCAACAGCGAAAGAGGCCATGCATTCAACAGGGATTCGAATGGAACGCTCATCTTTGGTTGCCGCTCCCAATATGGGTCGTCTGCAGCCTGTCTCTCTCACCAGAGGTTCATTGTGCTCTCGTTACAGTAGTCTCATCTTACACTCACGTCGCACGTCTCGCGTCTCGGCCATCGTCGCGGTCGTCGCGAACACGTGGCAAACGTGTCAATTCAGAAATTCTGCAAAAATGAGAAAGCGTTTCGCAACCACAAACACTTTTCGGATCCCAAACAGCCACCGTAGAGTCGACCATGAGTATCGCGACCGTTCTGGTCCCCTGGGAGGATGACAAGCCGCTCCAGATCCTCGAGGTAGACAATGAGTTATTAGACGACGCTGTAGAGAAGGCGTTACGGTCGCAAGAAGTACGAAAATCGCTTCTGCTAAGGCCATCGGACGCGGCGCCAGGCCTTTATGCTCATCAGCGTACCGACCGTGGGGTACAATCAAAGCCCAACCTGCGGGCAACTCGACTCTCCATGGCCTGCGGCCTCTTTTCCATTCGATTCTACGGTGATGTAATTCTCTCAAGATCGGCGGGTGCCAATCTCACCATCTGTCACGTCCAAGCCGGGTGCCTCCGGGGCCCCGATCTTCGGAGTTCGGTGGTCGCAAGCACCGACGACTCTGTTCCAATCCCCGACTGGATCGGCAATGCAACCCAGCAAAACTATCACGATCGACCCGTAATAGCTCGCTTAGTAAGAGCCATGAAAGAAGACAAAGAGAGTGATAACGATTCCGGGTCGTCGTCTTTGGATGATGACAACAACGATGACGGCGACAGTATCGACTCAGATACACCACCATCTGGAGTCGGCCAACAAGAATCACCCAACGAGTTGCCATCGCGAGAGCTCGTCACACGGACCACACTCTGTCTTTACTGTCGAAGGCCAGCGTCAACGCTCTGTGACTGTGGTGGTGCTTACTTTTGCGACAAACCTCGAAAATGTCGGAGCGAAGGGTACGTACTGGCAGCCTGGAACGACTGGAGCCCCGACCTTTCTCCTCGCTCACTAACAAGCTACTTCTCCCCCTATATTGCTTTAGTTGGTCACACGATTGTCTCTGTTCAACATGGAAAGTGTATACGGAACGACGCAATGAGCTGTCGACCTTTCCACTCGGAGACTGGTACAAGGAACTGGTCGGCCGAGAGTTTCAAACGTCAGAGGAGCCCTACGAGGTATTCCTAGCTCGACTCGGTATCACAAAGAACGGCACCTCCACTTCATCTTGGTGGCGAACCGAAATGGACGGCTGGTCGGGAGGAGAAAGCGATAGCGCCAAGACTATTGACGTCACAATTCGCCGGTCGTATGCGCAAGGCTTTTCTCCCCTGACAGACATTCCGCCAGAACGGAGAGTGACCGAGGACGATGTTGCCCAAGCCAATATATCAGAGCGGAATGTGCTTGGATTCTTGCGTCTGCAGTCGTGGGATGACTACTATCGACTGCGAGGAATCTCTTCAGGCAGTCCGGTTGCCCTCTTGCTGACCTTTCCCGTCACGCTCTACTATCTGTTGGTTGAATACGGCGAGGTTCCTTGCACTGTCGCTCGCATGTTGAAGCGTCCGTTGCGCATTCATGTCGTTGGTGCCGAAAAGGAAATTAACTTTTTGGATCTCTTCCAGGAGGTGGCCTTTATTGTGCCACCCGACTTTTGCATCGAGCTTGTTTTTTGCGTTCGCCAAGACATGCTGCCGCCTTCGATGCGATCCGACAGTAAAACGGGTCAATTTGAGGTGCATCTCACTGCGAATCTTCGTATCATTGTCGTGAGTGGGACGTATGGTGAATCGCTGGATCCCAACTTTGACTGTGGCAGTGGCGCACCGGATATGTTGGTGGCATTCAATGCGGGCCTCTACGCCTACGAGAGCTGGCGGAGTGTCGTGGACTTTCTCGATCAGTCTTCCGGTGTCGTGGGGGTCTTTACCGACTACAATGAGTTCAGTGGCGTCCAGTGTGCGAGTTTGGGTGGGGCTGCGAGTCGAGAGACAACGCGAGTCTGCCCATTTCGGCAACCGAGAGCCATGCCCGTCTACAGCATGAATCTCCCTCAGTTCAGCAACGGCTTTCTCTACGCGTTAAATGCGCAAGAGTTGGACTAATAAGAAGCTTCGTCTAATTTTTTAGACCATCGAGCCAATCCAGTGTCATGCGCAACTTTTGGAGAGCACTTTCCGACACTAGCCACGCGGCCGATCCGGCCGAATATTCTACATCGTTTTGTCTGGCCACCTCCGCCTGCTGCTTGTGGCCGCAATCCCACTGTGAACGCTGTCCAACTCACCCACCTTAAGAGAATCAAGATTTGTGATTGACGATGAGAAAGTATTTCCTAGCGAGTGCTCTTTCTCGTTTTCCACAGCCTGAAGTTTTCAAAGCAAGGACTCGACTTTGGTAATACTCCAGAAACATTTCAACGGACATGGTGTGGTATAGGCAGGAAAGAACAGTGGACTCAAACATATGTGTAACGGCTGCAGGAGACGACACCCAGCATGACCAAAGTGATCATAGCAAAGCATGGTAGCCAGTAGCAAATGGTCATCGTCGACGCTGCAGCGCTCCTCAATCTCTATGAGATCCTTCTTGATCCTCTTCACCATAGACGCCGTGTCGTTGAAGCGCCACCACTCGCCACGAAACACACGCCCTAGATTATCGTAGTAAATCTTCATGCTCGGTCCTCCTAGCTCGCCATTCATGAATATGCATTCATCTACATCATGTATCATGTGTAAAACCATGTGTTCAAACCGAACGCACAGTAGCATTCCGTGCAAGGTACCATCTTTATGGGCAATGGCCGTATCACCCATTGAAGCCTTCTATGCAGCGTACTTTGGACCCAACCTTGTGCACGCCCTCTTGTGGCCGTCTTTCCATGCGTCCCCTTGACACTCAATTCCACAGTAAACCGCGACAGAACGTTTAGCGCAGAGAAATTTGCATTTCAGCACTGCATTGCATTCCCAGCATGTATCTCTGGTCACGTCGAGACCGCTGGCGATATCCCCTGCAGCAAAGTGGAGATCGTTCACAAGTTCAGCGATTACCAGCTCTTGCCCATGCAGCTTGCTGATATGTTGCTGAAGTACCTCGGTACTGATACCTTCGGCAATATTGGGAGTCATCTGGTCCACATTTTGTTTGAGCTCTTCCTTTGATACATGGAAGATCGTACATGCATGGCGAAAGGCCCCGCGGGGCTGTCCCCGAAAGAACCTGGCAGTCAAACGATCCTGCCAGGCCACACAGGTCTTTTCAAAGGCTTGCTGCAGAGAGAAAAAGAAATCACACGGCAAACTGTGCCAGATCCGATTGCTAAGTGCTTGTCCATAATTGACACGAAGGTCCCCAAGAAATGATTTATACAATTCGCCAGTCTTTCGAGTGAGAATAGCATGGGCAGTGCTGGCTTGGAACAATAGATCATAGATATCATCGTCAGGTCCACGATAGAGTGGACAGTCCGATGGAAGCTGCTTGGAGATAAACCGATGAGAAATGGTATCAATCGCAGCCCGAGCAAGATCGTCAGGATTGCAGATGCCAATACGAATGTCTTGAACCGTGTTTGGGAGCTTCTTGGCGAGACTCTTGAAGTCCACTTTAGCATCCGCCGTAAAGATCCAATCCAGGAAACGGGTGAGGTCATCATTTTGATGAACCAAAGAGCTCAAAGGAAGCAATAGTGGCATAGAAGAAGATTCGGTGACGGATGAGTCTTCTTGGATCGTCATGGATGCCACGGACGCTACGAAGGCGTCCTCGTTCGTCTGCGATGCACTACTCCCATTTTCGGACTTGTGCGGTTCGCCGTACGACGCGTGGCCTTCTTCTTTGACTTGCGCTTTGGAGGCATGGTAGTATAGTAGGTATGCACAACACGGGGCTTGAATGAAGTCGTGGCGCTACCGTCAGTTGGCTACCGTGGTCGATCGCTTGGAGGCAGGCTTGTTGCTTGTCAAAGATGAAAGGCTATGCTCTCGCTGTCAATCTGTTCAATGTATAGGTAGTGCATGTACCTCTGTTCTGTAGACGAGAAGCGTGTATGATTCTCTAGTATGTTCTCTGTATCAGTGCTTTGCGATGGATTGTGCGATGGCTATCATCGTCGTCGAGAATGAGCAGAAAAGAGGTTCCCGTTTCCCGTTCCCGGTTTGTCGAACTTGTTACTCTTAGAGTTAGGGATACGCTGAGGGTGTTTCCGAACGATTGATTCTTTCGTGCGGTGTCGCCATGATGGACACAAAAGTCTTGCTGTCTTGCTTCCGATTTACGGCAACTCGAAAGATTCGACTACGAGTAGCACCTCTACCGTCCTTGCGAGGGTGAAGCAGCAGTCAAGAGTCGGCAAGAGTAGTTTTGTACAAGCAGCGCGTTTCGGTATCATTTGAGCAGAGTGAATTCGCAGCAGCAAACATGTTTCCGCCCGATTCGAACGCAGCGGGAAGTCAAGGCCGCGGTCTTCACCATGAACGATACGGGTCGCAGACGTTGATTCGAGGAATGCCCGTGACAGAGGATCAAGTAGAGGCCATGATTGATGAGTTTGCCAAAGCTGATGACTATCAGGCCAAGACGTGGTCCAGAAGAGTCGTCGAGTCCTTCTTGATGAACTATCGCTGGTACTTTCCCCGCAAGTACAAGAAGAATGCACCTTCCTTGAGCAAGGCTTGGGCGTACTACGAGCACATTACTCTTCCTCGCCATTTCACGGGAGAACAAACGGCCGATCACGTTCTTCGACGTGCCGAGCCCGGGGAAGCAGAAGAAACCGACCTGTACCATCCACTCAGGACACCGTCGTCGTCCTTTATCGAATGGGGTATTGGGGTCGATCTGTACTTTTCCAGTCTCCGAATGATGGCTGTTGTGATGCTTGTTGCTGGTCTGATGAATCTGCCCAACATTATCTTTTATGCGAGTAATGACTACAGCCCCCAGCAAAAGGACGGCTTGTCGTTTTCGCTCAAGACATCGGCTGTGTGTACGAGCTTTGAATGGGTCGTCTGTGAAGATTGCACAAAAAGTCAGTGGGAATCGAACGAACAGCAAAACAGTTTCGGTACGACCGAGATTGACGGGTCGACTACGACGTTTGTTCTTCGAAACGACTGCGATGGCGGAGACTTCAAGCATGGAATCGTCAACTGGGCGACGCTGCTGTTTCTCTTTTTCGTAACGGCTGCTCTGTCCATTTACCTTCGAGCCCGTGAGGTGCGATTCGACGAAGACAAGTAAGTCCCTCTCCGTGCATGGTGCTCGAACTGTCGATACCACATTTTACCGTTGCAGAGGTACTCACACGAAACCTTTCGCCTCACCTCTGCAGATTGACATCGACGGATTATTCAATCGTCGTCAAGAACCCCCCACCTGAGGCGTACGACCCAGACGAGTGGCGCGACTTCTTTGCTCAGTTCGCGGATAAGCAGGTCACGGCAGTCACAGTGGCCTTGGACAATGATACGCTTTTGCGAAAGCTGATTGCAAGACGAATCCACCGCAACAATCTGCGAAGAATGCTTCCCAAGGGTACCGATCTGGATGACGAAGATCTCGTTCGGTCCGCTGTAGCCCAGTTGGTTCTAGAAATGGAGTCCGAACCCAAAGGCTGCATTCTCCGTTTGCTCAAGTGCACAGTCTTTCCCGCTCTGAATCTCATCAACATGCTTCTCCCTCCCCAAACATTAGTTGATAAAACATTCAAGCTGACAGAAGAGATCAAGGAGCTGGAGAAAGAAAAGTACAACGTTTCGACTGTCTTTGTTACTTTCGAGACGGAAGAAGGGCAACGCGCGGCTCTTGCGGCCTTGTCCGTTAGTAAGGTTGATATCATGATTAGCAGCAAAGCCAACTCTGCTCCGAGCGCCATCTTTCACGACCGTGTCTTGAAGGTTGAAGAGCCTACCGAACCAAGCGCCGTTCGCTGGCTTGATCTGAGCGCATCCTCGTTCAGAAAGATTTTGATTCGAGTGATCAATCTTGCTATCACACTCAGTATGGTCTTTGTCGCTGGATACTTTGTGAATCAGACGCGCGAGAATCTCGGACCCGCGCTTTCCGGTCCTCTCATTTCGATCTTCAATGCGATCATTCCCCAGATTGTCAAGTTGTTGATGCTCTTTGAGCGCCATACAACGGAAGGAAGCTACCAGGTATCTCTATACATGAAGATTACGCTGTTCCGTTGGGCCAATACAGCAGTCCTCATCCAGGTCATCACTCCGTTCACGAGCACAGTTTCCGACGGCGACCAGGATGTGTTGAGGTCGATCCACTCGATTCTCTGGTCCGAGCTATTGTTGGTCCCCGGCTTGCGTCTGCTGGATCTTTACGGAAACTTCAAGAAACATATTATGGCTCCTCGGGCAATTAATCAGGCGGAAATGAATCATCACTTTCAAGGAACATTCTATAATCTCGGGGAAAGGTATACTGACTTGACAAAGGTTCTATTCGTTTGCTTTTTCTACAGCGCTTTGTTTCCGCTCTCGTTCTGGTTTGGTGCTGCAATTCTAATCGTTCAGTATTACGTAAGTCAAGTCACTCATCCAGGATACCATCTCAAAGCCGCTAACCATCTCACCAAAGCCTCTATCTCTCTGCTACTGACCCCCTTTATAGACGGACAAGTACTGCTTAATGAGGATTTGGGCGTGGACTCCATTGATTGGAGCCGAGCTCGCAAAGTTCAGTCGTCGATATTTCTTTTCGGGGGCTATTCTTGCCTTTGCAATCGTTTCTTCGTACGCATGGGCCCAGTTTCCGTACGACAATGTGTGCGATCCTAACACGCCTTCCGCTACAGATTACACGGGTGTGTATCAGAACGTGAAGTTATTGTCGGAGAACATTGTATCTATTACTGTGAACCAGCCCACTTCAGTAATCTTTTGCAGTCAGAATTGGCGGGATTCTTCTGGTATCTTCTTCCCACCGACGTCTAGAATTCAACCGGACGGAGCGACGTGGATGAGTGACTCCCAGGAATCACTGACGGACTTGTATGGAATCACGGCATTGGTCGTGTTGGTTGCATTCGTCCTTTTCTTCTTCGGAGGAACTCTGACGCGTGTATTTCTGTCCCTCTTTCGAGGCACGTATGAACCGGACGGACAAAACCAGCAGGTCGACTTCAGTTCTGTCTCTGAAATCTTTGGATATGTACCGCAGATCAAGCTCAAGGCGTTTCCATTTCCTTTTCTAGCTTGCAACATTGACCAGATCGATCAGGTAAGTCTAGAAGAGCCCTTGCGTTGTCGCTTTCCACCTCTAGCGTCCCAGGCCCCACACCGGCCTCTCTCGCTAACCCTCTTTGGTCCATTATTACTTTTACGAGCAGGGACTCGTGGGTTGGAATGACCCAGCAAACTCATACGACTTCTGGAACGTCTCAATGGACGTGGAATATGAAGGCATGCCACGAAAGAAGATGATGGTGGGCAACACGAGAAATACCGGAAAGATCGGAGAGCAAGAAGAGTTCACGGAAGTCGACACGTCGTTGCGAAAATTCCCGATCTTTGCTGTCATCAAACACTGGCCTCCTGCGTGGCAACTGGCGAAGGCAGCAAAAGACAAATCAAAGTAGTGTTCGTTTATATTTTAGAAAGCATTTCCATAATCGTTTTTATGCTGCAGGCTATTCGTCAACCCTATCCAAGTTTGGCCAGAAGCCTCCCCAGCGACTCTTTCTTGCCGCTGAATAGATACCCGGTGCCCCTTTCGACATGCTCTTGGGTATGAGGTGTGTCACAATTCGACCTGGCCCTGCGCAGCTGTCAATTAGCACGTGCCCTTTCCGCTTCTTGGGAGCATTGATGATTCGACCGAAAGAAGAGCGGCTTTGATCACCACGCAAGAGCTCCAATCCAAGGCCATCATCGTCCGAGTCCAGATATCGCGATTCAAGTTCCGTAGCTTCACGCAGTAGCTGTTCGACTTCGAGACTGTTGCCCTCGCGTTCTTTGCCTTTACCCAGCGCCTTTGTTCGTAGAAGCAGATCGGTTAGGCTCACATCATCAAATGTGTGCGGTACTTCACTTGATTGTCCAGCAATACGCTTTTGTGCAACAATGTACGAGAACTTTTCGCCTTTGCTTGACGCCTTACCACCAGGCATGGTCTGGACAAAGCTGCAAAAGCCGTTTCGGACGGTCGATTCATCATCATCATCATCGTCGTCTTCCTCTAGATCAATATCATCACTGTCACCATCAGTTACTTTTTCTGTTTCTTTGTCTTGGTCTCTTCGCTTTCCAGGTAGAGAGAATCGTTCCATTGGACACGATCCATTGTGCGTACACGGTGCCAAGATGTGGCATTCCTCTTCACCCTCGAGTTGTTCGCCGTCAGGAGGACAGCAATCGAGCAGCATATTACGTACGGTACGGATCGAGCTGAAGCCATCTGGCGTCCCAGGTTCAATCATGACAAAGATACCACCCGGTCGAAGCTTTCCCCAAAGAATAGCAGCCGCAGTAAGCGTCGAAGCGCCTTGAGCTAGTTCCGTGGCCGTGTACGCAAAGAGAGCCAAGTCAAAAGGTGTCGACGCGGCCTCTGCAGAAAGATGCGTGGACATGGTTATTCTTGGCACTGTTTCTTTTTCGCCCTTGCTACCAAGATCATCCAGAAAGGTTTTGGCACCCTCGCACATTGTCTGCGACGAATCAATGCCATGCATCCACTCAATGTTGTCCCACATATCCATTGCTGCCGCAGACGCACTACCACAACCCACTCCAAAATCGATAACTCGCTTTGGACTCCAGTTCTCACGACCGAGTAAGCTGCTACACTCTTCCAATACACGCTTGGTTACGGAATAGTTTGCGTGCAGGCGGAACCTGAACGATGCCAACGTCTCTTCAGGGCCGTAGAATACAGGGTGGACCGCTGCATCTTTTTTTACTTCTTGCGGCTTGTACTTGGAGTTCCCAACAATACGTAGCCGCTCTCGCTCTCTTCGATTGACTAACCCCTTGTGAGCTAACATAATTTCTTCATAAGTCCGTCGATGTTGCTTCTGGGTGCGATAGGTTTCGTTGAGTATGGTGTTCTGTGCATCGGCTAACGGCTCTGGCAAACGGGCAGTGGCAACTCTCCACGAAGCTCGGGCGGGCATCTCCAGGAGCGTCTTCCACGGCATATTAACACCACCGTTGTCCTCATTCCCTGTGAGAGAAGGATCCTTATCGGGGCTCGTAGAAAAGCGTCGTTTGGGCGTCGCTAGTAGCTGGGATTCGTTCCGCGGCGTCGTTGCTGGAATCGACGCCGAGTAGCACCGCAGACTAGAGACGTGCGCAATCGTACGACTTATCCGTCTTGTGTGACTTCGTGCAGCAAACATGACCATCAATACTGAGAGAGGCTACCACTGTATTCACAACACACGCAGCACGGTAAAGTAGTTACGATCGCTTGTTGTAGACTATACTTATTGTGCCATCATCATCCATCATCGCATCCATCCATCCATCTCAATCGTTTCTATTTCATGCGGAATTTAGGCAGAAACTACACTGTAGTCTACAGTATTCTATGTGATATAGGGGTCTGTACTTCGAGCTACTTCTCATGTCATTGACTTAACCCGGATGCATGATACACGACAAGGCGAGCAAGCTACTCGTACAAGTGCTTTCTATTGTACCTGTAGAGGGAAGAGCTGTTTGTAGTTTATAGCCTAGACTATAGTAGAGAGGTTTGATGGTGATGAAAAGCCATTTCTTCCGACGCGGATCGATGCCGACTGATTCGATCTAGATAGAACAACAGGAAAACTAGTATCTCCTCGAGGAAGAGATGGTTGTTAGCTAAACCTATCTCTAAACTAGCTAGCCGGGCAGACTACCTAGGCAGCGATTTCTACGAGTCCAAAGTCTCAACAAATAATGGTAGTCGATTATATCCTATGTCTAGCTATACTTTAAAAGCATTGGTATGGAATTCAACGAGTTTAACGGCTCTACGCAGGTTGATCTAGCTCTATTGCTAGTGCGATAGCACCGTATATGATATGTCTACAGCTACATTTCAAACACACTAAGAGCGACTTGAACGACGAGGTGTGTGAAGTCGCAACGCACACCAGTCTATCTCTACTAGCTATATAATAGGTTGTTGCTAGATAGCTATAGTACCGTAGTACGCAGATGCTACACATATTTAGCTGGCGCAACGGTGTTACAAGGCTAACGCTGGCTTGGAGCGGCATGGTGTCAAGTTAGGTCTCAGCAATTTCGATTCTTGTTGCTAGTCGTGCTCATGCCATGTGTTGGTGATACCCTTTGTAGAGTTGGAGCTTTTTAATCGGATGCAGGAGCAGCCACCCGTGCCCCTTGTCCTTTCCATGTCGCTCTTCCCAGTCCAGAGCTTCTTGGTACATTTCGTAAAAGTCGTTATCCAAATTGACTTCGACATTCTTATAGAAGATCGTGTGCTCAGGCCATTGCTTGTACCCAATTCCTGCTCCCGAGGCCAGCTTTCTGACTTGCCTCATGACCGATTGAGCGTTTGATCTCGAAACAACCTGTTGCTTTGGTCCACGCGGCACCTCTTGAAGCCATGTCCATATCCTTGATCCACGCAATATCGCCACTGGTTTCCCTTTGACGCCCATTCGTCGCCACCTTGGCCGGTCGTTCGGGAGTCACCGGAGGGGCACGGCGTTTGGCAGGACGAAGGGAAGCAAAAGTATTTTTCTTTGCTGCTGCTGATGGTGCTGGCTTGGTATCTTCTTCTTGCGACAATACGGCAGCAGCAGTAGCCGGCGCAGGTCCCCCTCGCGCCAAGTTTGTCCACCACAGTCGATTTTCTTCGCTCTCTACCTCGAGATCAAACCACCGCTCGTCACCATCGTCAAAGACTACGAAGTGGCTTCTTTCCACAGAACCATCCTCTTGGAGCTCGGCCTTGTAGGTCTGAATCTTCCCCTCGAAAGGAGCAGAGGCACCACCGTCGACTTGAAACAAGACTATACAGATCTCTCCCAATACTTCTTCCTTGTAAGTCGGCATGGTGGTGATCACGTAGGAGGTAATATATACCGTATGTACAACGTGGAATGATCTTCGTTCGCAGATCGCAGAGGATTTGATGAAACGGTAACGGATGATCCAAAATCCAAAACGGGGCGTTGGGCCTTTTTTGGGCTGATGGAAGGAAATGGCGCGAAAGACCCGCGAGATGACCGGCGCGAGGCAAAGCGAGCGTGAGGACGGAGGGAGCCGCTTGAGCCGAGGGAGTCGTGCATTAGGCGCCACAGTCAGTACCGTAATAGTACCAGTACCGTTACATCTCTAGTGTCGAGCATGTCTACTCCGAAGCTACCGGGTACGAGACAAGCATTTGTAGGTGACACGTTTACTCTATAGTATGAACATCTATTATGTCTACAAACGCTACCAATGCCTTTCAGCCCCGAAAGACCTGGCACAGGAAAAGCTTTCCGTCTTTGGCTCTTGCCGTCGCCATTCCCATGTTTGTATAGCGACGATCCAGAATGTTGTTCATGTCAGAGCGGGTTCCCATCATTCCTTTGTGAAGGGCTCGAATGCTGCTGCCCTTGGCAACATTTTCTCCTAGCCTACGAGCTGGTCGGCCGAATTGGGTGGTCAAATAAGAGGGACTCGCATGGAAAAGACGGTCCTCTCTCGCCATTGCCTCCACCTGCTCTCGAGCAATTTCGTCTAGCTCTCTCATTCTCACCAAAGGGGCGATTGTTCGCTTCGCTCGCTCTTGATTCACCATGACGTGATTCGAAGAGTAGTACCAAGTACCTGGTAGATGTCGGGAACGAGCCATGATCAAACCCAGAGCCTCCACTTCATCTAATATCGGCTCGTCTGTCTTTTCTGGATCGTTGACCACCAACGGAGAGCCTTTGCGGAAGGACTTTGCTCCAGTCGACTTCCAACTTGTCGCCGGAGAGTGAGCTGGAGTACTCACAGTTTCCGAATCTGAACACGACGACGACGCACTTTGCTCCTCCTCTGTGGCCATTGTGTGCACGCTTACAAAGACGCCTCCCACCACTTCTCTCAAAGATTGGGACTTTCGGCCTATGCCTGGCGCATACTTTTGCTGCCGATTCGATCCGAACGTCCTTTTTTTGACGGCTAGACTCAGTCTAGATATGATTTTGTTGGCCATTGTTTGCTTGCTGGTATTGGTGGATGCGATCTATTTTGTGAGCACGTACGAATCAAAGCTCGATTCAAAATTATGGTTCGCGTCGCTCGTGTTTGTTCCTCCCCGTTCCAGGAAGCGCACCCGCGTTCCCTTGGCGTTCCAGCGCCCGACTGAAACTTGGCTGAAACATGACATATGAGAGATCGAACTGATAGAATTCCAGATTCTTGCCGTAGTTCTTTAGCGCGCTTTAGACCTCTCTAGCTAGACTACCAGTACTTGCTCTCTCGACTAGTGATGAGTAGCTAAGCCTAGCCCCCTTTAAAGGCAGAGTTTATGTTGTGGTACGCATGTCCCTTTTGACTCCTTTCCAAAGTACAAAAACCAATCAACTGTCGAGAGCCTGGTTTCCATCATAGCTTCTTAGCTCCGTATCTTGTTATCACAATGTTATTAGCAATATCGTACGGTAGCTATATTGTATAAGCACCTCTAGAGTAGAGTAATCGCTGGCTTATACTCCGTCCAGTTACAAGACAGACGACGCTGAAAGTCAAGAAGGCACACCAACAGAGAGTTACGGCCCCTGCGAAACTGGCAACCATCATACCGTAAGCATATCTTACAAATGAGTCATCATCAGTATAAAGAGTTTAAACACACAATTTCATTACGCGTTACGACCCTCATCACCATTGTGATAAAAGCAAAAGTTTGCGATAATCGAACCATATAGCCGTCGTATTCCCCTGCTTACTCCTGCTTTTCGTCGCTAGCCGAAGCGTCTGTTGTGGCAAGAGTCGGAGCTACTTGTTGAGCGTGTTGTTGCCAGGCAAGCATGGGCGCCATGAAATGCATGGCATTCGGCTGTATGGCAAACTGCTGCCCAGCGGCAGCCGCCTGCTGCATTGCAAGAGCAGTCATGGTGTCGGTGTACGCTTGCTGGGGGTTGGCCCCAACTGGCGTTGCAGCAAGTTGGTTCATATTAACACCAGGAATACCTTGCATGCCTTGAATAGCATTCTGCATGGCTGCCGCGGCAGCCTGTTGGAAATTGGCCATGGCTTGCATCGTGGCGCCCGGCTGCATCGGAGGAAGAGTAGTTGGCGTTGACGTTGCCGTCGCCGGTACATTGGCCGGAGCAGGGGTGGGAGCAGTTGTGGCACCGGTACTGGCATTCATGGTATGCGCAGCCGCACGGGCAGCAGCTGCAGGGTAACCCTGGCTCTCAAACACTGCTTGAGTGGCAACAGCCTGTGCTTGAGCCTGTTGAAAATTCTCTCCTTCCGTCTTGGCGGCGGCAGCAGGAGGGGCAGTCGGAGGCTGCTCTCCTTCTTCTGTAACGGAAGCGTGAGCCTGAGCTTGCATCAAGAGACGAGTGAGCTCGTCGTTTTGTTGCTTGAGTGTTCCGTTGGCGCGTGAAAAGAAGATGACACTGCGCTGAAGTTCTTCAATCATGACCTTCTTGCGACGACGAGATTCACGAGCAGCCTTGCGGTTTTGCTCCAAGCGGACCGTACGGCCTTTGATAATGGGCATGCCGTCTTCATCAACATCCATAGTATCCTCCATATCCTCCTCGGTGGCATCCGCATGAGCCGTGGTTGTGGTGGGCGGCGCCGATTGAGGAGGCATGGCGCTCTTGAAGAGCTTGGCTTCGGGTGCACCTTCGTTCTCAGTTTTGCGCTTGAGACTGGCCGCGGCGGCGGCCTGCATAACGGCTTCAACGTCGGCACTCATTGTAGTCTTGGTGTATCGTTAGGTGGTTGAAGTGATGAAATGTTGGGATTGCAATGCAAATGGGGAATGGTGAATTTAATGGTGATTCTGACGGGACGCCGTGAGGTCAGCGTGATCTCACGATCCCCGTCACTAAGAAGCTCTGCGGTTATAACAACCGGTACCACTACGAGATGCGAGCGCTGGATCAGCGGAAAGCGGAGAGTAGGCGCATTAGTTGCCGGTTCGGAGTCTTTTCGGAATAACTAATTTTTAGTATAGGTTTTACCGGAGTGTGCTTCTGACGTAACCAACAGAGCAGCTGTCAATCGTCGGGGTGACGTCGACGCATCCCGATCCCCCCGTAGCCGTCTCGTAGCTCTGATAGTAGTTAGTGGTAGACTAC
>Ga0307981_1001072_pt1 | contig 25808 bp, 26 predicted proteins | sample OrgLakmetagen987_FD_201849 | JGI IMG/M metagenome (GOLD analysis project Ga0307981, IMG submission 201849) | Saline water microbial communities from Organic Lake, Antarctica - #987 | ecosystem: Environmental > Aquatic > Non-marine Saline and Alkaline > Saline | place: Antarctica: Organic Lake... | reverse complement strand
TGACCCGTCTCGCTTAGCGTCATCTGATCTTGGTTTTGTGTTAGGTCCTCGACTAAATGCCGCAGGTCGGCTAACCGATATGTCGGTGGGGATTAATTGTTTGATGACTGAAGATTCGATGCATGCGTATGAGCTTGCTAGCGAACTTGATACCTTAAATCGTGAACGTCGCAGTATTGAGAAAGACATGCAAAATGCGGCACAAAAATCCCTCGATAGTTTGCAACTCGATTCTGATGCATTACCCGATGGCATAGTTCTGTATCATAGTGATTATCATCAAGGAGTGGTGGGTATATTGGCCGGGCGAATAAAAGAACAGCATTTTAAGCCCACTATCGCGTTTGCTAACGAAAATGAAGAGACTCTAAAAGGCTCAGCTCGGTCTATTCCCGGAGTGCACATGCGAGATTTGTTAGAGCGCATTCATACCTTACATCCTGGCTTAATTATTAAATTTGGTGGTCATGCAATGGCAGCAGGCCTCTCTCTTAAAAAATCTCGTTTGCCAGATTTTCAAAAGGCTTTTGAAGCGCAATCGACCGAAGCGGTTAAACACTTACCAAGAGCACATACATTATTATCTGATGGCGCCTTAGCAAGTGAGTATATGGGGCTGGATACCGCGCAACTATTGAAGCTTGCGATGCCTTGGGGCCAGCAATTTGAAGAACCTTTATTCGACGATGTATTTGAGCTCATTGAGCAAAAAGTTGTCGGCGAAAAACACTTGAAAATGTTAGTTCGTAAAGAACAACAGCTCTTTGATGCCATTGCCTTTAATATTGATTTAGAACTGTGGCCTAATATCGGCTGTCAAAAGGTGCATATGGCCTATCGTTTAGATGTAAATGAGTTTCGCGGTCAAGTGAATGTTCAGTTAATGGTGACTGCTCTAGTCGCAGTTTCATAAGCGCACAACTAGCATTATGGCTAAATTACAGGCAACGGGTTATGTAATCCATCGACGCCCCTATCGCGAGACCAGTGTGATTGTGGACTTTTTCACTCGACAATATGGTCGCATCAGCGCCGTAGCTAAAGGGGCTCGCGGTGCTGGTAAATCTGATCGAAAAAGTTTGATGCAGCCTTTGCAGTTACTCTCTTTTGAACTAAACGGACGTAGTCAGCTGAAAAATCTTGGTTTAGCCGAAGCGGTCCGAAATCCATGGCCAGTTCACGGCGTGTGTTTATACAGTGCATTTTATTTAAACGAATTATTGATACGAGCTCTGCCTGAAACTGAGCCCATGAGCCTGTTATTTGAACGTTATCACAGTAGTCTTGAAGCTTTAGCAATTGAATCATCGAATGTTGAACGCCCAGATGTAGAGCCCATATTAAGAAACTTTGAGTTAGTATTATTGCAAGAGCTTGGCTACCTACCAGATTTTGGCTTTACCGCTGATACCGCAGAACCTATTGCTGCTGAGCTCAGCTATACCTTTATCGCCGAAGAAGGTTTTATGCTTTGTTCACCCATGCAAAGCTTTGCTATAAAAGGCGCAGACTTAATATCGATTGCCCAGCGAGACTTTCATTCAAGCGCTCGTAAAGTAGCCAAATCTTTGTGCCGTCAAGCCTTATTGCCAATAATTGGTGACAAACCACTTAAATCAAGAGAGCTATTTTTAATGCAGGCGAGTATCTAGCGGTTATACTGTAACAAAAATAATGTTAACAAGAGCGAAGTGAGATATTCAGAATGCAGGATATTTATTTAGGCGTAAACATCGACCACATAGCAACTTTACGAAATGCCCGGGGCACTAATTACCCCTCTCCAGTGCATGCTGCAGATATTGCGGAACGTGCCGGTGCAGATGGCATTACTGTTCATTTGCGTGAAGACCGCCGCCATATCAAAGACGAAGATGTGTACTTGCTCAAACAAACTATTAATACGCGCCTGAACCTGGAAATGGCCGTGACCGATGAAATGCTTAGCATTGCTGCAAAAGTATTGCCCGAATTTTGCTGTTTGGTTCCCGAAAAGCGTGAAGAGCTTACCACTGAAGGCGGCTTGGACGTGGCCGGTAACCTCGCAAAGATTAAAGACGCTTGCGCACAGCTGCAAGCGCAAAACACGCAAGCCTCGTTATTTATTGACGCCGATGAAGCGCAAATTGAGGCCTGTGTTGATGCTGGTGCTCCTTATATAGAAATTCACACTGGACAGTATGCTGAAGCAAAAGATGAGCATCAGGCGCAATTTGAGCTCAATAAACTGATCACCGGTATTGAATATGCTGCGCGATTAGGCCTCAAGGTCAATGCAGGTCATGGCTTGCATTACCACAATGTGAAACCCATTGCCGCTATTCCTCAATTAATTGAATTGAACATTGGGCATGCCATCATTGCAAGAGCCGCCTTTGACGGCTTAGATAAGGCTGTTCGAGACATGCGAGTCTTAATGCAAGAAGCTCGATTATCAATAGGTAATTAGCCGCGCATGATAATTGGTATTGGAACGGATATCGTTGATATTGCAAGGGTTGCAATTTCATTGACAAAATCTACCGCATTGGCCAAGCGAGTATTAACTGACAATGAGTATCTTGAGTTTGAACAAAGTAATGATCAAGCGAGGTATCTTGCCAAGAAGTTTGCCAGCAAGGAAGCCACGGTTAAAGCTATAGGCACCGGTATTGGAAACGGCATGAGTTGGCAACATATTGAAGTCAGTCACGATGCTTTAGGTAAGCCGCTATTGAATGCAGAAGGTGCCTTTAAAACCTGGTGTATAGAGCAAGGGGTATCTAACATGCATATTAGTATTGCTGATGAGAAAGATTTTGCTACTGCGTTTGTGGTGATTGAGCGTTAGCCTTTGCATTATTATCATAGGGAGTAAATAAAGATGGTGTCTATACGTAGCGTACATCAGTCAAGTCGCCCTGATTTTAATCAGTGGCTAGATAAGCTCCCGCTTTCCGAGCAAAGCAAGCATAAGTTGCGCTCGATTTCAGACCAGCCTGAGGTCTTATTAGTCGGTCAGGAAATGGTTGAAATACTGCACGAACTGCATATGGATGATGAGACTCTGCAAGCTGCATTGATTTATCCTTATTGTCAAATTCATCAATTAGATAATGACCAGATTATCGAAAAGTACGGTGCCAACATCGCTGAATTGATTGCTGGAGTGCGCAAGATGGACGCTATTAAGGCGCTGCAGTCTCGTAATCCTTCTGATACGGCGCAAGTAGACAATTTACGAAACATGTTGTTAGCCATGGTTGAGGATGTGCGAGCTGTAGTCATCAAGATGGCAGAGCGTATTTGTAGCTTGCATCAAGTCAAAAAAGAAGACGAAGAAACGCGAGTTATCGTCGCCCGAGAGTGCGCAACGATATACGCCCCTCTGGCCAACCGTTTAGGTATTGGACAGTTAAAATGGGAGCTTGAAGACTTATCATTTAGATACTTGCATCCAAAAACCTATCAACGTATTGCCAGTATGCTTAAAGAAAAACGTAGCGATCGTGAAATATACATCGTAGATTTCGTTGAGCACTTACAAGCCTTACTTGATAAAGAGAATATCAAAGCGCAAGTCATTGGTCGCCCAAAACATATTTATAGCATTTATAAAAAAATGCAGAAAAAGCAGCTAGATTTTGAGCAGCTATATGATATCCGAGCGCTCAGAATTATTGCTGACCGTATGCAGGATTGTTACGCCGCACTGGGTACCGTTCATGCCCATTTTCGCCATATCCCTAACGAGTTTGACGATTATATCGCGACGCCGAAGCCAAACGGTTATCAAAGTATTCACACGGTGGTTGTTGGCCCACAAGGTAAGTCTATCGAAATCCAAATTCGTACTAATCAAATGCATCAAGATGCCGAGCTTGGTGTGGCTGCCCATTGGAAGTATAAAGAGGGTAGTGCAGGTAAGCAGGCTGGCGCAGATGAACGCGTAAACTGGCTGCGTAAAATACTTCAATGGCAAGAGGAAATGGCTGAGTCAGGTAATTTGGTTGAGGAATTTAGAAGCCAAGTATTTGAAGACAGAGTGTATGTTTTTACACCAAAAGGCGATGTTATCGATTTACCTCAGGGTTCAACGCCGCTCGACTTTGCCTATTACATTCATAGTAATGTAGGTCATAAGTGCACCGGTGCTAAAGTTAATGATCGTATTGTACCTTTTACCTATCGCTTGCAAACGGGCGACCAAATTAATGTGCTCACGAATAAAAGTGCAACACCATCACGTGACTGGATGCATCCAGGATTAGGTTATGTTCACAGCGCTCGGGCTCGCGCCACAATTCACTCTTACTTTAAAAAACAAGATAAAGATAAAAACCGTGAGGCGGGAAAAGAACTAATAGAGCGAGAGTTAAACAAGGTACATGTCAGCTCAAAGCATTTAGTGGATGTACTTGATAAGTACAATGTAAAGACAGTAGATGATTTGCACGCGGCAATCGGTGCTGGTGACATAAGGGTAATGACGGTAGTTAATACCTTGTCACAAAAATATGCTCCCGCTCCAACTGAAGAGCTTGCACCGAGATTAGTTAAAGCTAAAGCGAAAAAATCATCACAGCCAGTAATTGCTGAGGGTGTGGGTAATTTATTAAGTAGCCTAGCAAAATGTTGCCAGCCGGTCGGTGGAGATAATATTGTGGGGTATATTACCCTTGGAAAAGGCGTCAGTGTTCACAAAGAAGATTGTTTACAGCTTGAGCACCTATTAAAGGTTCATCCTGAAAGAGAGATAGAGGTAAGCTGGGCCGATAATGACAAGGCTGCATTTCGCACTACTTTGCAGGTGCTTGCAAACGACAGAAACGGTATTTTGCGGGATATGACGACCGAGCTATCGAATGAGAAAATAGGTTTGTTGGCAGTTAATAGTTTATCTAATGCAAAAGATCATACCGCATTGATAAAGCTCTCATTAGAAGTACCAAACGCTTCAAAATTAAGTAAGTTGATCACGCGTTTGCGCAATATTAATGATGTATTAGATGTAACTCGGCATTGATGAATATGAATAATGATAATCAGCCAGTAGCTCTTAGTTCACTTAAATATGCTGAAGATATACAGGCAGATGCAAGTGAACTTGGTTTTGACTGGAAAGAGGTAGCACCAGTATTTGAAAAAGTATCAGAAGAACTAATAGAACTTCAAGAAGCGTTTTTGCACGGTAATACTCAAGCCCAGCAAGATGAGTTAGGGGATTTGTTTTTTGCAGTTGTGAACGTCGCGCGGCATCTTGGTATATCATCTGACGTTGCTCTTAAACAAGCCAGCGATAAATTTACAGTTCGATTCGAACTAGTAAAATCAATTGCGCTAGAAGAGAATATTTGTATTAAATCAGCCGAACCTGAGCTCTTAGATAAGCTATGGGCTCAGGCAAAACATCGTTGTGCAGATGACAGACTAAGTGACTCTTTTCAACAAAAACCGTAAAAACACTTCGTTTTTTCTCTAAACTCTGTATAATTCGCGACCTGCCCAGTTACGCCCACCATTGGGATGGTGGAAGATCGATCGGCTCGAAGGGGTCAAATGATTGATAAACATATACTTTATTTTAATTTTTTTGGGTGAATATTAATGAAAACTTTTGTTGCAAAGCCAGAAAGCGTACAACGCGACTGGTATGTGGTTGACGCCGCAGACAAAACGTTAGGTCGCTTAGCGGCAGAAATCGCACTAAGACTGCGTGGTAAACACAAACCAGAGTTCACACCACACGTGGACACTGGAGACTACATTGTAGTTGTGAATGCAGAGAAGATTACGGTTACAGGCAACAAAGCCTTAGGCAAAATCTATTACTCACATTCTGGTTACCCTGGTGGCTTGAAAGAAGCGACATTTGAAAAAATGATCGAGAAGAAGCCTGAGATGGTTCTGGAAAAAGCGGTTAAGGGTATGTTACCTAAAGGCCCTCTAGGACGTGCAATGTTCCGCAAACTTAAAGTGTTTGTAGGTCCAGAGCATACACATCAGGCACAACAGCCTCAATCATTGGATATATAAGGAGCGAGCAACATGGCAGATACTCAATATTACGGCACAGGCCGTCGCAAAAGCTCTACCGCCCGCGTATTCCTTCGTCCAGGTAGTGGTAACATCGTAGTTAACAAACGTCCATTAGACGTATTCTTTGGTCGCGAAACAGCTCAAATGATTGTTAAGCAACCATTAGAGTTAGTTGAAATGACCGAGAAGTTTGACCTTTATATCACTGTTTCTGGCGGTGGCATATCGGGCCAAGCTGGCGCAATTCGTCACGGCATTACCCGTGCGCTAATGGAGTACGACGAAGCACTTCGTCCGGCACTTCGTAAAGCAGGGTTTGTTACCCGTGATGCGCGTAAAGTTGAACGTAAGAAAGTGGGTCTTCATAAAGCGCGTAAGCGTCCACAGTTTTCAAAACGTTAATATTAACGATATTAGATTCAAAAACCCCGCATTTGCGGGGTTTTTTATGCCCTTCATTGCTCTGTGCAAAATAGTTGACTGAAAAAAGTAATAACCTAGCTTTTTTACCAGTAATTCCTTGTGTTTACTAAGTGTTTTCTTTTAACATACGCATTGAAATTTTTTGTATGTGATCTTACTTATTAAATATGTGCTGTGTGATGCTTTTGCTCATTCAGTCGATAAAGCAAAGTAAGAACAAGATGGCAGGAATATACTGCCTGTCTAACTCTCGGAGAACAGTTGATGAGCGATGTATCAGTCGATGCTAATAAATCAGCGCAAGAACCCGCTAACACGCCAAATAGTAATCGGCGTAAATTCCTCACGGTCGCTACTTCAGTAGTGGGCGCTGTGGGTGCGGCAGGTGTTGCGGTACCTTTTATTGCATCATGGCAGCCAAGTGCAAGAGCAAAGGCTGCTGGCGCCGATGTTGAACAAGATATTAGTGGCTTACAAGAAGGTCAACTAATTCGTGTTATGTGGCGAAGCCAGCCTGTCTGGATTGTAAGGCGTACACCTGAAATTCTAGCTGCATTATCGGTTAGTGATGATGAGTTAAAAGACCCAAATTCTGAAGCTGAACAACAGCCCGTATATGCACAAAACCCTTACCGCTCGATAAAAGAAGAGTATTTGGTTTTAGTCGGTATTTGCACTCATTTAGGCTGTTCACCGCAGCATCTGGTCGATGGTGCTTTCGAGGAATATGCAGAAGGCGTGCCCAATGGGTTTTTCTGTCCGTGTCACGGTTCTAAATTTGATATGGCAGGGCGTGTTTTTAAAAACGTACCGGCAGGCCTAAATCTGGTTGTTCCGCCCTATTACTTCATTGATGATAATACCATTTTAATTGGTTCTGACGAGGTGACCGCATGATGAGTAACATGATGAGTTGGATTGAACAACGCATCCCAATGATGCGTGTTGCAAATCAACACGCAATTCAATATCCAGCGCCGCGAAACATGAATGTATGGTATGTCTTTGGTTTTATGGCGACGATTGTTCTAGTGAATCAAATCGTTACCGGCATTTGGTTAACAATGAATTTTGAACCATCTGCAGAACGTGCTTTCGCATCTGTAGAGTACATCATGCGTGAAGTCGACTATGGTTGGCTAATCCGCTATATGCACAGTACAGGCGCATCAGCGTTCTTTGTAGTTGTATATCTGCACATGTTTAGAGGCATGATGTATGGCTCTTATCAAAAGCCTAGAGAATTGTTATGGGTATTCGGTATGCTTATATACCTAGCACTCATGGCCGAAGCTTTCATGGGTTACGTGTTACCGTGGGGACAAATGAGCTATTGGGGTGCACAGGTTATTGTTTCTCTGTTTAGTGCCATTCCTTACATTGGTCCAGACCTAGTGCAGTGGATTCAGGGCGATTATGTTATTTCTGGCGCTACACTTAACCGCTTCTTTGCTTTGCATGTTATTGCACTGCCTTTAGTCATAGTTATTCTAGTGTTCTTACACATTGTCGCGCTTCATGAAGTTGGCTCAAATAACCCGGACGGTGTAAACATTAAGCACAAAAAAGGCAGCTTGCCTGAGGGTGAAAAGACTCAATATAAAATTCATGAATATTATACGGAAAAATATGATATTGCAGATGATGTAGTACCTTTCTTTCCTCACATTGTATTGAAAGATCTAGTAGCTTTTGCAGTATTTTTATTTATCTTTTCTTACATATTGTTTTTCGCGCCAGAGATGGACGGGAAGTTCTTGGAGCATCCAAACTTCGAAGTAGCTAACCCATTAAAAACACCACAGCATATTTTCCCAGTTTGGTATTTCACGCCTTTCTATGCAATTTTGAAAGCGGTTCCTGATAAGCTTGGTGGCGTTTTAACTATGTTTGCTGCGATAGGCTTCTTGTTTGCGCTTCCATGGTTCGACCGTGGTAATGTCCGCTCATGGCGTTACAGAAGTGGTTTGCATAAGGTTAACCTGATTGTATTCGCGATTGTGTTTATCTTCTTGGGTTACTTGGGCGGCACACCTCAAGAGGCTTGGAAAATTACTGCTTCTCAAATAGCAACGGTAATGTATTTTGGTTTCTTTATTTTATTGTTTATTTATTCTAAAAATGAGAATACCAAACCCGTTCCAGAGAGGATCCCACGATGAGAAATTGGTTAGCTCTGTTATTATTTGTCCCAAGTATTGTATTGGCAGCGGGTTCAAATCACCCGCTTGACGATGTTGATATTGATTTAACAGATAAAGCGTCATTACAACGAGGCGCACAAACCTTTATGAATTACTGCTTAGGCTGTCACCAAATGCAGTATCAAAGATATCAACAGACATTTACTGATCTCGGTATTCCTGACGATTTAGGCATGGAGTATTTGCAGTTTACAGGTGAAAAGGTTTCAGACTATATTACTACGCCAATGCCTGCAGTCGATTCAGCCGGTTGGTTTGGTGCACCGCCACCAGACCTAACTCTTGTCGCTCGGGTGAGAGGCACGGAGTGGTTATATACTTACCTTCGAACATTTTATGCAGACGACAGTAAAACCTTTGGTGTAAATAATCTTGTGTTTCCTAACGTAGGTATGCCGCATGTCTTAGAAAGCTTGCAAGGGACACCACGCAAGGTCTATCGAGAGAAAATGGTAGACGGTGAAATGCAAAAGACAGAAGTCTTTGATATTGAAGTGACTGGCGGCTCTCTTACACCAGAAGAATATGATACAACGATTCGTAACCTTGTTAACTTCCTAGAGTATACTGGCGAGCCAACTAGGCTGAAGTCAGAGGCGATAGGCCGAGGCGTATTAATTTTCTTAGTTATATTCTTCGTATTTGCATATTTACTGAAGAAAGAGTACTGGCGGGACGTTAAGTAATACTCTATAATTGCGAGTCAAATTTTAAGGGGCGTTTAGCCCCTTTTATGTATTAGCGTTAACCATAATTTCAGTTCTTTGTGATAAAGAACCCGGAGGTTTTTAAATGGCAGTTGCCACCAATAAACGTTCAATAATGACTATGTTCTCAGACAATATAGACATTTACAGCCATCAAGTACGCATTGTGTTAGCAGAAAAAGGTGTAGGTGTAGAAATCCTTTTTACTGACCCAACTCAGCTAAATGAAGAGCTGTTAGAACTCAACCCATACGGCACCGTGCCGACCTTGGTCGACCGCGAATTAGTTTTATATAAATCTCATATCATTATGGAATATTTGGATGAGCGTTTTCCGCATCCACCATTAATGCCTGTATACCCTGTATCACGCGGTAAAAGTCGTTTAATGATGCATCGTATTGAGCAGGACTGGTACAGCTTAGCAGCTTGTATATTCAGAAAAGAAGCTGGAGCGGAGGAAGCGCGCGCAGAGTTGCGCGAGGCGATCTTAAGTCTTGCACCTGTGTTTAGTGAAACACCGTACTTTATGAGCGAAGAGTTTAGTTTAGTTGACTGCTATTTAGCACCATTGTTATGGCGTTTACCAGCTCTCAATATTTCACTTAGTGGTGCAGGTTCAAGAGAAATTAATGCATACATGAAGCGCATTTTTGAACGCGGCTCTTTTAAAGCTTCTCTGACAGACCAAGAACGCGAAATTCATAATCCGCTTTAATCATCTAATAGGAAACGTGGGCAATTATGCAGGATATGACGTCAAATCAGCCGTATTTGGTAAAAGCATTTTTCGATTGGATTATCGACAATGATTTGACGCCATATATGGTCATTGATGCCAATGCCAAGGGGGCAGAATTACCCCAGCAGTTTGTTAAAGATGGGCAAATTGTCCTTAATCTCTCGCCTGCAGCCTGTGTTAACTTTCATATGGACCTTGATTGGATCTCGTTCCAAGCTCGTTTTAGTGGGCAACCGATGAAAGTTAGCTTTCCCATAAAAGCCGTAAGCGCAATATATGCCAAAGAAAATGGTGCAGGGACCGTATTTACAAGCGAAAGTCTTGAAGATGATTTAGAGCCTCCTGAACCGCCCCCTCCGTCACCCCCTAAAGTTAAGAAAGCTACTTTACGAGTAGTAAAGTAAGGCTTTAACCAAGTATTAGTTAGTTAGTTAGTTCCATCACGCGAATCACTTTGGTAACACCATTTACATTGCGCGCGACTTCTACTGCAGCAGTGGCCTCTTGTTTTGTGAGTTTGCCCATAATAAATACTTCACTGTCCTCTACAATGAGGTCAAGCTTGAGAAGAGGAACTTTTTCATCAGCGGTCATCAAGGTACGTATTTTTGTCCCAAGCCATATATCGTTCATGGTTGATGTTGCGGAAATAGGCTCACCTAAGCGTATTTGATTATGTACCTTTGTAACCTGCGCTACTTTTGAGGTAGCAAGCTCAGCACTCTTGATAAGACTTGTTTGATTAGCTTGGCCTGTTAATAATACTTGGCCATTGTAGGCATGAATACTGATTGCGGCATTCTCATCGACACCGGCAATCTTATTAATGGCTGAATTGACTCTTGCTTCAATAGTCTTATCATCTATTTGTGTGCCGACAGTACGGCGGTCACTAGCAGACACTGCCGCAGTGCCGGCAGCGCCGACAGCAACAACCGATACGCAACCACTAATTTGCACCAGTAAGACTAACAGCACAAAAATACGTAACATCATATTTACTCCTCAGCGTGTATGGGAAAGAGTGCATCATCAATACACCCGCACAAATTATGAATAACTAACAAATGTACTTCTTGAATACGGGCAGAGCGTCCGGAAGGAACACGTATTTCAACGTCATTGGTCCCCATAAATCCGGCCATTTCACCACCATCCTTACCAGTTAATGCAACAATAGTCATGTCTCGGGTAAGTGCGGCCTGCATTGCGTTAATTACGTTAGGTGAATTACCACTGGTAGAAATAGCTAAAAGGATGTCACCAGATTGACCAAGAGCCTTTACTTGTTTTGAGAATATCGTAGCGTAGGAAGCACTGCTCGCAATAGACGTTATGGTAGAGCTGTCGGTCGTTAAAGCGAGCGCCGGTAATGGCGGTCGATCCCTTTCATAACGATTGAGTAGCAATGACGCAAAATGCTGTGAGAGACTCGCAGAGCCACCATTTCCACAAGTAAGAATTTTATTGCCATTAATTAACGCGTCTATCATCATCTGTGACGCTTGTTCTATGGGTACTGGCAGTTCTTCTAATGCGGCGATGTTGGTTTGAATGCTCTCTGTAAAATTCTTTTTTATATTCTCAAGCATGCCTAAGGTAGCTCCTGTGAACATTCACACATTTTTTATCCAATTGATTTTTTCTCCATCAATGGCAAGCAAGTCAATTCTCATCGGGGTATGGTGGCAGTTTAAATCAAGTGACTGTAAATAGCACATAATTGCACGGGTAAGTTTGCGCTTTTTTGCCATTGTAAACATCTCTGCAGCATGCCCGTGGCTGTTTGTTTCTCGGTATTTGACTTCGACAAAGACCCATTGTTCAGCATCTTTAAAAATCAAATCTATCTCGCCCAGCTTGACCCGATAATTCTCTTCAATAAAACTCAAGCCCTGAGTAAGTAAATAGTCTTTTGCTAGTTGTTCTGCTGCAGCGCCAGTCTTACTGGCCTGCCACTGTTTAATGGCCATCAGAGTTACTGATTTTGAATGATAAGGGCATTTAACTCACGCTGCACTACGCCAGAGGAGTTAATTGAAAGCTTGCCACTTAAGCCAAGGGTACTAATTTGCTTAAACATTCTTAAGGTTAATGCTTGAGAACTTAAATGAATTGCGTCATATCCGAATGAAAATAAGCGTAAAAATGTGCTAGAGGGCTCATTAAATAATGCATCAGCTTGTTGGGCTAGAGCGCTTTCACGCCCTTCAGGCAGTACAAAAGGCATATCTACAAATACTAAGTTTCGTAGGTCACGCAAACTATTGCGATTTTGCTTATGGTTATAACTATATGAGGTCGCGAAAACAGGAAGCTGCGCGCCGGTAAATAGACTCATGCTACTTTCGATAATGGGATTAATCAACTCAACTTCGTTAGGTCGAGCAAATACAACGAACGCATCTACGTCTCGCCTATTACGTGTTACGCTGAACACTTTATCGCTACTTATACTCGACATTTGATTGATGCGTTGCTGGCTCTGGAGTACATCGAGCGCAGAAGTAATGCCTGCGCGCATCGATTTATTATCGGCATATCGCACCAAACTGGGTGATAGGGCAAGAGTCTCAGCTTCAGTCTCTGCCCATGCTGACATGAATGCTTTGGCCATACGATTTGTAATGTTGCTGCTGTCGTGAATTACGATGGGATGCCTAATATCTTGAGCGCGCATTTTAGCGACTAAGGCAATAGCTTCCTGTTCAGGTGAAAGCGCAAAATAATTCTTTAAAGCATCTTGCTCCTGAGCGTGTAAATTGTCTAGGTCATTCAAGAAAATACGCAGAGCGCTGGGACTAGCGAGCGCGTCTACTTGAGAAAGGTGCGATTTAAGCAGTGGCCCAACAATGACGTTATATTCTTTCAGTTTTTGTTCATCTAGGCTTGCACTTAATAGTTCATCTGAGCCTGAGTCAACAAAGCTTAAAATTGGTGCTTGAAGATAATTTGCCTTGTTCGCAATCTGCTCATAATAACCGGCCAAAATGCCTTGCTTTATCGCTTGTCCTTGACCTTCTAAACGTCCAGAAAGCGGTAATATGACCACAATCTTTTGCGGCGCTCCAATGTCTAAGTCAAGGTATTCCTGCAAAGCCGCAGGAGGGTTTATTGCGAGTTCAGCATTTGGTCTTGTCTGAATCCATTGAGCAATTTGTTGTTGCCTGAAAGCGTCGTTTAATGCACTATTTTCGATAATGTTTATAAGTTCTGCATAAGCTAGTAAGTCGGGCGAGCGCTGAATTAAGCCGAGTCTTTCATCTGCAGACAACTGCCCAAGCCATGCAAATATAACTTGATGTCGATATTCCTCTAATGGGCTAGCTGGACTATTTTGTTTAAGTAAGGCGTTAAGAGCAGCTGAATAATTTTGGTTTATACCTAATAGAAATGCATCTACCAATGCTTTACGGCTTTGCCACTGAGCTGGTATTAGTTCGCCAGACAAGTTTGCTTTTTCTAAGTTTGTATTACCTTTAACTAATTGTGCGGAATCAAAGGCTTTTGGCTGTTCAAGATACACCTTAATTTCACATTCACTTCGCATAATGAGAGCGATTTCTTTTGACAGATCACTAATAGGAAGTTGCAGAGCTGTGTTAATAACGGTCTCAGCAGCAATGCAGTCGAAATCTTTTTGATGATTTTGGGCCAGTAAAAGTAAAGCGCTTTCCAATTCGTTTAAGTCATTTGTTAGTGAGAATTGCTCGATGAGCAGCTCAACTTGGTCATTGGTGTTTATTGCAGGCACTTCGATTGGCTCAGGATTTACTGCGCCAACAGGGGCTTCTTGTTTGGGTGCAGTAGCACAACCAAACACAACAATCGAACTCAATAACAACAACAATAATCGGTTAATTCTCACGGCATTCCTTATTTGTCGATGAAGCCAAATTAAATTTCTAGCGCTACACGCAGATTCTACATCAAAGCTCATGTAGAATAGCATTTTTATGCTACTAAGAGCCATATTATGTCAGACGCCGCGTGCCTGTATATTGTTCCCACTCCGATAGGAAATTTGTCTGATATAAGCGCCCGAGCACTCGCTCTTTTAGAGCAGGTCGATTTAATTGCCGCAGAAGATACCCGTCATTCATCACGTTTGTTGCAGCACTACCAGATATCAACACGTACCATAAGCTTACATGCGCACAACGAGTCAAAGCGTTCATTGATGTTAATTGAAAAACTTAAAGAGGGTTTATCGATAGCGTTGATATCTGATGCTGGAACACCACTCATCAGTGACCCAGGTTATGAACTAGTTAATCAATGTCGACAGCAGGGTATCGTTGTTTGTGCATTGCCAGGTCCGTGCGCTTTAACCACGGCATTAAGCGCATCAGGCCTGCCTACCGATACTTTTACATTTCACGGTTTTTTGCCGGTTAAACAACAAGCAAAGGCCGATAAATTACTGTCGGCGGCAAACTCGGGCATAACGAGTATCTTTTATGAGGCACCACGGAGAATAAAAGACACCTTAGGCTCTTGTAAGCGCAACTTACCTGAACAAACACAGTATGTAATGGCAAAAGAGCTGAGCAAGAGTTACGAAACTTACATAAGTGGAAGCATTGATAACTTGTTAAGTTATCTAGACGCCGACCCTGCGCACGAAAAAGGCGAATTTGTATTAATGCTCTATTGTAAGACACAAAGCGAAGTTGGCTTGCCAATAGAGTCAAAAGACTTACTCAATAAATTATTACCCCTAATGCCGCCGAAAAAGGCAGCGGGCGTTGTAGCAGAGCATTATGAATTGAACAAAAAGCAGGTATATGAATATAGCTTAACTTTGAAGGGCTTAAACGTTGTCGAATAAGTCCTGAACCCGTTGGCGTAGCTCATCAATCTTGGTTATGTCTGAGGGCGCGATAAAAATAGTGTCATCCCCAGCGATGGTTCCAAGTACACCGTCTGTGTGACTTAAAGAGTCCAATAAACGAGCAATTAACTGTGCCGCGCCTGGGCTCGTGCGAATAATAACCATGACATTATTGTGAACAATGTCGAGCACCAATTGCTTGAGTGGACTTTTAGCTGTGGGCATACCAAGCTCAGGAGGAAGGCAATAGACCATGTCGCCCCGCGCATCGCGAGTACGAACTGCACCAAACTTACTGAGCATGCGCGATACTTTGGATTGACTGATATTATCAAAGCCTAGAGTTTTCAGTGCATTAACAATTTCACCTTGGGAGCCGTATCCCTCTGTATTGAGGATTTCACGAAAGGCTTTCACTAGTGTGTCTTGCTTGTGTGAACTCATAAAATTCAGTCTTAAACTCTGGCTTTAAATCGTGAGATGCATTGTGCAATATGCCACGTGTTTTATCAATTTATCACTAATTAAAAGTGGATTTATTAGCAAATAATCTGCATCAGACTAATGTGTGATTGAGATATCATCCTATATAGATTATTCTCACGCACGAATTTAAAGCCTTCACACTAGGAGATTAAACATGAAAGTAGCCGTATTAGGCGCTGCCGGTGGTATTGGTCAAGCACTGTCACTACTATTAAAAACCCAATTACCTGCGGGTTCAGAGTTATCTTTATATGATGTTGCACCGGTTGTTCCGGGTGTTGCAGTAGACTTAAGTCATATCCCAACTGACGTTGCGGTTAAAGGCTACGGAAAAGACGAATTAGGTCATGCTTTGAGCGGATGTGATATTGTTTTGATTCCAGCTGGCGTGCCTAGAAAGCCTGGAATGGACCGTTCAGATTTGTTTAATATAAATGCTGGAATAGTGAAAAACTTAATTGAAGCATGTGCAGACAACTGTCCAAATGCTTGTATTGGCGTGATCACTAACCCTGTTAACACTACTGTTGCGATTGCTGCTGAAACACTAAAAGCAAAAGGTGTTTACAATAAAAACAAATTATTTGGTGTAACAACACTAGATGTTATTCGTTCTGAGACCTTTGTTGCTGAATTAAAGGGCAAAAGCACTTCTGAAGTACATGTACCGGTTATTGGCGGTCACTCAGGAACGACTATTTTACCTTTACTGTCGCAAGTGAAAGGTGTGAGCTTTAGTGACGATGAAGTTGCTAACCTTACCAAACGCATTCAAAACGCAGGAACTGAAGTGGTTGAGGCCAAAGCTGGCGGCGGCTCTGCAACACTTTCCATGGGTCAAGCAGCTGCGCGTTTCTGCCTATCGCTAGTTAAAGCCATGCAAGGTGAGGACGTGATTGAATACACTTACGTTCAAGTAGACGGTTCTGATGACGCTGCATTTTTTGCACATCCGGTTCGCTTAGGTAAAAACGGCGTTGAAGAAATTCTAGCTTATGGTGAATTAAGCGCTTTTGAAGAAAAAGCGAAAAATGACATGCTTGACGGTTTACGTGGCGACATTAAACTTGGCTTGGAGTTTGTTAACGCTTAGTATGATTGTTTAGTAATAAGACAAGTTATTTAAAGTGCCATTTTGTTTATTCAAAGGGCACTTTTTTTTGCCTTCAATACATCAAGCGCTAATGGCAATGCGTGTTAACAACTTGGTCCCTGCCTAATGACTTGGCTTCATAAAGGCCTTTGTCAATGAGACGCAAACTATCATCAATGTTAATGTCACCGCAATGGGATAGCACTGCAATGCTTGCGGTTACCGTTATGTTTTCATCTCTATGTTTGACCACATTTTGTTTAATAGATTGCCTTAGCCTGTTTGCTACCAAGCTTGCCTCTTTTTCTGAAGTGTTTGGCATCAACAGCAAGAATTCTTCTCCACCCATTCTAAATAGATAATCGGTATCGCGCATTGCGCTAACAACGGTGTTAACCGTTGTAATTAAAACGACATCGCCAGCATCATGTCCATAGGTGTCATTGATTTGTTTAAAGTGGTCCAAATCAAATAATAAAAGTGATATTGGCTGTTTATTTCTTTTGGCCCTATTAAATTCTTTCGTCTCTGTTTCTCTAAGTGTGCGGCGATTTAATGCTCCGGTAAGTGGATCGGTTGTAGCAATCCTGTGTAACACTGCATTGGATTTTTGGAGTTCTTCTGTCTGTTTTTTGACTTCGTCTTTTAATGTGACGGTCAACTTATTAAGACTCTCCTTTATTTCAACTTCGTTGGTAACATCATGTTGTACACCTACAAATCTGACTAACCTTCCATGCTTGAAAATAGGCGTAATACGAAGATTATTCCAGTATGCGTGACCATTTTTATGGTAATTTAATATTTGTTCGTCAACGCCTTTTTCTTCTAATAAAAGGTATTTTATTCTTTCTAATGTCTGTTTATCTGTATCTGGTCCCTGTAATATTTTTGCTAAGCCTTTGCCTTTCACTTCACTCAGTGTGTATCCGGTTTGAATGGTGAATGCATTATTTAGCCAAAGCACCTCTCTTTTTTCATTAGTAATGACAATACCGGAGTTGGTATTTCGAACGGCACATGAGAAAAGTGAAAGCTCTTCTTTCATTCTTTTGAGCATTTGCTGGTCATGGCTGTGTTCGTTTGCAGTGAGTAAGTAATACTCGGTTCCTTTGTGAGATGATTTTAACAGGTTTAATCGTAAACAAACCTCTTCGGAATGCTGGTTCAAACAGCTCATACATGAAAATTCTGCAGCTGTAGAGTCTGATTGGAGAAATTGATTAACTTGGGTGTCGAAGAATCGTTCTTCGCTAGGAGCGACTAAAATAGATGCACAAGACCCCTCAACTTTATTAGCATCTAGATTATATTTATCCATCTAATAAGGTGATATGTGCTTTATGCAACCTTTACTGTCGAGTTCACAAATACATATATTTGTAAGATCGAGTATCTTATAAGGAAGACTATCGTTCATTCACATCCCTCTCTATATGTAAGTTCCAGAAGCTCAGCATAGGTGCTATATGAAAATACGAAGCGGTGCTTATACAATGAGTGTAGGAGGAAAATACTCATATAACAACGCGAGGGCCTAGTAATCACTACAATATATGACTTAAAACAAGTTTATTGAGGATGGATAACTTTTTTATTTATTGTGAGGGCAAGAAAATTGTTTACTCCGTACCACGGTCTATTCGTCTCTAGTTGATATACTTAATAGTTTTAAAGGTTATTATTTTTATCCCTACTTTGCTTAATAAAGCTATTTGAATTTGGATAATCTCGTTTTGCTAAGCGGTCGTACAACACCACATTAGCGGTAGCGGCTAAGTTCATACTTGTGAAGGTAGGAACATAAACAATATGTTTGCATTGCTCTAAAATACTTGCAGGCACCGAGCCATCCTCTGGTCCAAAAATGTAATAGGCATTGTCAGGGTGTTCAAAGGCGGGCAAGGGCACTGCATTTTCGGCGAGCTCAATTACAACCGGTGTTGCGCCCTCTGGGGTCATAGCGAGTAAGTCTTCCACTGCGACTGTGGGTATTTTGTGACGCATGCCTTTAGTATCTTGCTGAAAACCTTTCGCAAAGCTATAGCGTTCCCCCGTATAAAATACAGAAGAAACGCCATAACATCCGGCTGCTCGAAGAATTACGGCCACATTCGTGGCCGATTTCGGATTTACTAAGCCAATGCTGACCAAATCAGAGTGATTCATATTTATCGTTTTCTCATATTATCTAACTTACCCGGTATTTCTAATACCAACAGCAATCCCTGTGATTGCAACCATCATTGCACGTTCTAAGGTCGTCACATCGTCATCACTAAACTTAGAGGCTTTAGCCTTGCGAATGCGGTCTAGTAGCTCAATCTGCAAATAGTGCAGTGGTTGCAAATATCCGGCACGAATATTCATTGAGTTGCGCCCTAGGGGGTCGTCCTCCATCATATGTTCATGACCCGTGATATTTAATAATGACTGCATACTCTCGGTTAACTCTTCTCGCAAAGCTTTACCAAAGTGGGCTAATTCGTCGGGAACTAAGCGTTTGTCGTATGCTTCGCTAATGGCGGGGTCGGCTTTTTTAAAGACCATGTCGAGCATTGATAAACGAGACGCAAAAAATGGCCATTGTTCTATCATCTCTTGCACATCTTGATGATTCTCTGCTGTGTTTATTGCTTCTACAGCGCGCATTACGCCCAGCCAAGATGGCAGTACTAAACGGGTTTGGGCCCAAGCGAATATCCAGGGGATAGCACGCAAGCTTTCAATGCCACCACTGGGTTTGCGTTTAGCCGGTCGACTTCCTAGGGGCAGCTTACCTAGCTCTTGCTCGGGTGTTGCTACTCTGAAATAGGGCACAAACTCTTTGTCATAACGCACAGTTTTACGATAATTTTCGCACCCTAACTCTGCCATTTCTGTTATCAACTCGCGCCAGCGCGGCTTTGGTTCTGGCGGCGGTGAAGTAATAGCTTCCACCACAGCTGCTGCGTATAGAGAAAGGCTGCGTTTAGCCAACTGCGGCATACCAAATTTATAGCGAATGGTTTCACCTTGCTCAGTAACCCTAAAGCCGCCTTTTAATGAACCTGGAGGTTGTGAATGGATGGCCGCTTTTGCTGGCAAACCGCCACGTCCAATGGTGCCTCCGCGTCCATGAAATAAAGTGAGTTGAATGTCTTGCTCTTGCGCCATAATTACTAAGGCTTCTTGTGAGCTATATTGTGCCCAACCGGCAGCCAGCGAGCCTGCGTCTTTAGCCGAATCAGAGTAGCCGATCATTACATACTGACGACCATTAATATAACCACGATACCAATCAATATTAAGCAAAGATTGCATAACGACTGGAGAGTTATTTAAATCCTCAAGCGTCTCGAATAATGGTGCAACAGGCATCGGCCAGTCCACACCACTTTCTTTAAGCAAGAGCTGCACTGCAAGCACATCAGACGCTTCGCTTGCCATTGATATAATATAAATACCAAACCCAGACTGTCCGTGATTCGCAATTACCTTACACGTATCAAGAACCTCTTGTACTTCCTCTGAAGGTGACCATTTGCTTGGGATAAGAGGCCTGCGCGAGCCCAGTTCACGTAATAAAAAAGCCTGTTTATCTTCTTCTGACCATTGATTGTAATCGCCTAATCCAAGGTAGCGTGTTAGTTCGCTAAACACATCTGCATGACGTTGAGCGTCTTGGCGAATATCGAGCTTTAAAAGGTGTACGCCAAAGGCATGTGCGCGTCGAATCGTATCGAGCAATGCGCCGTTTGCAATCACTTGCATACCGCATTCTAGAAGCGATTTATAGCAATGAGTTAGGGGCTCTAAAAGCTCATCATTGTTTTGTAGCCACTCGCTGGTATGCGCGTTTCCATCTAACGTAAGTTCTATTTTTTTAACCAGTGGCCTGAGAAGTTCACGGTAGGGCTCTTTCACATCGCCAACGAGTGCACGCAGTTTTTGATTACAGTCATTCATTGAAAGCTCTACGTAAAGGCCACTGAGATCTTGTAAGAAGAGTTTGGCAGCTCTGCGCCGGGCTCTTAACAGTACTTCTTCTGTAACCTTAGAAGTCACAAATGGGTTACCGTCTCTATCACCGCCCATCCACGAGCTAAATTGCACGGGCTTTGCATTCAGGGGTAAGCTGGTGTCAAAGGTAGTTTGTAAAAAGTCGTCCAATTCTCTTAAGAAATCAGGTATGGCCTCCCAAAGTGAGCTTTCAATTACTGAAAAGCCCCAGCGTGCTTCGTCTACAGGGGTAGGGCGAACTGAACGAATTTCTTCTGTGTGCCAAGCTTGGGCAATCAAATCACCAATACGAGCCTTGATTTTACGAAGCTCAACGCCGCTAAGGGTACTGTTATGCAGCTGTTGCAGCTGCGCAGCTAGGGCTCGATGTTTATGAATTAAAGTCCGTCTTGTTACTTCTGTGGGATGTGCGGTTAGCACTAAGTCAATATTTAAGCTTTCAATGGTGTTTAATATATCTTGTTTAGTGGCTGTACCTGATTGACTATTCGCTTGCGTAATCAAGTGAGTTAAATGCGAAGACAAAGATTCATCTTTTTGTGCCACCGTATTAAATTCTTGCTCAGCAATATTAGCAAGGTTCAAAAATTGCGCAAAAGCACGGCCTATGGTCAATAAGCTTTGATTGTCTAATGCTGCGATTGTTGAGGCTAAACGCTCAGTACTTTGCGGGTCGCCTTGGGAGGAATGACGACCGTCGTGACGAATTTGCTCAATCCGCTCAAGCCATTCTGAACCTAATTCAGCTTCAATTGTTTCACCTAGAGTTGCGCCCAGTGATTTTATTGTTTCCTTTAACTGTGAGGCAAGTTCATTTTTTATAGTGTCACTAGTTTCGATGCTTGGTATACCCGTTTCGAGTGAGGGATCTGGTGCGTGATTCATAAATTTAAAGTTGCTCCATAAACTGTTCTTAGGCCTATTAAACATACGCATGTGAGCGGATGAAGTCCATGCTTCTTGCTAAAATAAAATAGTAGAAACAGTTTTGATCGTTGCTTGAAAACCTACAGCATGACTTTCAGTATTTTGGTAGCGTTTTTTGATTGGCCTTAAGGTGTTATTCCAGCATGGCCTATGATAGCCTTAGCGCCTTTAAATTTAACGAAATGGTGAAATAGTGTCAGATAAAATTACAGGTGTTGAGCAACAAACTAGTTACGGTATTGGTTATCAAATGGGAGAACAATTAGCGTCTAACCCCTTTGAAGGGCTTTCGCTTGATATGGTAGCACGCGGAATCAACGACGGTTTCGTGAGTGCTGAATCAGCTGTAAGCAGCGACGATTTGCGCGCTGCGTTTAATGAAATCCATCAGCGTATGCAAGCGGCTAAGCAAGAGCAATTTACCGCTGTAGTAGAGGAAGGCACCGCATTTTTAGCTGAAAACAGCAAGCGCGACGAAATCACAGTGACCGAAACTGGATTGCAATACGAAGTAATTAACAAGGGTGACAGCGAACAATCACCTACTGCCGCATCAACCGTGCGCACGCATTACCACGGTACACTATTAGATGGTACTGTCTTTGACAGTAGTTATGATCGTGGGCAGCCGGCAGAGTTTCCGGTAGGTGGTGTAATTAAAGGTTGGACTGAAGCCTTACAAATGATGAATATTGGTGACAAATGGCGTTTATATGTGCCGCATGACCTAGCTTATGGTGAGCAAGGAGCTGGCGGCGCAATCGGTCCATATGCGACACTTATTTTTGATGTAGAGTTGTTAGAGATTCTAGCGTAGTCATTTGAGCGATTTTTACAAAAACTGCGGCCTAATCCGCAGTTTTTTTTTGCCAATTACCTCGATAATCAAGCGTTTGCGTTCACTGTAACTTGTGTCACAATGATCAAGGGTTAACAACAACAGCAGTGCAAATGCTTCAGCAAACAGTAAGCCTTATAAATCGTATCAATACTGCCTTAGGTAAGGTTGTGAGTTATGCCACTATTTTCATGGCACTCATTACTTGTGCCATTGTGATTTTGCGTTATGGCTTCAATCTCGGTTGGATTGCAATGCAAGAGTCGGTAATGTATCTGCATGCTGCAGTTTTTTTACTTGGCAGTGCATACACATACCAAAGTAACGGCCACGTTCGTGTTGATGTATTTTATCGACAGTTTTCTGAGCGTAAACAAGCATGGGTAAATTTAGGCGGTGCTTTGTTGTTTATGCTGCCTGTTTCGTTATATATCGGGATCATTTGTTTTGATTATGTCCTTGACTCATGGCGATTGTTTGAAGGCAGTCGAGAGCCTGGTGGTTTGCCTTTTGTCTACATATTAAAATCCTTTTTATTAATATTTGCGATTTCTATGGTGCTTCAAGCTATATCAGAGGTTATTTCTCAGTTGTTAAAGTTGCTTAGCTTACATAAAGAAGGGGCCAAGTAAGATGGAATGGCTCTCCCTTGTTTTGTTTGCTGCTGTTTGCCTAACTTTACTTATAGGCTATCCAGTTGCACTGACTCTCGCAGGTGTATCACTTATTTTTGCGGGTATAGGAGTGCTGTTTGGTGCCTTTGACGCAAACTATCTACTCACCGCTCCCTCACGCTTATTTGGTATTGTTAGTAACACCACATTAATCGCCGTGCCTTTGTTTGTATTTATGGGAGTAGTACTAGAACGCTCTAAAATTGCAGAAGATTTATTAGTCGCAATGTCGGCAGTACTTGGTCGTTTTAAATCGGGTCTCGGCGTATCGGTTATTTTGGTAGGAATGTTGTTAGCAGCCAGTACTGGCATTGTCGGCGCTACCGTAGTGACTATGGGTTTATTATCTTTGCCAACTATGCTGAACCGAGGGTATTCGCCATCATTAGCAGCGGGTACTATCTGCGCCACCGGCACATTAGGACAAATTATTCCCCCTTCTATTGCGCTGGTATTGTTAGGCGATGTGCTGTCGAGTGCGTATCAGAAGGCACAACTTGATATGGGAATATTTTCCCCCGACAGTGTATCGGTTGGAGACCTATTTGTAGGCGCATTAGTGCCAGGTTTAGTGCTCGTAATCGCTTACCTGCTTTACATGTGGGGGGTGAGCCGATTTTCTCCATCTCAGGTGCCTGCTCATGGGCAAGTTAACGACCACGCATCTTTAAGTAAGCTTTTACTCGCCTTATTGCCTCCTTTGATTCTTATTATTGCAGTATTGGGTACCATTTTATTTGGGTTTGCTACGCCTACTGAGGCAGCTGGAGTAGGGGCAGTAGGTGCGCTTATTCTAGCTGGTTTGAAAAAGCAATTAAGTAAAGACAATGTCAATTACGTGGTACAAGAAACGACCAAAGTTACCTGCATGGTATTTTTGATATTGATTGGTGCGTCCATTTTCTCTTTGGTATTTCGTGGATTCGGCGGTGAAACCTTATTAAAAGACTTTTTTACTACGCTACCAGGCGGCGTATTTACAGCAATGTTGCTGGTGATGTTAGTCATTTTTCTTCTCGGCTTTATTCTTGATTTTATTGAGATTACCTTTGTTGTTGTTCCTATTGTGGCGCCTATCCTGCTAGTGATGGGGATTGATCCTATTTGGCTGGGGATCATGATAGCCGTTAATTTGCAAACCTCGTTTTTAACCCCACCCTTTGGTTTCGCCCTGTTTTATTTGCGCGGTGTCGCAAGTGATTTACTGCAAACAGAGCAGATTTACAAAGGGGTTATCCCTTTTATATTAATTCAAATTTCGGTGTTAATATTGATGTCTATTTGGCCCAGTTTAGTCACTTGGTTACCCAACGCAATTTACGGTTAAGCCATTTAAATTAAGGAACATATATGAAACAGATCTCCATTCTCATCCTTTTACTTTTTGTTTTAACACTGCAGGGGTGCGGTAAAGAAAATGCATCTCAGACTAATTTGTCACAAAACGATGCAGCAAAGCTTGAGCCTGCGCAAGTTTATAAGTGGAAGCTAGTAACCTCATGGCCGAAAAATTTTCCGGGCTTAGGAAAAGGGCCAGAAACCTTTGCTACTTACGTTAACGAAATGTCTGGTGGTCGTTTGGAAGTTACCGTTTATGGGGCGGGAGAGCTAGTGCCTGGTTTCGAAGTTTTTAACGCCGTGGCAAATGGTAGCGCCGAAATGGGGCATGCAGGTGCCTATTATTGGAAAGGTAAGATTCCTGCAGCACCTATCTTTTCAGCGATTCCGTTTGGTATGAACGTGACTGAGATGAACGCTTGGTTGCACTACGGAGGCGGTATGGAATTATGGCGCGAACTATATAAGCCCTTTGGTGTAATTCCTTTTGCAGGGGGAAGTTCTGGTGTTCAAATGGCAGGCTGGTTTAAAAAAGAAATTAATTCAGTAGATGATTTGCAAGGTCTAAAAATGCGTATTCCCGGTCTTGGTGGTGAGGTCTTTAAAAAAGTTGGCGGCTTACCTATCACGCTGACTGGCGGCGAGTTATTTACCTCTTTACAAACAGGCGCTATTGATGCCACGGAATGGGTCGGTCCTTATAATGACTTAGCCTTTGGTTTGCACAAAGCGGCTGATTATTATTATCACAGCGGATGGCATGAGCCGGGCACTACTTTGGAGTTTATTGTTAACGAAGAGGCTTTCGCATCTTTGCCTGCTGATTTACAAAAAATTATTGAGGTTGCAACGCGAGCGGTGAACCAAGACATGTTAGATGAGTACACAGCGCGCAATCACACGGCTATGCAACAACTGATCAACGAACACGGGATTAATGTACTTCCTTTACCTGCAGATGTCCTTGAGGCTTTAAAGGCGGCAACGGCTGAGGTAATTGCGCAAGAACGCGCTGACAATGAAGATTTTGACCGCATTTACGCTTCCTATGATGACTTTTACCAAAATGTAAAACGCTATCATGCGCTTTCTGAGCAGGCATACTACGAAAATCGATAGGTAGAAAATATCAATGCGCTCATCTGGACTGATATGTTGTGAGCGCATTGCACTATAAAATGCGCGGCAAATTTAAAGGGTGTCATTAAACCCTATCAAAACTGCTAAGACAGATATTATGTCTTTAAACAGGAGCAAAGATGATTATCAAACCAAAAGTAAGAGGATTTATTTGTACTAATGCTCACCCAGTAGGCTGTGCAAAGAGTGTTGAGCAGCAAATACAATTTATAAAAAGCCAAAGTCGTGAGAATGCAGGGCCAAAAAGCGTCTTAGTCATTGGTTGTTCTACTGGATACGGTTTGGCTTCGCGCATTACCGCTGCTTTTGGCTACGGTGCTAAAACATTAGGTGTATGCTTTGAGAAAGAGCCAAGCGAGCGAAAAACTGGCACTGCTGGTTA
>Ga0307981_1001071_pt1 | contig 25830 bp, 17 predicted proteins | sample OrgLakmetagen987_FD_201849 | JGI IMG/M metagenome (GOLD analysis project Ga0307981, IMG submission 201849) | Saline water microbial communities from Organic Lake, Antarctica - #987 | ecosystem: Environmental > Aquatic > Non-marine Saline and Alkaline > Saline | place: Antarctica: Organic Lake... | reverse complement strand
GAGGACGTCTTTTCCGTTAACCTTCTTCTTGTACCCGTTGGCCTTGTCGGCCTCCGTCGGCTTGACTTTCTGCCAGTCGGCGATAGTGCGCTTGGTGCGAGCCTTTCCGGATCCGCCACCGCCTCCAGTGGTCTCTTCAGCTTGAGCAACGACTTGCTTCAGGTCATCCAGTTCGGCTTGGAGAGCAATGAGGGCCTCCTTGTCTTTGCGGCCTATTTCGAAGTCTGACTCCCCCGACCTGGTCACGTACTTGTTTCCGACCATATGCATGAGTTCGTCAGCGGTAAGGTCGTGTCCCTCGTTGTAGTCATTGATCTTCTGCTTGACATAATCGACCAAGTCGGCATCGGGCGATGTCTTGTATGCCTGCAGGAGGTTCGCGAATAAGTCCTGCGTACTCTCTCCTCGCGCCTGAAGCTGCTGGACCCAAATCTTGACTTGCGAGTTGAGTTTGGTGACGTCAAAGTTCAAGGACGCAAGGTGGACGTCCAGCGCCATTAGCTTGCTGCGAATCTTGCGCGTGGTCGCGTTCGTGTCCGCATGTGACTCGCAAATGATGACCTTCAAGAAGAGCGGCCCCGACTTGATACACGGTATAATCCGGTGCTCAGACCGTGATGCGGTTCTGTGCCGCTTCGGTGAGCAACGAGAACAAGCACATGTACATCTGCAGAGAGTCTTGCGTGGCGCGTGTTGGAGTCTGGATGTAGGTTGAGACATGGTTCCTGACCATCTCCATGGGGAGCTGCCCGTACCCCGTCCAGATCGACTTGATGTCGACGTCGGGCTGCTGAGGGTCCGTCGGGACACTGCAGATGTGCTCCCAAGCGAAGGCTTCGGAGTGGGTGATGCCTCTGATGCAGAAATTGTGCATACTGGGCTCTTCTCCGTTGTACTTTGTCTCTCCACTGGCGTAGAGGGAGTTAGTTGCCGCCTCATAGAGCTTGCGGCCGGCAGTTGTTCCGTAATCGATAAATGCGTTACCGTGAAGCCCTGGAGCGAGGGCGAAGGTTGGAGCCGCAGCTGCGGCTGCGGGTTCAGCGGGATCCTGGTCAGCCATGCTATCACTTAGTGATAGCTACTTGCAGTAGTCGTAAGATTTGCTTTTGCGCAGAGGAAGCGTGCCAAAATCCTCTAGCTGTGGAGCTCTGAGAATCGGGCTTTATGACAATCAACAAAGCTTTTGCGTAATTGTGAGCTTAAAATATTAGTCTGCAACTAAGAGCGAAAGCTGCTCATAAACTATGAATCCGATCGTGATCGCGCCATTTTGAATGTGCCGCCAAGAAAGACTCTTGGATGTGTCTCTTGTATCTTGATGGATCCTTGACTTGATCGTGGAGGCTTATGAAGGCTTATAAAAAATGTAGTTGCATTTCCGGATGCCGCGGGATAGGTTTTGCCAAATGTCCCAAATGCACTCGATGAGACATTTGTACGAACATGTAGCGCGTTGTGTGATGGTGGTTGAACAGGGAAATGACTCCGTCATGGTTGTGATTTCATTCCACGATGGGCCCCTCTGCTGGTAGCGTCTGTACGGCGCCATTATAGTTATCCTCTTTAGCAATAGTTATCCACTTTAGCAAGCAAAAGGCTGTCATCGTGGATTTCGTGCGGTCATTATTTTAGTCATTTTCGAATGCATCGAAGGTCAATGTCCCAACAGACATTATATTCGTCTCATTACGACCCACTCTCCGTAAATGTCACTCTTTGGAAGAGAGACAGTTACTACACGGCGGCCTAAAGTACATGTCGTAGTCCGCTATCTGTCACTTTGCTACTCTCAATACTAAAAAGTGATCTGCCCAAAATGGAGCACACTTGCCAAAATGGAAAACGAAAATTTTATTCATTCATTTCATTTCATTCATTTCGCGCGAAACCTTACAATTGGGACGACTAGATCGACTAATTTAAAAGCAGGAGCCACGAGCCACGGCGGTTTCCGGGTTCCTTTGTTTCGCAGTAAGTCGAACGAGCCTTCTTGTCAACTGTCACCAAGCAAATTGAAAACTGAAAACGCAATCGACCATTCCACCATGGCTTGAGGAGCTTGCAACGAGCACGGCAGCGACATTAGTAATGAAGAAGATGACCTGACAGGCAGGGCCTTTCGAGAAATATATCATAAAGAGAACGTGAACTATCGAACCGACTGTCAAGCTAGTCGGTAGCACACGAATCGAAAGTAGAGCAGAGCAATGGGTGATATGGCGTGGCTCGGACTCGCCGAGGTCTCTCTCGAATTCCTGCAAATCTTGCAGCTGAAGAGTTGGGATACCATTCGACTGACATCCATTCACACTGCTGAGCACTCTTCATACCCGGAGCTCACATCCTGTGTATTACAGGTTGTCCCGGGTACAGCATGTTCTACCAAGCGAGCCTTTTTGCATCCACTCTTGGTGGACGTTCTCTACGAGGCCAGTGAACTCGCTTCACCACCAGCTCAACAACACGGGGACACTGCGACTCTAGACCCAGCTCTACCAGATGCTTCCACGCTAGCGATTTCGATTGCACCTCTACCGACCACCTGCGTCTCCTTAGACTCCGCCGTGTCAATCAGCGATGCATCGTTCCACCAGTGGAATGTGCGCAAGGTGGAGGCGGTCGACTTACCAACAACAGCAGCAACAACAACAACAACTGACACCGTGGCAGTCGTACTGGAATGCCTCTACTTTGAACCTGCTTGGAAAGAATCCCACCAGACCAATCTGGACGACCATCTAGCACGTGCTTTGGAGGGAAGAATCGTTCAATCCGGAACAACCATGCTTTTGGCGGCCTTGCAAGGCTACGTGGTCGCAATCGTTACCGACTTGAAACACAAATCCCAAAGTCTCGATGCATCTGTGGCGTACCGACTACAAGGTTGCGATGCCTTTTGCGTACAAGCCTCTGCACCGCAATCAATACAAATGACTGTACCAGACACTATAGAGTCACCACCACCACAAGATTGGGAACCAGATTGTCCTGGATACCAAAGTCTGCTACAAGAGCTCTTATCCTTGGTACAACTGCGCACCACCGCGGCTCCAACGGGTGTCTTGCTGACGGGGTGTGCCGGTGTTGGCAAGACGCAACTTGTCTCTTGCCTCGCTGGCAAATGTGTAGCGCAAGGTTGGGTGGTCCATTTTACGTCGTTGCGAGACTTGCTCTTGCGAGCAGCTTGGGCGACGCAAGAGCAAATGTTTCAAGTACTTGTGCCACCTACCAGCGATGCCAAGAAGAACGTCCTATGGATTGTGGACGATTTGAACATTTTGGCGACGAATGGATCAGACGGTGCTTTGAATGGCCTGGATGTGGAACGACGACTAGTGTATAATTCGCTCTTGCAAGTCATGGACAAGCTTGTACAGCAGCGAATCCTAGTGTTGGGTCTAGCGCACACGTCGTTCCAGCTTTCAGCCGAGTTGACCAAGATTGGTCGCTTGGAGAAGCAAGTATCCATGCTACCACCCACACAGCGACAACGTGAGAGGATTCTGTTTCATATGCTGCAAGGAATGAACTTGAATGAGCAAGTGTGCCAACGCTGGGAGCAAATCCTGGCTCCCATGACTGCGGGGTGCGTTGCCTCAGACTTGCGACGAATTTGTTCCAACGCCCAAACTCGAGTATGGGCACGAACGGGCAAAACCTCTTCATCTCCATCTTGGCAGGACATGCGAGAATGCGTACGGCAATGTGTACCCTCTCAGCTGGCAACTCTGGATGTCACTAAAGGGCCGTCGTTTGTCAATGAGTGTTCTCTTGATGACTGGCCTCGCATTCATGAACTTGCTTGGAAGGATTTCGCTGGATATCTCACCATGAAGAAACGAGTTTACCGCACGGTTGTGGTTCCATGGCGTCGCCACTTGAAGGAAAATTCACCTGAGGCCAATCCATCATCAACGATGATTCCTCCTTCTGGAGTTCTCTTTCATGGCCTTTCTGGCAATGGAAAAACATTCGCTGCACGGTGTCTTGGAGCTTCCCTCGCATTACCAATGATCAAGGTTCGGGCTTCGGATGTCTTGGACAAATGGCTCGGTGGGTCCGAAGCAGCTATTCGTTCCCTCTTCTCTCGAGCAAGGGCGGCAGCTCCCGTCATTCTTTTCTTTGATGAAATTGACGCCATTGCCAGCAATCGAGCGACAGACGGCGAGACTTCCGATGTCATGACGCGACTCCTCTCTACGCTGTTGAACGAAATGGACGGTGTATCCAGTGGTCTCCAAGCCAACGTTGTCGTCGTGGCCTGCACGAATCGTTTGGAGACATTGGACGCGGCCCTACTGCGACCAGGGCGTCTCGAAGAACACGTTCATCTCGAGAAACCATCGTCACACGACGTGGAGTCTATCCTAAAGCTGCGACTTTCTCGTGCCAAGTTGCAAGATGATATCAATCTGGTAGAATTAGCCAAGCGACTGGCTTCGACCGGCTCTAGCTGCGCAGATGTGGAAGGCTTTGCTCGGGAAGCTGTCATGTTATGCCTTCGACGCATGAGTAGCTCGTCTTCTGACGTTGCTGTCTCGATGGATGACTTCAGTGCCGCCATGGATGCACGAATGGGATAGTACTACCTATAATAGCTTTGTACACTGCAGCTGTGCACGCAAACGGTATAGTTTGTTCTTTATGTGAATACCGTCGGTTTAGTGGGGCGTTGGATCACCAAGTTGCCTCAGTTCTCTTTCTGTAAAGAACTTCGGTAGAACTGCGGCTCTGAATAGAATGAGAAGACCAATCACACTCGGGAAGAAGATTGCGGTGGAGCTATTCTGCTTAAATGTCCAGAGACCAAACAAGCATATTACTTGCGTTATGGTAAAGATGGCAGTCTTCTTTCTCCCGATACTGAGAATGGGGTGGTCTTTTGGTAGTCGATTCTTTTCAACAAATATATCTCTCACCCGTTGCAAGAACGAGTTGCCGGTCATGAGCTTTCTACCCAAGAATAAAAAGACCCCCGCAACTACCGGAATCGGTACAAACCCAAGTACCGGCAATAGACCAAGAGTTGCTGCAATCATGGCGTGGACTGCAAAGCCTGTGACTCTTGTTTCCGTGACATCTACAATCTCTGCTTCACCCGTTTCCTCGTTGAACCGGGTGTCAGTCATGGCTCGGACGTGGTTCAGTGACTGCACTGTCGCTCCGCACATCCACGGTAGACCGACTAGCGACAGAGCACCAGTAATGAGACCAAGAGCGACCATGTCGAGATTGTAGGCGGCGCCCTTTTTTAACTTGTTGTCGGGGTTGTTCACCACTCGCACGCTAATGTTTTGGTCCATGTAGAACAGGCTCGTCAATAAGAGGGCTGGAAGCGCACAAAGCATCTTGGTCGAGATGGAAATGGCATTCAGGTTAACGAGAAATTTTCTTCCTCCGGCAAGCTGAAAGGAAGCCGGTACCGTCAGCGTTGGAACGCCAAACTTGTAGAACCACGGGCGCTTGTTGAGGACTGACATCATCACAAAGACTGTAACTGGTCCAAAGTCTTTGATAATGGTTCTTGCTTTCTCGTTGAGAAACTTGCTGCGGTCAAAAGTAGCGACCTTCATGGTTGAAAAGAATGTCGTCAAGGCCATGGCTAGAGAAACAAAAGGCATGGTCAAGTTCATGGGGTCGGCAAGTTCAAAGTTTCGTTTCAACGACACCACTGCTTCGTAGATAAAATTGACCGACAATAAAGCATTAAAGATTTCATCCGTGAACCTTGTACAGAATCGAATCAGCTGGCTCGATCCGCCGAGACCTAGCAGGACGAAAAAGAAGCTCGTCCACAAGCCGACCCATGCGTAGACTGGGAAAAAGGGTAGAGCGTTGAGGGTACAGAATCGAAACAATCCCGAGATAAAGGCCAGTGTGAGACCCGTGGGCGCAATAAATGCCATGGGTTGACCACATAGAACAGCGTACGCCATCCCACTGACTCCGGCGGACAATAAGAACTCTACAATTCCAATAGAGCCGTTGGTAATCTGACTGGCAATAGTGCCAAAACTCACAGCCGGCGAGAGGCATGAGAAATAGAGAAACATGATTGCTGGAATGACTTTTCGTTTGCGTTTCAAGGCATCTGTCCAGTCGGACTTGTACACCAGTCTCCGTCGTTTTACGTCGTCCTTCATTTCGTCCGATACAATAAGATTGATGACTTTCTGGGCTCGTCCAGTTGTCAACACACCGGGCTCGGTCTCGTTAAAGTGGTTTCTCCACTCGATCTTTCGTTTATAACCTCTGCTCTTGTCAATATTATCTAGATAGGACGCAGTAGCGGAAATCTTGTCCTTGCCGATGAGGCTAGCTTTCATTCTGGATACAATGTTTCGGTATCGCTCCGATTTGTGGTCGATGGGAGTCCAGGACTTTTTTAGCTGTGACGATGACGACGATGGTGACGACGATTTTCTATAGCGTCGTGACGAAGTCTTTACTGCGGATATTCGAGCGCCTGGCAGCGACCTTGTCGAGAAGGATGCAGCATGCCAGACAAGGGACCCTAGAATAAAGGCAAAGAACAGCAATGGCGTCAAAAGCCGACAATGCGGACTCGTTCGCCTACTTTTCATAATGCAGGTACTAAGGCAGTGTAAACCTCGTTTCTTCTTGATAAGACACGCAACGAGTCTCCCGCAAGACCACGCGGATTAGGTACAACGAGACGTAAACAGCAGGATGGGAGCGTCGCCGATCTGTTGCGATGGTGTCTGACGATCGTCGTCTCTTCTCGATCTACCAAGGTATTGAGTGATGACTCGACAGAGTTCGTATCGGTATTCCTCCCTTTATTTTGCGCCGGTGCGAAGCCCAGACCGCGAGATTCGTTTATTAACCGTACCGCTTGAGTTAGACCTCGTTGGCAAACATTAATAGATTCAATACAAATGCCAAGCGCATACAGTATGCACATAGTCTACTGTAGCTAGCTTCTATTAATACGGTATCAGCCATAGGTGAAACGATATTACTTACATCGTCCTTAAATCATATTATGGAGAGACAGTGAATTCGTTTTCCTCCTTAAAAGATTCCTCAGGTGCTTCTTCCTCAGGCTCTACTTCCTCTGGTTCCTCCTCTTTTTCTATTCCAACTCGCACCCGCCACTGCTTGGCGTGACCTGCAGGCAAATGATGAAGCATTCGCTCGTATTGTTTCTTGATGGGTGCAAAATCCTTGTGGTCACTCTCATCATTCCACATTTCGGCAAACGTGCGGCTATTTTCCGAACCGCCGCCGTCAACTGCTGTTACAGCGTCGGCCGAGAATTGGAGCAACGCATCCCGCGGAAGAATCTGATTGCCAAGAGCTGACCACTCGTTGAGCAACACCATCAGGCATTCGTGGGCTGCTGAAGTCATGGTTCCTGCGCTATCCGCTCGCAACCAGGCGAGCCAGGAATTCAGCACGGCATCTCGAGTCGACCTGGAAAGCTTGGACTTTTTCTTCAAGAGCGCATGGGCGAGGCAAAGAAAAAAGGCGCGATCGTTTCGAAGGGAAGATGACAAATGCTGCAGGGCCAAGGCGAACTTGGGAAAGGTTACAGAAAGGGAAGCCTCATGGGCGTTTCCTGGTTGACAGATATGTACTAACGATCCTTCCACAAGAGCCACCACCACTTCTGTCTGTGAGCCTCCACTCCAAGATTCTTTTCCAATGGGCGGTAACAATGCAGGCGCGACTTGTGCGGCATCGTGCAAGTCTCCGCCAAGGGCTACTCGACGATCCAGCTCGGATTCCAACATTAGTCGCAGTAACAGCGGCAAGTATTGTCGCAGCGATTCAAAGGGAGCAGTTCCAGCGGGATCGCTTTTATTCTCGTTGGGTTCGAGTCCAGCGTCTGGGACAAAGTATTTTTTGCCTCGCACGGCACAGATCTGACTCGACCATCTCGTCAAGTGAAGAATCTGCAGTAGTGAAGGAACAACTCCATGAGCTGCTGGAAGAGAACTGCCGCCAATAACCCCGCGTCGGAGTTCACGCAAGACTCGAGCGAGAATGACTCTCACAACAAAGGGATCGGCGAGCAGCATGGATGCGAGCGCAGGCATAGACAGTGAATATTCTTGGGTCTCCTTCTTCCTTTTCTGGTTGGATGCCACCAAAGGAACAACTTCAGGGGAATCATCACCAAACTTGCGCTTACGAGTAGCTGGATCGTCCGTGACACTGCGCTTGGCAATCTCATTCTGGTAGAGACGACGGGCTTGCGGAAATATCTCTTCTCGAAAGACCTTTCCTTGTCGGTGGCATTCACCTCGGAACCACTGCCCAGCATTTCCTCGGTTGTAATCGATACAATTCTTAAACTGGAGTTTTACATCCTGTTCCCAATCAAGTACGTCCTTGTATTCGTTGCGATGGACTTTCTGCTCCATTGTATCGATACACATGGGTCGTTTGATAACTTTAGAGTAGCCCGGGGCAATGGCGTCAGTAACCGCATAAAGAAACAGATTCTGTGGGTCAGCCTCTTTCATGGCCAACAATCCCGCACTGATGAGTCGATTCAGCTGGCGAGTACCCGAACTGTTCAAGGCTTCCTCCTTTTTAGTAGCCAGCAGCGCACTCTCCTTCTTTTGAAGAGTGGCGGGCTGCCCATCTTGGTCCGGTTGAAATGTTTGTCGCAGCACTACCTGGATCTTGATGAGTCGAGCGTCGGTAAGATTGCCTTCTTGTACAGCTTCATCCAGGATACGGGCTAATGAAAGGAGGTGTTGATAGGCCTTTGGCAGTGGTCCACCGGCGGAAAGCAGGATATCAGCAACCAGAGTGCAGTGCAAATGGTCAGCACCGAGTAAAAATCCACCCTCCAAGGCTCCATGCTGCGCCATGAGTATCGAAAGTAGCGAGTGCAGCAGCTTGGGTCGATAGGAAGATGCGGTTCCCACCACATTGCATAGCAAATTGCGAAGCTGCACGACTGCCTTGCCGGAGGTAAGTGGGTTCGGAGCCGACGGTGCGGATCGAATATTACCGCCCGCACCCGTCGTTGTAGAAGCGACAGCCGACGTCAAGGCGCGACGCTGTGTCGTTAGCATGCGTCGTTCACGAGCCGTTGCAACAAAGGGGCGGTTGGCCGAATTCACGAGAATCTTGTTATTGCAGTACTGATCCAATAGCGGTTCCAAAGTTTCAAACAGCAGAGTCGACTTGACCTGCTCGAGATATTTTTTGGGAGTGTTATCTGGCTCCAAGGGAATCTTGCTTTGCCAGTCAGCTTCGAATACGAGCCGTTTCAACAGCGGTTGCAGTGGCTTGAATATATCTGGATGTTTCATTGCCCCTTGATCGTCGCGTTCTCCCAGCGCAATCAACACTGCCAAGGGCGTCTTGTCGCCAAGCTGCTTTAGAACCGACCACACGACAGGTCGCAGTTCTGGAATAGTAGTTGCGTATACCCAACTTGATTGGAGGAGCTTCAAGAGTGGTTCTTCCGATTCCGTTTTGCGAATCTCGTCTTCGACTTGTTTGAGCAGAGTATCCGCAATCCGCTTGTGAACCTCATGCTGACTGACACCAAGGTGCGTCAAAAAGGTCATGACCGAGTCGGTATCGAGTGATTCCACGGGTCGCTTGTTTCCTTTTTTCTCGGCTTGGTTTTGCGGCACTGTTTCAAACGCATGCGCCATCATGGAATGCAACGAGTGCTTCTTCTGAAAGGCTTGAATGGTGGCAGCTGGATCAGTGGATCGCACGAGGGCACGTCGAAGCTCGCGCTTTCCGGCCGGACCAACAGGAAAGAGTGGAGTCTTGTCCTTGCTCTTCTTGTCGATAGAAGACATGGTAAAGCGTATGCTACTACAAGCAAGGATTGTGAAACGTTGAAGCCGAGAGATGAGATATCTTCATTGTGAGGTTGGAGGTTGGGAGCGCTTACATAGCTTCGCTGATCGGTTTTTGGTTTCACGCAGTTTTGTTTAGCTACTTAAGGACATACGACGTCTTTACAATGTCATACTATTAAGTACAATATAGGGCCAAGCTACTGTCACAGATATGAAGTACACTTATTTTAACTTTTATATTTTCAGTTCTTCGAAATCCAGCAAAAAGTGAGGCCAAGAACAACAAAGATCATACAGACGACAGGCACTTGAAGCTGGTTGGCGTCATTGTTGTTGTGACAGTCCTATCCTTTGAGCTTCCAAAGACACTCTTATCTGCTGAAGTTGAGTTATATCAAGGCCAGTGTACTCGTAGGAACTATGCAGTTTGTACGATGGGGGCGTTCCATGCTTTCGAGCCATCGAGGACGAGCTGTCTTGCCCCTCACCTTGAAACGACAAGGGTTCTCGTTCTCGACTGCTACAACGGCAGCCTTTCGAAACCTGGTGAAGATTGATGAGGCCGTACAAGACGCTCTCGCTAATGGTCGACCCGTTGTGGCCCTGGAATCCACCATTGTCGCCCACGGCATGCCCTACCCACAGAACCTGCACTTATCCCAAAAAGTGGCGTCCATTTTGCGATCCAAGGGCGTCGAACCAGCCACCATTGCCGTCAAGGATGGCATATGTCGGGTTGGATTATCTGTCGAAGAAATGGAGGACTTGGCGCGATCCGGAGAAGAAAATCGTGCCGCCAAGTGCTCGACGCGCGAGCTCTCCTTGATACTGGCCAAGCACAAGAATCGTTCTGCCGCTGATTTCTCTACTTCAGGCCATCAATGGGGTGCCACGACGGTAGCCTCGACCATGGCATTGGCTTATGCGGCGGGAATTCCAACCTTTGTCACGGGAGGAAGCGGTGGCGTTCACCGTAACGGAGAGACTAGCATGGATATCTCTGCGGATCTTGCCGAACTAGCTCGTACCCCCGTCATCGTAGTGTCGGCAGGTATCAAATCGATTCTAGACATTGAACGGACACTGCAAGTCCTGGAAACGAATGGTGTCCCGACAGTGGCGTACCAGACAGATGAGTTTCCAGCGTTCTTCTCGCCTCATTCGGGAATCTCGACACCAGCGCGGGTCGACAGTGCCGAGGAAGTAGCGTCGGCGTACTGGGCGGCACGAGACTTGGGTCCAACGCACGGAATGATGTGTGCGGTACCCAACCATGATCCAGCGGGAGCACACGTGGAAGATGCCATTCAATTCGCCCTGGCCGAAGCTGATGCTAAAGGAATTGCGGGGCAAGCAGTTACACCCTTCTTGTTGAAGCGAATCGCTGAAATAACAGGTGGCGACAGTTTGCGGAGCAACATGGCACTTGTTCAACGGAACGCCGAGGTAGGCGCAGACATTGCCGTTGCAATTTCAAAACAACAGCTTCAAGAGGTTCGACATCCGATGGTGCAAGTTCCAAAAGCTATGCCTCGCTCTCGTGTCATTGTCGTAGGCGGAGCTGTCTTGGATATAATGGCCAAGCCCCTGCCCGGTAGAGAACTCGTCATGGAAACTTCCAACCCAGCTTCGTGTACAGAATCTGACGGTGGTGTTGGACGCAATATTGCTGAAGTACTGGGTCGTCTCGGTTCTCTACCTGTTTTTTATTCTGCTGTCGGCAATGACTCACGCGGTCTGGCATTGTTTAGTCGCTTGGAGGAGGATTGTGGGGTGCAGGCTTCGCGGTCAACTGTCCATGTAGTGGACACCGCCAATACCGCGACCTACTTAGCAGTTATGAACGGTAGTGGTGATCTACACACTGCCTGTGCAGACATGCAAGTGCTCGACCATATCCTTGCTCCATCGAAAGATATGTTCCAAGGCGCCGAAATTGTCGTCTTGGATGCGAACCCACCTGTGCAAGTCTTGAAAGAGGCAGCCGTCCGAGCTTGCGAAGCTGGTGCCAAGGTATTTTTCGATCCCACAAGCGTTGCCAAAGCTTCCAAAGTTGCGCAAGACGACGCGCTCATGTCGTGTATATCTTATGCGTTTCCGAGTTTTGTCGAACTGGCCGCCATGGTCCAAGGCAAAGAGGCGACAGACTTCGACGGGCTAGACGATATAGATATTGTCCCAGTGCTGGCCGAGATTATTCTGGACCGCATGAATCCGAATGACGCACACCTTGTAATTACATTGGGCGCATCGGGCGTCGTACTGGCTTCCAAGCAGCGCGGTTCGGAAATGGAAATTACCCGCTTCGAGGCAAAGAAAGGCGTTGCCGTAGAGAACGCCACCGGTGCGGGAGACACACTTTGCGGTGCCTTTATTCACGCATTGCTCACCGGTAGAACGGTACCAGAAGCCGTCAAGATTGGCATGGAGGCAGCGACAGTCAGTATTCAATGTCCCGACAAGGCGATATCACCGCTGCTTTCGAACTTCGAATGCTAGTCGTCGTAGCAGTGGAAGGCATCTATAAGATTCTTATAGAATAACTTGCACTAGTTGTATCTTCTTAACTATTCTAGGTGAGCATTGCTTGGCGTACAACCGCAGCCAAATACAAACTCAATCAATTGGCGTCTTCATCGTGTTCCGGAAACATGTTGACCAAAATATCCTTAAAAAAGGCCGGCAATTGGTTGGGGTCCACCGCCACAGCTTGGCGAAGAATAGGACTCAGCAGGTCGGCGTTCTTGATTGGTGTGTAGTTGATCAAGGGCGTGCCATCAATGTCTTGACTGGCCTTGAGACGAAACGTAGCGACCGCGCCAGCGGTCGTGTTAGCCACGGTGCAGTCACACGCGGGCCCTTGCGGATCCGAAACGTCAAAGTTCGACAAGGAGGTAGCTGTGAGAGCTTGGTACATATCGACTTGTTGCTCGAAACGATGGATTCGAGCTTTTTGTTCCATGTTGACGAGTTGCATGTGATGGCAGTACTTTTTAAGTTCAGCCTCACGATTCTCCATGTCTTGCTTGAGATGAAAGAACTTGTTTTCCATAATGGAAGCAAGATCGTCGTCAACAGTGTCGTGATTGGATTTGGTATAGTTCTCATCGGTCACTGCAGTGGTATCGATGCTTGGGAGACACATGGTAGAGTCTGGATGACTGCCTTCACTCTTGCGTCGGCGTTCTGGTGGTGCAGCAGCAGGAGCGGCAACCAGCGTCTCTGGCGGGCCTCCATCACGACTGGCGCGGCGACGCTTCTGCTTATTCATCAGCAAGCCCTTTGTCTTCTGGGAGTGATTCATGATGATGCTGGCGTTCATCCCCTCTTTCTCACTTCGAAAACAACAACAACAACAACAACAACAAAAGCAACGATCAAGGATGATGGAAAAAGTGAGACCGTTTGTTTTGAATTTTAAACATTGATTTTTTGATTGGGTCGAGACAACGGCTTTCCCGCCACCCACTCTATTATGAAGGTGACTACCGGACGACATCTTCAAAATTTACCGTCGTCGCCGATCGCCAACCCGGCACCCGGCGGCGGAGCGGGAAACTCCACGGTAAAAACGCCCGTTGACGTGTATCGATGGTTGCAAGAACACAACTTGCATCCACTTTGTTCTTTGCTGGAAGAAGCCGTTTTACCTTTCAAGAAGTCTCGACTTCAAAGCTTCAAAGCTTGTGAGAATCTATCCAAGAGACTATAGCGTACATTGTTCTTACACCAAAAGCCTCCCCATACGAGACGAGATGGAATCAGTGCCTTTTGACTCGCCAGACGTTGATGGTGAAGACCATCCACCAGTGGAACTGACACGGGCGGTGCAGCAAGGTCCAGTCTATCACCTTCGCAGAGCCTTGCACTTTGGTTTCTGTGAACCCAATGCTCCTCCAGAAGGTGAGCAGCAGCTTCCAGCCATCCGATCTCGAGCCGTGTCTTCGGATACGGTTGGAGGTGTCTCGTTGGAATCCACCGAAGCTTCCTGGGGATTTGAACCGACTGTCATGATGCACCCCTTTGACAATCTCAAAAAGGCAGTGCAAGAGGGATTTTGCAGTAACGGCCATAGTCCAATGGAACAAGTTACTACTGCTTCTGCCAAGATGGCCGAAGACGGAGCCAACTGTGAAAGTACCTTGACGAGTCAGAGTTTTGATTCGGACGATGGAAGACAACACAAGCAACAACAACACAAACAACAAGACACGTTCCATGATGTAATGGAAGAAGAATGCTGTGTCATCGAGACGGGTCCTGGTACAGGTCGAGCTAGGCGGGTGCTGCGAGCACTGGAAACATTTTTCTTTATGCTCCTTGTGATTGCTGGGACACTGTATGCCTTGCACGAGTTTGGTGTCAATCTCGATATTCAACTGGAACCAAAACTGGCGGATGAAGTTTCGTCGTTTCAGTTCTTTTCCATTAGTCGAGCCTCGGGCTTGGACCGGCCATCTGTTAATCAGCCGCGAGTCTTCTTGGCTGACAACATTGCAACTCGGTGCGAAGCAACACTGTGATTGCTGCCAGTAGACACTGGAAGCAGTCTGGTGCAATCGACCTTGCAGGTCTATAGCTACACCTCTGTTCTCCCGTCAAATATGTTACGACCGATCGCCGTTACTTTAGTCGCTGCCGCACTCGCATAGAATTCTTAAGCACGTCGGTAACAAAAACGAGTTATAAATATATAGTAGTATCTGATAAGACTCGCCGTTAGCTATTGAACGTAAGCATCGGAACATTCGACATTTTAAAGCGCACTCGGCTTGAGTGCCATGTCTCCCACCCAAGAGGCACCACCGTCCAGTGTGACGGGGTCAAACTTGACACTCTCGACACAGACAAAGTTGTTGTAGCCCATGCCTTCGTTGCCGAAAGGGCTCCAAAGGACGGTGTCTTCCCATCCAGCAGTGTTGAGAACGGCCAAGGCTTTTCCGGTACCAGAGTCCTTCAAGACGGGGTCATTCACACCCTTGTAGACACGATCGTACTCCTCCGCAATGGTAATGGCTTCGCGATCTTCTGTCTGCATCTCTCCTCCGTCGCCCACCATTTTGTTGAGGAACTCCTTGCCAGCGAAACTTCCAGCAATCTCGAGCTTGTCCAACGACGAGACGGTAAAGTACGAGTGAAGTGCGGCTTGGAAATCAAAGGCTTCCTCACCCTTGTTCTCGACCATCATTTTGGTAGAGAGCTGGTCGTCCTCCAGATTGACGGAAAAGGTGCACAAGAATTCCTTATCCCACATTTCCTTGGTGTAGTCGGAGGGCGCCAACTCGAGTTCGACGGATGTTTCCGTCTGCGACTTGACCGCCCACGGAAGGTTACGAGCAAATCCGTGCTGCTGGATAGCACCCGGTCCAAACTGGGGCCAGCAGTGACTGAGACCACCACTAATGGGCTTGGAACCGTCCATTTTGGCGTCGGAACGCACGGCAATAAACTCGGTTCCATCGTTGATATACGATGTCACGACACCACCCAACAAGTAAATCTCTGAAGAGGCACCAGTCTCGGGGTGGACCAGCTTGATATACTCCAAGCCTTCATCGTTGGTGAGAATGCTGTCGCTAGTGGAGGAACCCTCGGCTCCACCAACGGTCGGGCGACCCTCGAGCCATTTTGAGAGCGTGGCAACCTTTTGTCGGCGACGGCTATCGAAAAGCGCAGTCGTTGAGCTCTGGGAAACCAACGCCGGCTTGGTAACAAAGCCAGAAGAGACTGCAGCAGAGGCAGCGAGCAGGGAAAGGGAAAGGCAGAACTTCATGGTGATGGCAGTGTTTTTTAAAGAATGTGTGGATACGCACGACGACGATTGATGGCAATGAACGGCGAATCTTGACCACGAATTTTGGCGCGCGCCGTTTTCGCCGTTTCTTCATTTCGCGCCAAAAATAACCGAGAGACGCGACGCTCGACGATGAGCGATAATTTAATTCCATACTTCACTCGTGGACGGCACTCTTTGCATTGCACAGGTTGCCGTTATACTTCAAGCATACAGTCCACTCGTAGTAGGAGATAAAAAAGCATCGTATTGAAGCATGCCGGACGTGGAAACCAACGTGCGCCCCGACAGCAGTCGGCCGTCCTTTACCAACCCGTACAGCGGCCAGGAACACTTGCTACCTGCGCATCATCCTTTCAACATCCTGCGACGAATAATCTACATGTCCGTTAGTTTCTATGCCTTACTGCACTTCAAGTTCTATCGAACAATCCTGCATTCGCCAAACATTCGACACGAATGGTTCAAAATTGGTCTCGCTACGACCATTGGTAAGTTAGACTGTTGTACGTCGTAGGTCGCCTAGAATAGATGAACGGAAGGATCGAATACAATCGAATCGAGTGTATCATTCATTCATTCATTCCCACTGTCACTCTCCAGTTTGAAGTATCTCACTCACCATCCATCATCCATTACTCCAGCTATATTGACGATTAAAGGTTATGTCGAACTGTATGAAGGCAAGATGAAAAAGAACCAGGTCAATTACAAAAACTTTCCGCAGACGACGCACGCCGTCATGTTGTTGATACTTCTGTCGACTGTCGCTTTTAACGTGGCTCTGTGGCCTCATTACGGAATGAACTCGCCGCTGGTGTTGGGTATATTTTTCTTTGGAATCATTCTGCAGCTAATGCTCATGGTGCCAGTCTACATTCAAAACATTGTGGGCTTTGTCGCTCTCACATTCTTTCTGCAACAGTACTCATGAGTTCTGTACCGGTGTACCTATAGAGAACAGTTTACTTGGCTTTCTACGCAAATAATAGAGAGGAATCCGTTTACAGGAAAGAAGCCGTGTCATTACTCTATACGAGGTAGGATTGCACCTAGCACCCAACGTATCTTAATTAAGCATTTCTGTTTGATCATTCACAATGAGGAGTTCATTAACTTTCTCACTGCCTGGATGCATATTTACTTCGTCCTCGTTGTCAAAGCTAGTCTTGTAGCCTCTTGATTCGAGCCATTTATCCTTCTTTTTGGTCGAAGTCTTGCTGTCGTGATGATTCTCGTGCATGGCTTTCTCTTCTAATCGAAAGCTACTTGCCGGAGTCACAAAGATAGACCCAAACGCAGATAATATTGCGACAGACTGGGCGAGGAGCTTCCACAGTGCCTTTGATAGATGTTGCATGTTGGTGTGTTTAATTTGATGTTGTGTAAGAGGTTGTTCTGTAAAAATGTGGATCACATGTGTAAGAATAAGAATAAGCCGAACCGAAGTGCAATTCATTCCATCAACAATTGCGATACTGCAGCAACCAATTCGCAGTTCGCGTTGACACCACGCGTGACTGGAGGGGTGCCGTTCCCGGGAATGGCACGCACCGTCTCTGCTCGCTTACCTGGTATCGTACGTAGCTAGAGCGCCTTGTATGCAAATAGTCTAGTTAGCTGGGATCAAAACGAACCCCACAACGGCCTATGGCGCTACTTAAATGTAAAGATTGATTTGATTGCAAACTTTCTATTTCTACTCTGACAATCGACTGAATCAAGCAATGCACGAAAGAAAGTAGACCTTTGTTTTACCAGCAATATTCAGAGACAATAGCATACGCGTCTATTCAAAGCAAACGCTTTATGTTCTTCACAAAGTGTCGGTTGCAGTCAGCTAATTTTTGCTTGGTGTGTCGTCCGGTGTAAACCAAACTAGAGAAAAACGCTCGCCGTCGAAAGGCTCGGTCCAGTGACGCAATTTCCATCCGTCAAATTCTAATGGCTTGTATCCTATATCGTGTGATACGCCTTCAACCAACAATCTGCCATCTGTATACGTTCCAAGCCCAACAATCATGGAGAGACTTTGCCCCAAGCCACGTCCACTGTCCACATGAGGTGTGAATTCTGCGTTTCGATTCACAGCGCAGTGAGATGATGGGAGCCTATCGTAGCCCTGCGATTTCGTTAGCTCCTGTTCCAACTCGAAAATCGCGGAGGAAAGTTCTGGAAATAGTCGATTCGCCAACGATAGCCTTGGACTATCCGTACCAACGATGTTGGCGTTCAAAACGGTAAACGACCCTCTCTGAGTGTCGTTAACAGTCTTGTCTTCGTTGTCGACGGAACGGATCACTCTCGAACGAGCAACAGAGGTATCGGGCCATTTTTTCTCAGCCACGATACGACGAAGCGAGAACAGAGTCTTTTGATACTGTCCATGCTGCAATTCAGAAGAAATTTCATCACTTGTCATCGCATGGGGTAACCCGTTATTTGTCTTTTTTGACTTTTCTCGGCGAGCTTCCGACTCGGCTACCTGAAGGAGCTGCTCTCGTATACGAGGAGCAACCACATTTTTGAGGTTATCGAGCCATACCGTGCATTTATATTGCTCGCATGTCGAAAGCAGTCGATTTCGTAGCTCAGTGACCCAGAGCTGCTGAGCTTGGACTCCTCCTTCGAAAAGGGCGTCGCTTCTGTGTAACTCGCTGAAGTCGTACCTTGCCCCAGCAACGTACATTCGCCCCGATGGGGCCAGCGGCGTCTCTACAATGACGTCTGGTCTCGTCGCAATGTCCATGAAATCCGCTGGAAGCCATCCATGCGATACGGCAATGGCACTGCCAATGATACGGCGTACTTGCTGAGTGACAAATCCGTCCCCGCGAACTTCCACAATCATGTTCACGTCTTGTTTTTCATTCTGATTTTTCATAGCCAAGTGTCCTGGAACCCAAAAGTCTGTCGTTCGAGCTCTATCTAGCGATTTCCATACCGGCTTGTTACTTGGGCTGGCATCGCCTTGTAGTGCTGGATCCGCAAAATTGTGCCAACATCGGGGCTCCTTGAGTCGCAGGCGTCGAAATCGTACCTTCCCGGATTGAGCTTGCTCATTTTCATTGGCTTCTAGAGTACTGTTTGTTTCCGGAAGAGTTCGAGATTCTGCGGACTTGAGTATATGCTTCCATTCTTTGAGGGATACGGGAGGTGGAGCCAAGTGTGGTCGATGCGCCTTCTCCTTGGCGCCAAACCTGCGACGACCTTTCAAGTTTATATCGGTGGTTGCATCCCTTACCTCCCCGTTCAAGAACCAGTCATTCAGTGCGTTACCATCTGGAAGCCAGCTAAAGGGAACAAGGTAATGATAAGCTCGTTGCGTTGCATCTTGCTCGGCGCCCATGGTTGCATCCCTGCCTGTCAATTTTTCGGCAGCAAGCACTTTGACCAAGATAGTGCTGTACTCGTTAAGATGCTGCTCTCGTTGCTGCTCCATAAGAATGTTGATTTCACTAACTAAATTCTCTATATCAACAGACTGAGAACTGCGATACCGAAGGGTGATAACGTCACCAATCGCAGCACAAGTTGGTTCCTGCGCCAGAGCAACGCGACGGTGATCGACAGCAGTCGCCTGTGTGACTGACAAGTCAGGGCACGAATGTCCAAGAAGCGAGACAAAGGCATTTCGAACTGCTGTATTTGCCAGTTTCGAGGTTGAAATGGTGGAATCACCTTGGATGGTGTCGTAGCCGACCAGCAGAGCGACGACACGCCGTGGTGAATTCGCGTGTATGCTTTGTACTCCTGCATCTCCGTTTTCGGCTATAAACTGATTGGAGCATTCGGCATTCGAGCGAACGTGCCTAAATAAGGCGTTGCGAGATGCAAAGCCTTGTTGGCAATATTTACAGGATCGCTCGTTGTGTCTCTCCAATAAGCTGCTGTCAGCGTTCTTGAACTCTGACTCTGGTGCTTGTCTTGACAATGGAAGAGGGCGGTTCACAGTTGTTTGGCGGGTTGTAGACGTCCAAAATGCAGTTGCGTAATCTATCTGTGTACAGAAGACTAATACAGCTAGTGCGTAATGCATGCGGATGGAACAGATTCGCCGTGTACCGGTACTGATGGCCATCATGGTATTGGCTTCTTTTTGCCGGCATGTAGTTTTTGATTGTCCAAAACAAATGTGCGGTTTCAGGTGGTGCCGATGGCGGCCAGACTGGGAAATTGTTCCATCCCCTCTTTGATCCCGGATCCGGCCAGGATTTCTGGTGTAGATGCATGGAAGTGGTTCAGCTCTACTGTCCCATGATACAAAGTGGACATAGTCTTACCGAGTGGTATTATCTTATTTCACTACTTCGTAATCGGTCGTTGTTTCTCGAAGCCTTGCCCTGCACTGACAGGCGATCGAGCGCTTGTCAGATGATATGGTATACAAGCATCAATTATGATGCGTTACGGCAACACAACGTCATTCGAACACAACTCTCACCAGACCAAAGGATTCGACCTTGAAAATTGACAACTCTTGTGATATAAATTCGTAGCAGTTGCCCTCACTAAAAGGCTCCGACGGCTTGCAGCAATCCATCCAATTTACCATCTTGTTCCAACTTGAGAAGACCGCCCATCGGCCCATCGTTGCAACCGCCTACAAATTTTCCATCAATCCATATCGCCGGAACAGACGTGCGACCAACAAAGTCAGCCATTTCCGCCCGAATGGCCTTGCCGTCAATGTCCGTGTCGAGTTCCACCACAGTATACTTTGCGCTTTTAGCATCAAGGGTCTCCTTCGCCTTGATGCAAAAGGGGCACGTCGTGAATGAAAGCATGAGCACGGGATTGTCGTTGACGAGTCCATCAAGGCGGGCACGAACGGCACTTTCATCGTATTCGCCGGCGAGCGACTTGACAAGATTCTTCTTTGCAGCTCCAGCAGCATCCTTGAACATGTCGAAAACATGCACGCGCGTGGAAGACGCTTTATCCGCTCCGCGGGCGCAATTCACCGTATTACTGCGGTAGGGCGCGAGAAAGGCTGTCGACGACTGTGATAGGAAGAGCAGGAGTGCCGCGATAGCGGCGGAGTTACCACGCAACATCATGGTCGCTTTTAGATTTATGATCTTTTACTCTTGACTTTTGATATCAGTTGCTTTCGCGAGCTTTCTTTTTCCGTGACACCTCAAGCGTGACTGGAGTGGGTGCTGTTCCCGCGTCAATAGAGTAAAAAGAGAAAAGAGTTAGAAACCAAACATAGACTAGCTAGACTAAACACCACCAGCCAAGACCAAGACCAAGGCCAAGAGGCGAAAAGTTTCAGTTACGCTACTAGCTAGCTAGCAGGCTTGGAGTTGACAAAGGACGAAATATGGCAGATCTCGAGACAATGATGCAAACTTCTTTGACTGAGAAGATGCTGGGCGCGAGGAGGAGAAATGAGTGCAAATCTGGCCGCGTCGAACACCGCGATGAACAACAAGGCGCACACGATGGACGCAATGGACGAGCTAGTGACACCGTACTCCTGCAGTTTCAAATTTAGTTAGAAGCTCTACTAGCTTGCTGGTACCGATTCCGTCGTATCTATCCTTGGGGACGAGGACGGCGACGTCGACGTGGATAGGTGCATTCACTTTATTTTCGAACTGTACATGCATTTTAACCCCTTTGAGATTAATGAGCTGACGTTGACGCTCATTGATATCGTTACCATTAGTGTCTTGCGGGATATCCGTAAGTTCGTGTTGGTATAAGGTCCCGGTTGCGAGAACTTGGACGTTTGAGTCCTTCGTAGTGTACTTCTTATTCCTGGTGTCAGATCCGGGGATCTCACCGAAGTTGGCTGGGATTGTGTTGGGAGATGTCTTCCGTTTCTTATTCTTGTTAACAACCGAGTTAAGTCAGCGCCAGGCGCGTGGTCCGTACTTGCGTGCGTATCGGTAGGCAGTCCTGACTCCGGGGGACAAGTCGTAGCTTGCTGCGGCGGCATAGGGGACCATTGACATCTGAGAATGATTTTGCGTAGGATGTACCGGTAGTACTGTACTAGTCTACCGGCCGCCGGAACTAATTGTATTAGGTAATACGAAGAACGTACTACTGCCCCCTAATAGAGTAGTGTCTAGGAGCTAGTAGTAATATGAAAGCTACCGATACACTATTAGTGACTAGATTATTTTGACTGGACCAACTCGATGCTATCGATCACGTGGTTGGTTGACTGCGTTACCGTACTGGCACGACGATGATGGCGCGCTGAGCTCCTGTTCCAGTAGTACGAATGATAGCGATGTCATAACTTCAACTGCAACATTTTCGATTGACAGACGGCGAAAAAGTCACAGCCCAGACTGCCGTTGTATCGGCCATTAAGCACATAAATATCAGTCAGGGTCATGGACCGAACACTGAAGACGAAAGGTCATTTCACGTTTAACTCTCCCGACGAGCTTGATAAGTTGACTAGAATTTGAACCTGAACAATGACCGGTTTGTTCTGTCAATCGAGACCATGGAGGTTTTTGGTATCCTTCAACCGATCCATCAACCATTCCATCGACCCACCTCAAAGAAATGGAACTGGGTGAAGCTGCAACCAGCCTGCGAGAGCCAAGCACCGGAAGTACTGTAACTACAGCTCCATCTCTTGACCCCTGTCTGCTCCATCGGAACTTGGTCGTTGCGTAGTTTGTCCATGGAAGTGGTCATTGCAAGTCAAGGTGAGGAATAGATAGACGGGACGGAATTGATCCGATTGGTGGAAATAGCCCAACCACGCCAGCCAGTCTAATCCATCGGTTCAAAAAAACACAAATCTCCACGGTTCCATAAATCGTTATCGTGGACTTATTACTCACCGACCATGACGAGAACATCCACGAGAACGACGCTCTACGTCGTAACACTGCTCTGCTGTGTACCATGTGGGACCAGTTTTGCGTTTGTCCAACCACCAATGCCTGCTGGTATGGATCGATCTACAGCGCTTCATGTTCCAGGGAAACTGGCATGGTCTCATTTCCAGAGGTCATCTACAAAAATCGCGAACAGTGCGAGCGGTAGTGGATCATCGTCGGAAGTACCCACATTGGATGGTGTTACCAACGTTGGATGGCACCGCAAGGTCCTGCGAAAGGTCTTTCGACGTCCGCCTCTTCGCATGCAAGTCGAGCTGAGCGCAGAGCAAACAACAGGAGTCTTTGGCGACGCCGACTTTATCAAGACCGACCTCGAAATCATGTCTCCGGCCGATCTCTTCCCCGTGGATCCCGCTCTTCTCGGCAGCGAAATAATCGATGTACCTTGGGGTCAACACATGTCCCTGCAAGTCGAAGTTCCCTCCACTACAAAGTCCAAGAAGACCGGAAAGAAAAATATCAAGTCGAAGGCATCCGATGCATTGGCAAAACCTCCTTTAACAGAGGCGCGCGGCTCGCCCGCAACGCGAGTGACGCGCATGTGGTACCAAAACATTGTAGCCGATCTGTTGGATCGTTGGTCCAAGGGAAATCACGTCAACTTGAATGTGAACGTTGAACCGTCCCCGCTCAGCCTCCTCCGTGGACATCTTCGCTGCGATGCGACTGCCAACTTTGATCGTATTGTCTTTGGCGCCATTCGCATGTCGGGTGGTCGGATTCAAGCGCAAGGACTGGCTGTGAACCTGTGGAGCTTTACATCGTCCACACCTCAGAGATATCCCTTCCAGTTTGACTTTGTCGCACAAAACATTACCTTTACCCAAGAAGATCTCTTTGAGTCGAATTGCATTCGGAACGGCCTCTCGCGACTGTTGGCTCGCGTTGTCAAACAAACCGGAGTTACTTCCTCTACCGTTCGAATCAATTCGATTGAGATTTTACCTTCCAACAAGATGTCTATTCAAGGTGAAGCAACTACTCTGTTCGGCTCATCCGTTCCCTTTCAAGTTCGATCAGGCCTCGCCACCACAGGCCGTGGTCACGTTCTAAACTTTCCCGGCCTGGAAATATCCATTAGCTCTTCGGCCGAGGCCTTTTTCGTTCCCGTGCTACCCCCGATCACCCTGGATCTGGGACACAATGCCCAGCTTACAAAGGTCACGGTCGACGGCGTCGCCCAACAATTGCGGGTTTGCGCACGCGTTACTATTATTCCAACCCATACTCGCAAGTTGCCCGACTACATGCAATCGAAAAACTCGTACGCGGCATCCCACTCTGTTGATGTCGGGCGTTGGCTCACCAAGCTTGGAAACTTTTCATACAACTAAATCAAATCCCTCCAACTCTATCAGACATATTATATATTCACACACGCCACTTTGGAATGACACACTAGCACATTAACCCCATAGAGTCACATCTACCATCTACGTACGATAAACTATGCGAGAGAGTATGCACTCCGTGGTTGTCGAGTTGGATGCAGTCTTGTAATAGCAGTCTTGTTGAAGCATGCAATTCGGTAGCTAGGAGAGACGTATTGGTCGTCGTTGAAGGTGCACCAAGGTTTCTACCGCATCTGTTCTTGGAAACAGATCCAGCAGCGTACAATCAATGACTTCAAACGTCGGCGACAACAACTCCAAATCACGTCCAAGGGCCTCGCGGCCACAGGAAATATAAAGAAAATGTTGAAAGCTACCCTGGACTGCCATGTTGCAGACTTGCTCGTCGAGCCCTTGTCGTGGTGGATCCACCAGTAGAATATCGTATTCATCTGGACAGCGGCGTGCCCATATAGCTGCGTCTTGGGAAACAATCTCGACAAAAGTCGCCTCTGCAGTATTGCGTTCACAGTTGACCTTGCAGGCTTGGACCAATCGTTTGTCCAGCTCAATAGCCACGATCTTGACTAGCAGTCCCGAGCGAGCTAGAGCTACCGTATGTGCACCACATCCACAGTACATTTCCAACAATCTTGCAGGACTGCCCATTTGCTCTGTAATTGTTGCTAGCCTCCCCAACATCCATTCGAGAGCATGGCGCATCGCCACCGCGTTTGGGTGAAAAAAGGCTTCCGAGGGTTTTTGGTAGTGCACAAGGATCGCGGGAAGGTTCGTCTCCTGCAGCGGCTCGTTTAGACCCACATTGAATGCCTGATCGCATCGAGTGATCCAGATGGTGTCTCGCAGGATACTGTCGGCTGAAACAAGTGCATGCACCACGCGTTTTCGCGAGCGCGCCGTGAGTTGCAACAGCGCAAGGTCGCTGCACACAGCAGCGGCCTGCTCCTGCCAAAGTCCTTCGTCAAGGATTGCTTGCTCGTAATGAAGAGTTACCACGCAGTCTGCGTTGGGATTCTCGCTCCAAGAAGAGGAAAAGGTAACGCTCGTCACGTGTTGTGAAAGCATGGTCGTTTGGGGTTCATTCAAGCAAGCCAGTAGTTCTCGCATGGCCCTTTGTATACGGAGAGAAGCAATGGGAAAGATTTGGATACTTATTGGCTGATAATTCTTCCGTACAGCGTATTGAAGGACCTTTTCACCATTCTTACCAGCCCTTAAAAGTTGAAAGCTACATCGACAGCGATAAGCCCATGTTTCTTCCTCAGCTGTGCAAGGCCGGCGAGAACACGTAGAAATCCATTCCCGAAAGGAATCTGCGGCATCAGAAAGCTTCCGATGCGACTGTTCGACACCAGTGGAATCTTTAGCCGTATAGTAGCCTGGAAGGAACGAGTCTCCCGGTGTGGCTACCATGGTGAAGTAAGTAGAGAGAGCAAAAGTATGATCGGTTGATGCCGGTCGCTTTATCATTCTTCGCTTCGGTTTTCGTGGTCATGCGTATGACGTCACACAGGATCGAATGTCTCATTAGTTCGACATATTATTATCATACAACAGGTGTACCGGTACCGTACAATAAAAGTGCCAATGGCGCTGCTGCTTTAGTCAACGACTCCGTACAGCACCATGAAGATATCATCGCCTCCTAAGAATGCTGCATCACTGAAAGACTTTACACACTTTCATGGCATGTTATGCCGTCCAGCGACTGCCCATGGATGCATCGCTTCCTTTGACGGTCAAGTTCTGTTTGCTCCTGCTGGATATACGCCATCGACGTTACAGCAGTTTGAGTACAACAGTGGGCTGTCAGTGTCGAGACTCAACGTTCATACTTATTACTTTCTGGTCTTGGTGAGTCTCACGGGGCTCACGACTCTTTTCAGCCAGACTGAATGTCTGGTGGCCAAGGAAGAAGAAACCGCTATTCGGCCTACGGAGGCATTTGCTTCGACGTTTCATCCAGAGCTACGGGTAGAACCTTTCGTGTGGTATTCAAAGGAAATAAT
>Ga0307981_1001069_pt1 | contig 25841 bp, 24 predicted proteins | sample OrgLakmetagen987_FD_201849 | JGI IMG/M metagenome (GOLD analysis project Ga0307981, IMG submission 201849) | Saline water microbial communities from Organic Lake, Antarctica - #987 | ecosystem: Environmental > Aquatic > Non-marine Saline and Alkaline > Saline | place: Antarctica: Organic Lake... | reverse complement strand
CCGCGTCGGACGTATTGATGATCACAGTTTCCCATGCGTGCACCTCTGCAGCCATCTGGCCGCGTTCACCGTTTATAACCCGCAGCGCCAACGCTTCGCCCGGTTGCAGGTCGGATAGGCCTGACAAACGCAGCACTTCAATATGCAGGAAAACATCGTCACTTTTGCCAAACACGTTGGCAAAGCCGAACCCTTTGGATTTGTCGAACCATTTGACCCGTGCAGGCTCAATCGGTGCGGCTGCCACAACCGCCGGATCGACCCTGACAATATCCTCCAACGCCGAAGCCTGATCGTTTACAGGCGGGTATATCGCAAGGACTTCCGTCGCCTGAACGCCACGATCGGTGTGGTGCGTGCGCAAATCAACGCGTGCGCCATCCGCAACAGAGCTTTGCCCATAATTACGCAACACGTTCACATGAAGCAAAATGTCAGGCCCGCCATAATCCGCCACAACAAAGCCGAAGCCCTTTGCGGGATCGAACCATTTTACTAGTCCCGAAATTACAGGATCGTTAATATCTGATATTGACACAAATGCCCTTTGGTGTTTTTCGAAATGATAAATCTAACAAGACCATCATACGCGTTTTCTCTGACTTTATGGGTTTAACCTTGTAACAGTCCAGTCTGTCGATACATCAGGGCGCCGCCAGACAAAGCGATCATGCAAGCGAAATTCGCCGTCCGCCCAAAACTCTATTTCCAATGGCGTCAAACGATAACCGCCCCAAAACGGCGGGCGGTCTGGATTTGTGCCGTGTTTGACAGTCATCTTTGCGACCTGCGCCATAAGAGAGGCGCGGCTTGCCAAAGGCTTGGATTGATCCGACGCCCAGGCACCCAGCCGGCTTTTAAGCGACCGCGACCTGTAATACTCATCCGCCTTTGGTCCGTCTTCTTTGGAAATGATGCCCCGTACGCGAATCTGGCGGCGAAGCGATTTCCAATGCGTCACAAAAGCGGCCTTGCCAGCCTGATCAAGCTCGGCCGCTTTTGCGCTGGTGTAATTGGTGTAAAAGACAAAGGCATCCGCCTCGATCTCTTTCAACAGAACCATGCGCGCATTTGGCATGCCATGCGCATCAACCGTGGACAGCGCAATCGCGTTGGGATCGTTGAGTTCGGCCTCAGTAGCCTCACCCAGCCAGCGCTGCGCAATTTCAAAAGGACTGTCGCCCGCAAACTTTCCCGAACGCACTTCTATCTCGCTCACTGAATACTACTCCTGCCGACACCGACCTTTAACCTACGTTGCCCTACATCATATGACATAGTCAAACAACGGCAAGCAGCACCTCGCGACTTAAAAACGCGTAAAGATTGATCCCGGTCATTAAGAAATGCGCAGCCTTGATGCTAAACGACCAATCGCATAAACCAACTTAAGCTTAATGAGATAGTTGAAGGAATAAAAATGGCCAATGACCTGATGGCAGGCAAGCGTGGGCTCATCATGGGTCTCGCCAATGATAAGTCGATTGCCTGGGGCATCGCGCGCACTCTTGCGGACGCCGGAGCAGAGCTCGCCTTTTCTTATCAAGGGGATGCGTTGAAAAAGCGCGTCGATCCTTTGGCCGCACAAGTGGGCAGCAACTTTGTTCTGCCCTGCGACGTTGGATCAGAAGCATCAATCGATGCGCTTTTCGATGGCCTGAAGGAGAGATGGGACAGCCTTGATTTTGTTGTCCATGCCATCGGTTTTTCCGACAAGAACGAACTTCGCGGCCGCTACGTCGATACCAGCCGCACCAATTTCGCCATGTCGATGGATATCTCGGTTTATTCCTTCACCGCCGTGATGCAGCGGGCCGAAAAAATGATGACCAAGGGCGGCAGTGCCGTCACGCTTACCTATTATGGCGCTGAAAAAGTGATGCCGCATTATAATGTCATGGGGGTCGCGAAAGCTGCACTTGAGGCATCGGTCAAATATATGGCCGAAGACCTTGGAAAAGACGGCATTCGCGTGAATGCGATCAGCGCTGGCCCGATCAAGACGCTGGCCGCATCCGGCATCGGTGACTTCCGCTACATCATGAAATGGAATGAATACAACTCGCCGCTGCGCCGCAACGTGACCATCGATGATGTCGGCAAATCGGCCTTGTTCCTGCTCAGCGACCTCGGCTCTGGCACGACTGGTGAAAATTTGCACGTCGACGCCGGCTATCATGTGGTGGGCATGAAAGCTGTCGACGCTCCCGATATGGCCAAGGAATAAGCACATGAGCAAAGACGCTTCTCGCCTGCCGCACGAAAAAGGCTTTCACATCAGCTGGGATCAAATTCACCGCGACAGCCGCGCCCTGGCATGGCGTCTGGATGGCATGGGCCCCGATGACGGCGCATGGCGGGCCGTTGTTGCGATCACCCGCGGCGGCATGGCCCCCGCGATGATAGCTGCGCGCGAGCTTGATATTCGGACCGTCGATACGATTTCGATCAAGTCGTACGACCATCAGGACCAGTCCGAGGCGGTTGTCCTCAAAGCCCCCGATGCAGAATTGATGGGCGATGGCACAGGTATCCTGATCATCGATGATCTGGTGGATTCAGGCAAAACGCTTGAGGTCGTGCGCAGGCTTTATCCCAACGCGCATCTGGCCACGGTTTATGCCAAACCCAAAGGCCGCCCTCAGGTCGATACCTTCATCACCGAAGTCAGCCAGGACACCTGGATCTTCTTTCCATGGGACATGGCGCTGCAATATGTCGAACCGTACCGCGGAAAAGAATAAGGTTGCACAAAAAGATCCTATGCCTTCGGCGAGGATTTAAAACCAGTTGGAAGACGCAGTGGCCCGCACCAGTCCTTCTCTGGCTCTTAAATATCCTCGCCGAAGGCATCCGACACAAACCACAGGAGCCAGCATCCGATGTTGACACGCACCGCCTCGACCTTCGCCCCCCCCGTCATGGAAGCGCGCCGCTGGTTGGCAGGCGTGACCTTTCCTGTGGACCGCCCCTTGATCAACGTCAGTCAAGCAGCACCGGTTGACCCGCCCCCCCAAGCCATGCGGCAGGCAATGGCAGACGTCGCGTTGAACAATGATGAGGCGCATTTATACGGACCGGTTTTGGGCTTGCCGGACTTGCGCGCCGAACTTGCAGCGCAGACGGCACAGCACTATGCGGGCACCATCCACCCCTCGCAAGCGGCCATCACTTCCGGCTGCAATCAGGCTTTTGCCGCCGCCATCGCCACGTTGTGCAGCGAAGGTGACGAGGTCATTTTGCCAACTCCATGGTATTTCAACCATAAAATGTGGCTCGATATGTCGGGCGTCACGTCCGTCGCACTGGCGACAGGCCCGGACTTGCTGCCTGACCCCGATCGTGCCGCCGCCCTGATCACGGAGCGCACCCGCGCCATTGCAATCGTAACGCCAAACAACCCCGGCGGGGTTGAGTACCCCGCAGAACTGGTTCAGGCGTTCTTTGATCTGGCCCGTGCACGCGGCATCGCTTTGATCATCGACGAAACCTACCGTGACTTTGACAGCCGCTCAGGCCCGCCACACATGCTTTTTCAAGCGCCCGACTGGCAGGATACGCTGATCCATCTCTATTCCTTTTCAAAGGCCTACCGTCTGACGGGCCACCGCGTCGGTGCGATTGTTGCCTCCGAGGCACGCCTGTCCGAGGTCGAAAAGTTTCTTGATACCGTCGCGATTTGCCCCGGCCAGATCGGCCAGCACGCCGCCCTTTGGGGGATGCAAAACCTGTCGCAATGGCTGGCAGGGGAGCGTCATGAGATCTTGTCCCGCCGGGCGGCCATTACCGCCAACATGCCCAAGCTCGAAAAAACGGGTTGGAAACTGCTAGGGTTGGGCGGGTATTTCGCCTATCTGCAGCACCCTTTCGATGAAAGTTCGGCTGATCTGGCACCGCGGATGGTGCGCGACGCAGGTATCTTGTGTTTGCCCGGCACCATGTTCTGTCCGCCCGAAGACACCAGCGGGGCGCGGCAGGTCCGTATTGCTTTTGCCAATCTGGATGCTGACGGCATCGCAGTGCTGTTCGACCGCATGGCCCAGCTTTAACCGCCCTCTTGCCCCCCTGCCGCGCACCGCATAGATAGGTCAAAATGCGCTAAAAGGGTAAGATCATGAAAGCCAAAGGCAACAGCCTCACGAAAATCGCCGTCTGGATCCTGATGGGCCTTCTTATCCTTGGCCTTGGCGGCTTTGGCGCGCTTAATCTGTCTGGGAATGTCCGCACCGTTGGCGTGGTCGGGGAAAAAGAAATCTCGGTCGATCAATATGCGCGCGAATTGCAGCAGCAGATCCGCAACATCGAAAGCCAGACTGGCGAGTCGATGCCTTTTCAACAGGCTCAGGCGATCGGGCTGGACCGCGCGGTCTTGCAGCGGCTTGTCCGCCAGCGGGCGCTGGACAGCGAGACCGACCAGATGGGTCTGTCAATTGGCGATGAAAACCTGCGCGAGCGCATCGTGGATATCCCTGCCTTCCAGGGCATAAACGGTGGGTTTGACCGCGAAGGCTATCGTTTTGCGTTGCAACAGGCAGGTCTGAGCGAGGCCGAATTCGAGAGTTCCTTGCGCGAGGAGGCAGCGCGCACCTTGCTTCAGGGTGCGATCACCGGCGGCGTTGTGATGCCCGAGGCATATGCTAAAACGCTTGTTGATTATGTCGGCGAACAGCGCAGCTTTACATGGGCCGCCTTGACCGAAGCAGACCTGAACGTGCCGGTCCCTGCCCCGAGCGAGGCCGATCTTAAGGCCTATTACAAGGCCAACCCGGATCAATTCATGCTACCTTCCAGCAAATCGATCACCTATATTATGATGACCCCCGGCGATCTTTTGGACGAAGTCGAAGTATCCCAAGAGGATCTGCAACAAGCCTATAGCGACCGCGCAGCGGAATATATCCAGCCCGAGCGCCGTCTGGTTGAACGCCTGGTGTTTGCCAACCAAGAAGCTGCCGATCAGGCCGCCGCTGCTTTGGAAGTCAATGGCACGACGTTTGACGCGCTTGTTCTGGACCGTGGATTGACCCTTGAAGACGTTGATCTGGGCGATGTGGGCAGTGGGGAACTCGGTGCCGCAGGCGACCCCGTGTTCACAGCCCAAGTCGGCGATGTGGTGGGGCCGCTCCCCACAAATCTTGGCCCTGCCCTGTTTCGGGTAAACGGCGTTCTGCCCTCGCTGAACACCACCTTCGAGGAGGCATTGCCTGCCCTGCAACAGGACCTTGCTGGCGACCGCGCAACCCGTCTGGTCGAAGTGCGCGCACGCGATCTGGATGACCAGCTTGCCGGCGGTGCAACGCTTGAGCAATTGGCCGAAGAAAGCAAGATGCAGCTCGATACGATTGAGTGGACCCAAGACAGCAGCGAAGGCATCGCGGCCTATACAGGCTTTCGCGAAGCCGCCGCAGCACTGAGCGCCGAAGACTTCCCCCAGATTGCCCAGCTGGAAGATGGCAGCGTCTACGCGATGCGTCTGGATGGCACGCTGCCCGAGCGCCCAAACCCGTTTGAGGACGCGCGCCCCCTGATTGTGGCCGACTGGACTGCAGATCAGGTCACCCAAGCGCTGACTGCTCAGGCAGAGGTGCTGAAAACCGAGCTTGAGAATGGCACCGACTTCGAAGCCCTTGGCCTGACGCCCCAAATGCAAGAGAACCTGACCCGTGATGCAATAATCAACGGCACACCGCAGGGTTTCATGGCGGAAGTATTTGACGCAGCCACCGGCGATATCCGCCTTGTTGAAGGTGATGGCATCGTGGCGATCCTGCGCGTGGGCACCGTGACAGAGGCGACTGAAAGCGCGCAGAACCAGCAGCTATTGGGGCAATTGATCAACCAGTTGAACCAGCAGTTGGGCCAGGATGTCTTTGCGCTTTACTCTGATGATGTGGTGCGCCGCGCGGGCCCGCAGATCGATCAACAGGCGGTCAACGCCGTCCATGTGAACTTCCCTTAAGGAAGGCTGCTGATGTCCCTGACCCCCGAATTCGAGAGCTTTGCCGCAGGCTATGCGGCAGGCCAAAACCAGATCGTATATACCCGTCTGGCCGCTGATCTTGATACCCCCGTTTCGCTTATGCTCAAGCTGACAGGCGCTGCGCAGAATGCGTTTGTGCTGGAATCAGTTACTGGGGGCGAGGTGCGCGGACGCTATTCAATCATCGGGATGAAACCCGATCTGATCTGGCGCTGCAACGGGACCACTTCCGCCATAAACCGCGCGGCGCGCTATGATGCCGATGCTTTTGAAGACGTGGCCGGTGATCCCCTCGACACCTTGCGTGCGCTGATCGCAGAATCAAAGATCGACCTACCCGCCGACCTGCCCCAAGCCGCTGCCGGGCTTTTCGGCTATCTGGGCTATGACATGATCCGGCTGGTCGAACATCTGCCCAATGTGAACCCCGACCCGCTTGGCCTGCCCGATGCCATGATGGTGCGCCCGTCCGTGATTGCCGTGCTGGATGGCGTCAAAGGCGAGGTCACGATCGTGTCGCCCGCATGGGTGTCGGACGGTCAAAGCGCCAAGGCCGCCTATGCCCAAGCCGCAGAGCGCGTGATGGACGCCGTGGGCGATCTGGAACGCTCCATGCCCGGTGCCAGCCGCGATCTGGGCGAAGCCCACGAGGAATCGGCCCCCGTCAGCAACTTCACCCACGAGGGTTATAAATCCGCCGTTGAAAAAGCGCGCGAATACATCGTTGCGGGCGATATCTTTCAGGTGGTGCCATCACAACGCTGGGCGCAGGGGTTCTCGCAACCGCCGTTTGCGCTTTATCGCAGCCTGCGGCGCACCAACCCCTCGCCGTTCATGTTCTATTTTAATTTCGGTGACTTCCATGTGGTCGGGGCCTCGCCCGAGATCCTCGTGCGCGTGTTTGGCAAAGAGATCACCATCCGCCCCGTCGCAGGCACCCGCCGCCGTGGGGCGACCGAGGAAGAAGACCGCGCCCTTGAGGCCGATTTGCTGGCCGATGAAAAAGAATTGGCCGAGCATCTGATGCTGTTGGATCTGGGCCGCAATGACGTAGGACGCGTTGCCAAGATCGGCACGGTGCGCCCCACTGAAGAGTTCATCGTCGAACGCTACAGCCACGTTATGCACATCGTGTCAAACGTGGTAGGCGAATTGCGCGACGACCGCGATGCCCTTGATGCGTTCTTTGCAGGGATGCCCGCTGGCACCGTTTCAGGCGCGCCCAAGGTCCGCGCGATGGAGATCATCGACGAGCTTGAGCCAGAAAAGCGAGGGCTTTACGGGGGGGGCGTTGGTTACTTCAGTGCGGGCGGCGATATGGATATGTGCATCGCCCTGCGCACCGCCGTGATCAAAGACAAAACCCTTTATATTCAAGCGGGTGGCGGCGTCGTTTACGACAGTGACGCCGAGGCCGAATATATGGAAACCGTGCATAAATCCGACGCGATCCGCCGCGCCGCAGCCGATGCGGCACGCTTTGCCGGGAACGGAAACAGCTGATCATGCCCAACCAAGCACCTTTTGAAATCGCAGGTCAAAAGGTGGCTTCGGGCACCCGGGCCCAGATCGACGTGCCGATTTCGATCCTGCCCGACCACACGCCTGTCGGTCTGTCGCTTGAAGTCATTCATGGCAAACGCGCCGGTCCTGCCATGTTCGTCAGCGCCGCCGTGCATGGCGACGAGTTGATCGGGGTCGAGATCGTGCGCCGTTTGCTGCGTGCGCCGCAGCTTAAATCCCTGCGCGGCACCTTGCTGGTGGTGCCTGTTGTAAACTCTTTCGGTTTTTTGAACCGCTCACGCTACCTGCCGGACCGGCGCGACCTGAACCGCTGCTTTCCGGGGCATCCGTCAGGCTCGCTTGGCTCAAGGCTTGCCCATATTTTCCTGAACGAGGTCGTGTTGCGTTGTGATTTCGGCATTGATCTGCATTCAGCGGCGATCCACCGGACCAACTTGCCGCAGGTACGCATTTCACCTTCCGACCCCGTGACCCGGCGCATGGCGATCAATTTTGCTGCCCCTGTGGTGCTCACCTCTCCCCTGCGCGATGGATCATTGCGCGCGATCGCCTCGGCCAAGGGCACGCCTGTTCTGCTGTACGAGGCGGGCGAAGGTCTGCGCTTTGACGAGATGGCTGTGCGCGCCGGAGTTGCGGGTATTCTGCGCGTGATGCATGCCGAGGATATGCTGCCCGCAAAGGGCATCGCCCCCTCGCGGCGTCAATCCCATGTCTGCTCAAGCTCTAGCTGGTTGCGCGCGCCCGTCGGTGGCTTGCTGCGGACCTTCAGGGCCGAAGGAGAAACGGTCAAGGAAGGCGACGCTTTGGCCACCGTATCTGACCCGTTTGGCAAGACCGAGGAAGACATCATAGCCCCCCATGACGGTATCCTGATTGGCCGCGCGATATTGCCGGTGGTCAACGAGGGCGATGCCGTCTTTCATCTTGCCAAGCTGCTGCCCCGCGCTGTTGCCGATACCGTCGAAGATATGATTACGCAGCTGGAAAGCGACCCGCTTTTTGACGAAGACGAGATTATCTAGCGTTCATTCGCCTTCAGATCCGAGCAAAACAGCTGAAATCGGTGCCAGTGCCACTTGCGTGGCGCGGTCCTGCAATCCCCAGACCAAAAGAGCCGAGATCGTTTCGGGCCGCATCCGGCCAAGCATGATCACTGATCCTTCAACACCCGCTTTGAACGCAGCCTGATCCAGAAAACGCCGGATCACGATGGGCGTCTGATCCTTGCTGTCAAAATCGCGGAAAATCGGTGCGGCAGGCACGCCTTCCTTGACGGCCAGCTTGGGCATTGTGTTCAGCCCTTTATCCTGACTGACCAGACCGTAGCCACCCTGTGCAAGAATGCCGGTGACCTGATCGGCAACCTCACGGTTTGGTTGCAATCCAGCGCCCTGACCTTCCAGAATGCCGATCACCTCAGGCATAAGGTTGAACGCAACAGCCAGTGTCGTCTCTGCATCCGACGGCTCTGCCCCTTCGGGCAAATCGACCATCGCCAGCACCTCGAAACCCTCGTTGCGGTAAATCGCCATCCGCTCTGCGGCATCAGGCAAGGTGACGTCGACAGCAAAGCTGATCGGATACGGAAAGCTGCGCAAGGCGGCGATGCCGACTTCGCCCCCGTCAAGATCGCTGCCCTGATCAATCAAAAGAATGCTCATCAAGGGCTTGTCATCAAGATTTGCAAAGGGTTGGGAATAGCGCGTGATCGCACGTTCCGCCATGGCGGGTTGTGGAGCGGTTTCAGGCTCGTTCGTCGAGAGCGCTGTCGGCAAGCGGTTCACAGTGACACCCGTGCCACGCTCTACCGGGGCGGCCGTGAGCGGGTCAGCCGGCGGGGGCGTAACAGCAACCGGCGCAGGTACCTCAGAAACTTCATCAACAATTTCCGTATCTTGCGGCGCTTCAGGCGGGTTTTCGGCGACCTGTTCGGTGACTGTTGGGGGCTGGTCAGCGGGGGCATCTGCATCGGGTGCGATATTCTCGGACGGTGGGGGTACCACCGCCACGGCATCAGGGCTTTGAGGTTCCATCGGTGCCAGCGCCATGGGATTGGGGAGCACCGGTTCATCGGTCGCGATTTCGGGCGAAGTGGTCTCTGGCAGATCAGGCATCACGATCACGATCTCCTGTCCCGCTTCGGGGGCGGCAGGCGGGTCTGTCATTTCCGGCGTTGTGACGTCCGCAATGCTGTCCTTGGCGGGCGCTTCTATGGATGCCGCCGCCTCGGTCTCGGGCTGGACGTCATCTTGCGCGGGCACAACCGCAACCGCTCGGCTTGTGTCTGAGGTTGCCATATCATCGGGTGCTGCATCGCTTATCTGCGGCGGCGCGCTGATCGGAACGACGAATGACGCAACGCCGGCAACCACCACACTGAACACACCCCCCATAGCGATGCCCGCTAGAAATCCCCGTGCCATGACCGAAATACTCCTGTTATTTGTTCCTGCAAGGGCCGCTCTGCGGGCCCCGTTGCCCTTGACGATGGGTCTTAAGCCTGAACATGTATCGCTGGACATTATACCGTGGTTTTTTGCGGTTTCTCTAGCCCTAAACCCTGCCCTGGATACAAAGTATTGCCCTATGCTGCTGCTGATAGATAATTATGACAGTTTCACTTATAATTTGGTGCATTATCTAGGTGATTTGGGCGCGCAGGTCGAGATTCGGCGGAATGATGCCATTGAAGTTCAACAGGCGATGGCGATGAAACCGGCAGGAATTATTCTGTCTCCCGGCCCCTGCGACCCCGATCAAGCGGGCATTTGTCTGGCTCTGACCGCCGCCGCTGCCGAGACAGGCACCCCTTTGCTGGGCGTTTGTCTCGGCCATCAAACGCTGGGACAGGCGTTTGGCGGCAAGGTCGTGCGCGCAGGCGACATCGTGCACGGCAAAATGGGTCAGATGCATCACACGGGCAAAGGTGTGTTCGCAGGCCTGCCTTCGCCTTTTGCGGCAACCCGCTATCATTCGCTGGTGGTCGAGCGTGCAAGCCTGCCCGACTGCCTTGAGATCACAGCCGAGCTGGAAAACGGCACCATCATGGGGCTGCAACACCGCGAATTGCCGATGCATGGGGTACAGTTTCACCCTGAATCGATCCGGTCAGAGCATGGTCACAAAATGCTGCAAAACTTCCTCAATGACGTGAAGGTGATGGCATGAGCGAGCTTCTAAAACCCCTGATTGACGCCGCTGCGAATGGCCCCCTCTCCCGCGCGCAAGCTGAGGAAGCGTTCAGCATTCTGTTTGACGGCGAAGCGACCCCCAGCCAGATCGGTGGCTTTCTGATGGCGCTACGCACGCGGGGCGAGACCGTAGATGAATATGCCGCCGCCGCCCATGTCATGCGGGCCAAATGCCACGCTGTGAACGCGCCGGAGGGTGCCATGGACATCGTCGGCACTGGCGGTGACGGCAAGGGCACGCTCAACATCTCGACCGCAACGGCCTTTGTCGTGGCGGGTGCAGGCGTGGTCGTGGCCAAACATGGCAACCGAAACCTGTCGTCGAAATCAGGCGCGGCAGATGCGCTAACGCAGATGGGCCTCAAGGTCATGGTCGGGCCCAAAGTGGTCGAGGCCGCACTGAAAGAGGCGGGCATCGGCTTTATGATGGCACCCATGCACCACCCCGCAATTGCCCATGTGATGCCCACAAGATCTGAACTTGGCACCCGCACGATCTTTAACATACTGGGGCCGCTGACCAACCCGGCTGGCGTAAAACGCCAGCTTACCGGGGCCTATCGCCGCGACCTGATCCGCCCTATGGCCGAAACGCTGGGCGCTTTGGGGTCTGAAAAGGCGTGGCTGGTGCATGGTTCGGACGGCACGGATGAGCTGACCATCACCGGTGTCAGCTGGGTTGCCGCGCTGAACCCCGATGGCTCTGTCACTGAATTCGAAATCACGCCAGAGGACGCAGGCCTGCCCGTACATCCGTTCGAGGATATCGTCGGTGGCACCCCCGAAGAAAACGCACGTGATTTCAACGCCCTGCTGGATGGCGCGCCCTCTGCCTACCGCGATGCCGTGCTACTGAACGCTGCCGCTGCTTTGGTTGTGGCCGATGCCGCACCGGACCTGAAAACAGGCGTTGAAATGGCCCGCACCAGCATCGACAGCGGGGCAGCGCGCGAGAAAATCAGCCAAGTGGCCCGCATCACGCAAGCGGGCTGATGCTGGATCTGTCACGTCTTGGCGCTTGGCGCGACCTGCCGTTTTTCGACGAGACCTTGCCGGGGATCACTGCCGCTTTGGCGCAGGACCAACGGCTGATCCTGCCCCCGGCGCCGCAGGTTTTTGCAGCGCTTGAGCAGACCCAACCCGACGCCGTGCGCGTAGTGATCCTTGGCCAGGATCCCTATCCGACACCCGGCCATGCGCATGGTCTGGCCTTTTCCGCCAGTGCCGATACCCGGCCTTTGCCGCGATCATTATCTAACATATTCATAGAGATGCGCGACGACATTGGCGATGCGCCACCCCACGCTGATCTGCATTTCTGGGCCGCCCAAGGTGTTTTGCTGCTGAACACGGCCCTGACCGTGCCAGCGGGTGACGCGGGCGGACACGCGAAACTGGGCTGGCAGCATCTGACGACACAGGTCTTGGACCGCCTTTGCAACCGCCCCCGCGTCTATCTGCTTTGGGGTGCGCATGCACAAAAGGTTGCGAAAGCCGTGGACCCGGGTATGAACCTCAAGATCGAAACAGCACACCCCTCGCCCCTGTCTGCAAGGCGCGGATTTTTCGGATCACGGCCCTTCTCGCGGGCCAATGACTGGTTGCACGGCCAAGGGCAAAAGGCCATAAACTGGGCAACACCGGAGGTACCATGACCGACACCATCCTAGACAAGATCAAGGCCTATAAGCTTGAGGAAATCGCAGCCGACAAGGCCGCCAAACCCCTTGAGGCTGTAGAGGCCGACGCACGCGCCGCCTCGCCTGTGCGCCCCTTTGCCGATGCGCTGTTTGATGCATCCCGCGAAGGCTATGGACTGATCGCTGAGGTTAAAAAAGCCAGCCCGTCAAAAGGGCTGATCCGCGCAGACTTTGACCCTGCGGCCCTGGCTGCTGCTTATGCCCAAGGCGGTGCCACGTGTCTGTCTGTCCTTACAGACACGCCCAGCTTTCAAGGTGCCAAGGGTTTTCTTGTCGCCGCCCGCGAAGCCTGCACCCTGCCCGTGCTGCGCAAGGATTTCATGTATGACACCTATCAGGTCGCAGAAGCCCGCGCGCTTGGGGCCGATTGCATCTTGATCATCATGGCCTCGGTCAGCGACGCCCAGGCGGTTGAACTGGAAGCCGCTGCAAGTGAATGGGGCATGGACGCTTTGATCGAGGTCCATGACAAAGCAGAACTCGACCGCGCGAGCACGCTGAAAAGCCGGATGATCGGCATCAACAACCGCAACCTCAAGACGTTCGAAACCACCTTGGATACGACGCGAACCCTGTCAAAACATGTGGATGCGGATAAGATGATCGTTTCGGAATCCGGCCTGAACACATCCGATGATCTGGCCCAGATGGCGAAATATGGTGCGCGGGTGTTTCTGATCGGCGAAAGCCTGATGCGTCAAGACGATGTCGAAACGGCCACACGCACCCTGCTGGCCAACCCCTTGCGTCCCGGAGGGATGTGATGGCCCTTACCCATTTCGACGGCAAGGGCGACGCACATATGGTTGATGTGTCCGACAAGGCAGTGACGTCGCGGATCGCAATCGCTGAAAACCACATCAAGATGAAGCGTGAAACCTTTGATATCATTACCGAAGGTCGCGCCAAGAAGGGTGACGTTCTGGGCGTTGCGCGGCTGGCAGGCATCATGGCCGCCAAACAGACGTCAACGCTGATCCCGCTCTGCCACCCGCTGCCGATCACCAAAGTCGCGGTCGAGCTGACCCCGGACCCCGACCTGCCCGGCATCCGGATCGAGGCAACGGTCAAGACAACTGGCCAGACCGGTGTTGAAATGGAAGCGCTCACTGCCGCCTCAGTCGCGGCCCTGACGGTCTATGACATGGCCAAGGCTGTTGACAAGGGGATGGAGATCGGGGGCCTGCGGGTCGTTTTGAAAGACGGCGGCAAATCGGGCCGGTTCGAGGCAAACTAGCGATGGATGCCCGCCCGAGCCGATGGAAGAGAAGTTGATTTTGCAGACCCCGAAACATGATTTATACGCCGACACCATCTTGCGCGATGACGAATGGAGTGTGCAGGCGGGTGCGAGGGCGCGTAGCAATTGGGTTGGCTCAACCGACGCAAAAACGCATTATGGAAAGCTATGTACTGAACTCATGGCCAGCGGTATCCTCTCGCAGGAAAACGGTTTTGCCATTTTCAAGCAAGACTATGCCTTCTCAAGCCCAAGTGCGGCTGGTGCGGTTATTAACGGACGCTCAACCAATGGTCGCCAAGCATGGAAACACGCCATATCGGGCCAATCCTATGAAGACTGGGAAAAAGCCCAGATCGCAGCAGAGGTAACCTCATGATCTCGGTCGAAGACGCCCTCTCGCAATTGTTCGATCTTGTTAAGCCGATGGGGGTCGAACATGTCCCGTTACGGCGCGCGGCGGGGCGGGTTTTGGCGCAGGATGTGGTCGCAAAACGCACACAGCCACCCTTTGCCGCTTCCTCGATGGATGGCTATGCACTGCACAGCGACGAGGTCGAACCGGACGCGATGTTCAAAGTCATTGGCGAAGCCGCCGCAGGGCATCGCTTTGACGGCGTTGTCAAAGCGGGTCAGGCCGTGCGCATCTTCACGGGCGCACCGATCCCACAGGGCGCTGATTTTGTCGTCATCCAAGAGGACATAACCCGCCGGGGCGATCTGTTGATGCTGGGTCACGACATTGACGGCAAAACGAACATCCGCCCCGCCGGTGGTGATTTCAAAGAGGGCGACGTTCTGGCCGCCCCTCGTGTTTTGCGCCCCGCCGATATCGCTTTGCTCGCAGCGATGAATATTGCTGAGGTGCCTGTGCACATCGCGCCACAGATTGCGATCATCGCGACAGGAGACGAGTTGGTGCAGCCCGGTGAAGTGCCCGGCCCCGACCAGATTATCGCTTCGAACACCTACGGGCTGGCCGCGCAGTTGGAACAGATCGGGGCACGCTGCCGGTTGATCCCGATTGCCCGCGACACGGTCGCATCGCTGACCCAGGCCTTCACCATCGCGAAGGGCGCCGATCTGATCATCACCATCGGAGGGGCCTCCGTAGGCGACCACGATCTTGTTGCGCCTGTGGCCGCTGAGATGGGAATGGAGCAGTCGTTCTACAAAGTCGCGATGCGACCTGGAAAGCCACTGATGGCGGGGCGGCTTGACGATGTGCCGATGATCGGGCTGCCCGGCAATCCGGTCTCTGCGATGGTGTGTGGCGTGGTTTTTGTGGCCCCTGTGCTGCGCAAAATGCTAGGGCTGCCAGCCGCCCAAGCCCCGCGCACACCCCTGCCATTGGCCGTGGATTTGCCCAAAGGCGGGCCCCGCGCCCACTATATGCGCGCCAACGTCATTGACGGTGCGGTCCATCCTGAGCGAAATCAAGACAGCTCTTTGCTTAGCATACTGGCCCAAGCGGATGTGCTGATGATCCGGCCACCCGATGATCCGGCGCGCAATACGGGCGAGATTATCGATTGCATCGCGCTGTAAGCGTTGACACAAAACAAGAACATCCCTAGAACAAACGCAAACAAACAAACTCAGGGAATGCTCGGATGCTGACGAAGAAACAACTCGATCTGCTGGCTTTTATCCACAAACGCGTTCAGCGCGACGGCGTCCCGCCCAGTTTTGACGAGATGAAAGAGGCATTGGACCTGAGATCGAAATCCGGCATTCACCGTCTGATCACAGCCCTTGAGGAGCGTGGATTTATCCGCCGTATGGCGCACCGCGCCCGCGCCATTGAGGTTGTCAAATTGCCAGACAGCATGGGCGGTTTGCCCAGTTCCGGTTTTAGCCCCCGCGTGATAGAAGGCGACAGGCCCGACATGCCGCCCCCACGTGCAGCGCAAAGGGTTTCAGATAGTTCAATCGACGTGCCGATGATGGGCCAAATTGCCGCCGGTGTCCCGATTGAGGCGATCACCACGATGACCCATTCGGTCGCTGTGCCGGGAAACATGATCCGCGGCAGCGGCGAACATTACGCGCTTGAAGTTAAAGGCGATTCGATGATCGACGCGGGGATCAATCATGGCGATGTCGTCGTGATACGTGAAACTTCCGTGGCCAACGATGGTGATATTGTGGTCGCTCTGGTCGACGATCACGAGGCGACGCTGAAGACGTTCAAACGTCATGGGTCTTCCATTGCCCTTGAGGCTGCCAACCCTGCGTATGAGACACGGGTATTCCCGTCAGACAAGGTCAAAGTGCAGGGCCGTTTGGTCGGCTTGATCCGGACCTATTAAGGCCTAATCCTTAGCCCAGCCTGTCCATAGACGCGTGCCCGCAATCTGGCGGGCCGTTTGCATTTCAAGCGCACCATCGACTGAACGCAGCGCGATCGAGCCTGTTGTGCGCAGAAATTGCGGATCGAAAACCATGCAAGCGCCCACATCTTTCTCCAACACCACCGATGACACAACGATCTGCCCGCTGTTGCACATCCCGAACGCGGCGACTGATCGTTTGCCGGACAGGTGAATAACCTCGAACCCGGCGATATGCATAGGCGCTCTCCATCTGGCCGCGGCGGCAGGCTGATCAACCCCGTCCCCGTCGTTCTCAAGCCAGTTGTCTGCAATGAAACCTGCCCCCTTGGGCTTGCTGAGTGCGCGACCCTGCGGCGTCATCATCCCTACAATGCCGCCTGTGTCGGCAATCAGCAGCGCTGGCCGAACGGCACCTTGCCACTGAACGAAGCCAAGAATGATCAACGCCACACCCGCAAAACGCAGACGTCCCTGCCACAGCAGCAGCCATAAAAATCCCATCGCCAAAAGGGGCAACGTCAACGAACCCGGCCCCTTTACGTATCCTTGCGCGCCCTCGATGTCGGCGACGAAGGCCGCGACCATCAAGATCCAGCGCAGTCCCAGCCCCATGATCCAAAGCGCGAGGTGATCCAGTCCCAAAGGGGCAAGCACCAGCGCTGCAACGGCGGCGGGCATCACCAAGACCCCCATCAGCGGCACTGACAAAAGGTTCGCGATCAAGCCATAATGCGCAATCGTGTTGAAATGGGCCGCCCCCACAGGGGCCGTGAACAGCCCCGCCACGGCAGACGAGATGAAGGTCGCAATCGCTGGGGCAAGCCATTTCGGTCCAAATGACAGATCAGCATCGCGCAGCCAGCCAAAGACTGCGACAAGCCCCGTCGTCGCGGCGAATGACATCTGAAAACCTGGCCCCATCAGCGCCTCAGGACGCAGGGTCAAAACGAGTGTTGCGGCAATCGCGACCGACCGCAAGCTAAGCGCACGCCGCCCCAGCATCAATGCGCCCAAAGCGACGGCGACCATGACGAACGCGCGTTCGGTCGCGACGTTACCACCCGACAGGGCAAGATAGCCAGACGCCGCAAGCAACGCACCCGCCGCCGCTATGTTGCGCGTGGGCCAGCGCAGCGCAACCCAAGGCACAAGACTAAGGGCCAAGCGCAGCGCCCCGAAAACGACCGCGCTCAGCAACCCCATGTGCAACCCCGAGATCGCTAACAAATGCGCCAGATTACTGGCGCGCAGATCAAACAACGCCATCTGGCTGATCGCGCTGCGGTCACCGGTTGTGATCGCCGTCGCAAAGCCGCCCACGTCACCGGGAAGCGCGGCCTGGACGCGGGCATACGCCGCCATGCGTATCCTGAAAACGGCAAGACCCGCGTGGCCCTGTGCCGCATCCGCCACGCCCAAAACCGGGTTTCGGGTATAGCCCACCGCCCCAAGCCGCGCGAACCATGCATGGCGCTGGAAATCGAAACCGCCCGGCTCTACAGGACCGCTGGGGGGCGACAAATGCCCCGTGGTCATGACGCGCAGCCCTGGCGCGGCTGTGATGCTTTGCGTCTGGTCGCCGTGCAGCGAGATACGCACCCGCAGGGGCATGCGGCTTGGTGAAACGCGGTCAAGCGCAACGCGGTCAAGCGTCAGGCGCAAGGCATCGGACCCGCTGCGATCAATCGCAACAATGCGCCCTTCGATCGGCCCATAGTAGCGCCAGCCCAGAACCGGACCGCCAACGTCATGTGCCCGCCATGCCGCCAGATCAAACCCGATCAGCGCCAAAGCAAACGCCATCAAAACAGGAGCGACGGTTTCGGGCACGATCCTTGCTATGATGATCAATGTCGTCGCCGCACCCGCAGTACCAGCAAGCCAGATCACTGATGGCTCGACCCGCAGTGCGAAATAGAAACCGATGCCGATGGCCAGACAGACCGGCACCCAGCCATACAGATGGCCGCGCTGTTGCTGCATCATCTGCGCAAGGCCGCGTGTCAGGCCCATACTTGCCCCCGATCTCTGCACTGGGTAGATAGACCCGAACGCTATCCGAAGCTTGGTTAGCAAAAGATGAACCGCTGCCACTTTGCAGAGGATCCGTTGGATTTACGCTAAAAGGACGCCTCCTATGACCTCACCCGTTGTCACCCGCTTTGCCCCCTCTCCGACGGGCTATCTGCATATCGGCGGGGCGCGCACGGCATTGTTCAACTGGCTTTATGCACGTGGTCGGGGAGGCAAGTTCTTGTTGCGGATCGAGGATACGGACCGGGTGCGTTATACGCCCCAAGCGACAGATGCGATTCTGCAAGGGATGGCATGGCTGGGCTTGGACCATGATGGCGAGATCGTTAGCCAATTCGACAATGCTCAACGCCACGCCGAGGTGGCCGTTGAACTTTTGGCTGCCGGCAAGGCGTATAAGTGTTTTGCAACCCAAGAGGAAATCACCGAATTTCGCGAAGCGGCCAAGACCGAGCGGCGCAGCACGCTTTTTCATTCGCCATGGCGTGATGCAGATCCTGCGACACACCCCGATGCGCCTTACGTGATACGGATCAAAGCGCCCCAAAGCGGCGAAACCGTTATCCACGACGAAGTGCAAGGCGATGTGACCATCGGCAATGACCAGCTTGATGATATGGTTTTGCTGCGTTCTGACGGGACGCCAGTTTATATGTTGGCGGTTGTCGTTGATGACCACGACATGGGCGTGACCCATGTGATCCGCGGGGATGATCACCTGAACAATGCCGCGCGCCAGATGATGATTTACAATGCCATGGACTGGGATGTCCCTGTCTGGGCACATATTCCACTGATCCACGGCCCCGATGGCAAGAAGCTGTCGAAACGCCATGGTGCCTTGGGCGCGCAGGAATATCAGGCCATGGGATATCCGGCGGCAGGCATGCGGAACTATCTGGCCCGTCTCGGTTGGAGCCACGGCGATGATGAATTCTTTAGTGATGCCCAAGCACAAGACTGGTTCGATCTTGACGGTATCCGCAAAAGCCCGGCACAATTTGACCTCAAAAAGTTAGAAAACATTTGCGGCCAGCACATCGCTGTCGCCGATGATGCTGCATTGCGGCAAGAAATCCAGCTATATTTGAGCGCCGCGGGTCTGTCTTCCCTGACGTCGCAACAGGCCGACGGGCTTGAGCGCGCAATGTACTGCCTGAAAGAACGTGCAAAGACTTTTCCGGAACTCCTTGAAAAGGCTGAGTTTATCTTGACGAGCCGCCCGATCCAGCCGGATGAGAAAGCTGCAAAAAATCTAGATGATGTATCCCGTGGTATACTGTCAGAATTGACGCCGCAGTTGCAAAATGTTAATTGGGAGAAAGACGCGCTGGAAGAGACGATGAACCGTTTTGCTGCAGCGCATGATACGAAATTTGGTAAATTGGCGGGGCCGCTTCGTGCAGCCCTTTCTGGGCGGGCCACGACCCCATCGGTTTTCGACATGATGCTCGTGTTAGGGCGTGACGAAAGCCTTGCCCGATTGAATGACGCCGCGAAATGAGGGATGCTTAAGCAAATCTCAACCTGGCGCGAGATAACACAAGGCACAGGCCACTTAAGGCCGGTGCCGGACGATGGGCAGAACGCACATCGCCAACGGTAGAAAGGGACTTCATGGCCGAGAGTACAAAATCAGCAACGTTGACCATCGACGGTAAAAGCTTTGAATTACCCATCTATTCCCCAACGGTCGGGCCGGATGTTATGGATATCCGCAAGCTTTATGCCCAAGCGAATATTTTCACTTACGATCCCGGCTTCACCTCGACAGCCGCCTGCGACAGCACCATCACCTTTATTGATGGGGACGAGGGCGTTTTGCTGCATCGCGGGTATCCCATTGACCAGTTGGCAAGCCAGTCACACTACCTCGAGGTGTGCTATTTGCTGCTTTACGGCGAATTACCTTCGCCAGCGAAGTTGGAAGAGTTCGAAAATCTGGTGACCAACCACACCATGATCCACGAACAGATGATTAATTTCTTCCGGGGTTTCCGCCGCGATGCGCACCCGATGGCCATTATGGTCGGCGTTGTGGGTGCGATGTCAGCGTTTTACCACGACAGTACCGACATTAACGATGCGCACCAGCGCGAGGTCGCAACGATCCGTCTGATCGCCAAAATGCCAACGATCGCGGCAATGGCTTATAAATATACAATCGGACAACCCTTTGTTTATCCACGCAATGATGTGGATTATGCGGGTAACTTCCTGCGCATGTGTTTCGCCGTACCTGCCGAAGACTACGTTGTTGATCCCATCCTGAGCCGCGCGATGGACCGCATTTTTACGCTGCACGCGGACCACGAACAGAACGCGTCAACCTCGACCGTGCGACTGGCGTCGTCCTCGGGTGCCAACCCGTTTGCATGCATCGCGGCGGGCATCGCCTGTCTTTGGGGCCCTGCGCATGGCGGTGCGAACCAGGCCTGCCTTGAAATGCTCAAGGAAATTGGCACACCAGACCGCATCCCTGAATTCATCGCCCGCGCCAAAGACAAGGATGACCCGTTCCGCCTGATGGGCTTTGGTCACCGTGTCTATAAAAACTTCGATCCCCGCGCGACCGTGATGAAAGAAAGCGCCGACGAAGTGCTTGAACTTATGGGCGTCGAGAACAACCCGATCTTGCAGGTCGCTAAAGAGCTGGAAAAACAGGCTCTGGAAGATCCGTATTTCGCTGACAAGAAACTGTTTCCGAACGTAGATTTCTATTCGGGCATCATTCTTGAAGCGATGGGCTTTCCCACATCCATGTTCACACCGATCTTTGCACTTGCACGGACGGTGGGCTGGATTTCGCAGTGGAAAGAACAGATAAGCGATCCGCAACTCAAGATCGGCCGGCCCCGCCAGCTCTATCTGGGCGAAAAAACCCGCGACTACATCGATATCGAAAAACGCTGATCCCAGCCAAACTGAAACTTTAACGCCTCGCATTTTGCGGGGCGTTTTTGCATCCAGGTTCTCGACTCAGAGCAAGAAAGTGATGGCATCTTGGGCCGCGAATGGGGAAGATTGCCAAAAGAGAATCACATCCCGATTGACGTTGTGATCAAAGCCCCGAAAAGGGCCAAATTGTTTCGATTGATTTTACGACATATCGAAACCATCCAGTCCGGAATATGTCTTTTTTGTGGTTTTGTTTCCCATCCAACGACAATGGGGAATGTTGATTGACCCATGGCAATCATCGTCCATAAATTAGGGAAAATGTCGGGGTCAAACATCTGATATTCTGCACATGACCGCAGAATGTGAACACCAGATGGCGTCTCGCGTGGAATACAAGAAGGATGCACCGATGGCGATTTTAGCTTCTCATGCTGGCTTACAATGGGACAACGCAACCAGCCTGACATCCAAAAGCGCGATCAGGCAACATTGCCCCCAAGGGTCTCTGGTGCCTGATACGCTGCATAACTGCGACCAGATCGCCGTTGTCTATGACAAGGGCCAGACGCCGCCGCACATCACCGTGACGCGGGTCTCCGGTTCTGTACATACCGTGTTGGCAGACGGGATTGCCGTGGCTGTGGTGGCCAGTGCGTCGCGCCCCACCCTCAACGCAGATGATGTGCTGTTGGTCGAACGCTCGATCTAGCGGGTTCCCTGTTTCAGCGGCCTTCGAACTGCGCGGGCCGTTTTTGCATGAATGCGATAACACCCTCTTTGAAATCCCGTGATTGGCCGCATTTGCCCTGTTCACGCGCCTCCAAAGACAGTTGGTCCTCGAACGTATTGTCCCAGCTTTCACGAATGGCTTTCTTGGCCGAGGCATAGGCCGTGGTCGGCCCCGCCGCCAGTTGTGCAGCCTTACCCCGCCAATGGGCGTCAAACGACGCATCGGGGACGGCCTCCCAGATCATGCCCCAATCATCCGCCTGACGTGCGCTGATTTTATCGGCAAACAGGGCTGCGCCCATCGCTTTTGCCATACCCATCTGACGCGGCAAAGTGTAGGTGCCCCCTGCATCCGGGATCAGACCGATGCGTGTGAACGCCTGAAGAAAGTAAGCCGATTCGGCTGCAAATACGATGTCAGCGGCCAGCGCCAGATTGGCCCCCGCCCCTGCAGCGGCACCGTTCACGGCCGCAATCGTCGGGACCGGGCAATTTGTAATGGCGCGCAACATCGGAGCGTATTCGTCGCGCAACGTCCGCTCCAGATCCATGGCACTGCCGCCGTTGCTGTCACCAAGGTCTTGACCAGAACAAAACGCACGCCCTGCACCCGTCACGACAACGCAGCGCGCCAGCTTGCCCCCCTGAACGAAGGCATGTTCGATCTCGGCGCGCATCTGCGTTGTCAACGCGTTCATCTTGTCAGCTCGGTTCAGGGTGATAACGGCGAGGCCGTCCGTCACGTCAAAAGTCAGTGTCTGGTAGTCCATCAATCAGGTCCAATCCGCAATTTTGAGGCAGTTTACCCAAAGCCGTCCGCAGGACCAGCGAAACCAAACGTTACCCTTTAAGAATGTCGTCCAGACGCGCCTGCTCTTCAGAGCTTAGCGGGGTTTGGTCTGACGCAGTCGCTTTGGAGCGGCCACGCAGATAGCCGTAACCCAGCCCTCCGGCCAGAAGCAGCATCAAAGGTCCTGCACCCCACAGCAGCCAGGTCGAACCTGACGCAGGCGGGTTCAGCAAAACATATTCCCCATATCTGGCCACGATAAAGTCTACCGCTTCGGCGTCACTATCCCCTGCCACCAGACGTTCGCGCAGCAAAATACGCAGATCGCGCGCCAGGCTGGCGTTGCTTTCGTCGATGCTCTCGTTTCGGCAGACCAGACAGCGCAAACCTTTGGAAAGATCGCGTGCGCGTTCCTCCAGCGCGGGATCAGACAGGATCTCATCAGGCTGAACGGCCAGCGCTGGCGAGGCCATCAACAGCAATGCAACCAGCAGCGCTTTCATTCTGCTGGCACCGGTGTGGCGCGTTTCGCAGCGCCCGCGGCCACGCGGAAACGCCTGTCAGACAGACTGAGCATTCCGCCCAAAGCCATCAGAGCACATCCGATCCAGATCCAGTTGGTCAAAGGCTTGATGTAGGCCCGAATGACCCAGCCGCCGGTGTCTTGCTCGTCTCCGATCACCACGTAGACGTCGCGCGCAAGATTATAGTCGATAGCCGCTTCGGTCGTCGGCATTTGGGCAACCGGATAAAACCGCTTTTCAGGGCGCAATTGCGAGATTTCTTTGCCATTCTGAAACAACGTCAAAGACCCCACCGTCGACACATAGTTTGGTCCCTGCAACCTCTCAACGTTGTCTAGCTGGACGGTATAGCTGCCAACATCAAGCGAACCGCCAATCGGAAGGGCGCGAATTTCGTCCTGGCTCCAAGCGGTCAGGCCAGCGATACCAGCCATGGTCACACCCAGCCCGGCATGCGCGACCATCTTGCCCCAATCTGCGCGTGGCAATCGTGTCAAACGCCGCAAACGGCCTTCGCCCCGCCCGGTTCGCCCCCACAGGTCCATGATCGTGCCCATGACGACCCACGCCCCCAAGAACAACCCAACCGGGCCCAACAAGCTGCGCCCCGTTTGAATAACAAACGCCAGACAACCGACGGCAACCGCCAGCAAAAAGACATAGCGCAATGGTCTCAGGGCGCGGCCGATATTGGCACGCTTCCACGGCATCGCTGACCCGATGGGCAATGCAAGACCAAGCAGGACCATGAATGGCGTAAACGCCGCGTCAAAAAAGGGCGGCCCGACGCTAAGCTTGCGGTCAAAGAACATCTCGGCCAGCAGCGGCCACATGGTGCCTATGAAAACAACGAAACACGACACCGCCAACAGCACGTTATTCACCAGCAAAGCGGATTCGCGGCTGACGATGCTGAAAACGCCCTTTGCCTCAAGAACAGAGGCGCGCAGCGCGAACAAGATCAACGCCCCGCCCATAAAGAACGCCATGATCATCAGGATAAAGACACCGCGTTCGGGATCATTCGCAAAGGCGTGTACCGATGTCAGCAGCCCCGAACGCACGATGAATGTCCCGATCAACGAGAATCCAAATGCAAGGATTGCCAACAGGATTGTCCAACTTTTCAGGCTCTCACGCTTTTCGACCACAATGGCAGAGTGCAAAAGCGCTGCCGCCAGAAGCCATGGCATGAAAGACGCGTTCTCAACCGGATCCCAGAACCAGAAACCGCCCCAGCCAAGTTCGTAGTAGGCCCACCATGACCCAAGCGCGATGCCGATCGTTAGGAAGATCCATGCCGCCAGCGTCCAAGGACGGACCCAACGACCCCAAGCCGCATCCACACGCCCTTCAATCAGCGCGGCGACCGCAAAGCTGAAGGTCATCGACAGGCCCACATAGCCCAAATACAGGAACGGCGGATGAAAGGCCAAGCCGGGGTCTTGCAACAGCGGGTTCAAATCCTGCCCATCAAAGGGTGGCGTCGCAAGGCGCAAGAACGGGTTCGACGTCAAAATGATAAACGCAAAGAACGCCACACCGATAGCCGCCTGCACTGCCAGCACGCGGGCACGCAACGTTTGGGGCAAGTTGCCGCCAAACCATGCCGCCATCGCACCAAAAAGCGATACGATCAGCACCCAAAGAAGCATTGAGCCTTCGTGATTGCCCCATGTTCCACTGATCTTGTAAAGCATCGGCTTCATCGAATGACTGTTCAACACTACCAGACGCAACGAAAAGTCCGAAGTCACAAAGGCCCACATCAATGCGCCGAATGCAAATGCCGTCAGCGCAAACTGGGCACTGGCGGCTGGTTCGGCAACGGCCATCCAGCCGGACCAACGTTTCTGGGCACCTATCAATGGCACGACCGTCTGGATGATGGCGATGGCAAACGCGAGGATGAGGGCGAAATGTCCAAGTTCTGTAATCATGGTACCATCATAGGGCGCAACCGCGCCCCATGCCATGTCTTTTCACGCCTTTCGGTCAGCGCAAAGCGTCGCAGTTAACCAGCAGCCACGCGCCAGGCGTCCAATGCAGGGTTATCTGCCGGCTCGACAGCGGCCAAAGACAAGCGCGCATCAGACCCCGACGCCGCGACCTGCACCGAATCGTGGCGCAATGTCTGTAGGGTGCGAATGTTGCCGACAACCTGCGGGACCTGCGCGATGGTGCGCACGATCGAGCGTTGGAACTCTTGGGTTTTCACCTGATGCCGCGCCCCGAAGTAGAACGATACGATAACGCCCAAAAGCCACCACAGCGGCTCCGGTACAAGCGCCAGCCCCTGCATGCGCGCCGCAAACCAGACCGGATCAACCATCGCGGCGATAAACAACCCCAATGTCGCTAGCGCGAGTGCGGGACGTGGCAGACGGTTCAGCCCGTCCATAAACCGGTCAAAACTGCCCTTGCGCTCGATCGCGAATTCGGCCCCATATTGCGCCATCGCCTGATCTTGGGCAGCTGCCGACCGCTCGGCACCATTCTCGGCATTCTCGCGAAACACCTCGACTGTATCGCGCACCAGCGTACCGCCATTACCAAAAACCAGCCCTACAACCTTATCAATCAAGCCCATGTTGCCGTCCTTTGCTCAAAACTTGCGTCGCTCAGGTGGTATTTGGGCGAGATGAATTCTTCGGCACGTTTAATCCAGCCGCCTTTGCCCCCTGCCCGCGTCTTGGCATATTTGCGACTGGCCGGGCGGCGATCTGCCAAACGGAAGTAATAATTGCGCCGCGCGATCCCGTAGGCATCTAACCCGAATTATGCATGAGGTGTTGGTGAGGGTGGCGTAACGTTCTGAAAAGCTGTAATTTTATGGTGTCGAAGCCAAAAAAGCAGATTTTCAGGAGCCCCGCCTCACCATGGATATGTCTA
>Ga0307981_1001068_pt1 | contig 25851 bp, 37 predicted proteins | sample OrgLakmetagen987_FD_201849 | JGI IMG/M metagenome (GOLD analysis project Ga0307981, IMG submission 201849) | Saline water microbial communities from Organic Lake, Antarctica - #987 | ecosystem: Environmental > Aquatic > Non-marine Saline and Alkaline > Saline | place: Antarctica: Organic Lake... | reverse complement strand
GAAATTAAATTCACAGTAGTGTATACTGTATATGTATATCGGTTATTTGTAATACAAATCAAAGACTTAGACGGATAGTAGCTAATATGCATAGTTGCTAGGCATTATTGATCTTAAAAACCCTTGACCGCTTCTGCGAAATCGGCAAACCTACCAATGCGCGCCTAGGCTGATCCCCGAACATGCAGCTTCTCCCCCTGCACCCGGCGCGCACCAACAACCCATGGGGACAGGAGGCAAAACCAGTGACAAATGAATCCGATATTCTGGGCCGCAAGGCTGCACGGCACCCGACACCTGAAAAAGTTGTCGACCTGAGCGACGACAGCTGGCGCGGTGAGCATCACTGGCGCGTGCGGCGCAACGAGGGCTGTCAGCAGGCGTTCTCAATGAGCAACGTCAAGCGCAACGCGATGAAGATCCGCAGGAGCAAGGCATGACCCTCCCAGCATACAGCCTGGCGGAAGGCCAATGGCTCGAAAGCGCGATGATCCACGGATACGTCAACGCCGCCGGTGAAAAGATCCCCGGACTACCCGGCGCAGGCAAGCGGTCCACAGGCTGCATCGGCCCCAAGGAGGTATCACTGCGCGACACCAGCGATGCCGACGCCAAGACCGAATTGGTGTTCGCCGCACTGCGCCACCACGGGCCGATTGGTATAGTTGGCTTGCACCGCGAGATGGGCGGTATGAGCCGCACGATGGTAGCGGAGGCGCTGTATCGCCTGCAAAATCGCGGGAGGGCGGAATACTCGGGTCCGAGCCACGCAGCGATCTGGGTGGTGGTAGAATGATCCACCTAGCCGACATCACACAAGCTGTTGCCGAGCATTACAAGCTGCACCCGCTAGACCTAACCGGCCATTGCCGCGAGAGAGCATTCGCGCACCCTCGACAGATGGCATACGCGCTTTGCCGCGACCTGACACCCGCCAGCTACCCAGCCATCGCCGCGCACTACGGCTACCGTGACCACAGCACCATCGTACACGGCGCGGCGGCGCATATGCAGCGGGTTAGAAACGAGGAAAATGTTTGCCGAGCCCACTGCCAGATCCATCGGTCAATCAAGGCCGCCGACAATCTGGAGTTTCGCAGCGTCAGGGGTGGGGCATGACCCCCGAACAGCAAGCGCAAGTAGCGCTGGCCCGCGCTGCGATCCACCGGGGCGACACACCGGCGCAGATGGCGGCGGCAGGAATACCAGCGGCGGCAGTCAGGGAAGCGATGGAGGTGCGATACAGTGAACATTGACCCCAACACCCGCCGCCTGATGGATCGCATCGACCTACTGGAGCGGGCGAACAATGCGCAATGCGAAACCATCAGCGCATACAGGCATCGAAACTACGCGCAGGGGATCGAATTGGACGCTTACCGCGCACTGGTCGGCGAATTGAGCATCAAGCCCCGTGGCGGGGCTAAAATCAAGCGAAGGAGGCCAACATGAGCAAAGCAATCGAGTCCGCCGCCCAGTGGGCAGACGCAAAGTCAAAAATGAAGCTCAAGCACGGCACTTGTATCAAGGCCCAGAAGCGCGCCGATGTGTCGTTGGCCAAGCCAAGGTGGGACCAAGGCGCAACGGGGCAGGCGAACCGCGTTGGGCTGGTATCTGAGGCCCGCGGCGATGTGGACCCAGATACGGGTGAGCGCGTCAACCCCAACGGCGTGAAGGGCGTGCGGCGCGTTGATATGTTGGAGGTGTATCACCAGATGGGCCGGATCAGCGACGCAGGCTTTACGGCAGGCGAGGCGCTCAGGGACGCTTGGACGGCAACGCAACGCAGCAAGGGAACCGACTATGCCGCAACCCGCGTTGACAGCACGTCTAAGCCAGATGCTCACATTGACATCCAGATCGACCGCATGTCTGACTATCTCGCCGTGTCCAAGCACATCATCAAGAGCGACAGGGCGATTCTGGCGGCGGTGGTGGGTGATGGCCGCACAGTTGCGCACCTCAAGCAGTACCAGCGTGAGAACCTGTCGCAAGGCATGGCGCATTTACGGGCGGCGCTTGATCGGCTGGCCGTGGCTATGGTGAGATAATTGCGGGGGAGTGCAAATTAGGTGTTGCGTGATAGGGCGTAATGCCCTAATGTATATTCAGGGGCAATGAAGCCCACCACAAAGGGAAAAAAATGAACACTTCAGAAATTAACGACATCGCAGGCCGGTTTGACATCAGCAATAAAGAGGCTGACCGAATTGCTGATGCAGTAGAAAATGAAGCCGAATTTATTAAAGTTTGGGAAAATACAGACTGGTGGACAGACGAAACCAACGCATGACCCGACAAGAATTTAAAGCAGCTCGGCAATCTCTGGGCTGCTCCTGCGCCGCCCTGGCCGAAACTTGGGGAATGGGTATCAACGGGGGGCGCACCATACGGAGGTGGGAGGCTGGCGACGTTCCTGTAAACCCGATAGCGGCTCACTGCATTGCTATGATGGTTAGGGACGCTCAGGCCGCTTGACACAGCAGATTATTTGCGGTACGTGATAATCGCACGACGATTTCCGCCGCCAGGCGATGCATCTAACTCAACAACTCACTCAACATAGCCCGCCCCGCATCACGCGACGGCGGGCTTTCGTATTTCCGATAATTAAAGCGTTACGTGGTACGATTTAGCTTGTAATACGTTACGCGTAACGTTAGTTTATTCCTATAGGGCGGCGATTATCGCAACCCGCAGGAGTAGATAAAATGACCGAGCAAGAATACGAAATGCAAGCCGCTGCAATCGCAACAGCAATTTGGGAAATCAGCACTGGCAACGGGCGCGACCTGGACGATGACTTGCACGACAATCACATGCAGAACTGTCAAGCCGCCGTTGCTAACACCTATTTTGGTGATATTGATATTGACGCGTGGCAGTCAGCAGCTTTGGCAGTGGTGTCGTGAACATCACCCGCCCGCGCAAGTCGCGCATTCTTGAAAAGGCTGGTCTGCGGTATCTCGCGGCTTGGCTTTCTGCCGAAACCGTTGAGGCGTTGCATTCTGAAATTGAAGAGACAGAGGCTAAGGTAGCCGTAGAGCTGGCGAAAGCAGTCGGGGGCGCGAAAGATGAATGATCTAAGCGTTAAACGTGATAATGTAACACGCGAGTTTCGTCATGGAACGCGGGGCGAGAGTGCCGCCCGCTGCATCGGTGAAATATCAAGGGATTGCGATGTGTTCGGCCTGACTAAAGGCGACTTTTCGATGATTGATATTTTGCGCCATATCGCCAAGCAGATTGGCCCATGCCGTATTGACATAGGCACATGGACGGCGGCGGCGGCGGACATCAAGCAGGCGTTCACGATGCTTGAGGATAAGAACATCGTAACGATGCGCTGGCTTGTGGATCGCAGCTTTCCGGCGCGTCAGGGCAAATACTACGCCAATTTGTTGGAGAAGTTTGGGCGCGACAGTGTGCGGCTGGCACGGTTTCACGCCAAATTTATACTGCTTGAAAACGACGATTACAGCGTAGCGGTTCGCACGTCGATGAATCTGAACGAAAACAAGCGGATTGAGTTTTTTGAAATCAGCGAGGGCAGCCCGATTAGCGGCTATCTAAAGCAGGTTGTTGATTTTCATTTCGACAAGCCCTCTGAGGATAGCTATTCGGCGTTTAAGGAATTTGACATTACGCAACAGAAAAAGGCCCAGCCGGAAAAGGCGAGGCTTGGGGGCTGGGATTAAATGGCAAAGCAAGGCGCGATCTACAAGCCAACAGACCCGGATCGTGCGTTTGTTGAAAGGGCGGTGATGGCAGGCACGACGATTGAGAAAATATCAGAGTGCCTGAATATTCACAAAGACACGCTCGGTAAGCATTATCGTTATGAAATAATGACTGCCCGCGAAAGCATGAAAGGCGAGGCCGTGCGCGTTCTAATGGACAGCCTTACCGACAACAGCCTAGACGCGGCGAAGTATGTCTTGAGCCGCGTGGCGGGATGGACGGAAAAGAGCGTTGTGGATAACACCAGCAGCGACGGCACCATGTCACCCGCCGGGCCAGCGCAGGACGCGGCACTGGCCGCGATGAACCGCAAGCACTGTGACCCCGAATGAAATTGCCGACGTCCGGTGCGGCTTACTGGACTTCACGCGCATCATGTTCCGCGAGACGCGCAGGGTAGAGCTAAAGCTGAACTGGCATCAGGATTTAATCTGCGATGCGCTGGAGCGGGTTTTGCTGGGGCGAACAAAGCGCCTGATTATCAACGTGCCGCCGCGATCCGGCAAGACTGAACTGGCGGTCAAGAACTTCATGGCATGGGCTGGCGGGCTGTTCCCAGATAGCGAATTCATCCACGCCAGCTATTCCAAGCGCCTCGCATCGGCCAACACCTACGCCGTCAGGGCGCTCATGCAGTCTGAGGCGTATGCCGAGGCGTTCCCGTGGGTGAAACTAAAGGGCGACAGCACCGCAAAGGATGAATTTAGAACCAGCGCGGGCGGCGTGTTTTACGCAACCGGCGCGGACGGCACCATCACCGGATACGGCGCGGGTAAGATGCGCGACGGGTTCGGTGGGTGCTTTCCGTCAGATCAGCTCGTCGAGACAGAGCACGGGCCGCGCGAAATTGGTGATCTAGTGCGGTCCGGCCAGCCTGTCAGGGTTTGGTCTTACAGCGAAAAAGAAGGAAAATACGAGCTTCGAAATGTCCAGAGGTTTTGGAAAAACCCGGCAAACGACATTGTTGAGGTTGGGATTTCAGACGGGAGCACATTCCGCTGCACCCCCGACCATGAGATTTTGACAAGCCAAGGATGGCTATCAGCTATTCATCTTTCGCAGTCGCTTGACTTGGTGAATGGAGAGGCCTGTAGCGTCGCAGGCGGCCTGCCGGGTGAGCGTCCGGTCTATCGCAATCTGAATGACGCGATCACTGTGCTTTGGCTTTGCGTTCCAGATAGCGTCCGGCAAGTCCTGAGTGACCGACTTCCAAGTCTCTCGCAGCTTGATTTGTCTGATGACGCCCACGACGACACCGAACCGCTCAGCCAGACCTTGGCTGTCATCGGCGCTTTGGAATATTTCGCGCACGGCGGATCGGCTGAGCTTTGCACCGGGCCTATCTTCGAGAACCGGGAACGTTCCGTGTCTAATGGCGTCCTGCATGTTTTGCGCCTTTGTGCCATACGCAAGGTTCAGCAGTCTATTATCAGAGGGGTCACCGTTGAGGTGGCGGACCTCGTTGCCTTTAGGTCTTTCGCCAATGAAGTGTTGCGCGACCAAGTGAGCCACGTATCTCATGGTGACAGCGCCATGGATGGAGAGATTAACGCGCTTGTAACCCTTCCCGTCGCAGGAAGGCTTAAGAAATCTGAGAGGGCTGGTTCGACGAACCCGGCCCATGTCGGAAATATCGTAAATGCCTTCGGCTCCGAAGATAGGAAGCCAGTTTTCGTTAGGTATGACGGTCATGTTGATGAAACTTTCTGCCTTGAGGTTGAGGGTAATCATAATTTCATATTATCACAAAGCGGTGCGGTTGTCTCTAACTGTATCATAATTGATGACCCTCACAAGGCTGGTGAGGGAACCAGCGAAGTACAACGGCAAAACGTGATCGACTGGTTTCAGATGACCATGGAAAGCCGACGCAACACGCCGGACACGCCGATCATCGTAATCATGCAGCGGCTACATGAGGAAGACTTGAGTGGGTGGCTCCTAGCTGGCGGCAACGGCGAGGAATGGGAGCATCTAAAAATCCCGGCGCTGACCGAGGATGAACAATCATTCTGGCCTGAACAGTTTCCGATTGAAATGTTGCAACGCCAAGAACACGCCAGCAGATACGTCTTTGCTGGGCAGTACATGCAAGATCCGGTGCCGCGCGGCGGGGCAATGTTCCAGCGCGATTGGTTCAGTATCGTGCCAGCAGCACCAGCCGGGTGCCGATGGGTACGGGGCTGGGATTTAGCCGGTTCAGAGGGCCGCGACAGCGCCTATACGGCGGGCATCCTGATGGGCCGGTCACATGATGGGCGTTACTTCATAGCAGACGCCACACGCGCTCAGGTAACGGGCGCGGGGGTTGAGCGGCTGATAGTCAACACGGCAGGGCAGGACGCGGCGGAGCACCCCGGCGTTCGCGGCTCAATACCTCAAGACCCCGGCAGCGCGGGCAAGTCATGGGCCCAGCACCTGATAAAGCAGATCGCGCCGCACAATTACCGGGCGTCGACGGAGACTGGCGAAAAGGCAACGCGGGCCGAGGGGCTATCTGCGCAGGCCGAGGGCGGCAATGTCTATCTGGTTAGCGGCGACTGGAACAAAGCGTTTCTTGACGAGATCACCACGTTTCCCGTCGGGAAGTGGAAAGACCAAGTGGACGCCGCGTCGCGCGCGTTTTCGGAATTGGCAGAGACACCACCGCAAACCGCAATGTTGCTAAAGAGTAGGCACAGATGATGAACCCCAAGGATATCATCGCCAACGCGACGCAACGCAGCTTGTCAAAGATGTTCCCAGGCTACTACGGCAGCGCCAAGCACGACCACTATGCAGACTACGGATATCCCACCACGCTGGTGTTTGAGCACTTCCATCGCATGTATAAGCGGAACGGGCTTGCCAAGGCGGGCATCAACCAGACCGTTTTGAAAACATGGCAGGACAACCCGCAAATTTGGGAAACCAAAGAGGCGAATGAAACGCCTCTTGAAATGGAAATCCGGCAGCGGTTTGATGACTTGCGCATCTGGCAGCGCGTTGCGGATGCTGACCGCCGCTCACTGGTCGGCGGCTATTCCGGTATCATCCTGCGCCTCGCTGACAGCAAGCGGTTCAAAGAGCCTGTGGATCGCGTCGGGGGCGGCCTAGACGGCCTAGTCGAAATCATCCCGGCATGGGCTGGACAGCTGGAAGTTTCATCGTGGGATACCGACGAGCTTTCGGTGGACTACGGTCAGCCCAAGATGTTCAGCTTCAACGAGGCGGCAGTAGGCAACGACGTAAACAAAAACCGCTCTTTTGAGGTTCACCCCGACCGCGTTATCGTTTGGTCAGAAGACGGCACCGTTCATCCCGACAGCGCGCTTGAGGCAGGGTACAACGATCTGCTCGACCTGCAAAAAATCAGTGGCGCTGGCGGCGAGGGATTTTGGAAAAACGCCAAGCGCGGCCTGACGTTTGAAATTGATAAAGAAGCCCAGTTGCAGGCAATGGCCGATTCAATGGGAGTCGATCTAACCGAGGTCGCCGATAAGATTGGCGAGACTGCGGACGAATTTAACAAGGGCTTTGACAGCTCCATGCTATTGCAGGGGATGAAGGTCAGCACCCTTGCCGTCACCCTGCCGTCTCCTGAACATTTCCACGCCGTTTCGCTGATGGGATTTGCGGCATCCATCCCGATCCCCGCCAAGGTTCTGGTCGGATCGCAGACGGGCGAACGCGCCAGCACCGAAGACAACAACACCTGGTCGAAAACAAACATGGCACGCCGATCTGGCACCGTCATTCCCACACTGCACGTTTTCATCAATCGACTTGAGCAGTTCGGCATTCTGCCCGAGCGCGACTGGCATATCGAATGGTCAGACCTGACCGAAAACACCGCGTCCGAAAAGGCCGATCTGGCTAACAAGATGGCGGACACTAACGCCAAGATGGCCGCTGAGCCGGTTTATACCGTCGGCGAAATCCGCATGGTCACGGGCCACGAAGGCGACGGCCCGGATCAAATTGAGGATGATGAGATATGAAGCAAGTACGCGTAAACGTCACCACGGCGGCGAACATGGCCGCTATCCGCCATGAAAAGCGCAACGGGCGGGACGTTATCATTGTTCCGTCGGCAACGCTTCCTGACGGCATCATTATGAACAAAATCAAATATCCGGCTGACGAAATCGAAAAGGGGTTTATGACCCTAAACGATACGCTGGCCCCATTTGGACACCCAAGGGTCAACGGCGATTTTGTATCGGCCTCTCACCCGGACGGCCTCGCCATTTCCTACATCGGCGCGCACAATATCAACGTGCGCCGCGAGAATGGCCGCGTTCTGATCGACAAGATTATCGACGTGGAGGTCGCGAGCCAGAGCCCCAACGGCAAGGCAGTGATAGAGGCTATCAACGCAGGTAAGCCCGTCCACACGTCCACGGGCCTTCTGTGCAGCCTGGACAGCCCGGACGGGGAAGACCATGAACACATCGCCCGCAATATGTATTTCGACCACGACGCGATCCTCTTGAATGAGGAAGGCGCGGCCACCCCAGATCAGGGCGTTGGCATGATGGTGAATGCCAAGGGTGAGCATATCGACGTAATAAACTCGACGCTGGAAGACAGCGATCGGGAATTGGATTGGGCGGTTGACCACTTAGCCCGAGCGATGGAGCGGCGCGAACGTGTGCCGATGCTTAATCGAATGAAAACCGCACTACTAGAGGCGTTCTCGCCAGCGCGGGAACCACAACAACCCCATGAAAGGGATTTGAACATGGACAAGGAACAGTTCGACGCGCTGTCCGGCAAGGTGAACGCCCTGACCGAAACAGCAGTCACGAAAGAAGACCTGAAGAACGCAATGGCAGAGGCAATGAAGCCGCTGATCGACGCACAGGTCGAAATGACAGCCAACGCCAAGGCCAAGGATGAAGCCGAGCTTGCAGGCTATGTTGCCGCAATCGTCAAGGCCAACATTCTTGACGCTGAGTCCGCCGGTGAGCTGACAATTAACGCAGCCCGTAAGCTGGCCGAAAAAGCCAAGCCGGGAACTGCAACAAACCTCAACGCCGCGCTTGGTGACGCGCCCGCTGACGAGTTCGCGGACGTGGACCTCAACACAAACATGAAGGTGGCATAATCATGGCAGGCAACGTCATTTATCGCGGCCCGGTTAATTCCGAAGCTGAATCTGTTTCCGACAAAAAAGTCGCGGGGGCATACCTTCCGGGGATATTGGTGACTGAGAGCGCCACAGAATTCACCATGGCAACAGCGGCAGACATTGAAGGCGATCTGCTCATTTTGTCGAACCGAAATTTCTTTGAGCAGTCTGTCGCAACGGCGTATGCCGATGAAGATACGGGCGTCGCTTTTCGCCCTCGCGTCGGTGAGATCTACCAAGTGCGCCTTGCCAATGCGACGTACGCAAAAGGCGCGAACCTGACTATCGGCGCGGATGGCCGCCTCATCGCATCGGGCGTATCTGAGCGGGTTTTCGCAACCTTCGACGACGTGCCAGGCGCATATTCGGCAGGCACCCTTGCCGACGTTCGCATCGCCAACAACTTCGTCACAGCCGCATCGTAAGGAGCGCAAACAATGCTATTGTATACAAGTGAACAACAGCGTGCGGTTCTTGCGAACCGTCGTAACTGGAACGCCTCGCAGGTGGCGCTTGCCGCTTCTATTGGCAGTGATGCGATGGTCGGCAACGCCGCCCCGCTGCCCAAGGATGTCTGGGGCGCATGGGACCGCGAAGGGGTTGAGATTCAGCGTGACCTGCAGCCCGTGTTCAATGATCTGGCGGCAACGCTTTCGATGCCAATGGCAATCGGTAAGCTGGTCCACCACTTCCAGACGATCAGCGACAGCGGCAATGTCAACGTGTCTCTTGACGGCAGGTCCAAGGCGCGCACAGATCAGCCGGTCTATGCTTACCACGGCACGCCGATCCCGATCATTGACAGCTCGTTTAGCTACGGCTGGCGGCAGGTTGAGGCGGCTCGCACTGAGGGGTTCAATCTGGACGCCGCAGGTCGAGCCAACAGCCAGCGCAAGATTGCCGAAAAGGCCGAAAGCGCTGTTCTGAATGGCTACGCCGGAATCGAAGTTAACGGGGAGCAATCTTACGGACTGCGCACGCACCCCAAGCGCTCCACCCGCACGACTGCGCAGGCGCTTATCACGGCCACGGGTGCCGAGTGGGTTGCAAACGTCGTAGCAACTCTCAAGCTGCTGCACGCGAAGAACTTCAAAGTTCCTGCGACGCTCTACGTCAACTTTGATGATTGGTTCTATGCCAACTCAACCGACTTCAAAGCGAACGGCGACAAGACAATCGCCCAACGTGTTTTGGAAATTGCGAACCTCGGCCAGGTCATCCCTGCCGACAGCATCGCCGCTGGTGAGATCATCGCCGTTGTGAAGCGCCGTGAGGTCATTCAAGTGCTGAACAGTATGCCAATGACCACCCGCGCGCAGTTTCGCGCAAACCCCGAGGACGATTACAACTTTTCGGTGATGATGGCCGCTGCTGTTGAAATCAAGTTCGACGCAGAAGACAACTGCGGCGTGGCGCACTCGACACTTGCCTAATCTTCTTGAGGGGCTGGCATTGCTGGCCCCTTTACTAAGATTAACCAAGCAAAGGAAATAGCCATGAAAGCGGAAATTACAGAAAAAGGCGTCTTTAACGCCTCTGGTAATGAAGTTGGTGTTGGTGAAGTGATCGATATTACTGGCGACACACTGCCCGCCGCTTTGGTCGGAAAGGCGCGCATCATCAAAGCCAAGCTAAAGCAAGCGAAGACAATGATCGTCAACCCTGCAGAGGGCGCCGTAAACGAGGACGCGCCACAGATGCCTGGCGGACCAGCGCCGAAGTCGAAATAATGACCGCAACTATCGCCGGATGGATTGCATACGCCACCGCCGCTGGCGATACGGTTGCGGATGATGCCGCCAGCGCGTCGGCATTGGTGCGCGGGCAAAGGCACGTCACACGCAGCTATGTGAATTACTTTATGTCCCCCTATGGTGCGACAAGCGACGGGGTTGATGATGCTGTGTATGAAGCGGCAACACTTGAGCTAGCAACGCCTGGCTTTTGGTCGCAGACATTTACGCCAGATCAGCAAAAAGCGTTGACCAAAGTTGACGCGATCCAGTGGACGTTGCGCGATAGTGGACTGCAAGGTGCGGCGGCGGCGACCCCGGTCAGCACAGTCATTGATGCTCTGTTACGCCGATATATGCGGACCTACATCGGAGCCTATAAAGTATGAGCGAAGACTGGAACGCCGTCGCAACAGATATAAACGCTGCGTTGGCGGAAGTCGGCACGATCGGCATTATCAAGCGCAAGGGCGCCAAGACCGGACCAGACAACAAGCCTGTATATGGCCCTGAAGTCACACACAATTTCAATGTTGTTCTAGGCACCTTCAGCAACAAAGAACGCGAAGGCACGGCTATTTTGGCGACCGACATTAAAATCATGGCAGGGGTTGGCGCTGTGGTTCCAGCGGTATCAGACAGAATTAGTGTTCAGGGCCTTGATTATCAGATATACGGCGTGCAACCGCCTAAGCCGGGCGGCATTGATCTGATGTATGAAATATGGGCAAGGGCGTGACACGCACCATCTACGATGATTACCCCGAGGCCTGCGCCGCCCTAGAGCGCGCGGCATTTGAGCAGGGCGCACTGATGGCAATGGCTTGGCTGGTCGCGTTCTATGCCATGAAAAACGCCCGATAAACCACACGACAACTCAACCCACAGGCCCCGCAAGCGGGGTCGTTTCGCATGGAAGGAACCAACCCATGAGCCACGAAGCAAACAAGCTCATCGCGTCGGCAAAGATGGACGCCTTATATCAAGCGGCTAAGGCCTCTATGCCCGATGAAGTACGCAGGGCTGACCTATTCGCTACGGTTCGCAAGGTTCATTACGATGCTTCAATGCGCGCAGGGTTTACTGCCGACGAGGCATTGCAGCTCTGCATGATGCGCGAGTAGCTTAAATGGCACGTCGCAAAACCCTCCTAGACCTGCTGGACGAACTGGAACCAAGCGTTCGCAAGGCGTTTGACCAAGCCCTCGCCAACATTCGCAGCGACGTGCAAATCGCCGCGCTAGAGGCCGCAATTCGCGCTGGCAACGTAGGGGCCGCACTGGCCGCTATCGGGCTTGGGGCAAGCTATTTCAGGCCGCTGGATGAAGCGCTGAGGGCCGCGCACCTCGTGGGCGGCGACTTCACGATTGATGCTGTCAAAGCGGCAGGCGCGCGGCAGGGCGTCAAGGTGACAGGGCGCTTCGACAGCCGCAACCTTCGCGCCGAGGCAATCCTGCGCCAGTTTTCGAGCGATAAGATCGTAGAGATCACCACCAGCACTGTTGAAGCGGTGCGCGAAGCACTGACGGACGCCATCACGCGAGGGACGTCACCACGGGCAGCGGCGCTGGATCTGGTGGGCCGCGTTGGCCCCGGCGGCGTGCGCACGGGCGGAATTGTTGGGTTGGACAGCCAGAAGGCAGCGTTTGTTCGCAACATGGCCGATGATCTGCGCAATCTGGATGCAGGATACTTCAGCCGCAAGCTGCGCGACAAGCGGTTCGACGGTCTGGTGCGTCGGGCAATCAAAGCGGGCAAGCCGGTATCTGCGGCAGACATATCCCGGATCACGGCGCGCTACACCGGGCGGCTGCAAAGGCTGCGTGGCGAAACAATCGCACGAACCGAACTGCTCGGCAGCCTTCACGCGGCACAGGCTGAGGGATTGCAACAAATGCAGGACAGCGGGCAAATAGCGCCGGGGGCCATCACACGAGAATGGGATTCCGCTGGCGACAGCGCAACGCGCGACAGTCACCGCGCAGCAGATGGGCAGATACGCCAGCAAGGCGAGGCGTTTGATATTGGCGGCTTCGCAATGATGTATCCTGGCGATCAGTCCGCGCCCGCGTCTGAGGTGGTGAATTGCCGCTGTGTGGTGAGGCCTCGCGTTGACTTTATCAAGGGCTTGGCCGAGCGCCTGACGCCGGAAGAACTGGCGCAAACAAGGGCGCTGATGTGACCACGTACAGTTTCGCTGACCTTCCGAAGTGGGTCACTAAGACCGAAAAGGTTATGGACGCGGTAGTTTCGCAAGCCACAAATGACTTGGTGGCTGACATCAAAATCGTGCCGGGCATCAATCGCGGTGGCAGTCGGGTCAAAGGCACGATCCCGCGCGACTTAAACGCCCTGGCTTCGTCGCTACAGTCGAGCCTGAACGGCAGCACGGCAATCTCTGGTGCGACCAGCTTTGTCTTTGTCGCTGGCCGAATGAAGGCAGGCGACACGGCAAGGTTCGCATGGGGTGGCAAGGGCAGCGCCGCTGAATACGCCGAGGCGGTCCACTACGGCGCAAACGGCGTGCCCGGCACGTACTGGATTGATGTCGCGGCAGCGGGTTGGCAGGGCTACGTCAAGGGCGCCGTCAGAAAAGCAAGGGCGGAACTGGGATGAAGCGCAGCGACATAAACAACGCACTCACGGGGCGACTTGCGGCGGGTGGCACGGGCCTGCTCGGCACTTGGCCTGCATATGAGCCGCAAGGCGCAATGGCCCGCCCATATTTTGAGGTTTTATTCCCCTCGCAGACCCGCACCGGCCCGATGCTGTCGGCTGATGTGATTCAGGAAACGGGGGTGATGGCCGTCGTGGTGGTGGTCGAGTTTGGCGACGGCGACGATGCAGCCAATGACTATGCCGATGCCGTCTCAGCTCTGTTTCCGCAGGCGCTGACCATTCCAATTACCGGCGGGCTTATCACAATTGAACAGCCCGCCAATATCGCTAGCGGGTTCCTTGATGACCGAGATTGGCGCGTTCCCCTGACGATCCGCTACTCGGCAATCAACAGCTAAGGAACCCCGACATGACCAAGAAAAAAACACCCTCTCTGGCGGCCCAAAATAGTTACGCGCCAATCACCGGATACGTGAAGCCCGCAAAGGTCGGCATCCTGACTGGGCCATGCTTATTCACCGAGGGCGAGGCCCCCGAGGTTGGCACAAAGATCAAGTTTCAGACAACTGGCGGCAAGAACTTCAGCGGCACGGTTGCACACATCACAGAAATAAACGGCGAGATCCAGGTCGGCTTCAAAGACGGCATCCAGCGCGCCCAAGAATAGCGGCCTTCCCGGCGGGTCGCTTCCCTGAGCGGGGTTAGGCCGGGATCATCCCAATCAGTGAAGGAGCCTCTCATGGCTTTGCAATCATCTGTCGGCATCACGGTTGGCGTTTCTGCCACCCTGCCCACAACTCACGACGACGACGCATCAACAGGTTTTCCCGGAATGACCTACATTGCTTGCGGTAAGCTATCTGGTCCGCCCTCTATGACGGGTGTTTTCGATACTGCCAGCTTTGACGACATTTCTACAGGCGAAGAGACGAAAATCGTTGACATGCTACGCGCTGGCGCTGGCGAACTGATGTTTGGTTATGACGGCGCTGACACGGGCCAAGTTGCCCTTGAAACGGCGGCGGACGCCACTTCGGATGCTACCAAAAAAGTAGCTTTGGAGTTCACGCTTGCAAATGGCGATGTCTACTACCGCCTCGCAATCATCACGTCTTACACGCCAATCGCGGCAATCGGCAGCGTGCTGATGGCCACCATCGCGGCTGAGTTCTATCGCAAGCACATCAAGGTCGCTGCGTAAGCATCCCGACGCGCTGGTTTCTTTCCTCCTGGCGTTTGACGGATAGGGCCGCATTGGCGTGGTTAACCAATGCGGCCTTTTAACCAAAACCACAGGAATTTATCACATGACGGACTTTGCAAAACTGACCGGCCAGCCCGCAGTAATCGACGAAAGCCTTGAGTCATTTCTCTGCAAGCCATTTGGCTTCAAAGACGGCAGCGATGGCCAGCTTGAGCTGACAATGCACCCGTACAACGGCACGCGGTTCAAGAAGGCTGTGCGCAAGATGCAGATTAAATCGACGCGGGCAGACAAGGCCGATGCAGAAGCTGACAGCGATATGACCGAGGACGAGCTTGACGCGGAAATCCTCAAGGGGGATGGGCGCACAGCCGAACTGCTGGCGCGCTGCTGCGACAGCTGGAACCTGAAAGACAATGGCAAGCCGGTTGTGTTCAGCCTTGAAAGCTGCACAGCCCTTTTTGCCGCGCTTGAGCATCTGCGCACATCAGTTGATCTGGAGATCACCGCAGTGGGAAAAAAGACCAAGGCGACAAAGACCGCCTGATATTGTGGGCGCGTCAACTTGCTTGGCTGCAATGCGCGGACTCTGAAAAGGCTCCCGTGCGTTGGGCGCAGCTGGACAACGCGCCCCATATCCTGCCCGATCGAAGTGGCCTTCACGACGCGGCATATATCCTACAGCGCGTTGGCTTTTGCGCCCCGATGGAAATGGGCGGCAGGCAGGGCATTAGCGCCGGGCAGATCATGGACTTTGTCGCCGCAACCTGCGGTCTCATGTCGCCGTATGAAGTGGACGCGGCCCTCATAGCTTCAAACGCCTATGTGGCCGAATACGGGCGGTCTAATAATCGCAGCACGGACGCGCCGTGGGACTGGCCCAAGTCCAAGCGTGACCTTGAGATATTTGAGGTGGCGACGGCAAAGGCGATCAAGACTATTGTGGGCGGGTGAGGGAGTCTCTGATCTGCTTTAGCAGGCTGATAATCGCCGATATCGCCATCAGCCCGACGCCTGCCCCAAGCAGCGATGCACCCGATACGACCAGCGAAGGTGTGCCGTCATAAAGACCGGAAGCGGCGATGATTGCACCAAATGCCAAGGCTAAGATGCCTAAAAGCCATAGAAAATTGTCCAGCTAAATTACTCCAAAGTTTCGCGCATAACTTAGCGCGCAGCTTTGCTACTCCGCAAGGACCGCGCACATGACCGATATCGCCGAACTTGCGCTAAAAATCGACAGCAGCCAAGCGCGCACCGCAACCAAAGACCTAGACAAATTCGGCAAGGAGGGACGCAGCGCTGAGGGCGCGGCAACGCGGCTGGGCAAGTCTTCAAAACTGGCGTTTGCTGGAATGGCTGCGGCTGCAACGGCTGCGGTGGGGGCAGTGGCTTCCCTTGGGGCTGCCGTCCGCGTAATACGTGAATTTGAATCTTCGATGTCTCAGGTCGCGGCGATCACGCGTGCCACCGCTTCCGAGCTAGAAGCACTGCGCGACGTTGCCAAAGACCTCGGAGGCACGACAGAATTTAGCGCTTCTCAGGCCGCAGATGGCCTTAAGTTTCTGGGCATGGCTGGGTTCAATGCTGCGGAAAGCATGGCCGCAATTCCTGCGGTGCTGGACCTCGCCACAGTGGCATCAATGGACCTCGGGTCTGCGGCTGACATTGCATCCAACATCATGTCAGGGTTCGGTATAGAGGCTGGTGAGGCCGCTCGGGTTGCCGATGTTTTGGCGGCAACATCTACTCGCGCAAACACAAGCGTGGGACAGCTTGGCGGCGCAATGGCAACGGTTGCTCCGATCTCAGCTGCAATGGGCATCAGCTTGGAGGATACAGCATCAGCTATCGGCATCATGGCTGACGCTGGTATTCAAGGCGAGCGGGCCGGTACTGCCCTACGCGGAGTGCTGGCATCGCTAGCCGGGCCGACTACGCAGGCCAAGGACGCGCTCGCTGCGTACGGACTGACCGCCGCTGATGTAAACCCCGAGACTGTTGGGCTCTCTAAAGCTATGGAGGCTTTAGGCGATGCAGGCGTAAGCACCGCCGACGCGATGCAGATATTTGGGCGCGAGGCAGCTTCTGGCGCGCTTGTTCTAATCGACGCCGGGGATAAGGTTGATACGTTCAGCGAGGCCATTGCGGCGGCCAGCGGCGCTGCCGCTGAGGGCGCAGCTATTTTCCGCGACAACTTGGGTGGCGATGCCTTGGCCGCCGCATCTGCTTTGTCAGGTTTGGCAATTGCTATAGGCGAGGCTGGCTTGACGGCGGTGCTTCGGACAGCACTGAAAATTGTCACAGCCTTTGCTCGGGAGCTTAGCTCGCTGACAGCTTCAGTTTCCGACTTTTTTACCGCGCATGACCCGGTGGAGCAGGCAGTTCTTAATGCAGCGGACGCCATGAACCAAGAGGCGCGTCAGGCGTTGCAGCTTTCAAACCGTCTGCTGGAAATGGGCGAAGTTTCTTACGATGTTTTGGGCGCGAAAATTGCCTTGGTCGAAACAACTTTGCGCGGCATTGAGGCTAACCGCCAAGAAGCTATTTCTGTAGCTAAAGCTAAAGATGCATACAGGGACGCAGCCAACACCGCGCAGCAAGCAAACGATGTAATTAGAACGTACCAGTCTCTGGTGAGTTCCGGCATTGAGTTGTCACCAGAAAATCTTGCAAGTTACGAAGACTGGATTGGCAAGCTGCAAGTGGCCGTTGCCACCCAGCAGGAAATAGTTGACGCGGCTGGCGCTATTGGCCCCGAGTACGACAAAGCCGTCGCAGAATTAGATATTCTCAGAGCTTATCTTGCAGATGCAGACGGCGCGACTGTTGACTTGAACAAAAACACCGTGGATGTGGATCGGAACTTAAACACCGCATCTGGCGCGGCCAGTGGCCTCGCCAATGAAATGGGCCGGGCGGCCAGCGAAGCTCAGGCCTTTGTCGCCAATCTTGGGCGTGGTTCTGGCATAGCCGGATTGCGCGCAGAAGTTGACGCCTTGTCTGGTGGCGGAAGCTCGCAAGAAGTAGCGGGGGCGCGACGTGAGGCTGAAATAAGGTCTAGCCCCGAATTTAAATCTGCCATGCAGTCAACTCCCGGTTTTCGCGATGCAGCGCTGGATGGTTTGCAAAAAGAAATTGCGCTCGAAAAAGAGCGCGTCGGCCTGATGGAACAGCGGTCTTCTCTGTTAACCACTATAAATGCAACCGGCGGCGGCGGCGGCGGTGGCGGCGGCGGCGGTGGCGCGGCATCCAGCGTCACCGAACTGACCGAATCCGCCCGCGCCGCCCAATCCATCCTGAGCCAAGTCAACCGCGAGGCAGTCACTTATGCTCAGGTGGTCAACGAGCTTGGCGCAGCGCTGAATGCGGGCAAGATTGACCAAGACGCATTCAACGCTGCTGTGGATCTGGCCGACGAGAAATTCAACGAAGTTGACCGGGCGGCGCAAAACTTCGGCGATGGACTGTCTACTGTATTTGCCGACGCCCTCACAGGCGCTGACAGTCTCACAGACGGACTTGGTCGCATGTTGTCTCAGCTTGGAAACGCTCTTGCGAATGAGGCATTCGGAATGTTGTTCAGCGGCAACGGCAACGGCAAAGGTGGTGGCAGCATCTTGAGTGATTTGTTCGCAGGCTTTTTCGACGGCGGCGGGATGATCCCAAGCGGCCAGTTCGGTATCGCAGGCGAGCACGGCCCCGAGTTCATTCAAGGCCCGGCCCGCGTCACCTCCCGCGCGGACACGTCCCGCATGATGGGCGGCGTCGGCGGCAATGCGACCATTACTATCGTTGCGCCCGAGGGGTTTAGCGCCCAGCAGCAAGGCGAGATCCAAGGTATCGCAGTGAACGTCACGAGCCAAGGCATTAGCAGCTATGACCGCACAACCCTGCCGGGCAGCGTGAACCGCATCAACAGTGATCCCCGGAGGCGCGGCTAATGGCATTGTCCTACCCCCTTTCATTGGCCGCGTTTCAGGACAGGGCCAAGATCACTGTCGCTGAATTTGTAATCAACAACCCTCGCCAAATCAGCCGCACCGCTGGCGGGTCGCAGCTATCGGCATCCCTTGGTGATTCCGTCTGGCGTGGATCTTTTGAAACGCCCCCAACAAACGTCCGGGCCGAAACCGCAGCGATCGACGCGCTTCTGTCGGTTCTGGATCGGGCTGGATCTAGCTTTCTGGTCTACGATCCATCCAAACCGTATCCCGCCGATGATCTCACCGGCTCAATCACGGGCAGCGCGACGGTCACTATCAGGTCACTCAGTAGCTCAGATGCGCGCGTGATGGCCCTGAATGGCCTGCCCAATGGTTTCAGCCTGCGCGCAGGTGATCTAATCGGTTGGACTTACGGCAGCAGCCCGACGCGCTACGCGCTGCATCGTCTTGTTGAGGATGCGTCCGGCACTGACGCGTTCGAAGTCACCCCGTTCATTCAGCCCGGCGCAAGCGCTGGTGCGGCGGTCACATTGATAAAACCGGTGATGAAGGCTGTGCTGCTGCCAAACCCCGGCTTTGGATCGCACAGGGCCGTCATATCGAGCAGCAAGCAATTCTCATTCGTCCAGACATTGAGGTGATCCATGCGTGACTACGGCACCGCGGTAGAGGCTCACCTCGCCGCAACTTCAGGCGTGCAAATCCGCCATCTTGTCTGGATCCAAGCGCGCAACCGCAGCAGCGGGGCGATTGAATCTGTAGGGTTCTGGAACGGGTTGGACGCGCGCAGCTTTACTATCGGCGGCTCTTCTCGGACGTACACCGGCGCGGGCACGCTTTTGGGCATTGCACCGATCACGGGCGAGGTTGGGTTGCAGGTTCGGATGCAGCAGGTCAGCTTGTCCGGCATCCCGCCCGAGGTGCTCCAGCTTATTCACGGATACGACGCGCGCCTCGCCCCTATCGAGGTCCACCGGGTTTTCTTTGATCCCGAAAAGGGCGTGCTGATCGGCGATCCGGTGCGCGTGATGAAGGGCTGGGTGGACGAAATGCCAGTGCCGACGCCAGCTGAGGGCGGAACCGATAGCGTTACGCTGACAGTCGCTTCCGCGTCCCGAGCGCTGACCAAAACACTGACGATCAAAAAGTCAGACGAGGCGCAGCGCCGCATAAGCGCTACCGACCGAGGCCGGGAGTATGCATCCATCTCCGGCGCGGTCGGTGTTTTCTGGGGCATAAAGAACGCCAGAGCAGTCGCCCCTGCGACCGTGGTGATGCCGGTGGAAGTGGGAAATCCCAGCACCGATCCGGGCCGAGGAGGTGGGCGAGGATGACGCGTGTGGAAAAGCTGAACGCTTATTTTGAGGCTGTGCGTGCGCGGCGGTTTGCTCCCGGCTCGCATGATTGCGCACTTTACGTTGCCGGGTGGGTCCGCGTGGCGACGGGCATTGACCACGCGAAGCAATGGCGCGGGCGTTACACCAGCCTGAGCAATGGCGATGAAATGCTGAAATCTGAGGGCTTTGAAAGCCACATCGAGCTTGCCGCATCAATCCTGACCGAGGTTCCACCAGCCCTTGCGCAAACTGGTGACTTGGCGTCAATAGGTAATGCGATGGGGATATTTTCCTCGGATCGTATTTTTGTCCTACGCAGCGACGGCTTGGCTACTGTGTCGAGACTACAGGCCCAAAGGGCATTTACAGTATGATTATGTTTTTCGCTTTTTTAACAGTCTTTCTGGTTGCACCCGATCTCGCACACGCCACTGGTCTTGAGGTTGCGTTTGCGACATGGGTTGTGGGTACTTTCGGCGTGACTGCTCTACAGGCCGCAGCCATTGCGTCTTTTGTCACCAATCTGGTTATCGGCACCGCCCTTTCGCTTGTTGGCCAACTGTTCACAAAAAAGCCGAAAGGCATCAAGCCCACTGGCATCCAGACGGAACAGACGACGGCTGGCGACACCACGCCGCAGAAATTCATTGTCGGCACATATGCGGCTGAGGGTCACGCTGTCGCGCCTGCTTATTCGCGCGGCAACAACAACAGCATCCTGACCTACATCATCGAAGTGTCGAATATACCGATTGAGGGGCTGACAGGCCGGATTATTATTGACGGCCAGTACACCGATCTGACTGAGGGATCGGATGATGCCTCGCGGCTTGATTTCGCTGGCTTGGGCTTTGACGATGCAGGCAACCCGCGCGGCTGGCTATGGTTCTACGACGGCACACAGACCACCGCGCAATTCAAGCTAGTGGAAAGCTATGCATCGCACCCTGACCGCCCGTGGACAACCAATCATATTCTTGAGGGTACGGCCTACGCGGTTTTGGAGTTCCCGCTTAACCGCGAGATATACACCGGCCTGCCAAGCGTCCGGTTCGAGGTCGAGGGCATCAGACTGTACGATCCGCGCAAAGACACCAGTGTGGGTGGATCCGGCACGCACCGCTTTGCCACACCGTCAACTTGGGAATACAGCGGCAATCCGCAGGTGATCAATTACAACATCCTGCGCGGCATCACACTGCCCAGCGGCGATATCTACGGCGGCCAAGTGCTCGCCGAGGATCTGCCGCTGGACAACTGGTTCGCGGCCATGAATGAGTGCGACGTGCTGATCGGTGATCGCAAGCAGTACGTTGCAGGATTTGAAATCAACACCGGGGCAATGGAGCCGGTCGAAGTTATTGAGGAAATGAACCGCTCCAGCTTTGCGCAGATCAGCGAATTTGGCGGCGTGTTTCGGGTGCGCGTTGGTGCGCCTGCATCCCCCGTCATGAGCTTGACCGATGATGATTTTATGATCACCGAACCTGCCAGCTATGACCCTTTTCCCGGTCTGCAAAACACCTTTAACGCGATCACCGGCACGTATGTTGAACCCGCCGACGTGTGGGAAGGCCGCAGCGCCGACGCGATACTGAACTCGACGTGGGAAACCGACGATGGGGGCCGCCGCCTGACCGTCGATGTCGGTCTGCCCGCGGTCAGTAGCAAGAGCCAAGCGCAGCAGCTTCTCACGGCCTACATCAAGGACCAGCGGCGGTTCCGTGTTCATCGCATGGTATTGCCGCCGTCTTTCGCCCTACTGGAACCGCTGGATACAATATCTTGGACCAGCACGGCGAATGGCTACACGTCGAAGGTGTTTGAAATCACGGCAGTCGAGGACCGCCCGAACACACTCAACCAGTTTGTCACCGTTCGCGAGCGCGAGGCGGCAGATGTCGCATGGGACTCGGATAATGAGGCCAGCGTTCCGACCGTGGTTAGCTGGGCAAACTTGACGCCTCCAGGATCCATCGCACCGACCCTGACCGCCACGCCCATTATAATACAGGATAACGCTGGCAACCCTCGCCAAGCGGCGATCAAGTTGAATTGGCCTGATAACGAAGCGCCGGGAGTAGAACTTCTTGAGTGGGAGTCGCGGGTGATACTCATCGACCCTGTTCAGCGAAACGGGTTTGCGACGGCAAGCGATGGCCAAACTGTCATTACAGGGGGCATCGTCCCGAACACTAATTACGAGGTGCGCGCGCGATATGTGACCCCCAACTGGGCGTGGTCACCGTGGATTTCGGTGACAACGAACGAAACCTTTATTTCTGCAATAGACATGGTTGCTGACATCCGCGCTGAGATCGGTGCGGCTCGTGTTGATGTGGTTGGGGCGTTGCCTACATCGGGTTATGCTGCGGGCGATTTCGTATACCTTACAACGGACAGCAAGTTATACGAGTTTGACGGGACGGATTGGACTGCTGTCGCGGCGGATACCATTATTGCACCCGGATCTGTCACCGTGGAGAAAATTGCAGCTGGTTCGATAACCACCCCAAAGCTTCAGGCTAACGCGGTCACCGTGGAGAAAATTGCAGCTGGTTCGATAACCACCCCAAAGCTTCAGGCTAACGCGGTAACAGGTACTAAAATTGCAGATGGTTCGATAACTACCCCAAAGATTCAGGCAAACTCGATCACGGCGAACGAAATATCGGCAGGCGCGGTCACCGCTACCAAGATTACAGCGGGTGCAATTACCGCAGACAAGATTGCCACTAACGCGATTGTTGCCACCAAGATCCAAGCGGGTGCAATCACCTCAGAAAAGATTGACGCCAACGCGATCACTTCTGTCAAGATTGCCACTAATGCTATCACTGCTGTCAAGATTACAGCGGGTGCAATTACCGCAGACAAGATTGCCACTAACGCGATTGTTGCCACCAAGATCGACGCCCAAGCGATTACAACAGAAAAGATTGCGACCAACGCGATCACTTCTGTAAAAATCACGGCGGGGGCAATTACCGCCACCCAGCTTGATACCAATTCAGTCACTTCTGCCAAGATTGCCACCAACGCAATTATTGCTGGCAAAATTTCAGCGGGCGCGGTTTCCGCAGACAAGATAGCGGTCGATACTATTGCGGCAATTAACGCAAATCTGGGCTCCATAACGGCGGGTTCAATTAATACACAGAGCGGCGGCACCGGGATAAGGGTAAACAGCCCGCCTTTTAATAACGCGTTTTACTCATTTCAGCGGTCCACATCAGCCTATTCACTATATGCGGTTAATAGCACCACTGGCGGGGGAGCGGGCTTTATAAGAAGTGCTGGAGGATTCACGCTACAAGTTCTCAACACAAGAAATGGCTCTGGGTCTTTTGGGCCGTATGTTGCAATGGATGTGCAGAATACCGCTTCGGGCGGCGGGAATGCTAGTATCGGAGTCAGCAGTGCTGGTGGAGGTTATGGCGTACACGCAACCTCCGGTGGCTTTTATGCCACTGGGGGCGGTTACAACCCCTTCACTGGATGCCACGACGGGATGGTCCATAAGACCGCCCAATATGATCTTGGTGACATTATGGTTGACCACGAGATCATCAGCCGGGGCCTTATGGATGTGTTTACTGAGCTTAAGCCATCAAGTTCGCTCAACCAAAAAAGTGCTGTCGGAATTGTATCCCGCACATTTGATAAATGGCATCTGCCCGCAGCGTTCATTAATCAAGAAGCAACAGATGCGGAAAAGTCTCGGCTGCAAGCCTTGGAGGATAATGACTCCTCCTCTGATACTGAAATAGGGCGGTCAGATAAACCCGGAACCCCCGTTGTAATTACAAAGTTCGACACGGAAAGCTTTAGTGAAACCTACAATCTAATTCACATAAACAGCGTCGGCGAAGGTTCAGTAAATGTTTGCGGGCGTGGTGGGGATCTGGATATTGGCGATCTTATTACAACGTCGAGCCTGCCCGGCAAAGGGCAGCGCCAAGCGGACGACATTGTGCGGAATTACACTGTCGCAAAGGCTCGGGAAGCAACCACGTTCGCAGATCCCGATGAAGTCAAGATGGTACCCTGCATTTATCTGTGTGGGTGACATCTCTCGGACGGGCGCAGGAGAGATTGGCGCGGATGCCGGTTTGTAAATAAGGAGAATAAAATGAGCAACGCGGTTGCAATAATTGAGCATATTCGCGGGGAAACCGTATCTTTCGGCCTGCGGTCTGACCCTGCTTATGATGGTACTGAAACAGTAACTTGCGATGTTAAGGTGGCGATCAATGGCTCTAGGGTGCCACCTGCATCAGCCGCAACCGTTGCGAGCATCACACCTTCTTTCGTGGAGGCCGCTGGTAACGTGCGCGCCTATTGGTCGTTCAATCTTACACCCACCCAGACGGCAGCACTCGCTGCACAGATCTACATCACGGATGCAAAGGTCGTCTACACATCCGGCGTCGTGGACTACCCCCTGCCTTTGGCGATCAAGTTGGCAGAGAGGGTCACTGTATGACCGTCGAATGGTTCCAGCCGCCGGGCGTTGTCCATGAGTGGTTCGGGCAGACGCAAGGCACCCTCGCGACCATCGCACGAGGAGGCACAACGGCGGTTGCATCCGTGGTTGGCGCTCCAGGTCCGGCTGGTGCAGGTGCATCGGTTGGGCCCGGCTTCAAGCTCGTCGGCACAGAAATTCGCTACGATATATCATCACTTACAGGAGCCTAATCATGGCACTACAAGGCACAGACCAATTCATCGTTGAGCGCAGCAGCACAGTTTATTCTGTTTTGTCGTCTGATATTCTCGCATATGTGCAGGCCAATATCGGCACATCTGAATATGACGTGGCAGACATTGCGGCGCGCAATGCTCTCTCGGGGCTATCTACTGGCGACCGCGTGTTCGTCGTCGATGCATCCGCAGATTCAACAGTAGAGAGCGGCTGGGCAATTTATGTTTGGCGCGGATCGGCATTTACAAAAGTGGCTGAGGCTGAGGGGCTGGATGTCACTGTTGGCGGGGCAAGCCTTGGTTACACCGCCAGCGCCACACAAGGCATCGTCACTTCATCGACAGGCACTAATGCAACCCTACCAGCGGCCACCGGGACCAACGCGGGCCTGATGCTTCCCGCGCAATTCACTAAGGCAGGACATATCGCGGTCACGGATGCAGTTGATCTTGATGACTTGCTCGCGGCATCTCACGCAGCGGCTACCACGGCAGGGACCGCGAACAATAACCCGATTGTGCTATCAACGCAGGAACTATCGTTCTCTATTTCCAATCTGACATCGGCCCCGTAAAATGGCTGTTACATCAACTGATCTTTTAATGATTGAGAGGGGCGGGACGCTGTATAAGGCGCCCGTTTCTGAATTGCCCTCGGGCGGTGGTGGTGGTATCCAAGACCTACGCACCGCGACCGCCACGACAGCGACCACTGGCACCGGAACCATTACGCTTGTGTTCACGGGGGCTGGCCTGCAATCCGCAGCCGCTGCGGGCGTGTCTGACGGAGATACCGTGCGCTACGCAATAGAGGACGGGACCGCGTGGGAGATCGGCACGGGCGTTTATACGGCGTCCGGCACGACACTAACGCGGGGGCTTGGCGAGAGTAGCACGGGGAGCCTGTTGAGCCTGTCGGGGTCGGCGGTGGTGTTTGTGACTGCGGCGGCGGAGGATGTAGCCACCCCCATCGGAACTATCGAAATACACCCCGCGTCACAGGACAGGCTAGGCTATCTGGACCTAGACGGGCTTATTTATGAAACAACTAGCTATCCAGAATTGGCGGCTGCGTTTCCGAATTGGAGACCTAGTTCCTTTTCAGATGTTGTAAGTGGAACCCCAACACTATCTAGCACAGGATACGGCGCGGCGTTCTCGCCTGACGGTGACTTATTAGCAGTGGCTCATTCTGGAGGGAATAACCTGACAGTCTTGGACACTTCCGATTGGAGCGTTGTAAGTGGAACCCCAACACTATCTGGGACAGGAGACGGCGCGGCGTTCTCGCCTGACGGTGACTTATTAGCAGTGGCTCATGCTGGAGGTAATAACCTGACAATCTTGGACACTTCAGATTGGAGCGTTGTAAGTGGAACACCAACACTATCTGACGCAGGAAGAGGCGCGGCGTTTTCGCCTGACGGTGACTTATTAGCAGTGGCTCATGTTG
>Ga0307981_1001065_pt1 | contig 25883 bp, 20 predicted proteins | sample OrgLakmetagen987_FD_201849 | JGI IMG/M metagenome (GOLD analysis project Ga0307981, IMG submission 201849) | Saline water microbial communities from Organic Lake, Antarctica - #987 | ecosystem: Environmental > Aquatic > Non-marine Saline and Alkaline > Saline | place: Antarctica: Organic Lake... | reverse complement strand
CTTGAGGTCGACCAACAGACTGTAGGAATCGGTCGGATACTGGTCGTTGCCTCGGGAGAACTGGTTCTCGAGATCGGCCCAAAGGGTGCCAAAACGACGACGGTTGGCACGCTTGAGGAAGGCCAGAGCAAGAGTGCGGTCACGCGCAATCTTGAGGCGCTTTGCCGCATTGTCTGCGTCGGCCAAGATAGCAGCAGTGTTATCGAGTAAGCCTGGGTCTTCGCCGATGGCGCCGCCATAGTGCTCCAAAACCTCGGCGAGGGAACAAAAATGCTCGAGGTAGGAGGAAATCGAGTCTTCGGCGCCTTGGGTGTAGGCGTAGTAGGTGGTGCGCACGTTGTCAAGGGAGAGGTAGATGTAGCGCTGACCCTCAAAACAATACGTAATGCCCTTGATTTCCTTCAGAATCCAAACACAATCACTTTCGTGACTCTTCGTCTCGAAATCATCGAGAGAAGTGAGTTTCGCTTTCATCGCCTCGCTGCACTGGCCCCAAATGACCGCGTAAGCGGTCTTCAAATTACTGTCGAGCTAGTCAATGCACGTGCAATAAGCTGACACCTTCTTCTCCCAGATTGCGATAACAAGTCTGTTTGTTTCAGAAACTTCGAGTTCCGTGGGCTTCGGAATTTCGGGTCTGACAAAGTCTTTCGTGAGGAAAGCCATGTCTCCCGGGTACTTGAGTTTCTTGGCGATGTATTCTCCGAGGGCTTCTACAGTCTTTGAGAACTGTTTCTTGTCTTCGCATTTGTTGAAACACTGGAAAACATGACCGTTTACCTCTTTGGTATTGCCCATAAAAGTAGAGCGAACACGGGGTGTAGTAGTCGCGCGTCTGCCGTGACGGTTTCCGCGACGCGGCTACTGCTTTGTCCGCGTCCTCGTCCGCCACCACGTCCGCTAGCAGTGCTGCCGCTGGAGCCAATCAAAGGAGATGCAACAGTCTCACTCATGGTGGAGTATCCTTGGTTTTTGAAAAGGTGGATCAGAAAAGAACGCTGTTTCCGACGAGCGTTGAGAAAATGGAGTAGTTTTCTTTTTGATTTATGTTGATTCTAGGAGAATCTGATCACGCCTCGAACCTTCAATTCTCAGCTGTAGTATATGAGGACTCTCAATAGTCTATCTATAAGAAAAGTCAATCAAACTGTTCTTACAATGGGATTAATCAAAAAGAATGAACAGTCACTGGTGCCCACTTGAGGCCCTTTTTGAGAATTGACGCGTACGTGGGAGGATGCGACCTCCATCTGTTCGGACACTTTTTCTTGGCTGGCAACGCGAACGTCTGTCCGCTAGCTCCAGATCGAACTTTCTCCAATATCGGATTCTCAACACCTGGTGCTCTCAGTAAATTCCCACCCAAAGCCGGGTAGCTCTATAGTAGCTGGGGCTCTATAGCTGGGGAAGTAACGGAAACCCCAACAAGAGAAGATTTAGAACCATATGCGGGCTAGCTTAAAGTGATTGAAGAGTGGCAGACCTACCGTAGTGTATTATTTGATGATTTACCTAGTACTGTGAAAGCAATGAAAGCGAGTATGCTCTTGTGTAACACTTGGCCGTGTATTGTGGCTTCTTGGACTAAAGCTTTCTTGCTAGCTACTAGCGGCGTAGGAATCCAGTCATTTGCTAGAGTAGCACCACGTCGTCAAAAGCAAAAAGAGAGAACAGGCAGCATAGGTCTTTATTGAACCCTTCTAGAGGTTTGTGAATCAGTTGTGACGGAGGAGGAGTTGCTGTATGCTGCCTGATGCGCTGGGCTGGCGGAACTATCTAAAGCTTTGCAAGTTGCAAGACGAGGCGAAGCACGTCTGGAATCGTTTCGACGAGTTCGCTATCGCTAGAGTAGTCTTAGTATACGAGTAGCTACTAGCTAGACTACTCTAGGTTAGCACGTTGGGCCGGTTAGCGTACGACGTACAGTAGTCGTACTGTAGTACAGTTACGCACGGTATAATAATAGCACGCGCATGCACGTACGTTTATTTGCTCTGGCATGAATAATACTGTAAGGCGGCTGTGCTGCCAAAGTAGCTCAGAACCTGCTTTCACCCACCGCGAAAAGCGCAAACGACGATTGACAATGGGCTCATCATCGCACTTCGATCAACGCTTCGATTGAACGCTCTCGTGTTGCTTGAAAGCCTTGACAGAGTCGATTAGTGCTATAGTACGTACTGTCATAATAGTCGCTTAGATTGACGTTCATCCCTCAAGAACATGTCTTATAATGGCATTGGTTTGTCGACCGTCCGAGGCTCGGCCACTTCGGGACACGTGCAGCGATCAGCGGGTCACGTGACTGCGGCTCGTCGTCGCCGCCAGGAAGAGCGCCACCGGGGTGTCGCACCCGTTAAGTATAGTGTGGTAAGCAGTACGGCGCGGGAAAAGGGCAACGCCGACTTGCAACATCACGCTGCCAAGCGAGCCATGGAGAATCGTTTGTTATTGCTGCAAGAAGAGTTGGAAGAAGATACCAGTCGGACGGAAGAATATGTTCTGCGACAAGTGCAGCAAGAACGAGATCGGCTTGTGGCGCAGATGAAGAAGGATCAAGAAGAAAAGGAAACTCGAGAGCAAGAAAGACAACAGCGTCTGGAAGAGCAAGGCAAAACTGCCGAAGCTGCTGGTGTTGCCTCTAACGAACAAGACAATAATGGATCTTTTCGCGGCAGAGACGAACGAGTCTGTTACAACTGCAATGAGCCAGGTCATTTGGCTCGTGATTGTTCCAAACCTAGGCAGCCTCGTGGACGGCATCAAGACCAACGCGGTGCCCGTTCCCCGGCTGCGGGGGCTTCAAAGAATTCGCACACCCAAGCCGAATTCAAGCGCTCCAAGAATTTACAGCTCGCGGCAGCCTTGGGGATTAGCAACGATCAGCATGTCGAAGGTGCCGCCTTTGACCGAGAACTACAAGATCAGAAGCGTACCGAACGAAACGCCGAAAAGGAAAAGATTCGATTGCAAGAAGCAAAGGTCGAGCGAAAGCGTCAAAAGGAATTGCGCAAGGCCGAAAAAGCGGCTTCCAAGGAAAAGAAAGAAGAAGGGCGTGAACGTTCCAGCAAGCTCAAGAAGAAACGAAGAAGTCGTTCGATCAGCTCGCGTTCAAGCAGTCGGTCCAGGAGTAGATATTCTCGCTCCTCCGGTAGTAGTAGCAGTAGCAGTCGATCCTACTCGTCCGATTCCAGATCCTCGTATTCTAGTCGCAGCAGAAGTGCTGACAAACACTCTAAGAAGCGTCGTGGTCGCAGCCGCTCCGACAGCAGGTCCAGGAACCGTTCTTATTCCAGAGGATCCTCTCGTAGCAAAAGTCGGTCTGTCTCGCCAAAGGGTGGCGAACGCAAACATAATGCTCAGTCCAGGTCTCGGTCCAGATCTCGTTCGGTTTCGCCAGCTGCTGCCAAGAAGAAGAGACGATCGCCTTCACGTTCCATCTCTCCTGTGGCAAGAAAGTCGAGACGATCCAGGTCGCTATCTCGATCGGTTTCGCCAGAGCCCAAGAATCGTCCGAGATCCTCGTCTGCAAGTAGATCCGCGTCACCGGAGCCCAAGAAACGGTCACCAAGCAAAAGTAGGTCTTCGTCCTCTTCTCGATCCAGATCGGCTTCACCAGAAGCGGCCAAGCAAGAGGGACGCAATCTAAGTCGTTCGGCGTCGCGTAGTCGGTCACGTTCCAGCTCGCGGTCGAGAAGCCGTTCGCGCTCTCGTTCCCCCAAGGCTCGAAGACGACGTGCACGATCTAGTTCGTCGTCCAAGTCCTCGCGTTCTCGATCGCGCACCCGGTAACCTAACAGCACTCTACGGTAGTTATATGCAAGTTCCGAGTCAAATAATAAAGTATAGCTATTCAAATACTGTAATGTGCATCGGCGTATCATTTTATTATGGTAGTCTACCTAACGATGGCTCTGCCTTTTTATTACTCCTCGTCCACCCGTTGGCTCACTGGTCCGCCAGCCGTCGCAAAGGTGTTGGGTCCATCGACTCGCCGAGCGGTCGTTCCCATGGGATTGGGGAGCGTTTCAGCCGGAGCATCGTTGGGAAAGAGTTGGCACTGAGCTACCTGCATCATGAGAGCATCCACTAGCGTCAAGGCGACCATGGCTTCCACCATGGGGACAGCTCGCGGAAGAACACAAGGATCGTGGCGTCCCTTTCCTCGGAGTTCAACTTGTTGGCCGTCGCGGGTGACGGTTTTCTGTTGGAGTAAAGTGACACACACGTGTTAGAGAGATATTCGGACTGATCTTGTTTGGTATCCCTTGGGCATTTGGGCATGATGCCGCATCAACGTCACGTACCTGCAATTGGCCAATGGTAGAAGTTGGCTTAAAGGCAACATGGACTACAATATTTTCTCCGTTACTGATTCCACCCTGGATTCCTCCAGATCGGTTAGTTTTTGTCCGAGTGGCACCAGTGACAGGGTCTACATAGAACTCATCATTGTGTTGCTTGCCCGTCAAGAGCGTTCCAGCAAAGCCATCACCCGATTCGAATCCCTTGGCGGCAGGAATCGACATGCAAGCCTTGGCCAAGTCTGCTTCGAGCTTGTCAAAGACGGGAGATCCCCAACCAGCCGGAACATTGCGTACCACACACGTCACGACCCCTCCAATTGAGTTGCCAGCCTTGCGAATCTCGTCAATCCGCTCCAACATCTTGGCCGCCGATGCTTCGTCCGGACAACGAACCATATTGGCATCCACTTGTTCCATGGTAAAGGTATCATCGTCAATATTTTCGGCCTCGATATCTTGCACTTTAGAAACGTACGCCAAGACTTCGATACCATTGTACATTTTGAGGATCTTGCGAGCAACAGCTCCAGCCGCAACGCGACCAATCGTTTCTCTCGCCGACGATCGACCTCCTCCAGCAATGGCCCGAACTCCGTACTTGGCATCGTATGTGGCATCCGCATGACTAGGTCGGTAGGCTACCATCATGTCATTCTCCAAATAATCTTCCGACCGCTGATCCTTGTTGCGAACCACCATGGCAATCGGCGTGCCGAGCGTGACACCGTCCGGTGACAAGCCTGACATGATTTCGACCGCGTCCGCTTCGTTGCGCGGCGTCGTAATGCGCGATTGTCCGGGACGACGGCGATCCAGATCGACCTGTATTTCTTCGCGCGTGATTTTCATTCGCGGCGGGCAACCATCCAGCGTAACGCCCACTCCGCCTCCGTGCGATTCGCCCCAGGTGCTAATGCGAAAGGCGCGGCCGTACGAATTGCCCGTGCCCATGGTCAGCGTAAACGCCGACGAGGCAGTCGCCAATACTGCAATCGCGGAAACAATCAGCTGGGATATCCTCATGATTGGTGTTTGGGGGACTGGTTAGAGCTGGACTGGACTACACTGGACTACACTGGACTTGGTTTGGTACTGTGTACAGTGAGAGAGCAAGGGTGCAATCCTCGTATACAATGCTGTGTCTTCTTTCTCTGGAGGGAAGAGGGAAGGGTGACAGACTTGCTCATCTTCAAACAGCAGTCCGTATTCTTTCAAAGGACCGACGGCCAGGCGGTCTAAAATGGACGGCTCTCCTTCAGTTTTCAGTTTCGCGAAAAATATGAACCCAAACCTTATTGTACGAACAAACTGAACCAAAAATATAAACACGAAAACAAAAACGAGACCATGGCGGCCGCTACCGACGCTTCGTCCCCTTGGACGCACGTACAGTTTGATACCAGTATCGTAAGAACCATGTAAATGGCTATTACCTTTGTTGTTGTTGTTATTGTTGTCTTTGCTGTTGTTGACTAGTTCAAGGAGAATGAATACACTCACCAACTCGCTAACATTCTTGCAAATCGCTAACACTATATGTATATATATGTATTGTAATTGCAGGGCACGTTTGTGATTGAACTCTACCACAAGCATGCACCACGAACCTGCTACAACGTGGCGGCTTTGGCACACGCTGGCTATTACAACGGCACCATATTCCATCGCATTGTAAGGGATTTCATGATCCAAGGAGGCGATCCGACTGGGACGGGAAGGGGTGGAGAATCGGTATACGGCGGAAAGTTTCCAGACGAAATATCGCGCAATCTCAAGCATACCGGCGCTGGAATAGTGTCCATGGCAAACTCGGGACCGGATACCAATGCTTCGCAATTCTTCATCACGTTGAAACCCACGCCCTGGCTGGATGGCAAGCATACCGTATTTGCCAGGATATATTCAGGCATGAGCGTCGTGCAACGCATGGGCATGGTGGCGACTAATTCCGACGATCAACCGGCCAATCCCATTACCATTCACAAGGCGGTTCCGTATAGGGGTCCTCCGCCACCTCTGCAAGAACAAGGAGTTGGAGCTGCTAGTGCTGCGGGGCATTTGCAAATAGCAACCAACTAACTAAATCGAACGTCTTGGCGAATACAGTACTGTAGACTAGTAGCTACGAATATGAATGTACTCGCAAACCAACTAACTACTGTAGCTATTATAACTAGTCGCGGTGCTAGTGCTAGTGCTGGTGCTGCTATACCACCACTATTAATCTTTTGACTTCAGCTCTTCAAACTCCTCTCGCTTGCGCCGCTTGGCTCGTTTGGTGCGTTCCCGGGCCGTATCTTTACGCTTCACATTGTTCCAGGGCTTGTCTTCGGATGAAGACCGGGTTTCCGCCAGTTTTTGCATCTTTAGATTGCCAAACTTGTCCTTTTCCATGATTGTCGCGGGCATGACAATGGAAGAGTTTTCGGTTGCAGCAGCAGCGACAGCAGCAAAGTTCAACTCGTTGCAGGCGGCAACATCCACAGCTTGGAGTGACGAGTCCTTTTGGATGCAAAAGGCTTGTAGGTACTCTTGGTCTTTGCAGACAATCACGACAGTTTCCGCATCCAGCATGACCAAACCAAGGGGTTGGGAGCTGCACACTGTGCGACTGGAATGACAAAGCGTTCCGGGCGCAGCAGCAGTAGTAGTAGTAGTATCAACATCCGCTTGATCAAAGATATCGATCAAGCAGCCTTCATCGTAAATCACGACCGCTTGTTTTCCGTCGGGATGAAGCACCACGCGAGAGGGAAGGTATTTTTTGCCCTCGTGAGCAGGAATGGGCGCACTGGCCAGTTCCTTGGCGGCACAGTAATCCCACAATCGGATCGTTCCGTCCCCGCTGACAGCGGCACACACAGTCACTCCATCCTTACTAGCGACGTCGGTCGAGCACACAAAGGCTTCGTGGCCCAACAAGAAGTGTTCAATAACGGTAGTATCGGGAAACTGGCTGACGCGAATCTTTTCGTCGCGGTCGGCCGTCAGTATGCGGCAAGCACCAGCGTCCGTGACCACGTGCACCGAAGTCAACATGCTGGCCGTGTGTCCCAACAAGAGTCGCTGGTAGCGATTGCGTTCCTCCTCTTGTACGGCATTATCGGCATCCTGTTCGTTTTCGTTGTCGTTTTCGTTGTCGCTTTTATTGTCGCTTTTATTGTTGGTGTTGGCCATGGTGTCGTCGGTAGTGGTAGTTATTGTTGGTGTTGATGTATCGGCAGCAGCTCCCGCAGTCAAGGAATAGGCAACGGCATCGCCCGCCAAGTCTCCCGCAATAATCACTTGCAACGTTCCCTGGACACTGGTAAAGGTCAAACAGCTAGTTCGCTTGGTGGTCTTGTGCACCAGCGTGGGCTGAATGGACACGGGTGGCAACGACTGACCGGGTACTCCTGATGTTGCTCCTGCTGTTGCTCCTGATGTTGCGACTAGTACTACGGGTACTTGGTACAAGGTCAGGCTCTTGTCGTATCTCGCCACGGCGCACCACAATTGAGTTTTGTCCGTGGCATCTACAGCGACGGCAACGGCTTGGATCTCTAGGGGATTTACGGCAGGCTCGTCTCCCACCGGTGGTGGTTGTTGTTGCTGTTGCTGTTGCTGTGCCGCATCGGGTGGCTCGAGTCGAAAGACTGTGGGTTGTTTCTGGGATGATTTTGGAACAACCAAGGCGCATTCTCCCAAACCCACAATCAAGTGAGCGTCTGCTGCAGTTGTGGTAGTGGCAGTGCTAGTGGTACTATGGATCAGTTGCTTCATGGTATGGAATGAATGAACGAACGAACGAACGAATGAATGAATGAATGAAAATATGGCTCGTCTTGGTTGTCTTTTTATATTGTTGGTTGGCTTCCAAAACGTAATGGATTTGGCGCGAACTACGGTACTAGCAGTTTTGTGCGCATGCGTGACGGGCGGGGGCGAAAACCAACCCACCGAACTCCGGCAGTGCTATATTTATGGTGGAAGCAACGGGATTCGAAATGTGGCGTCTGGCGTCATTGTCGACAAAAGGCTTGCCCCCCTGCCTCTAGCTCTAGTGACTGCAGGCCACGTTCTCTTTAACATGGAAGAAAGGCGCCAGTTTGGGTCACTAGGGTCGTTATATGCAGTCTTTCGGTGCTTTGCAGAAATTGTAGCCGAGGATATATACAATGGGGACGCCTGCCTGAAAGAAGGACGTGAACGATGCTGGGGCTAAGTGAGCCGGATCAGCTATAGATAGTCCTCCTCCTTGGTGTCATTTCGGGGAGCAATTAAAGTCTTTGAAGATTGACCAGTCTGTTCCTCGAGTCCAGTCCGTTCGTATTTAGGCTATATTCAAGGTATAGTCTGAACAAGTCAAGCAAATAAATCTCTCAGCCGGTTTTCCGAAAGGTTACATTTACAAGAAGCTCAAGGCGGTAGTTCCGATTCATGCTCCTCCCAGATCAACTTTTTGCCAGGAAACGAGATAGTGATCATGTGTCTAACAATACTACTATCGGGTCATTCTGGAGATCCGTATATTAACAACAATGGCAAGGTCGTGGGTATCCTAAGCCACACTGACCTAGTGCACCGGCGTATCTATACTCTTTCGAAGAATGAGCTCAAGAGCTTGGTAAACGAAGTGAAAAAGCAGTGCTCGAGACCAGCGATACTGAACAGCATGCAGACTGTGTACTAGTACGGCGTTCATAATGTATGTAACCTTTAAAATGTATACTACTGTTTCCAATTGCTTTCCGCTAGAGTCAGTCAACTACCTACGCCTCCTTGAGCAGCGCCTCTTTTGGTCGCAATCGCTCCACCATCTCGGCAATGACCTCGCTCCCTCTCGACTCCCACTCTCGACAATTTGTCATGGCGTAGTTCAAGTACACGTCACTCAGTACACCAAACACACCACAGTTTTTTAGCTTCTTGGCCAATGGAATGATGTAAAAGTCGAAAAAACCCATTTCACCTTTGTACCAGCTCTCCGACGGATCCGTCTCGGCGCTGCCCTCGAGGAAAGCCTTGCACATTTCCTCGAACAAGCGCGCGTTCCATTCGCCAAGATGTGACATAGGGGATCATGATTGATCATGTTACAGTGTGTCCGACAATCTCGGGTCTCGGGCCCGGCAGAGTTGTTGCCTCGACCGGAGACACAGATACTGAACGGGCGAGAAAGAAGTAGAAGGGCGCAGCAAACAGCAAACGACGAAAGACACTGCTGCTTGAAGATGGTATTCTGAGTCTCCAGGAGTATGTGGAACCGTGCCCTGTTACCCCTGGCTACGTATTTCTACATTGTAGTCTACAGTACTAGTCTATACAATCACAATCACGACAATGCATCTTTACTTGCAGTTCTTGATTCGTCCTCTTTTATACGTTCTCATCCTGGTGGTGCTCCAGACGACCCACTAGACTAGCGGCACCGCAGAGATGGGCTTAATTCCTACTAGCTAGGAAATGCTTCGTTAACCCTACATATTAGTCTATCTGGAGATCTAGAAAAGGAAATCATTCCCAGTACCGGTACCGGTAGACTAGTCTAGTGGCGCAATCCTCTGGTCGACGTTTATATGTGAATTTGGCGCGAAACCAGTATTTTGGCGCCGAAACGAAAACGCCGACGCGAACGGCAAAATCCAACCCACCCCGGGCTACCCGCCGTAGCCAGGCAAATTTTAACACGAGAGGCATCGCAGCATCAACGCACAAAGAGCAGCGAGGAGCACTTCAGAGATTGCGTCTCTCCTTTTCTCTTCTTCTCCTTGGCCTTTAGAGCGTGGTCTAGCTAACGCAACCCTGGCTTGCATTCGCCCTACCGTACGCTTACTGTTGAAGCCTGCTGCATATTCGCCAGTAATTAAGAGACGTCTTGTCAAGAACCTTTTAAAACCGTACCAGCCAGCCATGAGTCGAGCCAGGTGCGTTCGGATGAATGGAATGATGAATGGAGTGACTTGTAATTCCTTACGTTCCTGTTCTCACACCTGTATGTTATATATATATATATCTTTTTCTCTATTCTCTACTATTTCAACATCTTCACAAACACACGCATACAGAGTATACGCCGACGTGAATGTCCACCGTCCCCGCGACTATTGGGACTACGAAGCGCTCACTGTCAACTGGGGCGACCAGGAAGAGTACGAAGTCATTCGTAAGATTGGCCGCGGAAAGTACAGTGAAGTCTTTGAAGGCATGAACGTCGTCAACAACACCAAGTGTGTCATCAAGATCCTCAAGCCCGTCAAGAAGAAGAAAATCAAGCGAGAAATCAAAATCTTGCAGAACATGTGCGGAGGCACGAACATTATCCAGTTGCTGGACGTTGTCCGTGATCCACAGAGCAAGACGCCGTCGCTCATATTCGAACACGTCAATAATACAGACTTTAAGATCCTGTATCCCACACTCTCCGACTTTGACATTCGTTTCTACATTTTCGAATTACTCAAGGCCTTGGACTATTGCCACTCCAACGGGGTCATGCACCGCGATGTCAAACCCCACAATGTCATGATTGATCACGAAAAGAGACAGCTCAGATTGATTGATTGGGGATTGGCTGAGTTCTATCATCCCGGTAGAGAGTACAATGTCCGTGTGGCCTCGCGCTATTTCAAGGGCCCGGAACTACTCGTGGACTTGCAAGAATACGACTATTCATTGGATATGTGGAGTTTGGGATGCATGTTTGCAGGCATGATCTTTCGCAAGGAACCGTTCTTTCACGGTCACGACAATTACGATCAGTTGGTCAAGATTGCTAAGGTTCTCGGAACGGAAGAACTCTTTCACTACTTGGACACTTATGATTTGGAATTGGATCCCCACTTTGATGGCATTCTCGGACGTCATTCGAAAAAGCCTTGGCAAAAGTTTATTACGCCCGAGAACCAGCACCTCGTTTCGGACGAAGCCATTGATTTTGTCAGCAAGCTGCTTCGTTACGATCACCAGGAACGATTATCCGCCAAGGAAGCCATGTCCCATCGCTATTTTGCACCGGTGCGTGAAGCGGCGGCGTTCCGGGGTGCCACGCAAGTCGGGTCGGGGTTTGCCGTATAAGCACACAAACAGTGAGTGAGAGTGAGTCAATCTGTGTGATTCGACCTGCCGTTATTATTACTATTAGGGGAGAGAAGATTGTTGAGCCCCATAATATATCAAGGTTTACATGTGATTTCGTGTGGTGCTATAATTCAAATTGTTGCTAGAGCCAAGCTGTCGTATTTTTCGACTGGTGTCGTACGTCGTGGTCTAGACTAGTTATTTACAGATCCGCTGTTGATCCTCGCGCGACTCTGTCTTTTGGAGGACAAAAATGTGACCCCGAACGCCAACTCCCTTTTCGAACCGAAAGTCGTTTAGCTTTTCGTAGTGCACTAGCTGAAAGTCGTGGGCCTGGGCCACGGCTAATACGTACTCTTGGCGATGCGCAAAACGACCCGACGCTGTCAGTTGCCACCTCCAGTCGGGCGTGGATTCCGCCAGTAGCTTTTCGTTTTCGGCGTTTGAATTTTCGAGGGTAAAGGCCGCGTAGCCACCATTTTGCAATCCTTCTCGCATGGATTCAAACAGCGGTACCAAGTCGCCAAAGTAAATGTAAGAGTCTGCTGCTATAATGAGATCAATGGGCTTGTAGTCGCGAAAGACTTGCGTCACGTCTCCTTTCACGGTTTCATTGTACAAGCCAGGACGCGCCTTGACAGCTTGCGAAAGAATTGCCTGGCTCAGGTCCACGCCAATCAGGTATTGACTCACGTTGCGAAACTGCTCGCCCACCAACCCGGTTCCGCAACCCGCATCAACGACCTTGGCGAATACAGGTACTTGACTAACATTACCAAGAGCTTTGTCGAAACCTCGTCTTAATCGTTCGTACCCCGTGTAGCCCAGTTCTTGCACCAAGGAATGTTCAAAATTGGCCGCGTAATCGTCAAAGAGGGACTTGACGTATGAATTGGAGGCGCGGTCGACCGTCGCGTCAGCCGTTAGCGTGGCCAGCATGTGTTTGGCTGATTCGTTGTCGGCATCGTACTCGACCGCCAGCGAAAAGGCGTGCGTGGCCAGTTGCTGGCACGAAACGGTCTTTTCTGGATCGTCCTCAAGCACGCAGGTTTGTTCCAAATCTTGGGAGATACAGAGCCCTATGCGATACTGCAGTTGCGACAAGATGAAACGCGGTTCAGCCGGTGGATCGGTAGGTTTGTGCTCGGGATTCATCAAAATGTCGTAGGCTGTGTTGTAGGCAGTCACGGCTTTTTGGTATTGTTGCTCATCGTTTAAGACGGCTCCGTAATTGGCCATGCTGGCCCAGTGCCAGGGATCCAACTCGTGTGCTTTCTGGTACGCTTCCGCTGCATCCTTTGGCTTTCCTAGGTCCTGGTAGACCATGCCAAGAAAAAATGCGGCTTGAGCGCAAATCTCGTCAGCTTGGAGTTTCACGGCCGTGTCGACAATCTCGTTCCTGGATCCCTTGTAGGCCACCAAGGTCTTTTCGTAGGCTGCAATCGCGTCGTGATCTTGACCCATGGCGGAATAGGCGGTCGCCAAGTTGGTATACAAGCTTAGTTCGGTCAATAAATTGACGGTGGGGTCGTTGTCGTTGTCGTTGTGTATCCGTTCCAGGCCTTGTTCGTAGTACTGGACGGCCTCGTTGCTATGGCCCATCGTCAGAGCCGTGTCGCCCAAGGAAAGAAGATCATGAGTGGATTCACCGTTAGTAGAGGCCGTGACTCGCACCAGAAGAAGCAGGCACAGGATGGCGCGTAGTAACATTGTTTGGGGGAGGGACTCGTAGCTCTGTGGGTATCGTAGCTAGCTCGGGCGGCATCACCATCCCATTGTGCACCTCGAGCGTCACCAAACGTCAAAAACGTCGGTTTCATCTTTCATCTTTGTGATAATTCGCACTGCGGCAAAAATGGCGCGCAGTTTGTCTCAAGTACGACATATATTCTAGACTAGACTACTGAATCCCGACGATAGTAGTGTGGCTTTCGACTTATACTGCTACCAGCTGACTGCTACCGTACCCTCTATTAGTAGCTAGAGAGAATGCACCTTTACGATGGCCGCCGACCGACCGACGAGCGAGACCTACTACGCTGCCGGTAGCTAGCTATCCATACGGTAGCATAGGCAGCCTGCCGGAGGACGGAGATGAAATTAGAATGACGACGGCAAGAAAACAAGCAACAAGGAACTCAAGATTATGTGTTATGCGGCTGATGGATGCAAGCTAGCGAGCAAAATCAAACCATGCTGGTTGAATGCAGAAGAACACGAAGAAGGATGTATCAGTTTAGGGAATATGGCACGAACGGCTATTTCTTCATCGCATCATGGCATGGTGTTGGAGGACTAGGTTGATGGATCCCGAATTGGGTTACATTGAAGACGTGCGGAGCCTTTGCGATCCACTTTTTGGCCCGAGCAAGCCTTCTCAGGGGACCCGACAAAGCGAACCAATGGGTGACCTAGTAGCTGGCTTACTAATACTGTAGCTACTATTGGATGTATATATGCACTCGCTCATTCTTCAATGTACCAACAGATGCTGGCAGAAAGTGCAACTGCAAGAACTCCAGCTAATTGTGCCACTTGCTGCCCACGGCGCACGATAGCGGGAGATGGAAGAACACTCACTTTAGAAACAACACTCGTCCCTAGACGGTATTCTCCCTTTTTCTCGAGAACTATTCCAAGCAATCCCGCCATTGCCGCCATGGGCCATCCAGCATTTGGAGATTCGCACTGCGAGCAATCGAACCAGGCTGCTTTCAACCCGTTTTTGGCGTTACAACCGTTGACAAATGTAGCAGCTATCCCTAGCAATATAGCTGTGAGACGGGCAGGAATTAGATTGATCAGGTCGTCAAATCGAGCGGAAGGTTTTCCCAACCATTCAAACTTTCCGTGGTAACCCACACGAGAGTCGAGCGTGTTGGCGACACGGTAAAACAAGGCTCCCAAAGGCCCCAGTAGGACATACCAGAACAACGGTGCTACATAGCTATCCGACAAGTTTTCGGATAGAGACTCGAGCGTCCCAGCGGCCAACTCATAGGCGTTCAACTGTGATGAATCTCGACTGCACAGCCATGATAGCTGTGCTCGAGCTTGCGAAAGTTGTTTGCGTTCCTGAAAGCGGGCCATTTGCAGAGCCAAGGTGCACAGCAATTGTAATGTGCACGAGCTATTGACAAACATGATTTCCAATATCCATAGACAGAATTCACCTGTTCCTCGAACTATCGCTTCCTGATTGGGATACAGCAATGATGCTTGTTGACCCAGGACGGCCACGGCAATGGTTGCACTGCGCAAAAACAATTCAGCTGCCGACAGGGAAATGCCGAGGACCGATCCGAGCAGAACACACCCTGCCAAGAAACCAAGAGTGGGGCTAGTAAAAACTCGATTCGGCGCATACTTCAAAAATGTACTTATGAGCTTGCCCGTCAAGACAACTGGATGTATCACCAGCGGCACCGAAGGAAGGTAGCGGTCCCAAGCGCAGGCTGCAAGTACGATTCGGGCCGACCTTGGAGCCGGCAAGACATACGCCAGGAGCACGAATACTGAACCTACGATTGAAATCGAGAGAGGAGATGATGGTACAGGCATCATGGGCGCTGGCGGTATGCAAGGCCGACTACCGCCGAGGGCGCGTCCGAGTGCCAATCGATATTTGTGCAGGGCGTATCGCCAAGGACTCCCGTAGATATACTCAATATTGGTTAAGAGCGCCTCAGTGGTTGCTTGTTTTACTGCTTGAGCCAGTAGCTCTGCGAACAGTGTGTGCTTGCCGGCATATGGGATATGACGCCCACCGTTAGTCGAGATCAGCACTGTTGCATCTGTTCCAGTTCCTTGCGCAATGTCACCCGATTTGACGCAAGCGATACCCATGTCAGCAGAAGCAGCGCACTTGGCCTCAATCGAGATAGCGTGTGCTTCCACGAGGGCGCTCTTGGATAGTTCGGCATTCGTAATGACCACCGTATTAATTGTTCCAGGCGAAGGAGTTTCGTTTCTGTCGTTCCCAAGCCCTAGATAGTCGGAGTCAACACCGGCAGCACGAGCATTGGAAATACCTGCTGTCACGATAACGTCCACAAAGACTCCATCAGCGTTTCGACTGGCTATTCGAAGCGTCTTCATGGAAGCTGCAGTCAACAACCCGATTGTACTGGATGGATCCATGCCTTCCTTTTCAGACATACGACGTAACAGCTCGTCTGGATCAGGAGATATTCCATCATAGTCAATTGGCACATTTGCGTTGATTATATTGGGGGACTTATGGGTAAAGATCCCACCGTTCAAAACGGCAGAGGAGATTGCTGTTTGCGATTGGGATGCAGCGGCAGCAGCTAGTGATACGATGACTCGGCTATCGTTTGCATCAACTACGGCACCACTACCCAGCGTCTGGTGAACCTTCACTTCTGACATTGAAGAACGTCAGGGTGAGGGGTGAGGGGCGACTGAAGCAAGTAATGATGTGGAATAAAGTGTTGTTTTTCATCGATCTCTCGATGAAGCAGGAAGCAGCATTTTTATCGGAATCTGAACCATTAAAATGAGACGAAGCACGTGCTACGCGAGAGGGTCACGAGTCAGTCACGAGAGCTTTCAAGAGATTCCATTGGGTCTCTTTTTGGCGCGAATTTCTATAAATCCAATTTCCAAGTAGTTCCACAGAAACACAATATCGAGAAACGAGAAGACCCGCACGTTTCGACCATGGCGGACCTCCTCCTCTTTACAGCCACGACCGTCGTTTACTTACTCGTGAAACGATGGAAGCGACCAACGATCGATGCCGATCTTCGAAAGGCATTGGAAGAAGGGACATCCTTGAATGCCAACGAGCTCATTGCGGCAGTCACGGCCGACAACGAAACGCTACCAGCAGGCGCCATGCGTGCCGACATGCGATTGCACAACCGTTGGCACCGCGCTACTTATATATTGGTCCGTCACGAGCCTTCGCATCTATACAAGGACCACATTACCAACAAGGTAGAGGTTCCTTTGGATCTCTCCAGTACCCACGTCTTGGTGCAAAAGCGATCGCGGCACAAAGACTATTGCCCCGGGAAGCTCGATCCTACACCGGGAGGCGTAGTGGGATTCGGCGAAACCTGCGAACAGAATGCCACCAGAGAGATACAGGAGGAAATGGGCATTCATGTGTCGGCCGAAGTGGGGGGTAATACTTTGGAAAGACTGTTTACCTTTCCCTATGAAGACAATACAGTGCGAGTGTGGGGAGAATTCTACGAATGTACCTATTCGGGCATGCTGAAGGATCTGGTGATTCAAAAAGAGGAAGTCGAGGGCGTCATGCGTTTATCGCTGCAGGAATTGAGAGATATGGTCCGTGACGAGCCGGAGCGCTTCATGCCCGATGCGTGTTACGCGATTCAATTGTATTTGCAACGCAAAGAGGACATTGTTGTTAAGCGGCGATTATTAAAGGGATACAGCAGTGGCAACTTGGATGCGTACGGATTGCGGCCCAAACCTCACGCCATTTTCTTTGATTGTGATGATTGTCTCTACTTTGATAACTGGTCGGTAGCCAAGCAATTGACTTTCAAGATTAATGAATGGTGCGTCAATCATGGTCTCGAACCTGGACACTCCTATCAATTATACAAGCAATACGGAACAGCACTTCGTGGTTTGCTGGCAGAGGGGTATATCGAGGATAACGTAGAGGCCATTGACGAGTTTCTCCGATACGTGCACGACATTCCGATATCGGAATTGCTTTATCGCGACGACAAGCTGCGTTCCATTTTACTCGACATGGACCCGTCCATTCCAAAGTATATATTCACCGCGAGTGTGAGTCACCACGCAAAACGATGTATTCAAACCTTGGGCATTGAAGACTTATTTGTCGACGTGATCGATTGCAAACGATGCGATTTGGAAACCAAGCATTCGCGACATTCCTTCGAGTGTGCCATGCGTGTGGCGGGCGTGACGGATCCGGAACGTTGCTTGTTTTTGGACGACTCTGTCACCAACATTCGTGCCGCTCGCGCTGTGGGGTGGCGCAGTGTCTTGGTGGGACGGATTGGCCGGGATCATGGTCAACCAATCGAGTCGGAGCATGCCGAACTCGAGATAGATCGAATTCATGATGTGGTCGAATTTTTGCCCGAACTATTTCAAGTGAACGCTTGAAACTCTGATCACCTAAGAGACATACGTACGACTAGTCTAGTTATCGTGAATGGGATTTTAAGAGAGTGTCCTGTTACAGTAGAAGCCGAGTTGAAGGTATTCGTATTGCTTATCCGCGAGCGCTGGCAAATCCGTAATCCGTATTGTCAAAGGGTTCCGGTAGCGGCTGCTTCGTAAGCGACTCGGCCTTTTGCTTGATGCCGTCAAACATGGGATGCGTAAAGTAACGTTCTCCAAAGGAAGGAATGATGCAAACCACCATTTTTCCTGCCGTTTCGGGCCTGGCACAGACCTTAATGGCAGCAGCCACAATGGATCCAGCCGAAACTCCGACAGGAAGTCCTTCCATCCACAATTCGTTGGCAGTCTCCATGGCCTCGTCAGAATGAATCGGTACCACCTCGTCCAGAATGTCCAGGTCGAGAATGGAAGGCACGAGCCCAGCCCCCATGCCTTGAATCTTGTGGGGGCCTTGCTCGCCAATCTTTGCGCCTCCTTTTGCCGCCGTAATTAGCATTTGCTCCTGCGGTTCCACGGCGATAGTTTTGAACGACGGTTTGAGAGGTGGACAGCCGTGTTCAGCGGATCCTTTAATGTATTGAGAGATGCCCGTGACTGTTCCTCCAGTTCCAACGCCAGAGACAAGAATGTCCACGAGTCCATCGGTATTTTCCCAGATTTCCGGCCCCGTTGTCTCCCGGTGAACCTTTGGATTGGCTTGGTTTTCAAACTGATTAAGCATGATGGCAAACTCGCCAATCTCTGCTACAATCTCCTTGGCCTTGGCAAGAGCACCAGGGACTGCAGTCTCCTTGGGAGTAAGAACCACTTCGGCACCGAGAGCTAAGAGCATCATGCGTCGCTCGAGACTCATGGTTTCCGGCATGGTGAGAATGCAGCGGTAACCTCGCTCTCTCGCAATGAATGCGAGGGCGATACCCGTATTTCCCGAGGTCGGCTCGACTAGAACCGACTTCCCGGGGGTTAGGAGACCTTGCTTCTCTGCTTCGTCAATCATGGAGCGTCCCAAGCGATCTTTCACGGACGAACAAGGACCCAGCGATTCCATCTTTGCCACGAGGCGGACTCCGTTGGAGACATCAACGTTATGTTTCACTAGGATATGGTTGAGATCCAAAAGCGGCGTGTTACCCACAAGGTCTGAAGGACGAGAGGCAATGTGAAGGCTCCGGGATATCAGAGCGGAGCCAAGAGTGCGACTTAGCACTATGCGAGACGCAACGGAGCGAAGGGAAGCTGGTGCGAGGGATGCCATGGTCAATCGATACTCGTACGATATCTTTTCAGCTGTTCTTGTTTTTTCGTTGTACGTTGTCGTTGTTCTTCTGTCCCCTTCTCGTGTCTCCGGGTTCCTACTGTAGTCTCTTCTCTTGTTCTTTGGTCTGTGCATGTGCAGGTAGATGTTGAACTTGAACTTGAACAAGCGATCTTGTGTCTCCGGGTTCCTACTGTAGTTTGGTCTGTGCATAATGTAATGTGCAGGTGTTGAACTTGAACAAGCGTACGTTACGCCACCGTGACGTGTAGAGACTACCGGTACGACTTTTAGGAAAGTGCAAAAGAACCACAGTAATTAATGAGAACAGCAAAGAAGCAGCGAACAGTGTAATATACGAGTAAGCATCGTGATACACTGGCATACTGGCCCTCCACAGACAGTCCATCCAGTCTAGAGTACGATACACGTACACAACAAGTCCGAAAGGCGTCTTGCGGTCATCGTCATTCTGCCGCTTTGTTCCAACCGGTTCCTGCGTACCGGTACCTGGTGACTAGCTACTGGTGACTTGCTTACCAGTAGCTTCCAGTACCAAAGGCTACGATACGTTACGACGCCAGACCCGGTTTCGGAGCGGAATTTCCGACACACTGCTTGGGCTCTCGTTGCGGCTCCGCGAGATCAATTCTCACTTCTGCGAGAAGTTGTGTTTTTTTTTTGCAAGCACACACCAAGAACGAACACTCGGCCCTGCATGGATCTACTGTTGAAGCATGAGTAACAATCCTAAAGATACAGACTACGGAAGAGGACTGGCACACTCCCCAGGCGCAATGGCAGCCTTTGGAATGGGCGGAGAAGGACGGAAAGTCGAGGAGACAACGATGGAGGAACCAACCATGCGGTAAGTTTGGGGATTACCTCAGGATAATGTCATCCTCCGTGTGTATCTATCTCCGTAAGGAGGTCGTTATGGTTTAATCATTGTCCAAGGCAAGGCTGCAGTAGACGAGGCAATCGTACCATTGCGAGCCGCTTGCTATCCAATCCGATTAAAACAGATGCTGGCTTGGTGGTATTAGTATCGTCGCTGTGCGCTTCCGGGAACATCCAGGTATTGGTATCGTCGCTGTGGTTCCGGGAACATCCAGGATCATAAGGAACTGGAAAGTCTTTTGTCGCATTTCTGTCTCGATTCTCACTTGTCTTCTGCTATTCTCCTTAATAAATCTGTTCACCCCCTTTTTCGTGTTCCCTCGCATCACTCGAATTCCGGCCATAATCCCCTTGCCTTCGCTTCCTGACGACTGTTACGATCTACCATGCTCCTGGCAATCGTATCCGATGCAGTGCTGTGGCCATGATGAGTGGACCGACCCTGCTGCAGCGTCCATCCGCAGGAGTCTCCAAACCGCCGTTGTTGGGGCGACCGTCTGCGGGACTTCGGAGAAGTGAAGACGCAAACACAAAATCGACTGATGCTTCCTTTGGAGTGCACGAGGAATGGATCGCTGTCGCTTCTCCTTCCTTATGGGAAGTCAAATGCGAGGACTTGGAGATGGTTCCTCTCGACTTTCCTCTGGAACGCACTAATCGTGAAATTACGGATGCTTCGGCATCCGAGGTTTCCACGCGTATCTCGAATGCACTGCGACAACTTTCCATTGAAGCCGAATATGACTGCAAGAAAGCCAAGGCGAGGTGCAAGACTAGCGATCTCGTTAGCTTTCGCATCCGTCTGTATGCTGGTGGTGAGAACAAGCAGCCTGTAGTCGTTGAAGTCCAAAGACGTTGCGGATCGGCCTCGAGTTTTATGCAAAGCTGTCGCGCCATCTTGAACTCGGCCGAAGGTAAGAAAGTTACCGACACGGCGAAACCAATGAAGATGCCTATCAGTCAGATGAAGTGTCTCCAGTCGATTGTTTCAAAGGTGGATAACACTGAAGCAATGTCAACTTCTGAGTTGGATTGTGTCATGAACTTGCTTCGCTCCAAGCATCGCGAGTCGAACGTGCTTGGATTGGAGAATCTTGTTGCCATTACTGACCCTGTCAAGACGACACCGCTAGTTGCTGTCCGAGTTTCAAGGTGCATTGTCTTGGGGGACGAAAAGTACGACGTTCGAGAAGAGATCCGCTCATTGTGTGAGCGCGACATATTTTTTCCCGAGCAAGACAGCCCTTTAAAACACGGTGACAACCTGCGGCATCTGTCGCTGGCAGTCATGGCGAACGCCTTGAGTGCTTGCGCCAAGGATGGATGCTTGGCTGACGTGGTCAAGGACCAGCAATGGTTCGAGGACCATTTGATTCCATTACTTGTTGACGAAATCAAGAGGGCGTCGTCCAGTGCCTGCACTGCCCATAAGGCTGCCTGTTGTATTTTAAGTCTGCTGGAATGTTCCAGTGTCGCCCGGCATATTGTCGAGAAGAATGGTGGCGTGGAAGCACTGAAGGATGCCCATAAGGTTGGGCAAAGGAGTCACGAGCTGTTAAAATGCGAGACTCTTCGGTGTATCGAAGCCTTGGAGTTGTCTGGGGCCTTGGCTGTATAAGCGAGCCCTCTTCTGTGCTTTGATAGCTCTTGTTTGTCCATTGGCATAGTCTAAATACGTGTTTCATTCGTGCTAACGTGGAAGGACTTTATGGTTTTAAGCTTTGCTCTGTTATTTTCGATTCCATATTTGCCTAGAATACTGGATGTACAGAGAGCTATTTGCAGAATTTGACGTTGCGGTAGTCTTCCTAAACTACGGTTTGTTTGAAGGGTTAGTTTATGATCGGGTATTGTCGTCACCACCAATAGGCTACCTGTTAGCGCGTTCCAACACGTCGTTTTGGTCGATCTGCAATCGAACGATCATAGCGCACTATACCAGTCTACGCTACCAGAATGAATCAATCTCGTGCCGCTGCACTACCGTCACAGACGATACTAGAACGAGTGTGTGGTAGCCAACCAGTAGCACTGCAAATTATGAGCCGGGGTTCACCTTCAACTTCAGCATTAGGGTACCACAGCCATTCCTTTTGGAGGAGCCAACCAATAGCAAGCTACTCTAGCTAGTAGCTAAAGGTATTGTACGATGCTAGTTACTTCCACGCGAGATGACAAGCTAGATTTGATACAATCAAATTCAAAGAGGGTATTTCAGAGTCTATAATAATGGTTGGATAGTCAGAGTATTCTGTTCCGATAGCAGAATGGAACGTGAAAGCCCATCACGTGCACGTGTGTGTTGTCTATATTTGGATGTGTACAGCCTGACTCCGACGAGGGTCGTAGGAATGCCCGGATAGTTTGTTCGCCTAACAGGCTGCGACACATTTGTGCGTCTTATGATGCTTTTTGTTGAGTTTGTTGCGTTCCAGCGGGAGTGGGAGCGTCTGCTTCGTCATCTTCATCATCATCGTCGCCACCGCCGTCGCTTGCAATGATTGCTTGGAGTGGGTTCTCTTCTAGCCATTGCTTGTAGCTTTCGGTGCGTTTAACAGTGATAACGATACGAGCTCGGCGAAGTTCTCGACCAGAAGATCCTGCTTGACGACCTCTTGTCGGTGGTGTAAAAAGTGATGATGGGTCTCCTTGTTGCATCTGTGGTCCAGCGTCCAAGGGAGGTGGACCATGCGGTGGTGTAGCGGATTGGAGTTGAGGGGATTGGTCTTGTTTCCGTCTTTTCGGTTCAACGGTAACGTAGGAAGTTTGAACGCTACACAGGGAAAGAGTGGAAAGGGGCGTGAGTGAGATCGTTAGGACAAAGCGCAACGACAACAAGTGGTGCAGACTAGAGCCCTTGGGTTGCACGGGTTTGCGCTGGCTGGAGTGCGGTTTCCAACGTACCTTACTATGGAAGCTAGCTTGGAGCGCTCCAAAAGGTGTGCAGCATCTACAGCAGACACAATAGCTCCTTCCAGAGCCGATAGATCGCACATTTCGTCCGTCACGAGGAATTTTCGGGCGAGATTGAAAAAGGCGGCCGGACCTTTCGAAGCACTAACAGCGATGACTTGCCGAGGTCGCTGAGTGGGATCGTCCAGGGTCGAAGGAGCCGTGGTTTCGGAAGTAATATCGCGCTTTGCTTCTGGTTTCCTATCGCCGGGGTCCGCTGGGGGAGTATCTCCAGTTGCTGGCTCATCTCCGAGTTTTGGTGGTGTCGTAAGTTGCGACGATTGATCGCTCGATGTTGTTGGTTCCGTGAGGTTTGGACTTTGAGGTGACACTTTTTTGCTCGGAGTTGAAAGGTTAGCTCCTCCCTGTTCCTTTGACATTCTGGAAAGGGAAGTAACGTGACCTCTTTTGCTGTGCGTGGCTTGCTACAGGTGATGCAGACTGACTGTTTCTTGACACTAACAACAATTCACAAAGTCTTCCACATGCTGGGGTTCCCAAGATTAATGCTTTCCTTTCACTACTCCAAGGGTCTCTTCCAGTATCGCTTGTGCAGGCTACAGAAAAGTAGGCCACCAATAATTATCAAGGTACGAGTCTTTTTAGAGCAACAGCAGTAAAGATGGGTGATCCTGTGGCTACTGTAGGCAATGCTCTTCGAAAGAGCAAAAACGCGGATCGAATGGGATTTTTCTTCAACCGGGGAGGAGAAAAAGGTGACGCAAGGGTATCTTTTGACCTTCAGAAGATCGGACTGCAACCTGCGCAGGAAAAGCGACTTTCACTTGCGATTTTAGGGTGAACCCGGATATTCTGTTACAGTAAGACTTTGATAGAGTCTTCGCAATGTCGTCTTCTCCTCTTTCCCGAACCAGCGACGGCGCGGTTCGGACCCTTTGGGCGTTTTTGACATTAGGGAAAGCGCGCGAAACGGAGGGGAGAGTCTTTCTAATATTCTTCCACCACATTCCGGACGAGACGACGATAAGGACCAAGAGGCAAGAGGCTAGAGGCTGCTGCTTGGTACATAGTATACACGAGTTACTGCTAGCGGTTCACATCAGCGCTCTATTCATCGAAAGAGAAGATCCTGAACTGTCGGAATAGGCGAGAGGTATCCCTGCCGCAAAGCTAGCTACATAGACTACCCCGTGGCACTTGGCACTTGGCAAGATGGACGAGCTCGCCTTTCTCGAGAATGCCTCGGCGTCGTTTGAGGACTTGGAAATGGCAGGCCCCGCATGTCCGCCCTTACCCTTTGATCAGGCAACGACGGGCCGAGCCGAGCGAGTCGACGCCCCCGTCTACAATCCCATTACTCACGATGTACTCGAAGTATCCAACATTATCTACGAGCGCCACGCCGACGGAAGACCACCAGAACGAGCCTACTGGATTGGAAGGAAATTAAAAAAATGTATATTCGGCGTCGTCAAGGAATGTACCGTTCTAAAGTTCAGGAACGACGCCAGCGTTCCTTGGGAAGTTACGGGTATGAAGGCTGCGGCAAAGATCATGTCTTGGCAAAAGATTCGAGACCTGCGCCACATTGAGGATCCACAAAAAGAGGTGGCCGCTATGCAATATGTTAGTGGGGACGGTGCGCATCCGCACGTCATGGGAGTCCTGGATGTGCTGCAAGATGACGAGTACTTGCTCATGTTCATGCCCTTTTGTACATCGGGTGACTTGTTTAGCTATGTGCAGTCGGCTGGACGCTTCCAAGAAGACATGGCGCGGTATTGGTTCCGACAACTGTTGGATGTACGTTTCGATGTTTCGTTGCTTGTCTCGCTGTCTGCTCGTATATATATATATGTGTGTGTGCGTTTGTGTGTGTGTTGATTCCAGACGCGTGTGCTCACTTTATCAGCACTCCCTCTGTTGGTTCTGTATTACTTTGTAGGGACTATCTCACCTGCAACGAAAGGGAATTTGTCATCGAGATTTATCGTTGGAAAACATTTTGGTGGACGAGTACAAAACATCACTCATTATTGATCTCGGCATGTGTCTCCGAGTCCCCTACGACGGCGAAGGTGGCGACATTATGGACGTGACTGGTGGAACGCTCCGTCGCTTGATTCGACCTTTGATACCTTGTGGTAAACCAAACTACATTTCTCCAGAGATTCTAAAGAGTGAAGAGCCGTTTGACGGCTTTACGATTGATTTGTGGGCGGCGGGGGTCGTGCTGTTTATAATGTTGGTGGGCTTGCCACCGTGGGAATTTGCACGTGAAGAAGATCCTCGTTATCGCATGATCACGCGGGGTGGATTGATGCGCATGCTGAATAGTTGGCAACGGCCCATTAGTCCAATGGCGGTGGATCTGATTCAAAGTATGCTAAAGGAAGATCCGAGGGAACGACTGTCCTTGTGTGAAGTCAAGGATCATCCGTGGGTTGTTGCTGGTGAAGTCAATGGGAGCTTTCCTGCGGAGCCAGATGAGGCTTGGAGGGGATAGCTTGGAGGGGATAATAGTGTCTTGGGGCAATGGTGGCTGATGGCTGATAAATGGTCGGTGGTGCTTGTTTGGTGATGAATGCACACGAAGAAGTGTCCATCCGCGTCGGCTCTTTCTCTCTAACTGTTTTAATCCGTTCGTTAGAGAATGCTACATTCATTGAGAATTATGATTATTATGCAGGTTACCCGAACAAGCTCCAGTCTCGAATCTGGAGAGAACCCAGCATTTGCACAAACAGCCCTGTGCTAGGAGTGCTATTGGTAGTCTCCTGAGGATTGGGTGCACTGGGGGACGACAGTGTCACCAATAGATCCGTGTCTTTGGATGCCAGTCGAATCACGCACAGCTCTACTCGAATCCATCGATCTTCTTGTGCGCGCGGGTTGCCTGCCAGGTCCGTGTCTCGTCCCAGAGCGACTCGTTGGTGTCCCGTACCAAAGCACAAAGATGCCGAGGAGTTGTCGGATAGAGCCGCTATCGGTACCACTACCCCCATTATTCGAGTCGCCAATTCGGGTTGTGCGGCGGGTGTAAACAAACGATCAGCTGGATCGGTGGCACCATTGGCTTGAGCCAGGTCGTGAAAGAAAAAGGCGGCGGCTCCAGCGTCTGCCACTGCGGCATGTCGATCCAGAATCTCCACCACCCAGACGCGCCCCTCACCGTCTTGCCAGCATTCTTGATGATCCGGGACTTGACGAACATCCGACACGTCTCGCCAATCGTCGGGGATCTGACATACCAGTGCGCCACCAAAAAGCGGGCGCAGTGTCGGTCCAGC
>Ga0307981_1001064_pt1 | contig 25886 bp, 23 predicted proteins | sample OrgLakmetagen987_FD_201849 | JGI IMG/M metagenome (GOLD analysis project Ga0307981, IMG submission 201849) | Saline water microbial communities from Organic Lake, Antarctica - #987 | ecosystem: Environmental > Aquatic > Non-marine Saline and Alkaline > Saline | place: Antarctica: Organic Lake... | reverse complement strand
TTTCTTGGCATATTTTATTCGGATATCATTTGCAGCTAGCGCATCTTGGGCATCCTTGACATTCTTCTCTTTGCTCCGTTTCCCACGCAACGACATAACATCGTCTTCTTTACGCATTTGACCCTCACCACCCAACTTGACCCCCAGCAAATCTGCGATGCTGGTCACCAAATCTGTTCTTGGTTTGACTTCGGCATTTAATTCCTTTACTTCATCCTTCTCGATTTTATCTCTATTTGCTTGATCTTGGAGACGATGCGTTTCGATGGATTTGGTAATGAGGTCAAAGTCCAGGGCGACGGCTTTTATTTTGTTGTTTTTGCCCATATCGAGCTTGGTCTTTGCGGATGCAGTTGGTACTCCTCCCATGTCCATCATGGAGCTGTATCGTCCTTTTACGAGTAGGACTTTCGTTGCTCTTATCATTTTTTGTTGCTAATGTCTGCACTGTATTTGATCTTTAGTTATAGTTAGCTAGCTAGTAAGGTAGATAGTTAGTTTTTATGAAGATACTGCATCGTGCGGTGCACATCAGTCGGTGTTGGATGGGGGATTGGTGCTGCTGATGACTGATGAGATGATGGTGGTTTTCATAGGTTTTTATGTAAAAAAATGAGATGTGTTTTCGTTTTTATGGCCGCAGCAGGGCATTAAAAAAGTAAAAAAGCCTCTGTGATGAGAACCAAAACCCAAAACATTTTGGAATTTTTGCTTTCCCGACAAGCCGGTATGGTATTATTGCTATTTCCTATCTTCATAATATCTATCAGCACTATCCAAAGAAAGTATATACCATAGACTATAGAACAGTTAAGCCTGACGACTTCATTCAACCAATACCATTGTAACTAAGAAGTCAGTAGCACTAGTACTGATCTAGCAACATCATCCTTGCAATGACATGCAGTTTGAAATGCTGGCTCTGAAAGGTGTGGTCATGCAATACATGATACCACACACACCTTCCGATTATTGGCGATGCACCATTGTGTGGTAGACGAACGCTTGAATGTAACTTGTCATTGAGATCGTACAGTTGCTGCTACACACGTAGCAGTGGACACGAATTCAATTCACTAGTCAAGTATACTGTGAGTAATGAAAAATTCAATATCTGATTATGAGCAATATGTACCATTTGGTCAGGTTTAGAACAATGGCGAGAAGCCTAAAGATATCATGCACGATCATGAACTAAAAGATGGAGATGAGGATAATTTGATTGCACCCTTGCTATATGTTGTGGTATATTCTTTCTTATCTTATCAGCAGAAATATCAATTTATGAGTACACTGGCAAAAAGACTTTCTTTATTTCCACTTCTTTTCTGCTTCTTTTGGATATTTGGATCTTGCGTCTGAAAATGTGAACTAGATTTACAGGGGAATCTGCCGAACTGCCTCCCCTAAACTTTGCTTACCCCCCCCAAAAAATCTAAGCTTAGCCAAAATAGTTGCCCCCCTCTCTTGACAAAGAAAAACTTTTGACTTGCCCCCCCCCCTCAATCTGAGCTTAGCTAAAATATTTGCCCAATCCTTAGCAGATGTAGCTCTGGCTATAGGATTCGAAACGAATAGAGGGCTGAATAACCTTCTAAGCACCGATCTAGATAGACTAATGTATATATTAGTTTAGTAGAAGAGATGTGTGCACTACAGCATACATGCTAATGTAATGGTCCAGAATGGTCAAGAGGTGCGCCATCATGAGGTTGACAGAACCCTTACAGACAGGGATAAGGCAACATGTCAACAGGCTATTGGAATAGGCCATTGCATAGGCCAATACAGACCTGACAAGAGATCTCCGCTTGATAGATTCCCCTTCATCGTTGATGTCAAGAGGCCATTATTGACGCACAAGACGCGTGACCCGTGTCTCTACATTTTAGTAGGTTGAACACAATTACCAACGTCCTGCAGCGGCGCCGGAAAAAGCCGAACCTACCTACCTTGTGAAACGACTGACGACTGATCAGTTCAATCATCACATAGATAGCGCCCATCAGTCATTGAAGAACAGGAAAGCACAAATGGCGAGTTACAAACGCAACGCAAATGACAACAGGGAATCGCTGTTCGGACCAAACCCTGGAAGTAGCTCAGCTGCACCCAAGAAACCAGCATCGCGCACAAAACCTTCCGCATCCATCGGCGCTACCAGCACCACAACAACTGCCAGTGCAGCTTCTACCCCACAAACAAACAAGACCGATACCCGTCGCATCAAAAATGGTGTTCGCACTCTCACTGGCCAAGCCAATATTGACAAGATGAAGGAAGCAGAAGAATATCGCAAGAAAGCAAAGAAGGCACTCCAGCGAACCCTCTTCGACTCCCCTGATCCCATCGCTGGAGCCATGTTCTACCATCGCGCCGCCGAGGCTTATAAACTATGTGGTGAGAATAGACTCGAGAGATTGCATAGGATTGCAAGTGGTGACTGTCAAATGGGTCATGATGCCTATGCCACTGCCGCATCGGAGTATATGCGTGCAGCAGAGTTGAGTGAAGTGAGCGACGAGGCGGCGGAAAGGAAGAGGGCCGAATGCACCAAATTATATGCTGATGCAGCCAAGGCCTGGAGGGAGGAAAATGAAATGGGCAGAGCTGGAGAATGCATGCTTCGAAGTGGATTTAGCTTATTGATCGGTAGAGGGGATGACAATGATATAATTCTGGGCGGGCAGAGGTTGGCAAAAATGAACAAGGATGCCATGGTTGTAATTGAGGCGGCGGTGGAGAATCATGTCCCAGATCCTTTGAATCGGTACAGAAAATTTCGACAGACGGGCATTAGTTCCTTTGCAGATCCTGATGCAGAAGCAGAGAATGGTGGAGCATCCGAACCGGACGAGGCGACCCTTGAATTATGTCGTCATCACATGGTCAAAACTAGTTTTGCGCATGAAACTGTGAATCAAGCGATCCAGAAGTTTGTGGAATATGGAGAATACAGGAGTGCGCTCTATGCGGCAGGAGCAGTCTCTGCCTTACTGGAGAGTGATGGGTTTTCCACTATCAGTCTATCTCGTGTATATTGCGTTGAGACCGTGTTAACTCTCGCTTTGGGAGATGTCGTTGCGGCTGATAAGTACTTTTTGGCTGTCCATCTTCAAAACAATAACTACTTATCTTCCCGAGAGTGCAAGCTGGCAGAAGACCTAATTCGAGCAATAAAGATGAGGAACGTTGACGATTTAGAAATAGCAAGAGATTCCAATGGAGAGAATCGTGCAGCATTGTCTAACTTGGATCCCAAGGTTAGGAATGCAGTGGCCACATTGAGAATCAGCGGAGCGGCTAAATCACAGACGATGAAACCCACGCGTGCTGATCCCGTGACAGCATCGGCAAATCCAGCCACTGCTACGCCACTTGGGGCAGCGCCGCCCAGCAGCATGGGGGGACAAAAACTTGAAAATGAATTGGATGACTTGATGAATAATATGGGCCTTGATTCCGATGAAGAGGATGAAGATGATTTGGATCTGCGATAAAAATAATGTAATGTGTATTCGAATTGAATAATTTTCCTTGATACTGTCTTGTCAGGACAGCTGATAAACCATCTAATAATCATTCAATATTTGCTTTTTAATGATGGTATCGTAGATCGTAGCCGGTATCGTATTTAGGAGGTAAGTATGTAGGTATTCGTTTTCTGTGCGCGCACAATCAGGTCGTTCTGGGGAACAATTGTTCTGGAACAATTGGAACAATTTCATAACCTGTACATGTTATATGGACCAAGTATGGACATCGTTATCCCATTCAGACTAGGGTTTAGTGAAGGTAACCGTTGGATAACGGTTGTATGAAGAAGGAAACAGAGCTGTGCTTTCCAGTCTATTCGTCTCCCCCTAAATTTGAGGGTGACACCCCTCAATTTGAGGGGTTAGATTGGTGCCAGCACACAAACGGAACAATTTGGTTCATCGTGGAGCACAGAAAACGAATACCTATAAGTATGATGGGACATAAGAGACCTACCATACAAATAATAAAATAGCACTGTCGTGGATACAAAAAGTAGAAGATCAAAAGTGGCGCGCGCGAAATGATTAGACAAATGAGTGGCAAGTGGCAAAGCACAGCCTCCCCGAAGCTCCCCGACCAGAAAACCATTTGAGATTTGAGAAGAGACACGAGACACAACACAAAACGACCGACCGACACAACACAAGCCGCAAGAGGTGGTGATATTGAGTGACCTTACCAACCAACTACCAAATAATACACAGAAAATGAGCTCAATCGAATCATCATGTCCTCCTTGTCGAATCCTCTTCCGGTCCAAGAAGATGGTGGAGCTCTACAGAGTTGACGATAAACCTTCACCCTCCACCAACGATGAACCCAAATCCGTCACGCTCGCCAAAGGAATGAGCACCATCCATTCCTTCTCACCCTCAGGATCCAAGCTCATCGTTCATCTACCATCCGCTGGCGTAAAACTATTTGACCTATCCAAATCGTCGTCGAACGAAGAAGCATCTTCCTCAGCCATGACGCTCGAAAACACCAAAAAGATTCAATTCATGAGTTTCTCTGCCCAAGGAAGCTACATCCTCACATGGGAGAGAGCCGCCAAACCAGCCGAAGGTGAAACCAACCCTCCTCCAAACCTCAAAATTTGGAGTAGTTCGAGTGGAGAGTACCTGCATGGGTTCTCAATGAAGGGTTGCAGACGAAGTCAATGGCCGCCAATCAAGTGGACCCACGATGAAAAGAAGGCGTTTCATCTCGTAACAAATGAAATTCATGCATACGATGGAAATGCCTTTTGCAACGAAGAGGTCAAATACGCAGATAAAGTTCGATGCAAGGGTGTCACCTCTTTCAGCTTACCAGCGACTTTTACTCCGACGCCTTTTAGCGTGGAGGGGAAATATCTCTTATCGACTTTTGTCGAGGAGACGAACGGCAAACCCGCACGTGTGGCGTTGTTGAGGTACCCCGATAAATGTGGCGAGGGGGAAAATCCAAAATCTGGAGCAATGCTCGTGAGCAAATCATTTTATCAAGCTGAAGATTGCGCTGTCAAATGGAGTCCCAAAGGAGATGCGGCATTGATCTTGACCACTACCTCAGTGGATACGAGTGGGGCTAGTTATTATGGATCTACAAATTTGTACTTACTCCTTAGCGAGAACAGATCAAGTTTAGATGGCGATGCACTTTGTGTTCCACTTCCTGGTTCTTCGACGTCTTCTAGTGGTCCTGTTTTGGATGTGGCTTGGATGCCAAATGCAACCAAACCAGCAGCGTTCTGTGTCGTTTCTGGAAAGATGCCGACAATGGCATCGCTTCATAATGGTGTGTCGGCTGAACCTACATTTTTGTTTGGGAATTCGCATAGGAATACCATTGTTTGGTCTGATCATGGAAGGTTTCTAACTCTTGGTGGCTTTGGGAACCTTGCTGGAGGCATGGATTTCTACGATCGAAATAAGTTGAAGAAGATTCCTCAATTTGATCCAAACACTGGGGCTGATCTTGGTGATAATGGTAACACTGCGTCCTGTGCAGTTGGATATGGTTGGTCTCCGAGCTCTCGATACTTTATGGTCAGCACCACCACACCTCGCATGAACGTTGATAATGGCGTGAGGTTGTACAAGTACAATGGGTTGGAAATTTGTGATAAATCTATTGTGAGTTGGGACAATTCCAAGTTTTGTCCAGACCAATTGCTTGCAGCAGAGTTTGTCCCCTCTCGACATGATGATTACCCTGATCGTCCTCAGACTCCACCACCAAAGCGCAAAGAGGGTGAAGCTGCTGCAACTCCGTTGGCGAGTGTTGTGACTGCACCTGTTGCTTATGTGCCTCCAGTTGGGAGATATGTTGCTCCAGGAGCACGGAAGGGAGGAATGAGTCTTGCAGAAAGAATGCGAAAGGAGAGAGAAACAGTCACAATGGGAGCGACAAAGGTGATCCCCAAGGGCATTGCGGGTGCCTTCGCTGGAAAGAAATTGCCTGTAGGAATGGCGCCCGCTGACCAAGGGAAGTCAAAGAATGCACTTCGGAAAGAACGCCAGAGATTAGCCAAAGAGAAACAAGAGCAGGTAGAAGAAGAGGAGAGACAGCGAAACGAACAAGAAGAAAAGTTGAGATTGGACGCAGCCGCTAATGACCCCGTGAAGAAAGCAAAGAAACTGAATAAAATTCTGAAGCAGATTGTAGAGTTGAAGAAGAAGGATCCTGCTTGTCTGAATGAAGACCAAATGAAAAAAGTTGCCAGTGAAGCAGAAATTTTGCAACAGCTCGCGGACTTGAATATTTCATAAATGGGCTGACCTAAAAACAATTATTAAGCTAAAAACATGATTCCACCAATTCCAGGCATCGCCTTTGCTCCTGGATCTTCCTCCCACTCGGTTCTATCCTGTGAAAATTATTTGGGTTTCTCCTGGATTGTATCCTTACATTCTCAACATGTTTCTTAGTATGTTGTTTGGGTGTTTGGAGGGGTTTAGGTGGATCTTCCTTTGTTTTCACTATTTTGTCTTGCATTGATACCGGATTATCATTAGATTCAACTTCCTTGATGTTATTGGCTTTCGGATATCGTCTTTCAAGGTCTTTCTTGATTTCCAATAGTTTCTCCTCGATCATTTCATCCATTTCTTTTTCTCGCAAAAAGAGAGATCGCTTTTCATTTTCTTCCAAGAGACGCTTGTACTCCTCAATGGATTTTTCATCCATGATTTTCGGCATTGCGATCTCTGTTTTCCTTCTCGTTTCTCCTCCACGGCTTTCAAATCGGAGTTTTTCTATTCGAGCGGGTGGCTTCTTTTCCTCTTTGCGAATATGACTGCATGATGGTTCAGTTTGGGCAGAATTCTCCGTGAACTCTTTTATTTGCGATATCGCCGCTGTACCTTCATTGGGTAAGCTTCCTAGTGTGGAAGGAGAAGGCAATACGCACGCGTTCGAAAAGGGCTGGAATCGGTATGATCCACTGACAACAACAAGGGGAGTCATTATTTTGCCTTTTAGAAGAAGTTGTTTGTGAAATGCTAAATCTCTACCCCTGTCAGAATCAAGTCCAGTCTGCAAATCACATCATCCAATCACTCTCATCACAGGAAACACAAAAGTGAAGTAATTCCAAAGCTCACTGAACGTACAGAGTGGTAATATCAGTACTGCGCAGCAACAAAGTTATAATAGTGTGTACCACTATTCTATTATCTGAAAGATATTGATTCATCACTATTTGATATCATCATAGGTTCAGAGCCCATAAACAGTAACACAACAAAAGAAAACAAAAAACAGCAAAAAACAAGAATCATAAATCATAAATAATCATACAACAGTTTCACATCCTTCATATTTCTTCCACACTTATGATCTAATGAATAATGAACTTCCATGTGAACAAAATACTGTGCTACTTCATTAGCTTCGTTGTATTTCAGTCTTTACTTCCTACGGATGCCGAGGATCAAATTTGCACTGCAACAAATGCACTAGGATGTCTAAACCCAGCAACAGAGGAACAAGAGAGAATGTTGGAACTCATCCTTGCCGAGGACTTTGAATCCATCGACTCATCCCTTCCGTCGAGCATCAGAGAAATAAAGAAACGAGGGGGCCACCGCTGCTGGCATAAACACAATACTTTTCTAGACCACTTGCTTGGCGTCCACAACATCCTTCGACTCTGGGGAGAAGATGAGATTGTTGCGAGGGTCGGTCTGTTTCACTCTGCGTATAGCAACAGTTACGTCAATCTAGCACTCTTTGATCCTACACAAAATTCTGAAAGAGATGTCGTTAGATCCACAATTGGAAACCAGGCTGAAGAAATTGTGCATCTATTTTGTATCATTGATCGACAGAGCGTTGTTGTTGATACACTTTTGGCACAGAGATTCATCCCCAGAGAAGGGCTGGATGTCCCACATCTTCGAGATGCAAATATAACCATTCATCTCACACCTGAAGTACTGAGATTATTGGTTATATTTACAATGGCAGATGTTGCAGACCAATTCTTTGGATGGCAAGATGAGTTGTTTGGTGGCAGCGATAAGATCAATTCTATGCTTTTACCTGGCACGGATGACGTTTCACAACACAATAGCGAAGCTCTATGGCCTGGACCATCTCGGCCAGGACTTTGGATGAGCTATGTATCACAATTAGGAATGGTTGCAAATACCTATCACGATAAGGGAACATTTAGAATTCCTTCGGTATTCCAAAACTGTACTCAAATTCTTTCTCGCGAGATGGAAGCAGCTGCGATTGAATTGTATTGGGATGTGGTATCGAAGAATACCCTTTCGTCGGAGGATGAGCTCGATAAGCTACTAATGTCATCATCGTTGAATCCATGGTACTTCGAATGCCACGTTCTGCTTGCTCAAAAGTATTTGCATCGAAACGACAATGAGATGGCCAAACAAGCAGCAGAACGGGCCTTGGAATTACAACTCGCATGGGGCACTGCATATGATAAGCGCATGTCATTTCCGGCGTGGGTGGCTTGGACGAGAGTATTGCACAAAAGAGCAGTAGAGGAGTTGGGATGGCCCAAGAATTCTTGGGATGTCAATAATTTTGGCATGGTAAATCTGAATTGAAGTGTAATTATTTTATTAAGTATGGATCTCTAGCTCTAGAGTTATATATATGCGCAAACCATGGTTCCTTTACCATTTTCATTTAAATCATTGTAATGCGGTGAAATTTTTTGGTACTACCTATCAACCGACCAAGCGAGGACGATGATCATTTAATTCGGCTCACAACATCGATCAACTCCCCCATTTCTTTCATGGTGATGCGTGGAAGTTTTTCCACCGACATGGGCTGCAGATCGAAATACTTCTTGTTGCAATAATTGATATAACGATTCTCATCTTCTAGGGTAGGGAAAATTGTAGAGGGGCAGAAATTATGTGTTGCCTGTTGCATCGCTGAACCAAATTCTTGTTGATTTGTGCTTCCGGTGCTGTAAAGAGCAGGAACTATCTTCTCCTGCATGAGCAAACTGCTAGCACTAGGATCCTGATAGAAAAACTGCTGCTGATGCAGCATATTTCTACTTTCGGTGCACTCGTCTACAGCAGGATAAGCTGACAATTGAGCCGTCGTGGCACTATCATTACTGCCAAGCGTACTAGTATTAGTTGTACCAATTGCAGCAGTATTGTCATGGTCAGCAGATGAGCCCACGCATTTCTGTTTTGGTCCATGACGAGAGATAGTTCGAAGCAAGCGCTCATCACCGCGAATGAAAAGATCATGACAGTATGAACCATGATCTTCTGAGGCTTTCTCGATAATGCGTCTGAAACCCCAGAGATTCAACTGGCGTCGAAATGAGGCATGTTTACAGAGATTGAAGAATCTTGGCAGAATAATATCTTCGAACTTTACCACATTACGCACACGGAAGGAGCGACCGCTGGGTTGCCATGATATAGCATCGGCAAGTTCAGGCTCGTGAAGTTCTATTTGCTGGAGTGCTTTAAAAAGTTTCTCCGGAAAGAATGCCGTCGGTATCGGTGGTGTCGGTGTCGGCTTGTTGCCACCGCTGCTGCCCCTTTTCTTCTTCGTGGAATCACTAATAGTGGTGGAATTGTCTTGCTTGGACGTGCTATTCATGCCTAAATTAATATGGAATTGTCAACGCGGCTCTCTAGTTGCGTGGTAAAATGTGTGGATGTTATATGTTATTACAGGAATTCACAAACAATATGAGAAGATATGAGAAGAGTACCCCGTACCATTTGAAAATACTTCGAGTGACGATCATTTCAGAATGCGAAATCGCACGTGTGACGTCTGGGGATGTGTCATGTGGACAAAACAAAGGTTCCGCTCTCCGCTCTTTCCTGCCACAACCAGAGACGACACAATATATTTTGACCCACCGCCACATCAATGCTACAAATGTAGGATAATTATTTTTAATTATGAATGCTATGATGCAATTCATTTCATGTTTGATATCCTCACTGGTATACTTCTAGCTAGTGAGTAGAGGGCAAACTTATTGTCTCGAAAATAGCGGTCATCGACAAGGAAGGTCATTAAACACCCCCGGGCATCACACATTATTATGTTGTGTACACGCAACGGAGAATGTGCACGGAGTTTGCAGAAAACAGTTTAACTGTTTCCTCTACATACTTAAGAAGTATACGTCTTCCAACCCACCGTGAAGCATCATGCGGCCCAAGGCGTCACGTGATGATACCTCATCTCAAAAGACGACTCGATAATAACAATATGATTTTCTACTGTTGTAGTCTATGTGGAGCGCCCCAACCAGAAGAATAATGTCAGGAGTGTATGACTGGTGTTGAGAAAAAAACTTTGGGACAAATGGTGGAAAGCTGTATTTGAACCTATTTGAACACGTCAATCTCTGCGTTTTAATCCTTTTTTGGTTGAGGAAATATTTGTCTGTTAACGAGTGACAAAGCTTTTTCCGTGCCTACTACTAATACTGCTATTATTACTGTACTACATTCTAGTAGTACATACTCTACATATAATATAGATTATAAGGCTATATCGTAAATACAAACAAACAAAACTCTACATACTTCGTAGGATACTTCAACGTCACAGCAGGAGGCACATTTATTTGCTATTTGCTTGTTTGTCTCTTCAATGAGAATGTCCTTTGAAGGAACCACCAGGCATTATGCCTCCTACAAGCTCGCCAATTAGCAATGCTCTAATCATGGCGCCAGGCACCAGGCAGGCACTACGATTGTACGAATATCCAACGGATCTTCAACGGATGTTGTTGTTATTGGTAGTAACACTAAGAAAATATAAAGACACGTATTAAGCACTATGAGCTTCTTACATTAACATATGTGATTATTTAGACTTAGTTGCTGCCACTCACTTCAGTGGGAGCTTCATCAACAACCCAATGTTCCTTAACCTTGCACTGTGCACAACCGTTCTCGCCGGTGCGTTTGATGCAACATTTTTTGCACATGTAGTGAGAGCATTTGCTGTTGGCTCGTGACCAAATAAATGATGACGTGCGGTTTTCCCAACTATTCCCCCCTCCCTCCCTCCCTGAGAGTTGAGAGTGGTAAGTGGAAAAAGTCTCCCATCACATCATGGTGTATGGCCAGGGTCTGATGATGCCAATTGGTCCATCTTCGCCTCCACTCTACTACGACTAAACATGTTCTTTCATATTTCATATTTACGTATTTCAAACTTTATCGTTGATCGTTGATAGTTGATACTCATACTTACCATGCACCGTATTACATTGTGCATAGCTTTCCTTCTTGGTCAGAATGATGCGCCCATCACGAACGCATTCACAACAACATACCGAAGCACCGTTAAGAAGCCACGACGAGGAACATGCAGGCTTGATTACTATCCACACTCGCGTCAAATACCAAAATTACGACACTTATCGATGGCACTAGAAGATGATCTACTCACGAGATCCGAAGCCATCCTACGCGCCGCATCACTTCCACTCGGATTCGCAGCAGCTTTTCGCACTGGTGCAGCCCTTGCCGTCATCGGCCAGCCCCGGCTCCCAGACCATCTTCCATCGAATTCTGTTTCAGCTGTAGGGAGCCGAGTCATTCGACTACCAACCTCTGGTGCGCGAGTACGATTATTCTATCCTGCTGCACAACAACGACAGGCATCAACTAATTGGGAATATGCTCCGTATTGTACGGATGGACGGACGACGTCGGATGGAATGGCGGGGTTGGTTGGATTCCGTCAACTAGGTCTCTCCTTTTTACTGGCACATTTGGCCAATGCCTCCAGTGGTTGCTATAAAGATGTACCACCATTGCGGTCTAATGACGTGACGGGAATTGAAAACGGTATGCCCCTTTTGGTGTATAGTCATGGCTACGGTGGGAACATGGACATGGCGACTTATTTTTTGCGGGCGATAGCATACACGGGGCTAGTGGTAGCAGCAGTTGAACACACCGACGGAACAGCATCCTCGACGCAGTTGCGAGATGGAACGACCCTTCCGTTTAGCCCTGGTCTCAAGACCGGAAAAGAACAACTGAGCTGCAGGGCCAACGAGCTGTTGGAAGCCGCCAACATATCCAACCTGCCATCGGATTTTGCAATCGACCCATCGAAAGTGTTCCTTGGAGGACACAGCTATGGAGGACCATCTGCCCTTTTAGCGGCCAATCGCGCGAACAAACCGGATGCGTCAAAGCGTCATATTGCGGGAATTATTCTTCACGATCCGGCATTGTCCATGGGATATGGTATGCTAGAGGACGGCGACGGCAGCACATCCAACAAGAATATCCCTATAATAAGTTACACGTCAGATGAATACAATCGAGCTGGTGTGAAATATGGCGACTCTACCATACACGTCCAGGGGGCTTTTCATGGAAATTTCGTAGATGCCCCTTTGTGGGCACCCTCGTGGGTAATGCGGCCGCTATCGGCGCTTATTCCAGCTGCCGGGCCTGCAGATCCTATTCAAGTTCATGAAGAATTGGCCAAAAGTGCAGCGGCATTTATTGACTCGAGACAGGTAAATTCAGCCACTGTTATGGAAGGGCGACTCTTTGAATACATTGGATAAGTAAGCTTGATCTTCACTTACCCCTAGCCTGTATGATTTATACATATACATATTAGAAGTGTATCAACGGCTTCGTTGTTGAAGCGAGGGACAGATAAGCAAGTTCTTATAGTGGTGAACCAGTATTATTTATATGTTATAACACAAACATTCTCAACAGTTTCTATATATATTAAAATCCTGAACCGATAAAAGGATATGCTCGATGATACAGTCGACATAACTCTGAAATGACGAACTTTTTGGCAGTCAAGAACAAGATCGATCAACACTTTAGTGGTAAATCAGAAAATAAGTGTGAACGTTGGCCGGTTGCAGTTTTCATCCCAAATTCTCTTAAAGTTACTACACAAGCGCGGACATAAAACAAATAGATTATGATGTAGACTTCTTGCAATTGCGTATTCCTATTGATGGTCTGAAGTGTTGGAGATTCGATGTGGCATTCTGAACCTAGCCTCTGCCAACTTAAATTTTTGTTTTATCGCCAGATATGTTCGTGACAATTGACAATGCCTCGAATAGACATAATTTGTGCATATGTAATGCATCAACAAAAAGTACAACGTGTTCAATTTTCTAAAATAGTTCTACACCTGTGCAGTAGTTCTTTACTTTTTTGAATCTAATTTCCAATTACTGTCTCGTGATATCATGGGTGCGACGAAAAATAGTTATAAGAATTGAAATGATCCATTATGTCGATTAGCTTCACTTCCCAGGTGGCCTTGCCAATCTTCGAAAGTCATCGATTCCAAGCTTTCCATCCTTGTCAAAATCAGCCTGAGCAATCAAAAGAAGGAGCTCTTCGTCACTTAAATCACTGAGACCAAAATTGGCGAAAATTTTACGGAGCCTGTCTTCTTCGATATATCCAATATTCGTGGGATCTAATACAGAAAACGCTTCGAAGATGGGGTCAGTGACAATCCGATTGTCTTGAAGTAAATCTTTGACTTGTTGCATCGTAATTGCATCTTTACCGTCAAACATTATCTTCAGTTCTTTTGCTGTGAAGTTTTTATTCAATAACAAACACGTATTTTTCAGTGTTGCTCTGCTCAATGAGGTTGTGTTGATATCTCCATTAAAAAACTCAAAAGCCAAAGAAAGGTCTTCATCTTTTACTTGAATACCTCCCTTCTCATTTTGGGGGGATTTGGTGCTTAGATCTATTATTGCTTTGCGGCTTGTCCGATCTTTCATTATCTTGAAAGGTTGGTTCGGTTTTGTTGGATCCCGATCACTTTTGCTGTGTTTATCTCAAGGGTTAATTATGAAATATTTTAAAGTTCTTCATGATGATAATTCCTCTCTTTCCACATTTTTTTACAAATCTTCCACTATGTCTTGGGTAAGTTTGATCATTTGAGAAATGTTTGCGGCCAAGGGTATAACAGCAACAAAGTCCGTTCCCACTGAAAATACATCAAAGCCTAAAATCTGCACAATAAAGTGCAAGCCACCCCTAGATGATACTACCTGATCAAATACTTGGTTGCTAAATCTCAGCATTCTAAATCTTGGCGTAAAAGGGTTCTCCTCAATATTGGTGAGATATTTCAACACCACATACACAACCTCAGGAGATATCGATGTCGGATCAAAGGTATCCTCAAATACTGGTTCATTCTCAGGATTTAATTTGGCTTCATCTATTTCTATACAAATCCCTTTCGCTGCCTGAACTTCCTCAGTAACTTGCTGGATAGCTTTGGCTCCTGCTTCATTCATAACCATGCCCTCTCCACACAATTGATTATATATCTCTACAACCCTATTTCTTTGATCTTCCAAAGTCATTATTTTGTTTGTTTCTAGTCTAGTTGAGTCGACGTCAATTTCCATCTCCTCGTTTTGATTAGTAGAGTCTTCTATGCAAGAGGCCTTCATTGCCTCATACATGTCTTTGCTATCTGCAGGAATTTGATCGATCCAACTGTTGAACATATCTTCGATTGCACCCTCTCCTCTTTCGCACGCACTTTTAATCGCATTGCGACTGGATTCTTGGGAAACTACAATGTTCCCACTTATTGTATCCACAACAACAAATGCAGGAATGCCCAGAGGACCAAATCTGTATCATTCGCACGAAATAGGTTTGGCGAGTAAGTGGATGCGATCCAAGTCAGTTTCCTGCGTCTTGATTTTTGGTCTAACATTAAAAAGGCTTACCTTTGTAAAATTTCTTTCTTCGCAATTTCATTGTTGAAAGAAACAGCCAACCACGGCATGGAGCTGAAATAATCTTGGAAGCTAGAAGCATCCCGATCAGAACTGACAAATACGATTTCTAATCCATGTGATGGAAATGCTGTCTTCAGGTGCAGATACATCTCGCATAGCATAGGAGTGAATTGTCTACAGGGTGGACACCTGACATTCCAAGAACGGTGATGAGAATACAGTTTCTGGAGATACAGTCAAACTAATAAGTTGCAGAAATAAAAAGGAAACTTACCAGTGCGCGCCGAAGTAAAATGCAACAAGGCGTGACTTCGCTAACTTGGACATTGATGGCAGTGACTCTTGTTTACCATTGTTATTCAACAAGAGCGTATCTCCCAAAAGAGTCGAAAAGAAGTCTTCATTGAGAGGAAGTTCAAAGTTATCTATTCCAGACTGTAAAGAGTCTGGAACAAAATGAAAGGTTTTCCATTTGCATTTTTCACTACCCTTGTCACTGGTGTTCTTTTGAAATGGATACGCTGACCGCTTAAGGAGGTAAACTGGCAGACCTTGTTTGGAACAGAAGCCAATAAATGGAGCACCTTCGTTTTGGTTGCTCCCCTCGTTACTGATGAATGACAAAAACGCCTTCTTTTTGTCACTCATTGAGGCAATTTCTTGAGATTTGATGTGCATGATAGAATCAGGCAGACGCATTGAAATAGATGAAGGGACAGTACTCTCCTCGCATCTCAAGTTCAATATTGAAAAATCTGCAACGTCAGCTAGACTCAGACGCACAATGTCAGTAACTGATGAACTACCCTTCGCTTTGCTGAATTCCTGTCTACTGGGATCTCCAGCCTCACCTCTAGAAATCTTCCATTCAAGAGAGCCGCTTTGACGGCCTTCGTTGTAGTCATTGTCATTCCCATCCCAAGAAAACATCGTTTCCGTGCACTTCAGGAATGCCCTTTCAGTAGTCATACGTCTATCTAGTTCATCTATCCTCTTCCTTGTCAATCTTTCAGAGTGGCAAAGGTTGGCGTTAAATTGGGCAATAATGAATTCTGCTTGAACCTCACCAGCTGGAAAAATTGCCATCCGCCTTCTTTGAAATTCAGCCGATTTGAATTGCCTCGTATAACGACGTGTAACGTCCACCACGCTGTCTGTCGTAATGGCTAAAATAGAATTCAGATCCTTTCCCCATCCCTTTTCATACATCGCAGGTTCGTCAATGACTCCTTCGCAGCCGTCGCACATGATCCATCTTTCTAGCCGATTGCTGTACACTTCTGTCCACACATGATCCGTGAAATCAAGGATATATCTCGTTTCAAAACCAGCTGCTCTGCAATACAAACCAAACAAATTGGCATATTCGCCACAACGTCCTTTCTTAGTCTCCAGAAGTTTGCGCGGCTGATTGTATCTGGGGAAAAGGGTAGTTTCAGCATTGCACATAGGGCACCAGTACACCTCAACGCGATTCGCTTGTCCTGCCAATTCCTCTGGACTCATTGGTCCCCTGGTATTACGACACTTGGTTTCGGTAGAACCGCACAGTTCGCAGGGAGGGTTGTTCACCCATGTCATGATTCCTTTGAAATAGAGAGTTAGCCGCTTGAGAAGGAGGTCATCCCCTCGGTATGCGCCATCATTGTCTTTGGCGTAGGGACTTTCTTCTGTTTCTATATTGCTTCGATGATGGAACTGGTCAGGACAAAGGAGGTGGAATGGGATTTGATTGCGGCATTCTTTGAGAAGATCCTCATCGGCTTCCCACTGTTTCACGGTTGCCAATCCTGAGCGAATTCTAGCAGATAATTTTTCTGCCATGTTTTGGAAAGATGGGAACACAGAAAACTATCTCTAGTTGTGTAGCAGGTACTAGTTGATATATCTCAGCTATCTAGATATATCTACTGTAAAAGATAGTTGTGTTGTGTGCTGTATCTAATATATTTGTTTAGGGAAAGGAGACGATCTTGGATGTTGGCCTTTCCTCCTCCTCCTCTGGTTTTTGTACCGACGCGACATTGTTTTTCGTCATGCTTTCACCGTTGTAATGTCTTATCAAGTCTTATTTATAAAAACGTTCACTTTTTAACCAAATATCTAAAAGAGCACAATTAAGATTTGTTTCATTTTCATTTTGCATTTCTTTCTACTCGTAGTGTTTGGATTATGATTGGATGCATTTTAAGTTTTTAATTGTGCTCATCACCATCATGATGCTATGTAGTGTTGCTGTTTGTCATCCCCCTGAAGGATTTCTGTCGTTTAACAACAACACTCGTACCTACAGGTTAATAGGTACTACCATACCTCTAGAGGTACCAATACCAGCCAATACCGTTACTTCAACTATTGTACTGGCGATTGTTTCTAAAATCCATTTAAACAGATCTAACCTACAGCCTACAGTAGATTTAAAAAGAGCGTTTTCCCACGAATAAAATAGAAAATCTTCCAGCGATTTAAAAAACTATAAACTATGCCTTAAATTAGTAAAAGATATAGCCTTCCAGTGTAAAAACTAGCGAGCTCCTCTTCCATTATCATCGTAAGTTCAGTTTGAATGCATAAATTGACAACGAACTAAAATGAACAACATGTCACCATATGAAATGAACATGCGCCAGCAACAGTGGAGAATGACGAATGTAATGAATCCAAATCATAGGAATAGGCCACCGCAGTATGATGGACATCAATCGCACTTTTCTTCTCATAATCAGCTCTACTCTCCACGAAATGAGCAGGTGCGTCAAATGGAATTAGTGCAGAGGAATTGTCCTCTTGTCTACCAACTTATGCAAGAACAGCAGAGCCTCATTAGGGAGCAGCAAGTCACAATAGAAAAGGCAGAAAAAACAATCAATTCTTTAAAGAAGGAAATCTTTAGTTTCAATGAGAATAGAACCGATAAGGTCCCTCCAGTTATAATGGTAGAACAGCATGGAGGATCTTCTTCGTGCAAGGACGATGATGTCACTACTGGATCGTCTATCCCTTTGAAGAAACGAATGATTTTACATGACGTGAATGTACATACAGATGAAGACACCCTCGATAGCTTACCCCTAAAGAAGAGATGTAAGAGATACAGCTCCAAGCATGACGTACATACAGTCTTGGCAACATTGAAAGCAGCTACTTCTCCAGCATTTGCCTCTTCATCTTCGAAACGCGCTAAAATGACGTTTGGTGTCTAGAGCTAGGAAAGTGGCAGTACAGCGCAGAATATCACATTATTTTTACTTGTGCTGGATGAACATACTTCAGGGGAGAGAGATAATACCATTGGTACGCGAGGATAGGGTATTTAACACCATGGATTTGTATTAGATGACATATGTAAATTTAAATTAATTCAGACATCTCTACCAGACTGCCAGCTAGTTTCTACAATTCTTCGCATTGGCTTGATTGGGTCGCCATCGAAAGTTCCTTTTTCTTTCTTCGACACAACTTTCTTACCTGCAGCCTCCTTCTTTCTCCGCTTCCTCTTTGGTTTTGCCTCCATAACATTTGCCTTCCATGCGCGTGGTAAATCTCTTAGCTCCCATTCAGAAAGCGGCTTCTTACGCTTTTGATGCAGTGCACCGTCCAAAAGTTTTGTCATGGCATTGCCAGGTACAGCTCGTCGTATTTCATCAAATACCAACCCGTTGACTAATCCATCATCTCTGCACTTGATGAATAGCTCAGATGCCATTTTATTTCGAATACTCCCCTTGGGAACAAGATTCGCAATGCATTTTATCAGCATTCCATAAGTGATAGCGTCAGGCGTCACCAAAGTAGACTTTTGCATCTCATTGAATAATGTGACAGCTATGCTCAAAGCCTTCTTTTTCTCCTTGTCAGACGTGAATGAAGAGAATGCACATGCGTTTAGCACAGTGTTATAAGTCACTTCGTTAGGTTTCATCTTTTCAATACCTGTGGATTTATGAAATTGAATCATCTTTTGAAGGAGAGTGTACGCCTTCTCAGCCTTGCCTGGTTCTTTGCTCTTTGCCCATACATCTAAGCAAGTGGAGAAACTAATGACATCAGGTTGGATGGATTTACTTCCAGACTGAAGCATGTGCATCAAGATCATATCTGCCCTTTGCGCTCTTCCGGGCAAGGAACTCTTGGAATATGCCTTGAGCACCTGGTTGTAAGTTCTCGTATTTGGCACAACCTTTGCATGTTCATCCGACTTCACAGCCTTTTCCATTCTCACTAAAATCTTTTCAGCATTCTTTGCACCATTCATATGTCCGGAATTAGCATGACAGTTAATAACAGTATTATACGTGATGGTATCTGGTGAAATATTGCCTCCAAGCCTTTTCATCTCCTCCATCTCAAAGAGTAACTCTTCAGCCTTCGTCCCAGCAATGGGATCCTTGGATCGAGCCCATGCATCAATCACCGAATTATAAACCACAGTATCCGGCTCCAATTCTTGTGCATATTCGCTATCCTTCTCTCGAAATTCAATTTGTCTCCTAAAGTCATTCATCCGATTCAAAATGAACTGCGCCCGTTCCGCATTATCCTTTCCAGTCTCATCACTCCCAAACCCTGCCTTTGCCCAAGCGCTAATCACCGTCGCAAAGGAATAAGCCGTCGGCTGAATGTGGATGTTGTTCCCATTCGTTCTCAAATATTCGATTCTCTCCAGAATCTGTTCGGCCCTTGCAGCCGATGCCGTCGTTCCTTTTTTTGCCCATGCATTCAAGACTGCATCGCATGTGATGGACGTCGGGGCGATCCTTTCATCGAAGCTCCCATCCTCATTCTCGGCCTCTTCCATCATCGCAAAGAGGAGTGCTTCTGCTTTTTCAGCTGAATCTTTTCTGGTACTCTTGGCATAGGCATCAATCACTTCTGTATAGGTGATAACGGTAGGTCGCACATCCTCATCTCCCGTATCTGTATATATATTCTCTAATTTTCGGAGGATGCCTTCTGCCTGTTCCGGGGTGCCCAGCTTCCCATATGCACGAATGACAAGGTTGTAATTGATAATTTTGGGTTTATAATCTGAATTTCCATGGGCTTGATATAGATTCTGCAGACGATCAATGTTATCTTTCGCTCTGGCAATGGCCGTCACATTCTTTTGTTGGATGAGTTCTTCGACCTCGCTCATCATCATAAACTTTAGTTTTTTAATCTGTGCCTTGGTTCTCGGTCGGGGTCGGTGGTTGTCTTTCTCATTGTTCTCCGATGGAGGAGGCATGGATGATGATTCGCGGGTATGCATGGGATTGGGATCTTCGTTTTCTGGAGGGGTCTTTTCAAAAGCCCGCAGGATCGTGGTGGTAGGAGGATGGGGATGCACGGGTTGGTTGGGCAGAGATGATGAAGCGGCCATGATCTTCCTGCTACTTATTGGAACAACAGTAACTTCCAGTTTATTATTATTTGTGAAAGGCTTGCAGTCACATGGTAGCGAGAGGACAATTAGCACAGGAAGACATTTCATTGCATAGTTTTCTGATCAGAATTCTGGCTGGGTAGGTGGGTAGGTAGTACCAGGGGATCAAATCTATTTTCACGATGAAAGTGGAGTGATCTTGTGATTATTGCTCAGGGCAATGTTTGTTGCGAGTTGAGTTGTTGTGTTGAATTTCGAGTTTGTTTCTTGACAGTTGAAGTTTGTCGAGTTGCGTGCGGAGGCAGTTTTCGTCATCTGGATCTTTTGAATAAATAGTAACTTTCAAAATTAATTCCTTTGCTTCTCTTTCTTTTCGTGTTCGTGTCGCGCGCGTGTGGAAGATCCTTTTGGTTGTTTGCGACCAACGGCCAACGGACTAAACAGGATTAAAAATTAAAACAGATTAAAACGCAATTCTTGACGTCAGTAGTATTCATCAGTTTAATCGCAGGGTTTCCAGCTTCCAGCTTCCACAACTTCAACCTTCAACTCTACCTACTGTTGAAACCACACATCCAGCAATTCTACAAACAGTGCAAGGGGAATCATAAAGGATACACCAACAAATCCTGGACAACGTCATCATCACCATCACCATCATCAAGATTTTGAGCAGAAGTAAGACAACAATCCTCAACACGAATATCTCTAGCATATCCAACATCATGATGTCATCTTCCCTCTTTTCTCGCACATCACGCCTCGTTATCTCTCAAACAAAAACTCTCGCTAGTAACACCACCCAAAACCTCACAAATGCAACTGGAAAACTCTGCACCCCCAATCATGCGATCAATCCACATTCACAAATAAGACAATTTGGCAGAAAAGCAGGCAAGATGGGAAAACATCTCGAAAACCTGGACGAATTCGCCCATCAAGAAAATCGCAAACAAAAGAAGAACTCGTCCAAACATAATAACTCCAGTACCACCACCACCACCGCTGCTGCTGCTGCTGCGCAAGAGACGTCGTTCGAAGTGGAAGATATCATCCTCGCAGAAGATGAACAGGAGACTAAATTTGATCATGGCGGATCGGAGGAAAATGAGTCCGCCACTGCTCTACCCTCCAAAGATGACGTGCAGCAACGAATGATGAAAGTCGTTCATGCCATGGAACATTCTTTCAAGGCCATCCGGGGAGCAGAACCATCTCCGGAATTATTCGATAGTGTCCAAGTGAAAGCATATGGATCCATGACGCCCTTGAATGCTGTGGCACAGGTGGTGATTTCCAGCCCTACCATGGCGATCATTACATGTTTTGATCCTGAAACTTGTTCCGCAGTGAAGGATGGTGTGAGGGATATGACGGGGATGAACTTTAATCCAAGGGTTGAAGATGGAGCTGTGTTGGTGCCCATCCCTCGTGTCAGTGCTGAAACGAGGAAGGCGATCGTGAAGCAGCTCGGGAAGGTTGCGGAGGGTACGAAGCAGAGAGTGAGAAGGATTCGAAGGGCTGCCCAGGATGTGGTCAAGCTTGGGAAAGATGGGAAGCTCGGTCCTGGAATATCAGAGGATGATGCGTTCCGTGTGAGTAAAGAGATTGATGCTGTGACAGAGGACAGTATCAACATTTTGAATGATATTTTGGAAGAGAAGCGAGATAATATCATGTTAGTATAGTTGGATTACTACAGACATGTGTGATGTGTGATGTGTGATGAAATATGTATTTGCTATGTAGTCATTAGAATAAAGGTTTCTTCGAGGTCACCTTGGAGATTATCCTATCATGCGACATGCTCGTCGCCCATTTGTTTACCCCTCTGTTCTCATGAATGACGCAATAGGGATTTCCAGCGCAATTATTTAGCATTACAACAAGTGAGCAACGACTCATGAATAATGAGACCGTGACTAGATGGTAAAGACAGAAACATCATTGGCAACTCATTCAAACTCTATTTACCTGTATTTACTGCAAATAAGTATATTTCTTTCGAAATACTAACTCAGTGAATGGTACCAACAAATGTCGACATATCTGTCACAGCCCACGGGAAATATTCATCTAGAGATGATGATGATTCTTCCAGCTCCAAACCCCAAACCTTCTTCTTTCTTGTCCTATGACCTCCTATGACGGAGTTAGAGACCGAAATAAAACAGGTTATTTCTGTTTCCCTGCGATTTTCGAAGGCAATTTAGTTCTCATGTCCTGCTCATCGTACCTTTGACTACAGCAAAACAGGCAATGCTTCTTCAGCTGCGTGTTCTGCCATTTGTTTGCCATTTAATTTCTAGGTTCAAGAGCAAAATTGCAGTACAAAAGTACTATCCTAGCACTGGTTGAGTAGATTTGGCTTTTAAATACCAACTTTGAAGGGTGGCAATATTTTTAAACCTTCTCTCCAATCCTGACAGATCTGAGATCTGGCTGTCTGGACTACCTCTCGTCGAAAAAGGCCCTTTATCTCATAGAAAAGGGCCAAGTTTCTAAATTATGTAACAACATTTCTAGAACAATGTGTGTTTGGCGACGGAAGAAAATATTTTCTGTTTTCTTTCATTCACGTCGCTCATACACCATTTCCAGATTTATTAGACACATTCTATCTTTGATTGTTCACAGCAACCTAATAATGATTTCCTCCTACTCCCTTCTTGTTACAGCTCTCGTAGTCATTGCATCCCGCACTACTCCAGTGACTTCTTCTTTCGTCTCCAATCAACTCATCGGTGATCACATTGTCAAGAGGACTCTGGAAGAAGGAAATGACCCTTTCTTGATGATGTCAGCGAAATGTAAGTCAGAAGGCCTCAGCTTAAAAACAGAGCTTGATAATGTGGCAGGAAATGTGTTCTACAGTTGCAAAGATGCTGGCGGTAAAATTTTCGAAGTTGAGTATGAAGGGACTTGCCCTTATAGTATTGAAGGTTTTAGTACTGAATATGGTGCACGATCTGATTATCCCAATTGGTCCAATTGGTGCGTAGGAACGTCCTGCACGACGAAAAATTTTCAAGCATCTTTTAATGCAATGGTCACAGAAAGTCAGTCCTTTTATAGGGGGTGCTCTAATTTTAAAGTTTCTTCCGGTGCTTTCTCTCTTGGAACTGCCGGTTGTGTAATGGCTGGCCTGCTCCTATCTACTGTTGCCCTCTTCAATTGAGGAGCGAAGAATGCATTGAAAATCTGCTGTCAGATGCCATTCTCCGACACTTCTATCATCGAGTGGCTAGCAAGAAAAGAACGAACTCATTACTACTATTGAGGTCCTGGCAGGTGTTAAACACAAGACTGCATCGTAAGGACTCGTTGATCCATTCCTATCATAACATGACACCGTAATTACAGTATTAAAGTTATAATGCTGATATATCGCTTCCCATATACCTCTTTGATACTGCTTTTGATGGTTAAAGATTCAAATACATTTTTTTGAACCATGATTAAAACATTTTCATTTGTGGAGACAATTCTTTCTATAGCCCTCCTTCAAAGCAATTGGGTTAATTATGACCATTGAACATCATTTTCTAATATATGATAACTCAGTTAGTCGCTAGCTTGCTATGGGAGGGGCTGAGGGCTAAAATAGCTTGTTTCAAGGGTGATAACGGAAACTATTTATTTCTTTAAATCCAATGGAATTACAGATACGGATACTACTAGACTGTTTCACAAACTCACAGTGGGAGTTGAAAGACGAATTGGGAGATTGGCTAAGCAAAATAGAGGTATAGCAGTTGATGTGTCATTAGAGATATCTTCTAATTACGAGATAGAACTATTTAACCAGGAGACTTTGCCTGAGCGAAAACGTGAAATCATTTTGTTCGGAGCAGCGAATGTGATAAAGGCAGGATTGAAAGATGGAAAAGTTTTGTGTTTAGTTGATGCGTCCGAATTGATGTAAAATGTAAAAGATTGGCGTGGGAAAAGATCATTTTTTGGAGCAGCAGCATCTAAAAGGCCTTCGGAAGAAATCGATGTTTTGCATTGTTAATCTAACCCCAAGTGGAATTCAAGGAAAGAGATAGGTGGAGGGGCTAGTGACTGTGTTGAAGACAGAGAAAAAAAGTGGACCGAGCAGGACCTGCTCTGTGTGGAGAAAACTGAATAATAGTATTAGACAGAGGAGGTTCAATTTGGAACTGTTTTGGGTGTTGGAGAAAATGAGAAAATCGAATTTGTGGTGCTGGTGGCAGCCGGCCGGTCCTGCGAATTACAAATTCCTAGCTATATAGCTATATATATGCTAATTTGATGAAACAGCCGGTCCTGCGAAACACATATTTCTAGATATATGCGGAGTTGGCTGTATTTGGTATTTGGCGGAAGAAACCGTTTTCTTTCATTCACGTCGCTTAGCATTTTTGCTCATACACCATTTTTTCATTATTAAGACATAGAATATTTTTGACTGTTAACAACACCCTAATAATGATTTCTTCCTACTCCCTTCTTGCTACAGCTCTCGCGGTCATTGCATCCTGCACTACTCCAGTGGCTTCTTCTTTTGTCTCCAATCAACCCATCGGTGATCACATCGTCAAGAGGACCCTGGAAGAAGGAGATGACCCTTTCTTGATGGTGTCAGCGGAATGTCAGTCAGAAAGCGTCAGCGTAAGGTTAGAGATTGAAAAAGAACGTGTGGCAGGTAACGTTAGCTACAGTTGCAAAGATGCTGGCGGTAAAGTTTTCAAAGTTAAGTTTGAAGGGACTTCTTGCCCTTATAGTATTGAAGCTGATGTAACATCTGGTGATACCAGATGCGTAGGAACGACCTGCACGACGAAAGAATATCAAGCATCTGCTGATGCGACGGTCACAGCAGGTAATTCCTCATATGAGGGGTGCTCTAATTTTAAAGTATCTTCCGGTGCTTTCTCTCTTGGAACTGCCGGTTGTGTAATGGCTGGCCTGCTCTTATCTACTGTTACCCTCTTTAATTGAGGAGTGAAGAATGCAATGAAAATCTGCTGTCAGATGCCATTCCTAGGATGTAGTACTCTCCGACACTTCTATCGAGTGGGAGTAGCAAAAAAACAACGAACTCATTACTACTGTTGGTCCTGGCTGGTGTAAAACACAAGACTGCATCGTAAGGACTCGTTGATCCATTCCTAATAACATGACACCGTAATTACAGTATTAAAGAAAACATTTATAATGCTGATATACTATCGCTTCCCATGCACCTATTTGGTACTCTGATGTTGATGGTTAAAGATTCAGATACAATTTTTAAACCCATGCTTAAAACATTTGCATTTTTTGAAACAACCCTTTCTCTATGTAACCCTCCTCCAAAGTATTTATTATTTCCGCTGACCATCACGTTTACGTGGCGGGTCAACCTCTGAATTCGGGAAGGGAGCGAGCTCTCGATGCGTTTTGCAAGTACTATCTTTGAATTCTACTTGGGATTCACTACTACGAAAAATATCACCACATTTAACAAAAACATCAATACAAAACCTTCGCTCAATCCCTCTACGAGGTGCGATTCACCCCTCTTGGAAGTGACGGGTTTTCTAAAAAAACAGGAAAAAAGGAGAAAAAGACTACACAACACCGTACAAACAGGTACAAACACAGTAGTACTGGTAGTACGAACACAAGCTCTTCACCAAAACACTACTCTACACATGAACATACCAATTCAATAAACTAGTGCATTATCATTTTATATACATTGTTACTCCCCCATCCTCATAGGTACATCTGCCGGTA
>Ga0307981_1001063_pt1 | contig 25894 bp, 26 predicted proteins | sample OrgLakmetagen987_FD_201849 | JGI IMG/M metagenome (GOLD analysis project Ga0307981, IMG submission 201849) | Saline water microbial communities from Organic Lake, Antarctica - #987 | ecosystem: Environmental > Aquatic > Non-marine Saline and Alkaline > Saline | place: Antarctica: Organic Lake... | reverse complement strand
AACGGCTTCAGCCTTGAATTCGGCAGTGTAAACATTTTTTCTTTTTGTCATCTATTTCTCCTCGATAGTAGTTATACTACACTAAGAAAACTGTCCACTTTTGGTGGGGAGGTCCACACTTTAATCAACATCATTTCTAATACTTAATAAGTATCTTTTGTTTCGACTGATGGCATCACTCATGTTAGATATGTTTCATGTTTAAATTAATGTTTATACTATTCTCTTTGCAAGCTTTGGCGATTGTTGACGGAGAGTTAGTAACTTCAAATTCAAAATTTGAGTCTTTTAATGTTAGTTGGAATATTCAAGGACATCACTTTTGTAGCGGTGTTGTTATTTCTGATAAGCATATTTTAACAGCTGCTCACTGCGCACCAAAAAGACTTCATACTGTAAAGTTTGGAAATACTACGCAATTGTTTCGAGTGGTCAAAGTTTATATTCATCCATTTTTTAGAAAGCATTTATTGTCAGAGCCTTGGCCAAAAGAGCAGGTCAATGATCTTGCTGTTCTAGAGTTGGTTGGAAATATTCCAGCTTTTGCAAAACCAATTGAAATTTATTCGGAACTCACTTTACCTGGTAGAACTCTTCTTTTTGGGTATGGAAAAGAAACAAATAATGGTCAAATGGGAACTCTTCGATTCAAGGAACTTAAAGTTGTAGACTATCTTGTCGAAAGCGGTGAGTGGGTTACAAGCTTTGGCGCTTGTGGGGGAGACTCTGGTGGTCCACTAGTCTTTGAAGATGATTCGGGTGAGATAAAGTTAATTGGAATTACTTCTCGTTCTGATCCAAGAGATAATATGCATGATTGTAGAGGTCCTTCGGTGCAAACTGATCTTATTCACCAGAAATGGTGGCTATCACAATTTGAATAAATTCAATTAGTATATATGGGCATCGGCCAAAGGAAAGCGCATGACAAATGAAACGAAAGAAGAGCAAACTGAAGAAGCAGGGCATGTTCATGGTCCAAACTGTAACCACGGGCATGAGCAGTTAACTCCTATTAAAAGAACTGGGGAGAAAATTGGAAGAAATGATCCTTGTTCATGTGGAAGTCAGAAGAAATTTAAAAAATGTTGTGGGAAGTAAGTTCTATAAATTGAACTTACTTTGCTCTATAACACGAGCAAAATACCCAAGCGAAAAATAACATGAAAATAAAGTCGCTGACACCATAGACACTATAAAAGACCCCTGCAAAAATATCTTTTGCATAAATTGGACTTAGACTATTCTCAGTCATCCACTTGATCCAAACAGCTGCATAAATAAGCTTCTCTAATGTAAAAACACCTGCAAGCCATTTGATATTAGTCGTAACAGAGACACTAGCAAGATAAGCTAAACCCCACATGAAAATCATAAGTAAGCCAAAGTTAGACATTACAATTGGGTCAGCTTCATTAATGGCTGTATTCGTAAATCCGCGTGAAAAAATGATCACGCTGAAATTCATGGCTGCCGCAAGTATAAATCCATTTTTTATTAACTTTTGATCCATATACATCCCCGATTACTTTATAGGCGTTAAAAAAATTGTTAAAACAAATAATAGACTAAGCTAGTCCCTATCTTAAGACAAGACTGGAGGTATTTATTATGTATTTAGGGAATCTATAGAAAGTCTTAGTAAAGCTTATGGCCTTGATCAAATAATAATAAATACAAGCGCATATCAAACTCAACTTGATGGTAGTTTGGCTGCATATACTCACATAGTTTATAGAAGGGCTTATTATGATCTTTTTCTTTGAAATGAGCTAATTCGTGAACAACTAACATCTCAAGCATTTCACTTGGCGCTTCCTTTAGGCTCAATGCAATCCGAATCTCATGTTTTCGTTTTAATTTCCCTCCGTGATTGCGACTTATAAATGTATGAGTACCTAGAGCGTCAGTGATTAAGTCTTTTTGTTTTTCATAGATAACTTTACTGAGCTGTGGAACCTTACGCATGTGTTGATTTTTAAGGTCGTTGGCGTATTGGTAGAGAAGTTTATCTGAATTAATATTGTGTTGATTGGGATATTTTTTCAAGAGATAGGTTTTTAAATTTCCACTATCATATAAGTCTTTAATTTGTTGTTGTATTTGTTCAGAGTATCCTTGAAAATACTTTTGAATTGGCATCTAGACTCCATTAAAAGATTAGAGATATAGGTATCCTATCCGTACTAAGTTCACAACTTGTAACAGATTACTGACTAAAAGTTGGAGGATTGCTTTGAGTCGATATTCCAGTATCTTGCTTGGTATTATAGGTAACAATAAGACCTATAACGATAAGCACAAAAATAACAATGTTAAAATATGACATTTTGTTTTTCATAATTGATCATAGTCCCTTAGTAGCTTGTAACTCTTCTAGGAAGTTTAAAGATACTTTGATTAATTCGATACAATTAATTAAAGTATCGAACTTCTTCATCTAATCAATATCAACAAAAATGAAAATCAAATTTGTGTCTTAGTTATAAAATCCTGTATGTTAGTAGTTATAAATATTGAATCAAAGGATAATAAATGAAAAGACTTTTAGCAATTATGTGTTTAGCACTTTTTACTTCATGTGGAATGCAAAGTATTCCAACTTCACTCAATGAAGTTGATGCAAAGTGGGCAGAAGTTCAAAACCAATATAAAAGACGTAGTGATCTAATTCCAAACTTAGTTTCTACTGTAAAAGGTTATGCCTCTCATGAAAGAGAGACTCTTCAAGCAGTTGTGGAAGCAAGGGCAAAAGCCACTTCAGTAAATGTAGATGCATCTAATCTAAATCAAGAAAATATGGCCCAGTTCTCAAAAGCTCAAGGCGGAGTCTCTTCAGCACTTGGAAGACTAATGGTTGTCGTTGAAAAATATCCTGACTTAAAGGCCAATGCAAACTTTAGAGATCTACAAGTTCAACTTGAAGGAACTGAAAATAGAATAACAGTTGCAAGAAACAGATTTATTGAAGCTATTAAAGAATTTAATAACTTAATTACTGTACCACCAAGTTCTTGGTATAACTCTTTGTTTCTAAAGCATGATAAAAAACCACAATTTCAAGTTGAAAATTTAGAAGAAGCTAAGACTGCTCCTAAAGTTCAATTCTAAGTGAGAAGTATTCTACTTTTTACATTCCTAATATTATTTAACTTCAGTTCATTTGCTTTAGATGTTCCTAGGCTTTCTTCACCAGTAATTGATAAGGCAGGCCTATTATCTGCAAGAACTCAGTCGGCGCTTGTTAACGCCCTTGTCCAGGTAAAAGCTCAAACAGGTAATGAGATTGCAGTGTTAACTGTTAAATCACTTGAAAATGAGACGATTGATGGATATTCCATTAAGGTCACTGATCAGTGGAAACTTGGAAGTAAGAGTAAAGATAATGGTGCACTATTTTTAATCGCTGTAGATGAAAAAAAGATGCGAATAGAAGTCGGACAAGGTTTAGAAGGTGTAATTCCTGATGCTATAGCCGGCCGAATAATTAGAGAGGTCGAAGCTTATTTTAAAAGAGGGGACTTCGAATCTGGAATAATTGTTGGAGCTTCTCTAATAGCTGAAAAATCTGGGGCAAAACTTACTGATGCTCCACCTGTTAGGAATAGACGTTCAGGTCGCGAAAAAGGATCAATGATCATTTTCGTTATCATTGGGCTTGCAATGCTCTTTGGTAGAGGCGGAGGTCGCGGAGGACGCGGAGGTGGTCGTGGATTGTTGGCCGGAGTACTTCTTGGAAGTATGATGGGCGGTCGATCTAGTGGCGGCTTCGGTGGCAGCAGCGGTGGTTTTGGTGGCGGCGGTGGATTTTCTGGCGGTGGCGCTAGTGGAGGTTGGTAATGAAAATTTCAAATCAAGATAAAAAACTCATAAAAGATGCAATTAAAAAAGTAGAACTCAATACCTCCGGTGAGATCGTACCTGTTATTTTAAAGCAGTCAGACTTCTATCCGGCAGCACATTTTAGATTGGCGCTTATTATGGGAATTATTTTTTCTATAATCTGTTATTATACATATGACTTTGAAGATCCAATTGCATTGATTTGGATTCAGATACCGGGAATGCTGCTAGGCTATGCTTTAGCTTATATTCCGCCCCTTAAAAGAGCACTTACAACCACAAGAGAAGTACAAGAAGAAGTGTACCAAAGATCATTAGAAATCTTTTACGAGAACAAAGTTTCAATGACTAGAGATAGAACCGGAATTATGATCTTTATATCCTTATTAGAGAAAAAGGTGGAGGTTTTAGCTGATTGTGGGATTAATGAAAAAGTGGATAAGGATTACTGGAACGATTTAGTTAAATCTTTATCCAATGAAATAGGTCGAGGGAATATGATCAGTGGAGTCGTTCAAGCGATAGGGACTTGTGGTGAAAAATTAATAGAGTCATTTCCAGCAAAGCGAGATAATTCAAATCAAATTTCAGATGAGTTAATTACTGATTTATAAAAATTGACCCTGTGACGGGAGGAAGCTTTAATGCTGCTATATGTATTCAGTCTTGCTTTAAGTTTATTCGTACTTTTTTGGAGTGCCAATCGATTTGTTGATGGAGCAGTAAAGGTTTCTCTTTATTACAAAATGTCTCCACTTTTTGTCGGTATGGTTGTTATTGGTTTTGGGACATCAGCTCCAGAGTTATTCGTATCGACAATATCTTCATATTTGGGACAAGACAGTATTGCACTTGGTAATGCTTATGGTTCTAATATAGTTAATATCGCTCTAATTCTCGGCTTAACTGCTATCATAAAACCAATTAGAGTTCTCTCTTCTATACTGCGTAAAGAGTTACTCGTTCTCCTGTTGGTCACGCTAATTTCGGCTTATCTATTACTAGACCTACAACTCTCAAGAGTTGACTCAACAATTCTTTTAACTCTTTTTATTTTTTCGATGTTATATGCAATAAGAACAAATAATAAAAAAAACGAAGATAGCTTTAGTAGTGAAACGGCAACAGCAATCATTCATAATCAAGAGTCTATAAAAGTCTCATTATTTAAAGTTGTTTCTGGCTTAATAGTATTGATTCTAAGCTCAAGGCTATTTTCTTGGGCTTCGGTCTCAATGGCAAAATCACTAGGAGTATCAGATGTTGTTATAGGATTTACCATTGTCGCAATCGGTACATCGTTACCTGAATTAATCTCATCTATTGTTGCAGCTAAAAAGGGAGAATCAGATCTCGCTTTTGGAAATATTATAGGTTCAAATCTATTTAATACTTTGGCTGTTGTATCTATTTCCTGTCTAATCAGTCCTCTAAATGTTTCTCATGAAATACTCGAGAGAGATGTATCCGTTATGTGCATAATTACATTCATTTTATTTGTTTTTGGAATAGGTTTGAGAGGCGAGGGAAAAATAAATAGGATCGAAGGGGCTATGCTTGTATTATTATACTTAGGATATTCTTGGTATTTAGTTTCATCTAATTAGTATTAAAAGAGGCAATAGTATCAAATATTATATAAAATATGACTAAAATAATAAAATCAAAATTAAGAAAAGAAGAAAAATATGGATAATCAGACCGTTGGTCTAATAGCATTTTTTTTAGTGCTTACATTACCAAAGTTACTTGAAAGACTTTTTATTCCTGCTGGAATTAGCGCTCTAGGCCTAGGAGTTTTATCCTATATCTTTTTTCCATTCTTTAGAGAGGATGAAGTTTTGAAGTTTCTGTCAGTAGCCGGTATAACATCACTTTTTCTCTTTTCGGGACTTGAAATTAAAGTAGAAGACTTAAAGAGTGACAAAAAAGCCTTAATTAAATACGTAGTCGTTTTCCTCTTAATACTATTTGTAGTTTCCTCTTCTTTGTACTTATTCCTAGACTTTAATATCCAAGAATCTGTAATCTACTCTTTAGGCCTTGTCACACCTTCTTCAGGATTTATTATTTCATCTCTCTCTTTCTTTAAGATGGACAAAGATCAAGAGGATTGGGTTAAACCAAGAGCTATAGTTAAAGAGGTTGTATCTATTTTCTTATTATTTATAATCCTCCAAATTGATAAACCTCAAGAACTACTTATTTCAACAGCGATTCTCGCTTTTTTCTTTTTTATGATCCCATTCCTATTTCGTTTACACTTAAAGTTTATAGCTGCTCATACTGAGAACTCTGGCGTACCTTTTTTAGTCGCGATATCAATTGTTGCAGGTGTCGTTTCAAAAAATCTGGGAGCTTACTACATTGTAGGAGCATTCATCGTAGGTGTGGTCGGTTCGCAATTTTTGAAACTTGTAACAGAGAAGGTTGAGAAAGATCTATTTAAGTCCTTGTCATCTTTCACTAGTGTGTTTCTTCCATTTTATTTCTTTCACTCTGGTGTCAAGTTATCTGTGTCAGGATTTACAATGAATTCTGTTGCGATAGGTTTTGCTCTTTTGGTATTTTTTATCCCACTTAGATTATTTATTGAAAAGTATGCGCTCAGTAATAAATTAGAATTTTCAATTCTTAAAAAACTTCCATTGTCATTAATTCCAACATTGGTTTTCGGCCTTGTAATAGTTGGAGTATTAATTGAAAAGAATTTATTAAACGATAGTTATATTTACGGACTTGTCATATACACGACAGTTTGTAGTGCTTTTCCACTTTTATTATATAAGACTCAGAAGAAAAATCTAAGTCTTAATCATAAGTAAATATAAACTAAAGAATAGACTAAAGATCAGTGTTTTTTATTAATTAACGATGGGAGGTTTTGAATATTTCATAACCTAATTTTCTATATCTTTATGTCAAATTAAATCAATTAGGAATTTACTATAAAAGCGTCTATAATAAAATAGAAAGGTTACCTTCCAATTACATAAAATAAAGGGACTAAAATGCAGACAGTACCAAGAAATAAAACTTTAGTTAAAAATAAGCCCAAAGACTCTATGGTTAACCTCTACTCATATAAGGTTCCAAATATAGTTATAGTTGGTGATAAAGATATAAGACGAAAAATTCAAAATATAGAATCTCGTTTTAATATTTCATTGATCTTCTCAGAATTGGATGAACTTGAAAAACATGTAAATAAAAAGACAATTGCTATTATTGTTGATGAGAAAAAAGTGACTTTTAAGTTAAAGGTCTATCTCGAGGCAGTCTTAGATTTCTATACTCAGCTCCCTATCTTTTATCTTTCAAGAGTGCTTAAGAGACCTAGCTTCTACACGTCTCTTTATCAAAAAGGGTTGCATGGAGTAGTACAGTGGCCGAAGGAGGCCAGTATCCTTCACGACTTACTTATAGAGTCTCTAAGACCGCACCCTAAGGCTTTTGGTAAAACGAAAGGGGATAAGAAATTGTCAGATATGGTTAAGTCTCACTTAGTCTTAAATGGTAATTATAAAGCTATAAACGTTAAGGTCATAGAAGGATTTGTATTTTTAACTGGGAAGGTCAAGTCGATTCAAGATAAAGAGTTTATTCGTCTGGAAAGCGCAAAGGTTCTAGGTGTTAAAAAAGTCATTTCTAAAAACGTAGGAATAAAAGCTCCAAAGGATATGAAAACTAAGGAACTTGAAAGAAAAATTAAAATGTACATTGCTAACGTTATGGGAAGCCTGAAGAGAACTATCTCTGTGAAGGTTGCAGATAACTCTGTCATTCTAACTGGAGCTGCCTCCAATCATACCTATATCCTAGATATTGAAAACTTCATAAATAAACAGTCAGGCGTGCAAAGAGTTATTAAAGATATTAAGTACGCTCCATCGCTTGTTTCTAAGAATGCTAAAAAAGCAAAATTACTAGAGTTAAAAATTAAAAGCCTTTTTACCGGAGCTAAGTATATTTCTATTACTATCTATGGTGAAATTGCTGAAGTTTCCGGAACAGTATTGACCCTCGCTGATCGTAGCTTAGTAGAGAGATATATTCTAGAAATGCTAGCAATCAGAAAAGTTATTAATAAGCTATTTGTTTCTGATAATTCGTCTCGTTAAGTTTTGGGTGGTTGTGTAATTGATCAAGATTATAAACTCAATTCAATATTGGTTCAAAGTAGAGTTGCGTACTGTGATAGACCACCAACAACAGACTGATAAATGTCATGTTCGATAAGTTTATCTTTTCCAAAAATTTCAACTAAGCGGTTTTGAATTTGAGTAAACTGTGCGGTCCCACCTGTGAGAACAACCTCGTCAACTTGACTTGGTTTAATATCTGATTGCTCAAATACTTCCATCATTGCTTTTATGATATCGTTTACAGTGTCACTCATAGCTTCATTATATTTTATCTTTGAAATATCCTCTTTAATTTCGATATCCACATGAGAAAAGGAAAAAGAATGTATCTCTTCTTCTTCAGAACAAATTGCAATCTTTGATTTTTCTATTTCTTGGAAAATTGTATAACCCAGTTGCCACTCGATAAGAGCAAACAGTTGACTGAGGTGGCGTTTACTTTCTTCATCTTTTGCAAAGGGATGAATCGTTTTTAAATAATTCCAAGTCTCTTTTTCTCTGAGATGAGTGATGTGAGCGGGCGAGCAGATCTTTTTTAAAAGTGCTCTTGGAAAAGATAGAGTCTGATCACCCATTGGTAATTTGAAACTAAATTTTGCTCCAAAGTGTTTTGAGATAAACTTGAGCATCATCTCTCCGTCGAGAGAATCACCAGCTTTATATATACCAGAAAGTCCTAGAATATCATTTTGAGAATATTGACCTGAATGAAGCTGCATAAGTGTAAAGTCAGATGTACCCCCTCCAAAATCGGCAATGAGAACAATTTTCTTTTTAGAATTATTTTTATCAAAGTCCAGTCCTGCAGCAAGAGGTTCTGGACAGAAGTTGACAGTTGTAAAGCCAGCAAGCTCACAAGCTTTCCTCATCCTGTCTTCAGCTAACTGATCGTATTCTGGATTGATAGAGTACTTAGCTGGCCTTCCCATAATAACATTATCAACCGTTTTTCCTACAAAGAGATCTGCTCGTCTTTTCATTTCTCTCAAAAATACTGCAATCATATCTTCAATCAAGTATTTCTTATTATGAATCTCTGATCCTTTAAAGCTTGGGTCTGCAAGAAACTTCTTAAGAGATCTAAGAAAGCGTCCCTCTCCATCATTCTCTGAGTATTCTTTGATCGCCTTTTCTCCAAAGAACCAGCTCTTTTGGTCTGTGGTAAAGATCAAGGATCTTAGGATGTAGTTATCGTCCTCTTCCATAGGAATAGGTATGATCTCTTTTGAATCCGAGATGAAGTTTATAAGTGAGTTGGATGTACCAAAGTCAATTGCGTAGTAGTTCATAATTGTTAAACATTTTAGCATCAGTAGCTAGTCTGTACAATATTAGATTGGCGCCTCTCGTTATTGTTAGTTAAGGAGGCAATGCAAGCTTTGAACATAATCTCTTTTTAAGTGAGCAATGTATCTAATGTTTGTCTTAATGTTTATTTTGAGCCAGAATTGAATTATGGAAGATCAAAAATCGAATTTCTTTTTCGCAAGGGTATTCTCAGATACCAATCTATATAAAGTGAATCTCTCTAGTAATCAAGTGTTCAAGTACGGAGCTGAAGTAATTATTCAATCGGAGTTTGGTTTAAATATTGCTGTCGTTACTAGTTTTGAAACAAGCAGCGAAAAACATAATATGAAGTCTCATCCCAGTGGAAATCTGATTAGATATGCTAATATTGAAGACAAGGCTAAAAGATTACAACTCGATAAAAAGTCCACTTCTATCAAAGCTGAAATAAATGTTTTTGTTCATCAATTAAATCTTGAAATGAATCTGACTAATATTTTAATCCCTCTATCTGAGGACTCAATATGTGTTTATTATACTGCCACAGAACGAGTCGACTTTAGAGATTTGTTGATTAAGCTTAGAAATAAATATAAATCTAAAATATTCTTAAGACAAATAAGTAGTAAGGACAGACAGTCTTCATTTCTTTCTTCTTCCGACTCTTTCTTCTATAACTCTCACAGCAAGTAACTTGAGTCTTAAAATGTTGCCGACCTTTCGATCGGCAGCTATGAGTTATGCAGCTATTTCATGGGTAGCACATTCATTGAAAGATTCGGGACATAAGTTAATAATGAGTTCGTCCCATTCGCTAGGTTTGAATCCAGCTTTGAGAGCAAAACGTTGAAGCGTATTTAGTTTTTCATGAAGTAATTCACTATTCAATGTATTGTGGTAATCACTATAGCACTCATGAATTGCCATCTGAATTCCATCTTCAAATTGACTTCTTAATGACTCTCTAAATGTTTCTGGGTTTAACATACAGCTCCTTGATAAATGACGTACAACTTTAAACGATCAAATTATTATACGCCCTTTTGGAAAATCATATTTACGTTACTTTTTACAGTTCGTGACTTTAATATTTACGAATAGTTAGACCATTAAACAAATAGTTCTTAATTGCCAAAATACTCAAATTGCCAATTTCTTATGTCTTTTACCATGTAGCCCCTCACACATTAATAATTTCAGATGAAGTATTTGAACAGAGGTGTTGGAAGATCAAAGTTAGAAATTTTATTGCTAAATCTCTATAAAGATCGAAAACGTGAAGTCATTTCTAGTAAAATTTATACACATACTATTTTGATTAATGAGATCTTTCTTTTTGATGTAAAATTCGAAGAAGAAACTTAGCGAGGGCCCAGGCCATATGAAAGATAATTTAAAGATGATCTACCTTCTAGAGGTCCTTAACTCAGTTGCTTGGTTTCTGATGGATGCCAGTTGGATGTTGGAGTATCAGTCTCTTGCATATCTTTTTGCGATACCTACTATAATCACTGGTATCATGACCATACCTATGTCTAGAGATTCATCCGATAGAGGAGTAAATATAACAGTATTATTTTGGATTCTTATGAATATATCTTGGCTTTTAAGTGAAGCAAATCCGTGGATTAAAGAAAATCATATTTGTTTGGGGCTATTCTTTACTTCTTTAGCTTCTATGCTGGTAACTTTTGTTTTGTCTGACTACTCTTTAGAGTCCTTTAGGATGCTAAGACGGTTTAGATTAAAAAGTAGAAGGTCACTTCAGTCTAAGTTAATCAAGTCCTCAGATTTAAAGTGAGTCTGTGTTTTTCAAACTTAGTGATAAAAATTAGACTAAATATACAAATTGATCCAATTATGGCAGATGTTGCGAGGTAGTTGAAATTCAAAAGCAGCTGCCCTGTCATATAACTACTACTAGAGTCACATAAATTTACGAGGGCCATAAAAATTGAAAACTCAAGAGCTGCAAATTCTTTTGATGAATTCTTCATCAAAAAGCCATATAGATAAGCAGTAGTGCTGCCAATGAAGAAGTAAAAAATAGCGTAAGTCCCAATTAATATATAGTTATTTATAAGTGCATCGATACTTAGACCCACAATAAGAGAGCTCGCGATAGATAAGATGACTGATACGCTAAAAGTCCTAACAGGGTGAAGTCTATCGCATAGATATCCCCCCAAGAGCGCACCTGCAGACATAAATACAGGAAGGATTAAGCTATATGTTATTCCGTATAATTCAGGAGAAGCACCCTTTTTAGTTAACACTACTCCTGCAATTGTTGATATTCCGTTGTACGAAAAGCCTGCAAAAAAAGTTACTCCAAGTAACAGCCAAATAGACTTCTTTTTTAGTAAAGATATGAAGTCAGATAGATATTGCTCAATACTAATTTTTACAAGTTGAGTTTCAGAAAAATTTGATGTCTTAAAGATTATTAGTGAGATCCAAATTGATCCAATGAGAAAATAGACCATTATATCTAGTCCAAAAAGATAAGCGATATACACACCGCCACCACCAAAGATTGAGCGACCGACAAGCATTCCTGTTTGCATTATTCCATTGATTTTTCCTACTTGATCTTTTGGGATTGTTCTAATCGCCATCGCATCAATTGAGATATCTTGGAGTGCTGCAAAAAATCCGTGAGTTATAACTACAAATAAAATTTGTGAAGTCTGTTGACTCTCAATCGCTTGTTCAAGGAAAAGAAGACTAAGACCCATCGCAATTTGATAGATGACAAGCTGGTTCTTTAACTTCATATAGTTCATTGAAAGAATATCTATAATGGGAGCAAAAATAAACTTTAAAGACCAAGGTATAGAAGCTAGTGCCGAAATAGTTGCAATCTCTGTCGTCGAGAAGCCCTTACCACTTAGTATTGAGGGCATTGCCCACCAGATGAACCCAATAGGTGCACCTTCAGAAAAATATAATGAAAAATAGATTAATTTTTGCACTTAATATTACCAACTAAAGCCAAGTTATTTTCACTCTACTTTATAGAATTTTATTGGACTAGGCCTCAATAATTATGAGATTATGGCTAAATAATCATAATGAGGATGTTCGATGAAAAATGTTAAAGTTAGAAGATGGAAAGAAGAAGACATTGATGCCATTATAAAATGCCATAAAGCTATTTACCCCGATTTTAGTGATCATTTTGGTAGAAGAATTTTCAACCTTCAATTTAAGAATTTTCCTGATGGTCAATTTCTTCTAGAGGTAGATAAGCAAGTTGTAGGTTATGCTTGCTCAATTATTGTTCAGATGGATTCAGACGATGCAACTTATACTTATGATGAAATAACAGGTAGAGGATCTTTTTCAACTCATAGCGTATCTGGAGATAGTCTTTATGGAGCTGACATTGGTATTATCCCAGAATATCGCAATAAAGGATTAGTTAAGCTTCTTTATGAGAAAAGATTAAAACTTTTAAAAAAATACAATCTCAAACGAATGGTTGCTCACGGTAGAATCCCTGGATTCATCAACCACGCTGGAAAGATGAATGCCGAAGAATACGTTGAAAAAGTTTCTAAAGGTAAATTAAAAGATCCAGCTCTAAGCTCCCATCTACGTTTTGGATATAAAGTACAAAGTGTACTATTAGATTTTGTTCAAGATAAATCAAGCATGAACTATGCGACATGGTTGGTATTCAAAAACCCTGAGTTTAATGATGTTAAAAGAAAAAACTCCTCCCCAATAATTAAAAAGTCTGTAAGAAAAGTAAGGATTTGTGCAGGTCAATGGGAACTTAAAAAAATTGCAGATTGGGATGAATTTGAAAGAAATGTAACTTTCTTTGTCGATACCGCCTCTATCTATCACAGTCACTTTTTATTGCTACCAGAGTTTTTTACTGTACAACTTTTCAGTCTTTTTGATCCAAATCTTTCTGGATCAAAAGCGATGCATCTACTTGCTGAGTACACTGACAGATACAAAGAACTACTCGCAAGAAAAGCTAAGGAGTCTAAACTTTACATCATCGGAGGTTCTCATCCAGTTAAAAGAGAAGATGGTCTGTATAATGTGGCCCACTTATTTACGCCTTCTGGTAAGATTTTCACCCAGGATAAACTTCATATAACTCCAGGAGAAAGAAAGTATTTCGATATTCTTCCAGGAGAGGGGATTAGTGTATTCGAAACTCCTTATGGAAAAATTGCCATTCAAATATGCTATGATGTTGAGTTCCCAGAAGTCACTCGATTGCTTACTTTAGCTGGCGTTGAAATTCTTTTTGTCCCTTTTAGTACTGATGAAAGGAAGGCTTACAATAGAGTTCGAAATAGTGCATTTGCAAGAGCAATCGAGAATTATATCTACGTCGCTATCGCTGGAAATGTTGGAAACCTCCCCGTGAGATCTTATCCTATCAATTATGGTCAAGCTGCTATCATCACTCCAAGTGATATTGCCTTTCCAACGAATTCACTTGAAGGGGAAGCTGATCCTAATGTTGAGACCGTAGTGGTTGCCGATGTCGATCTAACCACTCTTCATGCTCAAAGAGAAGTTGGTAGTGTGAGACCTTTATTTGATAGAAGGGATGATCTTTATGAATTAAAAGCAAAGATTCCTATCAAAATAATTAAAGCAAACTAAAGGCTTACTGATTGAAAAATATTAAAATTCCTTTGATATGTAAATGTGGTGAACTTGCAGGTGAGATTTTGACAAAACCTGCAGATGGTAATCATATCATCTGTTACTGTGATGATTGCCAAATCTACGCAAAATATTTAGGAGCTGAAAAGACAGTACTCGATGTAAATGCAGGTACGGAAATCTTTCAAGTGACTCCAAATAAAGTTTCTTTTACAAGAGGTATAAAAAACATTGGCTGTCTTAGAATTGGCGCTAAGGGTTTGAATCGTTGGTATGCAAAATGTTGTCAAACACCTCTTGCCAAAACTCTTGGAGCTAAAGTTGCCTTCACTGGAATCCTCACGAGCATTATAGATTTTAATAAACTAGGTATGACTGAAATCGAAGCCCTAGGAAGAATTCAATCAAGATGCATGGCCAAATATGCGCATGGTAAAATCAATGAGAAATCCCATCCTAAATATCCTATAGGAATCACATTAAAAATTATTAAGATGATTGTCTTTGGAAGAATTTTAAAGTCTTATGATCCCAATCCTTTTTTTGAAAGCAAAACAGGTAAACCTATCTCAGAACCTGTATACGCAGATAGAGAAAAATTAGCGACACTCTAAGTTAAAACCAATCAAGATAGTAGTGTATTCCTAATATAATAATAGCTTAGAGCAATGACTAAGTGCTTCTTCATAAGTTTTATCTATCCACTTATAAGAAGAATCTAATAGAAAAACATTCATTTCCACCATACTCTGTTACCAATACAAAACTTAAAACAAGGGAAGTGAAATGTTTAAAAGAAACTTATCAACTGCTTTGATTTTAACTCTTGGAGTTTCACTATTTGGGTGTGCCTCAAACGAGTATGATCATAAAAAAGACACAAACATCACTGTAGGTGAAGCAAAGCCTGTTAGCTTTTGGTGGCCAGATAGATTAGATCTGCAACCTCTTCGCCAACACACTAAAGAGTCTAATCCATACGGTGAAAAATTTGATTATGAAAAAGAGTTTAAAAAACTAAACCTTACAAAAGTAAAAAAAGATATCACTGATGTAATGACTAGTAGTCAAGACTGGTGGCCTGCGGATTGGGGTAACTATGGACCATTTTTTATTAGAATGGCATGGCACTCAACTGGTACTTATAGAGTAACTGATGGTCGCGGTGGAGCAGGTGGAGGTCAACAAAGATTTGAACCTCTTAATAGCTGGCCTGACAATGCGAACCTCGATAAGGCCAGAAGACTACTTTGGCCAATTAAAAAGAAATATGGACGCTCTCTTTCTTGGGCCGATCTAATGGTACTCACTGGTAATGTTGCTATGGAATCGATGGGATTTAAAACTCTTGGTTTCGCTGGTGGTAGAACTGACGATTGGGAAGCAGACCTTGTTTACTGGGGTCCAGAGACAAAGATGCTTAGTGATGCTCACAGATACCACAAAGGTAAAAGAAAGTTAAAGAAACCTCTTGGTGCAGTTCAAATGGGATTGATTTATGTTAACCCAGAAGGTCCTGGAGCTAATCACGATCCAATGAGTTCTGCTCAAGATATTAGAGAGACATTCGGAAGAATGGCCATGAACGATGAGGAAACTTTAGCACTTATTGCTGGTGGACACACTTTTGGTAAAACTCACGGTGCACATAAACCTGAAGAATGTGTTGGTGCTGAACCAGCAGCTGCGGGATTAGAGCAACAAGGTTTAGGTTGGAAAAATAAATGTGGAAAAGGTCACTCTGAAGATACAGTAACAAGTGGTCTTGAAGGAGCTTGGACATCTGCTCCAACGAGATGGACTCATCAGTATCTTACAAATCTACTAGATTTCGAATGGGTAAAAACCAAAAGTCCTGCCGGAGCTACTCAGTGGATTCCAAAAGATGGAGCTATGAAAAACGCAGTTCGTGATGCCCATGTAAAAAGAAAGTCTAGCCCTCCGATCATGCTGACTTCTGATATGGCTTTAAAAGTTGATCCTGAGTATAGAAAAATTGCTGAAAGATTTAAAAAGAATCCTAAAGAGTTTGAACAAGCATTTGCAAGAGCATGGTTTAAATTAACTCACAGAGATATGGGACCTAGATCAAGATACGTTGGATCTGATGCACCAAAAGTTGCGATGGATTGGCAAGATCCTGTTCCAGCACCCAAAGGTAAGATGATTACTTCTGGAAATATTTCAACACTTAAAAAGACAATTCTAAAATCGGGTTTAACAAAAGGTGAACTCGTTAGAACTGCTTGGGCATCAGCAGCTTCCTTTAGAGGAACTGATATGCGTGGTGGTGCAAATGGTGCAAGAATTAGATTGGCACCTCAAAAAAATTGGCCAGTTAATAATCCAAAAGAATTAGATAAAGTTTTAACTAAGCTTACAAAAATTCAAAAAGATTTCAATAAGTCGTCTAGTAGAAAAGCTTCACTCGCAGATATTATTGTTTTAGGTGGAACAGCTGCTATTGAACAAGCTGCAAAAGATGCAGGTGTTAAAATTAATGTACCATTTAAAGCAGGAAGAACGGATGCAGATCAAGCATCAACCGATATTACTTCATTTAGTTTTTTAGAACCGAAAGCAGATGCTTTTAGAAACTACTACACTGATGAAGCTCTGCTTTCTCCAACAAAAATGCTTGTTGATAAAGCAAACCTACTTACATTAACTGTTCCCGAAATGACTGTACTAATAGGTGGAATGAGAGTTATGGATGCAAATGCTATCACTGAAGACCACGGTGTTTTCACAAACAAACCAGGTGTGTTGAGTAATGATTTCTTTGTAAACCTTCTCGATATGTCGACGAAATGGAGAAAGTCTAGCAAGTCAGAAAATATCTACGAAGGTGTAGATAGAAAAACTGGTAAAGTTAAATGGACGGCCACTCCTGTGGATCTTATTTTTGGATCACATTCGGAACTTCGTGCAGTAGCAGAAGTTTATGCAGCCAACGATGGACAAACAAAGTTTGTTAAAGACTTTGTTAAAGCATGGACGAAAGTAATGCAATTAGATCGATTTGAATTGAGATAAATAAAATGTGAGCTACTACCTCTTAAGGCTAGTAGCTCACGCCTTCTAAAATCATTTTGAAATTGACCATCGAAACAAGTATTTGCTATGATGCTGCAATGAGAAATAATATTATATTATACCTAAATGGTAAGCGTGAAGAGATATCGGCAGAACATAGTTTTATGACGACAGCTCAGTTTCTTCGTTACAAAAAAAATCTTACTGGAACAAAGGTTGTTTGTTCTGAAGGGGACTGCGGAGCATGTACGGTCCTAGTCTCAAGATTAATAGACGGGAAGATGGGTCCTTATAAGTCTCTTAATTCCTGTATTAACTTCATTTATCTTCTTGATCGATGTCACTTGATTACTGTCGAGGGAGTTGGTCAAATCTCTCACATGCACCCGATTCAAGAAAGTATGGTTGAGTGTCATGGAGCTCAGTGTGGCTATTGTACTCCTGGAATTGTTTGTGCTCTTGCTCAAATGACTAATGATCTAAAAAAGCTAGAGAAAACTCCAACAGAACAAAAAGTAAAAAACTATCTTTCTGGAAATCTATGTCGCTGCACAGGTTACGAGCCTATAATTAAAGCTGGAATGAGTGTGGACATGAAAAAGGTTGAAACCTTCGATAGTGTTTATGACGATAAATCAATTCAAAAAGACTTAGTTCAGTTAGAACAAGAAGTACTCGTTAGTTTTGAGAATAAAAGTATATATCTTCCAAAAACAAAAGAGAAAGCACTAGAATATAAAAAAGAAAATGAAGATCTTACTATAACTTCTGGAGCAACTGATCTTGGAGTTGTTCATAACAAAGGTCGAATCAATATAAGTAAATCTTTAAGTTTAAATAATATCGATGCTATGTACAGTATTAAAGACAGTGCTGATGAACTTGAATTTGGTGCGAAGGCATCATTAACTTCAATTGGTCATATCTGTGACAAGTACTTTCCTGAGTTCTCTAACATGCTTCACATTTTTGCCTCACCACAGATTAAAAATGCTGGAACACTTGTCGGAAATATTATTAATGCAAGTCCTATCTCTGATACTGTTCCATTTTTAAGAGTGGCAAACGCTAAGCTAAAGATAAGCTCTACAGATAACTCTCGTATCGTTGATATTAATGATTTTATCAAAGACGGTTATAAAAACCTGGATCTCAAAAAAGAAGAATTAGTAGAGTCTGTAATTATTCCAAAAACTAGGGATGAGTTCAAGTTATATAAAGTATCTGTTCGGAAGGATCTTGATATCTCGACTGTAACGTTTGCTTGTCGTTATAAACTCAAAGGGGAGACGATTGAAGACATCGCCATCTCTTTTGGTGGAGTTGCAGCCTTTGTCATTAGAGCATATGAATTAGAAAAAAAAGCCAAAGGCCAAATCTTCAATCAGCAAACTTTTAAGAGTCTTTCCAATGAGGTGAGAAGAACTATTTCTCCTCTAAGTGATCATAGAGGAAGCGATGAATACAGAAATCAGCTTTGTGAAAATCTGCTGTTAAAATTTTGTGATGAAGTCATTCAAGAAAAGAACTTCTCTTTTGCAGGAGCCTCAGTATGAGTATTGGACAAAATATACCTCACGATTCTGGTACAGGGCATGCTACCGGTTCAAGTATCTTCGTCGACGATAGGGTCGAGGCGACCAATGAAGTCTTTGTTGGAATCGTCACTTGTAAAATTGCCAAAGGAAAATTAATATCAATTGATAAGTCACAAGCACTTAACCATAAAAACTGTTTAGGTGTTTATACAGCAGAAGATTTAGTTGCAAAAAAGTGGGGAGCAATCTTTCATGATCAACCAATCTTAGTAGAAGATACAATCTCATACTTTGATGAAGCTTGTGCCATTATAGCCAGTGACGACCGTTTCAAAGTGCAAGAGATCATAAACTTAGTAAAATTAGAAGTTGAGGTACAAGAGCCGTGTTTAACAATTAAAAAAGCAAGAGAACTCGATGATTACGTCTACAAAGCTCCTAAGTCTTTTAAGCAAGGTGATGTAGTAAAAGCACTCGCCAACTCAGAACATGTTCTTGAGGGAACTTTTATTTGTGGCGGACAAGAACACTTCTACATGGAATCTCAAGCCGCTATAGCGATACCGACAGAGAATGGACAAGTAGAAGTTCATGCCTCAAGTCAGCATCCAAGTGAGACTCAAAGAGTCGTTGCTGAAGCTTTGGGAGTGCCATTTCATAAGGTTGTTTGTATTGTAAAAAGAATGGGTGGTGGCTTTGGTGGTAAAGAATCTCAAGCCGCACCAATTGCAGCATATGCAGCGATCGCAGCAACAAAGCTAAATAGACCGGCAAGACTCATTCTCACAAAAGATGAAGATATGAAAATCACCGGCAAGAGACATCCATTTGAAAATACCTATAAAGTTGGTTTTAACAGTGAAGGTAAGATATTAGGACTTGATGTTCATCTTCAAGCGGATGCAGGAGCATATTCAGATCTCTCATCTTCTATTTTGGAGCGAGCAATGTTTCACACTGATGGAGCATATTTTCTTGAAAACTGTGATATCTCTGGCATCTCATACCGAACTAACAATGCCTCTAATACGGCCTATAGAGGTTTTGGTGGGCCACAGGGAAACATAACTATAGAGTCTATTATTGAAGATATTGCAGCTTTCCTAAATAAAGATTCTTATGAAATAAGAAGATTGAATATATATGAAGGAGATAAAACTCTGACTCCATATGGGCAACATTTAGAGAATAATATGTTACCAGCTCTATTTGATGGACTCTACAAATCTTCTGATTATCAAAAGAGACTTATTGAAATTCAAAAGTTCAATAAGCAAAAAAATGGAAAAGTTCGTGGTTTGTCTATGACGGCCACAAAGTTTGGAATTGCTTTTACTGCTCGTTTTTTAAACCAAGGAAGTGCACTTGTTAATCTTCAGTTAGATGCAACAGTTCAAGCCTCTACGGGGGCAACTGAAATGGGCCAAGGTGTAAACACAAAGATCCAACAAATCATTTGTCACTCTTTTGGAATTGAACCCAAAGCTGTAATCGTAATGAGTACTTCAACTGAGAAGAATCACAATACCAGTCCAACAGCAGCCTCAAGCGGGTCCGACATCAACGGTGCAGCTGCTTTAGATGCATGTAATAAAATAAAAGGCAGGCTAACAGAACTTGCAAAACTTATTTTTTCTGGAGCCGAGTCAGATGCAATTGTTGAATTAGAAATTAGAAAAGGATCTCTAGATTCAGATATCTTTTTTGAAGACGGAGTCGTTAAGCAACTCTCTACTGGTAAAGATATGCCGCTAAAAGATCTAATCAACGCCGCATACTTTAATCGAATATCACTTGGAGGATACTCTCATTATAAAACTCCAGGCTTAGGTTTTTGTAAGGATCGTATTGAAGGAAAAGCTTTTAACTACTTCACTCAAGGGGTCGCAGTATCAGAGGTTCAGATTTGTGAATACACTGGAGATCTTAAAGTTCTTAGAAGTGATATTTATATGGATCTTGGTCGCCCTCTTAACCCTGGTATTGATAAAGGACAAGTCACTGGAGCTTTCGTTCAGGGGATGGGATGGGTTACTACTGAGAACCTAGTTTCAGCTGATTCTGGAGAGTTAAAAACTTATTCTCCTACAACTTATAAAATACCAAATGTTCAAGATACTCCGAGAGTATTTAATGTCGACTTTATTACTAATAACGATAATGACTGTAATGTTCACCGATCAAAAGCTGTTGGAGAACCACCATTTTTACTTGGGACTTCCGTGTGGACTGCAGCTAAAGCTGCTATTTCCTTTAGAGCAAACAATCAAAAAGTTGAGCTCAAGTCTCCGGCAACTGGTCAAGAAATTCTCACAGAGCTTAAAAGACTAAAAGATGGAAAATAATATCGAAGCATTTTGTGAAAAAGTAATTTCACTTATTAATGATGATCAAAGCTTTATTGTGATCACGATGACTAATGTTAGAGGAAGTGCTCCTCAAAATACGGGCGCAAAGTTGATCGTGGGCATTGATGGTATTTTATTTGGAACGGTTGGTGGTGGGAAAATAGAAAATCACTGTATTCAACAAGCGCATAAGCTTCTAGATAAAAAAGAATATACTCCACCTGAAAGTCATACTTGGAATCTTCAAAAAGATATTGGAATGACTTGTGGAGGTGAAGTAAGCTTCTTGTTTGAATCCTTCAATAAACAGTCCCGTTGGAATATTGCAATCTTTGGTGCTGGACATATATCGCAAGCACTCACGAGAACACTACTAAACTTGAACTGTCATTTAAAAGTGATTGATAACAGAAAAGAGTGGCTCGACAAATTACCTACTCATCCAAGACTTACAGTCATTCATAACGAAGAGATGAAAAATGAAATTGCAAATCTTACTGATAATACTTTCGTTGTATTGATGACAATGGGTCACAGCAAGGATGTTCCAATTCTTTTTGAAGCTTTGAGTTTTAAAAAATTTCCATATCTCGGAGTCATTGGTTCAGTACCTAAAAGAAATACTATGGAGAAAGAATTAAAAGAAAGGGGATTAAGCGACTCTGCCGTTAAGTCTTTTATATGTCCCATGGGTGAAGATATTGGATCCAATTCACCAGCCGAAATTGCGATCAGTATTACTGCTCAGTTATTAAAAATTAGAGGATAGTACTTTTATTCTGTTTTAATTCTTCTCTTTAAACCACTATATTCATTAAAAACTCGTTCGTGATATTTTCTTGAAAGAGAGTCTTCTCTTGTTTCATAGGAACTAATCCATTCAATTAACATATCTAGATTCTTATCTTGAGTTTCTTTGGATTCATATTTGTGGGGTTCAAAGGGACGACTTTTAGCATTTTGAATACATCTCTTGATATCCGTATCTAGGAAGATTAGCTCGCCTGCATAAGGGAGTAGCATTTCAATGAGGTCACCATAGCAGCCTTCAATAACCGATCTTTGATGAGATTGAATAAAACTATCTATAAGAGCCATAGATTCAGATTTATCTTTTCTTGTAGGAGGGGAGGAACTTGACCATGCGACAGTATCTAAGTCTAGATGAGTAAGGGAATCCAACGAGCTGAGATCTTTGGCCAGGGTGGTTTTTCCACTACTTGAGTTACCTACAATTAAGACTATTTTTTTCATAATCTATTTTATTAAATAGTTGCACAGATGTGAACTTTTTATAGTTCTTTTAACACAGTGATGCATTTATCTATAACTGTGTTAAGGTCCATTTTTATTATGAATTTAGGGGAATTTATGAAAAATCTTGCTTTTACTATTGTGGCGTTTTCGTCTTTATCTGCTTTTAGCAGTGGGATTAAAAAGTACGAAGATTGTAAAATATCAGACTATAAATCGCTTAGTAAATTTTCATATAAGTCAGGAAAAATCATAACTGTTGGAATTTCTGAAGAATCTCTTAATATTGGTGAGAAAATAATCCACAAAGCGCTTGTAGACTCTACTGAAGCTTCATCGCGATCAAGAGAACGTCTTGAATACAAGCTTAAGAAACTTGAAATCTTTGCTGATGAAAACTGCCAACATGTAGATGATAGAACAGCTTCAATCTAAAAATTAAAAGACCCAGCCTATAATGGTTAAAACTTCTAAAAATCTATTTTCTTTTTTTAATTAATTGAGTAAGTTCCTAAAAACTCAATTTAAGGACTTAAATGAAAATCTTAATAATACTTTGTCTATTACTTTCAATGGCCTGTTCAAAATCTAGTGGAAGTTAGTCTAATCCTAATGCAAGTAATCGCTCACTAAACTATGCACAAGCTGCGGAAGATTTCTCATTAGAGGAAGATGCTTTCGGCTTTAGAACCACTGGCTATGATTATATTCGTATGTCTATATCTCTTAATGACAACTACGACGACTTTAAAATTATTTATGATCAACCAGAGGGTGAGGGTTTCATTGAAATTACTAGTGTTGTAAACGGAAGTTCAAGTGAGAATTTAGAAATCAAATATAGAGATGAGAGAGAAATTGTCCTTAGTGCAAGCGGGTGGTCTCAATACTACTGCTCAATAAGTATTTCGAATGATGTCATTACAGATGTCGACGGTAAATGTGCTTTAAAAGTAAGGGTATATCTTCCAGTTGGTGCTAGGATTGAAGTTTATAATAATGATGGTTTAAAATCAAAAAGATTTTTTGGTATGAAGCAAGAAGACTTAAAAGCATATTTTAACTCTCAAAGATCTGATGAGGATAGAATTAAAGCACTTGGAACATATATCAAGTCATTCAGCTCTGTTGGATCAATACTTGATCTTAAAGGTGAAACTCTGGAATATGTTTTAAGAAAGTTGAACTTCCCTGATGTTAAAATGAAAGCTTTTAGAATTCTTCACCGTTATATGGGAGACAGAGTCGAGCTCAAAAAAATTGTCGACTCTGTGTTTAGCTATTTTGATCGTAAAGATGCTTATCGAATTGCAGGCTTGGGCGAAGTCGACTAGATAACACCACAAGCGATTCTTGCACCAGCATTACCACTAGGTTGAGACGTCATATCATCTTGATCTTGGTGGACGATAAATGCCTTTCCTTTGACTGAAAACTTATCGTTCTGTGAAATATTAAGTTTTTTAATCACTATAGTTTTTGTTGCATTACCAGAAGCATCCGATTCTAAGTTACCCATGTCTCCAAGGTGGTGGTGCATCTTATCTGGACTTCCGTGCTTAGTGGTTTCAGGAGAGAAATGTCCGCCAGCACTTTTAGCGTCTTTAGCGGAACAGTCGCCCTTTTCATGAATGTGGAAACCGTGTTTAGAATTTGGCTTTAAGTTCTTGATATTTGCTATGACTTTAATTGAGTCTTTAGTTTCCCAAATCGTTATAACTCCAGAAGCTTTGCTGTTACTTTTACTCTCTAGATTTACTACCGTTTTATTCATCATTTGTTGATGGCTGCATGATAGAAAAAAGACACTTAAAATTGCTAAGATGATAATGATTTTCATTTTATTCCTTTGGTTTAATTTTTATATAAAGGTAAACCAAAGCTGTGAGTTGATCAATCATATGTATATTAGACATTATGTAGAAAACTACACATTTGGAAATTGCTTAATGACGCATATGTGAAATCTTAGATAATTCATTAATAAATTGTAGAGGCATGATAAAGATATGGAATTTTAAAAAGATTACAGCCTATTTATCAAGACCATCTATATAAGCAAATAGATCATCAAAAACAATGGGCTTTTTCATTATTCTACTTTTCTCATGAGAAAACTCATAAGTATCTGTGCTATCACCTGTAATCAAAAAAATTGGTATTTCTGGGCAGGTTTGCTGTGCTTTTTCTACTATTTCTAATCCAGACATCTTTGGCATTTTTTTATCTGTGATTATTAAATCAAATTTATCTTCGAGACTAGCTAATGCTTTTTCAGGCTCTGAAAATGTAGTTAGTTCATGACCTTTAAAAGAAAGCATCTTCTCGTAAATATTCAGTAATTGTGGCTCATCTTCTATTACAAGTATTTTCATAAAACTATATTAACCCAATACAACCAAATATGGAGCTTAATAATAATTAAGCTCCTTATTGTAGGCTAAGTCTTTTCAAGTAGCTGATTTTTCGAATCTTATGGTGAAAGTAGTATTGTCTTGTGTGCTGTCAATAAACAGGTAACCGCCATGATTTTCAACTATTTTGATGCAAATTCCCAGTCCTAGACCCGTTCCTTTACCAACTGGTTTTGTCGTGAAAAAAGGCTCGAAAATTCTTTTAGCGACTTCTTCGGGGATACCTAAACCAGAATCAATAACTGAAATAAAGTTATATTTATCATCTTCTAAAGTTTTTATTTTAATCCATGGGGCAGGGCTTAAAGTTATTTCGTCCACTGAGTTGTTAATAAGGTTTAGAATTACTTGCGTTAATTCTGAAGGACGACAACTTATAGAGAAGTTTGAGTTTATCTCTTTGTGTAGTTCTATTGAGAGATCAGTAAGCCTTCCCTCGGTAAGTGAGAGTACATCTTCTAGAATTGTACTAATTTTTTCTTCCGTAAATTGATCCAGAGATGCATCTCTAGAGATTGATTTTAAACTTCTGATAATACTAGAGATTCTATTTGTGGCTTCCTTGATTGAGTCGATTTCGCTAGTTAACCCAAGCTTCTCAAGGTCATCTGCGTGTATAAGTTTAAGTATTTCAAGCTTTCCACTGACAATTGCTAGCGGATTGTTGATTTCATGACCAACTCCAGCGGCAAACTCAGCTAGCGACTTTAGCTTGTCACTAATAATTGCGTCTTTTCTTTGGAGTTCTAAGTCTTGTTTTAATTTATTTTCTTCTGTCCTATCTTTAAAAAATAATAGACTTCCCCCCATAGTATCAATATCTATAAACCAAGGGGTGATTGTGAGTGAGCCCAAGGCTAGAACATTGCCCACTTTGATTTTAACATCTTCACTTGCGAGTTCTGAGCGAGAAATTAATTGTTCTAGATCTGTGTCAATAAATAAACTTTCAATATCATTTTTTTTTAAGGATTCAAGGTCAACGTTCAGTAGCTCTAGAAATGCAGTGCTGGCAGTAATAATATTTCTTCTAGCATCTAGAAAGAGAGTTGGGATCTTGAGCATATGTACAAAATCTTTTTGAAACTTAATCATTTCGTGACGTTCTAATCTTTTTACTTCAGACTCTTTGATTTCGTTAGAATCTTTAATTTTTCTAGAAACACCAACTCCCATGACAACTTTCTTATTAGAGTCAAAAATTGGAGTTTTAACTGTGTGATAAAAGTGAATAGACCCATCGTGATAATTCATTGGCTCAGATGGGATATCTAGCGTTTTAGCGTTTTGAAAAACCCACTCATCATCTTTAACATACTGAAGAGTATCATCAGGATCAGAATGTTCAGAGTCAACGATGTTTTGAAGATCTTCAACTGTCATTCCAT
>Ga0307981_1001062_pt1 | contig 25940 bp, 25 predicted proteins | sample OrgLakmetagen987_FD_201849 | JGI IMG/M metagenome (GOLD analysis project Ga0307981, IMG submission 201849) | Saline water microbial communities from Organic Lake, Antarctica - #987 | ecosystem: Environmental > Aquatic > Non-marine Saline and Alkaline > Saline | place: Antarctica: Organic Lake... | reverse complement strand
GGGCGCCGATCACCTATGGGCATCCAAAAGCAAAGGGCCTTCAAACATCGCCCCACGCGCCAAAACAGGGGCTTCATGAATAATTGCGGCTAGGTATCTATTCTCGCCCCGCCCAGCCCAGATCGCTAGTCTTAGCGACCTGCCAGCCCAGCGACATCGAAGCAAGCAATACCAGACCAGCAGCGCTTTCGATCTCGATATCCACAACATATGTCATGTACTTCGGGATCGCTTCTTGACATCACCCGCCGCCAAGATGACTATAGATAGCGATTATGAGCAACCCGACCAACACCGAAAGCAGACCAATGGAAGCACTTTACCCCCCACGTTTTTCGAACCGATATGATGATGTCACTAATGAAAAATCGGAGGGAGCAACTTATACACCCAAAATCCTCGCTGATTTTGTTGCGGAGAAAATGTTGGCGACGGTGGCGGAACTGCCTGTGGGCCGTACGCTCCGGATACTTGATCCTGCCATCGGTCATGGTGAACTGCTTTGTAGCCTTCTAGACCAATTGGACATTCCGGCAGAAACGAAAATCGAAGTATATGGCTTCGAGACGGATCACGAGGCCATGCTCTTCGCTCAAGAGCGTTTGCACGAGAACTTTCCGAAAGTCAGCGTTCATTTTCGGTCGAAGAGCTTTCTGGAATTTGTGCTTGAGAATTTTGGCTCACAAGATCAAGGAGGACCGCTCCATTATGATGGTCCGGAAACATATGACCTCATAATCGCAAATCCGCCATATGTTCGCACGCAAATCATGGGCGCAGCCCAGGCACAAATGCTTGCCGAGCAATACGGTTTGTCAGGCCGCGTCGATCTCTACTTTGCCTTCCTCTTGGCCATGTCACAGGTTCTGAAGCCTCACGGCGTCGCAGGTATTATCGTTTCCAATCGGTTTATGAGCACAAAATCCGGCGCATTGGTGCGGCAAGCGCTGTTTGAACGATACAACATCCGTCATGTGTGGGACCTCGGCGACACTAAGCTCTTTGACGCCGCTGTCTTGCCCGCCGTGCTGATTGCAGAAGGGCGCAATGGAAGTGTTTATGAAGACCCAACCTTCTGCACGATCTACCAGACAAAGGACGCTGCAACTGCCGTGGCTGATGATCCTATTGCGGCCCTCGCCTGCGATGGAGTTGTTAAAATCAAAGACGGGCGGCATTTCCTCGTACACCACGGAACGCTTGACCGGACCGACAAAATGGACGCCGTTTGGCGTATAGCAAGCGACAAAGTGGATTCATGGCTCAGCAATGTCAAAAGCCGTACTTGGGGTGAATTTCGAGACATCGGTAAAATTCGGGTCGGAGTGAAGACTTGTGCGGATAAAATATTCATTCGTAAGGATTGGCAGCAAATGCCAGAGGGAGAACGTCCGGAGCTTCTTCGCTCTCTAACAACGCATCACGAAGCACGGCGGTACAAAGCTCTCAAATCGGAGCGTCCGACCGAGATTTTGTACCCGCATGAAGTTGTTCAAGGACGCAGAAAGGCAGTGGATATTTCGAAGTATCCGGCAAGTCGGCTCTATCTTGAGCAGCATCGAAGCAACCTAGAAGGCCGCAAGTACGTCATTGAAGCTGGGCGGGAGTGGTATGAAATCTGGGTACCGCAAGACCCCGATATCTGGCAACGTCCCAAACTCGTTTTTCGCGACATTGCCGAAGAACCAACTTTCTGGATCGACCTAGACGGCTCGATAGTAAACGGCGATTGCTATTGGCTTGCTGCAAAGACTTCGGTGCAAGAAGACCTTTTATGGTTAGCCTCTGCGGTAGCAAACTCGACACTCATCGAAAAATTCTATGATTTGAGCTTTAATAATAAGCTCTATGCGGGTCGCCGTCGATTCATTACGCAGTATGTCGAGAAATTCCCCCTTCCAGATCCTGAATCAGACATAGCAAAGAACATAGTCGCTCAGGCCAAGGCTGCATATCAAGTCACGCCTTCAGAAGAAGCCAACACTATCATGAGCGAGTTGAATGACCTTGTTTGGATAGCGCTCACAGGGCAATCCGAGAAATAGCTAATCGTCGAAGAAATCCGATGGCAATGGTATCTGAAGTTTCTTGTTGAGCACCTTGCCGCCGAACTGTGGAAATCTACTAAAGAACATTTCGCCTGTGCTTAGGAAAAAATGGGTAATGCGAACAGTCGTACCGTCGGTGGTACCGTAAAACAGCGCGTAGCGCACATCACAGTGCCGGATTTGCTTTCCTTCAATCATAGGCACGTCCAGCGCTTCTACGCTGTCGGGGCAGGCAAGCCCGAGGTCGATTGTCGGTGATGTCTGAAGCTTCACTTCAAGCAGTTGGTGGCGAATGTCGGGGAATTGCCCGTCGTCCCGATAATCGGCATATCCAAGATGTTCGCAAACCAGCCGATGCAGTGCCGCTCCACGATTTCTTTCTTGATCGTATCCGATGTCGGGAAAGCCTATTCCCACCATCGTTTTCAGCCGTTCATAAATCGCATGAATGGGTAGAAGTTGCCTGACGCGGGGATGATTGACGGGGCTTTCGATCCTTGAAAGGTCCACTCCCTCGGATGTGAAAGCCTTCAAACGGTCGGTATCCAAAGCCGCTACAAGTTCTGTTCTTTCATGGCTTGGAATCAGACGCGCTTGATATTTCTGGGTCAGTGTTCCCGTGGTATCCAGTAAAGCGAGTGCGTCGCCTGTAACTACTTTTACCTTCACGATGGTGTCGTTCGGATTCACGCGGATTACGACATATCGCCTTGTCGGAGAGAGTTCCTCATTCCAGTCTTGTAGGTTGTTGGACTTCTGGACATAGCAATCAAAGAACTGTGCAGGAAAGCGTGGCTGCGTTTTCTTGAAGCTAGCTGGCACCGGATAGCCGAGGGCTCGACAAACATGCTCTTTTACAACCTTAGATCGGGTTCGTAGCGGCAACCCCGCAAGAGAAATATCGCGCAAACCATCATCTAGAATCGTTTCAAGTTCGGGTGTTGGAATCCAGAGTGCGGGATCGCCGATCTCGATATCATCGTAGATTGAGAAGCCGCTCACTCTGATTGCATCTGTATAGTCGATTGCGGTCAGGATATCATTCATTATCGTATTTCTGTTTTGTCAGGAGTTCCGGAACGGAAACGCCGAACGTGCTCGCAATGACCTCCAGTGTGCTCAGGGTTACATTGCGTTCACGTCGTTCGATCGAGCCGATATATGTACGGTGCAGCTCGCACAAATCGGCCAAATCTTCTTGGGAAAGATGACGAACCTTACGGTAATGAAGAACGTTTTCCGCAAGAGTTTTGCGGAGGACTTCACTTGCCTTTCGTATTTCTTTTGTGCTTTTTGGCGTGCTAATCATACATGAACATTTTTGCACATGATGATTTTGAATCTACAGACTTTAAGTAGTAATTATATCGATGGCCGCATAGCCTCTGCGGTGAAATGTTAGCCGAGATCGCTGCGTACGCACCCTTTGCTATTTGCGCAACTTCAGAGGGCCTAGCCGCTACTTCTGCTTTAGCGCGGCGCTCCTTATAAGCTCGAGCTGGCCGACCGCAAAACGTTCTACCACTTCGATGGTCTCCTTGCACGCTAGGACCAGGTCGTCAGGAGGAGGCGTCTCTTCGTAGTAAGTACCATGACAAAGCGAGTTAATCAGCACGCTCTTAAGCATAATGCCTTCTTCACCCGCCAAGTGCTTGACGAAAATTGTTAAACTGTCCGACTTATCAGGTCTGCAAAAGCGCCCAACCGCTTCCAAAACGGATCGTATGGAGTTAGCGGTTCTGTGATCCGGCTCATTTCCGTTCGCTACGCCATGAACGTCAATGAGTTGTTCCTGAAAGGGTGCGATATACTTGTTCAACCGCGCCAGTCTATGTGTTGCCCCGTCCGTATGAAGTGCAAAGGCCGCATTGTCTTCAACCATTCGATTTGTAAGGGAAATATTGAAAAAGTAGCTGCTGTGGGTAAGCACTAGCAGTTCCGGCCTCCAGCACTTGTTGCCGTCGATCTTGCCAGGATTAATTGATATCTCGCCTTGCTCGGATATGTTGAGATTTTTAAGAGTCTGAACAATCGCAAATACGAAATCATACGACATTGACGTGACCGGATCGTCAAACACCAGAAAGAGCTTACGGTAATCACTGCCAGTACCCACCCTTTTATGCGCGCAGGCGATAAAATAGCAAAATGCTATTGCTGTCTTCTCACCGTCACTCAGTGTCCGGTGAGGCCCGCGAGCCATCTCCTTATCGCCGCGTTTCAGAACGAAGCCATTTCTGTCGAAAACGTACTTGTCGGCAAAAAACTCCCTGAGCAGCGTTTCGAACGTCTCGGCAACTCGATCCCGCGCACTTGTGGACGGGCTGGACTTTTCAAGCGCTGTCACTTCCGCCAATTTGTCTGCAACAATTTGCCGTAGGGCTTTCAGAGCAGCGATATCAGTCCAGTTCCGTATAGCAAATTCACACTCGAAGACTGCGCACGCCTTACGTTGAAGGCCCTTCCGTTCTTCGTCCGCCTTTTCGATAGCCCTCGCGAGTTCCTCAGACTTGCCATTGTTCGCGGCGATAACATTGTTTAGGCTAGCGATGGCAGTGCGCAGATCAAGAGATGGCAGAGACTGAGCGATTGCGAGCGACGCGGCCTTCTGCTCGATAACCGATTTCAACGCAGATATCGTGTCTCGAACGGCATTGAGTTCGGCATGGACGTCAACGATCTCGGTATCCTTCTTCGAGGGAACATGACGTTTCAAGCTGTCGTAGTGGGTCTTCTGCCGCGCGAGCGATGTTTCCGTTTGACCTAGCACGGTTTCCTTTTGCCGCAGCTTCCGAAAAAAATCCCGCAGCACTGCCTTGTGCTTTTCTTCTTCATCCTCGAAGTAATCAACGTAGGCGTCGATGATCGCCTTCGGGCCAGGCTCCGTAATGCCTTGTTCACAGAACGGACAGGAGGTTCGATGCCCGTCTCGGACAATCTTGACGCCTTCTTCGTAGAATCCGTGATGCGCGTCGATTTTATTCTTGATATCTGCCAAGACGCTTGATGGAGAAGTGATGCGCTCAAGCGAGGCAGCAAGATCATCCACGCCGATATCACTGGCGGTAAATGCTTCCACATTGCCAGGATAGATCGGCTCTGCGGGAATGGATTTCAGGCTATCAAGGTCTTTTAGAACATCAGTGAAATCGTGTTCGGGTGGCGCGGGCTTCTCTGCATATCGCTCGAGAAGCGCATCGAGACTGAGGGCCTTGTATTCTTTTAGTTGCTTGTTAATCCCAGCCTTGCCGTGCAGTTCTGCGGCTCTCTCGGCTTCAAAATTTGCCAGAAGCGCGTTGTATGCCTCCTGATCTGCGACCTGCGCCTTTTCTAGGTCGCTCCGTGCATCATCGAGCTTGATGTTCTCGCTATCGACAGCGATCTGATTCTGGATGTCGCCATCGAATTCGTATTTACGTTCACGAAGCTCTTCTTGAACAAAATCTTCCGAGAAAACGTGGAAGATCGTATCGTCGGCATTGGCAGCGACGATGTCGCCAGCTTTTTCCAGCCTAAGTGTTCCCAATACAGTATTACCGCGCAGGAACGAGAACGATCCTTTCCCATCTCCCGATTCATCCGAAACAAGATTGAAAGCCGCATCAGAAATATCGCGCTTTTGCTTGTGTAAAGCGAGATATCGGAACGACCGAGAAAGAAAGGATTTGCCCGTACCATTTCTGGCAAAGATTAAGTTTTGGTCGTTTTTTGCAAGTTCGCCATCCAGAGAAAGAACCGGGCCAAGAAAGCGGGCTGATAGTGAAAAATTCAATTTAGGTGCAGTATTCATCTTCTCTCAATCAAAAATTAATAAGTATAGCCTTGTTTTCCAATCGCGTCTAACGATGTCCATGTGTCTATCAACTGAAGTGGGATCGCGCGATAGTTGTTCCGCGTTTTGAGCATACGCCAAGTCTCACGAAGACTGACAGATATTTCTTAGCACATGTTCAAATGCCTGTCTTTGAGTGTTTCCGCAGCCCCGAGGCTTACTACGCCACCTTGGCGCATGAGCTGACGCACTGGACCAAGCACCCCAAGCGCCTTGACCGCGAATTTGGGCGCAAGAAATGGGGCGATGAAGGCTATGCCCGCGAAGAGCTTGTTGCAGAACTTGGCGCAGCATTCCTTTGCGCTGATCTTGATCTAACGCCCGAGGCTGGCACGGATCATGCGGCCTACGTTCAAAGCTGGCTGAAGGTTCTGAAGGAAGACAAGCGGGCAATTTTCAGCGCCGCAGCCCATGCGCAGAAGGCGGCAGATTATCTGCACAGCCTTCAGCCGCAATCCACAAACCAAGAAGAAAAGCAGGGAGTCGCCGCGTAAGCGGCGGCGACCGCCCCCATTCATTCAAAGCCATTTACGAGAGGACAAAACCATGAACCATTTGAACAGCAACGACATGATCGACCTTTGCGCCGATCTTCACGCCATCCGCCAGAAATTCGGGCCGCAATATTACCGCGAGCCGCAAGCCACCGTTGAGGCCGCCGAACTTTGGGGCGCGCAATGTAACCAGCACGGCGTTATGAACCAGATCGCAGAAATGATCAGGATCGAACACAAAGGCTATTCCGCCACGCTCAGACTCTATGAATCTGACAAAGGCTATTGGCATGCAAGCCGCGATTTTACCGCGCCTGACTCAGGCTCAGGCAGTCCCGCCAGCGTTTGGGACGGCATCGCCTTCACAAACGCCTTGGCTGCCCGCCGTTACGGAATCGGGCGATTGCTCGAACGCTGCGACACGCAGAAACGCTACAACGACACGCCCGATCTTGCCGCCTTTAGGCGGAAGCTTGAAGCCGAGCTGACCCCGCAGCTTACATTATTCTAGGGCAAAAAATTGCGGCTGGCCTGATGGCCAGCCGCTTTGGTTTAGTGGAAAGCTGGCCCGCGATAGGCCAGCTCGTTTTCGATATTTCGCATCGATGCAAGCGCGTTGCGCTGATCTTGCGAGTCGCGAGGCGCGGCAGTGAAGGCTAGAAAAGCCTCTTTACGCAGACCATAGAGTTGCACGGTGCTGAGGGTTGCCGCTTTAAATTGTGTGACAAGTTTCATGTCATCCTCCTTTTGCTTCAGGAGGCCCCGAACCATTCAGGGCCTTACGGCCCTCACACACATCATTGGCCATAGAAGGCCCTGATGGTTCGGCGGTTTTCGTCAAAGCACCTAAAAGGCGGTTGATCTGAAAATTTCCTTTCACAAATGGCGGCAAATTGAGGCGGCGCAGCAGGTCGGTTTGCAAGAGGCATAGAAGCAGCTATTGCGCGGATCACGCTTCGCTCACTGCTAGAAAAATTCACTGCGACTTATCAAAAACGGGCTAATCTAGTCCGCCAGTCCAGTTCAGGTTAGAAACCCACAAGCGAGCAATGGAGACCAAAATCATGTCAGAAGATGAAGTTGAGATCACAATCACGATAAGCAAAGCAGCTTTTGAAAAAGCGGCGCGGTTAGCCAAAGATGAAAAAGGCCCAGCGAGAGAGTGGGCCGAGTTTTTGACCACCGAAGAATACATCGAACAGATGATTGAAATAGCCTTGGAAGACTGAGGGGCGCAAACTGCGCCCCTCACATCCTTACGGCTCAAAGCCACGTCTGCGCCGCGAGCGCGGCGGTCTTGGCCTTGGCCCGTCATCATCCCCGTCAGGATCATAATCAGGCTTGCGACTGTGATCGTGATTTTGGTCCTGATTATCCAGCGTCATGTATTCGGCCACATCGGCGCGCAGTTGAAGCAGTTCTTCCTGCGCAGCTTCGCGCTGCGTCTTGATATCTTGCTGGAGCTTTTGCCGCTCCTCTATTTGGCGGAAGATCAGTTCATCCTTTTCGCCCCGATCCCGTCTGAGCCCCTCAAGCGCCTCGGTTTCGTTCTGTGCTTTGACCTTGGCATAGCGACCCGTCATGCGATGCCAGATTCCTGACATGCCTTTGGGCAGACGCTCAGAGCGCGCCAGCGTTTCCGCTTGCCAGCGCTTTTCCTGCGCCTCTGTCATTTGTCTGCGCTCGTCTTGATGACGCCCGACAACTTCCGCCCTACGGAAGTCAATATAGGCAGATCGCCGCTTCGCATCGCGCTCAGCTTGCTCGATAAATTCTCTGATCTTGCCAGTCATGCGGCCAGCGATCTCAGTCTTGACGATAGCAACGGCAGGCAGATCAGTCGGATCACCCAGCTTTGTTGCCACGTCTTTGGCCTTCACGCCCGCCTTGCGGGCGATGCCATAGACTTCGCCGCGATGATCTACGGCGACAAACGCGCGGCGATCACCTTGCGCCAGAACGAAGCCGCGCTCTTTGAGCGCTTGTGCAAAGGCGGCGCGGTTGTCTGACGACTCCCAGGCCTTTTTGAAAACGGCCTTCAGTTCCTTCGGATCGACCCCGACGCGCTTGGCTTGTTGCCATTCTGCGCGCGTGAAGCTGAGCGGATCGCGCAAGCGCTGATCCTCCAGCCCACGCGGCATGTTCCAGCCATGCTCTATGAACAACTCGCGCGATACATCGCGCAGCTTGGCTTTGTAGTGGTTCATATTGATGGAGCGCATGCGATCCGAATCGATCCGTGACCAGACAGCATGGGCATGACGCCGCCCGTCTTTTTCATGAAAGACGACTGCCCGCGGCTGGCCTTGCAGGCCGAGCTTTTCTTCGACCTGATCGATGGCCTTTTCAAAGGCATCGATGCTGACATTCTCACCTTCAGGCGGGTTGAACGACATCGAGAACATATAATTGTCACAGCGCGTGCCTTGCGCGATGGCATGGGCTTCGCCGAAAGCATCGTTCAGATCATCGCTGACAAAGCCGCGCACTTCATGCAGCTCGACATGATCATTGTCTCGCTGATCGAGAAGATAATGGGCAAGTTGCGCGGCATCCCCGCGCTCTTTGGCTTTCAAGATCATGGCCCATCTTCCATCCCACCGCCAAGGGCGCGCAACAGATCGGCCCGCATATCAGCGATCTTGCGGCAGGCTTCCTGTAGTTCTGCTTCAGTCTCAGGAGTGACGGGCAGCGAGCCCATGTTCACAGCCTTCGCAAGCTGGTTCAAATTTGCAGATAAACGCGCTGCGCCGAGCGCACCCATGACGCGGCCAAGCGCTTCTTTGTCCTTCACAGGACTATTGCCGCGCCGCGTGCGCGGGGCGACATCATCACCGAGCAAACGCTCACGAATATACGCGCCAAGCGGCAAATCGCCCGCCTCAGCCTCAAGCTGCGCTCGTTCGTCATAGGTCAGGCGCAGTGAAAACGGCGGCGGATACTTCTTTGTCTCCACCACCTCTTCCGAGGCTATCTTATTGAATTCAGAGCGTGAACTGATCATGATCGCACCCCAGACGCTCAGCGTCTAATGATGCGAGATGGCGTTCCCACTCTTCAAGCGCTTGAAAAAGCTGGTTCGAGCTTTCTCCCGTTAGGCGCACCATGGTCTGAAATCAGACCAAAGGCCCCGCATCCGTGTTTAGCATGAAGCTTGGCGTACCCTTTGATGACGGTTTGCGCTGTCATTGGCCAAGGTTGCAATTTTTATGGACCGACTGCTATCTATGGTGGAATATTTCTTCTACGTCGCGATTCGAGGATATGGATTTTTCAAGAAACGATTGATTCCGAACAGGTCGGTTTATAAGCTCTTAATATTTTTAAGTGCATGATCGGCTTGCAATTATATTGGGCATTGCGCCGCCCGTAAAACAGCCCGTTTCCCTTTTTCTTCTAATTCTACTTGCCCATTTTATAATTTTATTTTTGCCAATTCTATTTCAATAGGGATTTAAACCAATGAATTACACATCGACCAAATTGCTATCTGCACTGTCTTGTCCCCAAGATAAATCGCTGCGGGACATCAACTTTGCCCCGCTTGGCGCAGCGGCCTGGACCACATCCGGGGATCTGGCGCAGCAGGGTATCACAGCCATCGCGCAGGCAGCGTCTGGTGCCATGCGCAGTGGTCAGGGGTTTGATCCGACGCGCGATTCCGTTTCGGCAAGCATCAAGAATTCGCTGCTTCTGGCGGCTGCACAGGGATATAGTCGGTTGGCCATCCCTTTCATTGTGTCGGGCATCTTTAAGGACCGGATAGATCCCGGTGCGCGAAAGCCTGAGATTGCCTTTATTATCACCCAGTCCATTGCGAACTCTCGTGGCGCCGTCGATGTCGTTATCGTCGCTTGGGATCCTTCTGATAAGGCGCTATTTGATCAATATGTGCGCGACGTGAACGACCCGGGCATCACCGTGCAAAAAGGCAGCATCACCGATTTTAGCTGTCACCACTGCCCCGCAATTGTGAACGCGGCCAACATGGAGGTGCGTTTCGGCTGCGGCCTGTCAGGGCATATTGCAAAGGCGGTCAATGGGGGCGTCGATGGGGGACCAAAATCGGGTGCGATCGACCAAGAGGCGCAAGGGATTATCACCGCATTCTGGCAGGCCAACCCAAGCCCATAGGCCCAAATGCCCGTGATTTAATCGTTGTCCGACTTTTTTGTCGGAGGCGATATGTGGTAGGGGTGTTTGGCTAGGGATGCGTCGTCATTCACAGGTCTGCAAGTGGTGCGCCCGATATGCCACATCGCACCATAGTGACCAGAGCCCGAGGTTTTTCTGGCAACAAGACTTAAAAGACATAGATCTTTTAAGGTAACGAAAGGGCAATGCACGATGAGAATTTTATTTACAGGCGGATCGGGAAAAGCTGGGCGTCATGCGGTCGAGTATCTGGTCAAGCAGGGCCACCGTGTTTTGAATGTTGATCGCGTCGTCCTGGATCATCCTGATGTAAGCACACGCATCGCCGATATTACTGACGCGGGCCAGATGTTTGACGTGATGGGCAGTTATGCCGGCTATGACGAGCTTGAGCCGGGCACCGGTGTCCCATCCTTTGATGCAGTTGTGCATTTTGCCGCAATCCCGCGATTGCTGATGATGTCGGATAATGAATGCTACCGGGTCAACACATTGGGGACCTACAACATCATTGATGCGGCCATAAAATTTGGTGTCAAAAAAATCATCTTTGCCTCTTCCGAGACGACCTATGGCGTCTGTTTTGCGGATGGCGAACGCAAGCCTGAGTACCTGCCGATTGATGAAGAACACCCCGTCATCCCCGAGGACAGCTATGCGATGTCAAAAGTCGCAAACGAGGTCACGGCGCGCAGTTTTCAGCGCCGCAGCGGGTTCGATATCTATGGGTTGCGCATCAACAATGTGATTGAACCACATGAATACGAACAGAATTTCCCGGCTTATCTTGCCAATCCTGATCTGCGGCGCAGGAATATCTTTGCCTACATCGATGCGCGTGATCTTGGTCAGATGGTGGATCGCTGCCTTGCGACAGACGGGCTGGGATTTGAGATCTTCAATGTCTCCAACGATGAGCATTCGGTCGGTGAAACAACGGATGAGCTGATCAAACGCTATTACCAAGATGTCCCAGTCAGCCCGATGGGGCCGACTGAAACCTTCTATTCCAACAAAAAAGCCAAAGCGCTTCTTGGCTATGAGCCTCAGTATAACTGGCGGATGTATGTGGATGAAAACGCAAAGCAATAGCCGGTGCAGGTGTTCAAAGCCTGGATGAGAGGCGCTGATGAAGCGCCTCTTAAAGGGGCGTCGGCGGCGTCGGGACCGATCCCGGCTTGCCACGCCACAGGATAAACAAACCCGATGCGACGACCAGCATCGATCCAACCACCATCGCTAGGTTCAACTGCTCGTCGAACAAAAGCACGCCCAAGGCTATTCCGAAAAGCAGGCGGGTGTACCGGAACGGTGTCACCGATGATACATCGCCCGTGCGCATTGCTTTCATCAAAAACGAATAGGCAGCGACGCCTGCCAGCACGGCTGCCAACAGGTAAAGGGATGTTTGCAGGTCGGGCTGCACAAATGGTGCCAACTCCCAGATTGAAAATATGGCACCGGCAACGACGATGGCCAGAAAACCGTAAAAGCCCAACACTGACGTGCCAAGCGACAGCGGTGCTGCGCGGCTTGCCAGGTCGCGCCCCGCAAAACCGAACATGCCGAGAATTGCCAGAATGGACAGTATGGAAAAGCTGTCCGTGCCCGGCTGGAGGATGATCATGACCCCGATCAACCCGACAATGATGGCTGTCCACCTGCGCCAACCGACCTTCTCGCCAAAGAACAAGGCGGCACCGGCGACAACCACCAAGGGGGTCGCCTGCAAGATCACGGTTGCTGCGGATAACGGGATCAGCGAGATTGCAAGGACGTAGAACAACCGGCCGGTAATTTCGAAGACCACCCTGATCCGCATGGGGCGAGATAAGACATCAGTTATAAAAAGCGGTTCCTTGTTCAGTCGCGCAATGCAGGCAAAAACAAAAGCGCCGCCAGCGCCAAAAAGGATCAGGATTTGGGTGATGGGCATCGTCACCGATACGGCTTTTATCAACGCGTCCTCGACTGCAAAGACCGCCATTGCGGCGATCATCCAGATACTGCCCAGCAGATTTTCCTTATCTGCAGTGGGCCGGTTGGCGATCATAAACTGTCCAATGCGATTTTTACTGCCGCTTCTTGTGAGGCTTATTTCGGGCACGAAACAAGCGTGTTGCGGTCGGGCAAATAGGTACTGTCGCGAAGAATTCCGCTGAATATCCCATAGGCTAGATCCGCAAGAAGGTGAATTTAAAAAATTGCTGCACTCCGGTTTAGGCGCTAGCTTTGGTTGAACGTCAGTTTACCAAAAAGGAAGTCCATCATGTCGATCATCCACGTCATTGCAGTTATCACAACCAACCCCGGCAAGCGCGCTGATGTGCTGGAACTGTTTAACGCCAATGTCCCAGCCGTTTTGGCCGAAGAGGGATGCATTGCGTACGAGGCAACAACCGACACCGAAAATGCGGGGCCAATGCAGACGCAATTTGGTCCTGATACATTTGTTGTCGTTGAACAATGGTCCAACATGGAGGCGCTTCATGCACATGCGCGGTCTGCTCATATGAAAACCTACTCGGAGAACACTGACGAGATGCTGGCGAACCGTGCTATTCACATCCTCTCACCGGTTTGATCGCCAGAAAATAGGGTGACGTCAGGATGGCATACCGACTGATCCGCGGCTTCAAGCGCCCTTTTAGAAAACCACTGAAAATTAGGGCCGTGTCGGTTGACCCCGACGGCATCGGTGTGGGCTAGACGTTTTTGACGGGCGTCCGGGCCTCCCATAGGCGTGGGTGCCCGACGACCCTAAAGATCGCCCAAGGCCTGACAACGCGCCGTGCAAGGTCATGAATGTGGGCTTTCCTCAGAACATTCCTTTTTGGGGGCGCAGATCATCTGACGATGGCCGCAGCGCCTGAGGGCGCACCTCTACTTTGCCTGTCATGCTTTTTGAGCTGCGAAAACTCTGGCAAGCATCCACGATGATCATGGAACGCTTTGACCGGTGCAGTAGTTAAACACTGTAATCAAATCATTAGTTTATCCGTGCACCGCGCGGAATTTTCCCAGTCAAGGACGTTAACCCCATGTTGAAAAACCTGTTTCTCGGAGCTTTGGCAATAGGGGTTACCGGCGCAGTTGGTTTTGGCGTTTATGCTTACAAATCCCCCATTGCCGCCATCACGTCAGATCAACACGGCGATTTTGAGCCGGAGCTTGTTGAAAAGGGCCGGGTGCTTGCATCGGCGGGGTATTGTGCGACCTGCCATACCGCCTCTGATGGCGAACCCTATGCGGGCAACTACGCGATGCAGACGGGCTTTGGCACTTTGTATTCGACGAACCTGACGCCAGCCATGGAAACCGGAATCGGGTCTTACTCTGCCGAGGCGTTCCGGCGCGCGATGCACGAAGGCGTTGACCGCGAAGGTCGGCATTTGTTCCCTGCGTTTCCTTATGACCACTTCACAAAGATGACCGACGAAGATGTGGATGCGATCTATGCCTACATCATGACAGAGGTTGCACCGATCGAGACCGTACAGACACCGAACGAGCTTCCTTTTCCGTTGGACCAGCGCTTCCTTCAGGCCGGTTGGAAACTTCTGTTTGCGGATCTGGGCCGGTTTGAGCCTGACAGCGATCATTCAGAGGCGTGGAACAGGGGAGCCTATCTGGCCGAAGGGCTTACGCATTGCGGCGCATGCCACACACCGCGCAATGCATTGGGTGCTGAAAAGACCTCGGAGCAATATTCTGGGGCACAGATCGACAGATGGAGCGCCCCGGCGCTGACGGCCGCTAACGCGTCTTCCGTTCCGTGGACGGCTTCCGATTTCAAGTCTTACCTTGTGAAAGGAACGACGAACTAGCACGGCGTTGCGGCTGGCCCGATGCGCCCCGTTGTGCATGAGGGAGTACGCGATTTGCCAGAGGGTGATATTGACGCACTCGCGATCTATCTGGCCGATAAAGTCGGAGCGACTGAAGATGATCCTGCGCAAAGCGAGATCGTGCTGGCCAGCTTGCGCAAAAACCAGCCTGATCCGCAATACCGTCGCGATTTGGGCGCACGGCTTTATGCGACGGCCTGTGCCTCTTGCCACTACAACACCGCGCTCATCAGTCAGGGTCGGCCCGATCTGGGCATCAACTCTGCGACCAACCTTGATACACCCAACAACCTTATTCACGTCATTTTGGACGGGATGAACGCGCCTGAGGGAATTTCCGGTGTCGTGATGCCGGGCTTTCGTGACGCGCTGAGCGACACCGAAATTACAGCAATCGCCGCCTATCTTCGCGATAACCGCGCTGGGCAACCGGCTTGGCCAAATCTGGCTGAAACTGTTGCCGATCTTCGCGTCAATGGGCCTGCGGCACACTAAAATCTAAAGGATTCAGAAATGATCAAATTCGAGATTAATGGACGTAGTGTCAGCGTTGACGCCGATCCTAAGACGCCCCTTTTGTGGGCAATCCGTGATGAAATCGGCCTGACTGGCACGAAATTCGGCTGTGGCATCGGTATGTGCGGCGCTTGCACTGTGCATGTCGGCGGGCGCGCGACGCGGTCTTGCATCACAGCATTAGCCGACGTTGAGGACACCAAGATCACGACCATCGAAGGCCTTGATGATCAGGCGAACCACCCCGTTCAAGAAGCATGGCGCAATCTTCGCGTGCCTCAGTGCGGGTACTGCCAATCGGGTCAGATCATGCAGGCAGCCGCGCTGTTGCAGGACATTCCTGCCCCGACGGACGATGATATCGATGCGGTCATGACAGGTAATCTGTGCCGGTGCATGACCTATCCGCGCATTCGGCAAGCCGTTCGCGAAGCTGCAACAGCAATGACAGGGGCGCAGAACAATGGGTAATAAATTGCTTTCACGTATGACGAATTCCGCCAAACCCAGCGACATGACCCGTCGCGGGTTCCTTGTCTCCATGACGGCCACAGGGGTGGCTTTTGGCTTTCCACGCGCATCATCCGCTGCAATGGATCCCGCCGCGCCTGATGGCATTCCGGTCGAGAGCGTTGGTGACACTTTTGAACCAACCTTGTGGTATTGGATCGACAGCGAAGGTCAGGTCAACGTCAACATCATCCGCGCCGAGATGGGCCAGCACGTCGGCACGGCAATCGCGCGTATCCTTGCAGACGAGCTTGAAGTGGCATGGGAAGACGTCAACATCACCCATGTCGACAGCGCCGAAAAATGGGGCACGATGGTCACCGGCGGAAGCTGGTCGGTCTGGCAAAGCTGGCCGGTCTATCGCCAGGCGGGGGCCGCTGGCCGCACCGCCTTGATCGAGGCCGCAGCAACGATGTGGGGCGTTGATCCCGCTGATTGTACAGCACGGGACGGGGCGGTCAGCGACGGCACAAACACCATCACCTATGCCGAACTCGTCAGTGCGGGTCTGTCACGCAGCTTTACCGAAGAGGAAATGAAGGCGCTGCCGCTCAAGCCGCATTCCGAGTTGCGCTTGGTGGGCAAGGACGTGACCGCCCTTGATATCGAGAACAAGATCAACGGCAAAGCGATCTATGGTCTGGATGCCAAGGTTGAGGGTATGGTCTACGGCGTGCCGATGTTGCCGCCAACCCGACTGGGGTCTTCGGTGACGTCGGTGGATGACAGCGCTGCAAAGGGCATGAAGGGCTATTTGCAAACGCTGACCCTTGATGATCCGTCAGGTACGGTGCCGGGCTGGGTTGTCGTGTTGGGCGAAACCCTGATGGCTGCAAAGTGGGCATCCCAAGTGATCAAGGTCGAATGGGCTGCGGGCGAGATAGCCGGTGTGAGCGAGGCCGAGATCAACGACCGTTCTAGGGCGTTGATCGCCGATCAAACATCGGGGGCTATTTTGGCCACCGAGACGCCAGATACAACAGATGCGTTCAGCAGTGCTGCCAATGTGATCGAGGCTGAATATACCACCCAAACCGTGTTGCACTTCCAGCTTGAACCGGTCAACGCGACCGTATTTCAGAACGAAGACGGCATTTGGGAAATCCATACAGGCAACCAGTGGCAGTCGCTTATCGTGCCAACGCTGTCGACCGCGCTGGACGTCCCTGCGGACCGTATTGTCATGCGGACTTACATGCTGGGCGGAGGGTTTGGCCGGCGCTTGAACGGCGACTATGCCGTTCCCGCGGCCCTTGCCTCGAAGGCGCTTGGCGGCAAGCCGGTCAAGTTGGTGTTCTTTCGTGAAGATGATGCGCAATTTGACAGCCCGCGTTCGCCCAGCGTTCAAAAGCTGCGGATGGCATTCGATACCGATAACGCCGTTGTAGGCATGGAACATCACGCCGCTGCTGGCTGGCCAACGGGCGTTGTTGTGCCGTCTTTTATGCCCAAAGGGGTGAACGGTGAACCTTACGATCCCTTTGCGATTGATGGGGCAGACCATTGGTATTCGGTGGGCGCGCACAAGGTTCGGGCGATCTCGAACGATCTGGCAAACAAGACGTTTCGCCCCGGCTGGTTGCGGTCCGTCGGTCCCGGTTGGACGAACTTTGCCGTCGAAAGCTTTATGGACGAGGCGGCACATCAGGTTGATGCTGACCCGCTTGAATTCCGGCTTCGGCACCTGAAGGCAGAGGGCTACAACGCGGGATCGGCGCCAAACGCCGTCGGCGGTGCCGCCAGACAGGCGGCGGTGTTGCAAAAAGTGGCAGACATGTCTGGCTACGGGTCTGCCGACTTGCCGGCTGACACCGCGATCGGGATTGCCTCAACGTTCGGCCAGGCGCGCTCGATGCCAACCTGGACGGCAAGTGCGGTTCAGGTGCACATCGACCGCCAAACCGGCGAGATTGATGTTCAAAAGATGTGGCTTGCCTTTGACTGTGGCACGGTCGTTGATCCCGACAGCGCTCTTGCGCAATGTGAAGGTGCGGCACTTTGGGGGCTCTCCATGGCGCTTTATGAGGGGACGAAGATTGAAAACGGGAATGTCGCAGACCGCAATCTTGGATCATACACCCCTTTGCGGATGATCGACACGCCGGAAATGGAAATTGCATTCGTCGAAAGCACCGAGGTGCCCGTCGGACTGGGAGAGCCTGGGACAACTGTCATCGCACCAGCAATTGCGAACGCAATTTACAACGCAATCGGGGCAAGGATGCGGAGTTTACCGATCCGGCCGGATGATATTTTGGCGGCTCTGAACGCGTAAATGACAAAAAGGTGTCCGACCAATCGGGCACCTTTTCTAATGCATCACTCGTTTGATTTTCGGAAAACGATCTCAGCTTTGATCCAACGGTTTTTGGTCAAAGAAATCGGGCTTTGTTGCTCGCGGCTATGATCCTGTCTCAAGATCCGGATAGACAAGTCTAAGCGTTTCGGTGAGCTTTTGACTGCTTACGGGCTTTTTCACAACTTTGTCATCTGGTGCGAGAAAGCTGATCTGGTCCCGGTCATAGGCGGTGATAAAAACAAACGGGATGCCGCGCTCGCGCAGGATATCTGCCACCGGTTTTGATGTTTTGTTATGTCCTAAATTCACATCCAGAAATGCGATGTCTATGTCGCCCTCGCGGGCCTTTACCTTGGCCTCTTCAAGATGAACGCTGGGCCCTACAACGGTAAAACCAATATCCTCAAGGATATCTGTCATCTCAAAAGCGACGATCACTTCGTCTTCGACTATGAAAATGTTTTGCGGCGTTTTACGCATCAGATTGTTCGATCTTCCATGTTTTGCGGCATCCGAAGATGCCATTTGAAACCGTCAGGCTCGAAGACTGTGGTGACTTCTCCGCCTGTCTCCATCTGAAGCGCGCGTCCTGTAATAAAACTGCCAAATCCCGTCTCGCTGGGGTCTTCGGCTGCAGGGCCGCCGCTTTCTTTCCAATGAAGTTCAACGAAAGAACCATCGGTGGCCTTCGTTAGTTCCCATGTCAGGTAAATACGGCCTGCTGGCACCGACAAAGCGCCGTATTTCAGTGCGTTGGTGGCCAGTTCGTAAAAGGCCATCGAAAAAGACAGCGCTTGGCGCGAGGGTATTTCGATCTTGGGGCCGGACATGATGATCCGGTCACCGCAGATCGGGATAAGCACGTCGGCAGCTACGGCTTCGATATCCCCGCGACCCCATTCGGTTCCAACCAGTTTGGAATGGGCGGCAGCATAAGCGTTGAGGCGCTGATCGATTGTTTCGCGCAAATCGCTTCGGATGCTCATTTTACGCAAGGACTGGCTTACGATGGATTTGACCACACTGAACGCATTCTTCACTCTGTGGTTCAGTTCGGCGATCAGGATCTTTTGCGTCTCTTGCAGCCTGCGTTCCTCGTCGATATCGATCACGGCGACCGTCGCACCAATGCGGTTCCCTTGTGCGTCAATGACCGGCTGTCCGATGATGCGTATCCAGAAAAGGGTGCCGTCGCCGCGTCGGTAATGCACATCTATTTCAGAGTGATCCTCTCCGTCGCGGATCACGCGCGACAAGGGGTATTCATCAGCCTCCACCTGGCTGCCGTCCTCGTGAAAGGAGATCCATTCACCATAATAGTCGGGATTATCTGAATGAAATACTTGGTGGCGCAGCATCTTTTCGAGATGGCTGTTGCCGTAGATGATCTTTCCGTCCGCATCAGCCATAATAAGACCAACCGGCACGGTCTCCATCATGGCTTCAAGAAAGCTTAACCTGTGTGACGCGGTGTGGGCCGTGGTTGATGAAAGATCAGCGTCTGATTTCTGACTGAAGATTTCATCTTGCAAACGCAAAAGATCGGCGGCTATTTCATTTGTGGTTTTTCTAAACATCGTGTTTTCCAGATCATACGCGCAACATGTCGTCAGACATATCCCAGCATTCCAAACTGTCCAGTGAAGATCTTCCAGATACCAAGCGACAAGCGCCATAGCAAAGACCAAGCACTCCGCGTCTACAATAAATACGACTGCAGCGCAGATGCCAGTATTTCATTTACGCCAGTTGACGCGGGAGGGAAATCAGGCTGCTTCCGAGCGGCCCCTAGGTTCGTTTGCCCGCAAATTTCTCGGCCCATTCCTCGCGTTGCTCGTCGGTGATCTTGCTGAACAGAACCTCGGGCACTTCAAAAACATGACCGGGGGCAAGCTGCGCCAAGGCTGCGGGCACATCATCGGGCCATCCGGCATCGCTTATCTTCATGCCCGCCAGCATTTTCTGCGCTGCGTCGGGGATGAACGGTGCACTGAGCACTGCGTAAAGCGGTATCAGGTTGAGCGCCAAGCGGACTTGGGCAGCGGCCTTGTCGGGATCGGTCTTGAAGGTGGTCCAAGGCGCTTCGGCTTGCAGGTATTCATTGCCTGCCGCCCATATCGCGCGCAACTCGGCGGCGGATTTGCGGACCTCCATCGCGTCCATCGCGGTTTCGTAGCGGGCAACGCGTTCCGTAAGATCAGCGATAAGCGCATGTTCGGCAGGGCCATATTCGCCTGCCTCTGGCACTGCTTCGCTGAATTTCGAGCGGCAGAATTTTGTGATCCGGCTGATGAAGTTGCCCAAAACATCTGCAAGGTCTTTGTTCACCGAAGCTTGGAAATTCTCCCATGTAAACTCGGCGTCCGAGGTTTCGGGCGCATGGCTCAGCAACCACCAGCGCCACGTGTCGGCGGGTAGGATTTCCAGCGCCTGATCCATGAACACACCGCGCCCACGCGAGGTCGAAAACTGCCCGCCGTCATAGGTCAGGTAGTTGAACGATTTGATGTAATCGACCAGCTTCCACGGTTCGTTGCTGCCCATAATCGTTGCCGGAAAGCTTAGCGTGTGAAAGGGCACATTGTCCTTGCCCATGAACTGGGTATAGCGCACGTCGTCAGCGCCTTTGTCCGTGCGCCACCAGCTTTCCCAATCGCTGCCTTTGCCCGCATCGACCCATTCCTGCGCGCAGGCGATGTATTCGATGGGCGCGTCGAACCACACATAGAACACCTTGCCTTCCATCCCCGGCCAGTCTTCGTCGCCGCGCTTGACGGGCACGCCCCAGCTTAGATCGCGGGTAATGCCGCGGTCTTGCAAGCCGTCGCCGTCGTGCAGCCATTTCTTGGCAATGGATGTCGTCAATACGGGCCAATCGGTCTTTGAATCAATCCAGTCCGACAGGCGGTCCTTCATCGTGGACTGCTTAAGGAACAGATGCTTGGTTTCGCGCATTTCCAGATCGGTTGCCCCCGACACGGTAGAGCGCGGGTTGATCAGATCTTCGGGGTCGAGCTGCTTGGTGCAATTGTCGCACTGGTCGCCGCGCGCATCCTCGAAGCCGCAATTGGGGCAGGTGCCCTCGACATAGCGGTCGGGCAAAAAGCGTCCATCGGTCTGGGAATAGATCTGGCGCTGCTCGACTTCCTCGATCAGGCCTTCTTCATAAAGTGCGGCAGCAAAGGCTTGGGTCAGCTTGCGGTTTTGCGCACTGGAGGAACGGCCGAAATGATCGAACGACAAGCCGAACCCTTCGGCGATCCAGGCCTGAACCCCGTGCATCTCGGCGCAATATTCATCGACCGGTTTACCCGCCTTGGCCGCCGCCAGCTCGGCGGGCGTGCCATGCTCATCCGTGGCGCACAAGAACAACACCTCGTTGCCACGCGCCCGAAGGTAACGGGCATAAAGGTCAGCCGGCAATTGGCTGCCGACCAGATTGCCTAGGTGTTTGATGCCGTTAATATACGGAATGGCGGATGTAATAAGGTGGCGTGTCATGAACTTGGACCCCGGATGTGCTTTTGCCCTCGTTTAGCGCAGCGCGGGGGCAAGGGCTAGGGGGCGTCGCCATTGCTGTCGCGTTGACGGCGCAAGAGACGACCGATGGTAAAGGACGTACGCGGGGCATAGACATAAGGAGTACGCTTGCTTGCCGTGGGGCGCGCGCGCATGCGGGTCAGGCCAAAGATGAAAAGTGCGCCATGTCCGACCGAGATCATGGTAAAGAGCGCTGTAGGCCCGTAGTTTTCGATCAGCACCGAAGCCAGATAGGGAGCAAAGATTGCTCCCACCGCGAACCAGAACATCAGCGCTGCGGAAAGTTCTACCCGCTCTTCGCTACTGGCAAAATCATGGGCGTGGGCGGCTGCCACGGAATAGATTGGGAATGTCGTCAGGCCAAACAGCGTTGCTGACAGGAAAACCGCCTGAGTGCCCAACCCTGCGGACATCACCGTTACGCCACAGCTGGCGATTGACGCCGCAGACAGCCAGATCAGCACCCAGCGGCGGTCGAATTTATCCGCAAGCCATCCAATGGGGAATTGCGCAAGCGCACCCCCCAGGACGAAGGCGGCAAGGAACCAGGCGATTTGACCGACTGTCAGGCCGACCTCTTCGCCATAGATCGGACCAACCATCCGGAAAGACGCGCTGGAAAGGGCCGCGACAACCACAGCGGCTGCTGCCAAGGGCGATCGATCAACCGCCAGGCGCGGCCGCAGTCGCGGCTGTGAAGGCGTTTCGGGCTGAGGCAGTTTGGTCAGCACCAAGGGGAGCAAGGCCGCACAGCACAAGATCGCCAGCAGGTTGTACGACACATAAGACGCCGGGCTGAGAACTCCGATGATCATTTGCGCTGCCAGTGATCCGCTCATGTCTACGACGCGGTAGGCCCCCATGGTGCGGCCGCGCGTCTCGTTTGTGACCTTGGCGTTCAACCAGGCCTCGACCACAGTATAGCATCCCGCGACGCACAGGCCCGACGCCACACGCATCAGCGCCCAAGCATAGGGGTCAAGGACCAGCATATGGGCCATCAGCCCGATGGATCCCGCAGCGGTAAAGGCGGCAAAGGCGCGGCTGTGGCCGACGCTTCCCATCAGGCGCGGGGCCCACCAGCAGCCGATAAAGAAGCCGACAAAATGTGCCGAGCCCAACATGCCGATTTCCTGGTTGGAAAATCCAAGCTGAAGTCCTGACAGAACGTCAAGCGGTCCGACACCACCCGAGGACAGTTGCAGTAAAATGACCGACAAAAACAGGGCAGCAAATGAAATGAGTAAACGCATGTGAAGGATTGTGTCGGCTTTTGACGCGGAAACCAGCGATCAAAACGACATGATCCGCGAAAAACCGGACGCAAACGGCTTTTGTGGCGCTTGGGCGAAAACGCTCTTGCGATAGGGCAGACGAAACGAGAGGGTGTGCGCAAATGAAGACTAGGGGATCGCTATGAAAATGAATAAACTTGGCCACACAGACATCAAGGTAACAGATTTCTGCCTGGGCTCGATGACATGGGGAACCCAGAACACGCCCGCCGAAGGTCATGCCCAGATTGACCGCGCCTTGGATGCAGGGATCAATTTCATCGACACCGCCGAGATGTATCCCGTTAACCCGATCAGTGCGGAAACTGTGGGACTGACCGAGGAAATCATCGGCCAGTGGATCGCAAGTTCGGGGCGGCGCAAGGACATCGTGCTTGCCTCGAAAATCTCGGGTGAGGGCGCTGCGGCGCGCGACGGAGAGCCGATCACAGCAGAGTCCATCCGCCGCGCAGTGGAGGGATCGCTGAAGCGGTTGCAGACGGACGTCATCGATCTTTATCAATTCCACTGGCCCAATCGCGGCAGCTATATGTTCCGCAAAAACTGGAGCTTTGATCCGTCGTCGCAAAACCGTGCCGAGGTCATCGCAAACATGCAAGAGTGTATGGGTGCGCTGCAAGACGAAGTGCAACGCGGCACGATCCGCAGCTTTGGCCTGAGCAATGAAAGTGCCTGGGGTCTGACGAAATGGGCCGAAGCCGCAGAGCGAACGGGCGGGCCACGTCCGGTATCGGTGCAAAACGAATATTCGCTGCTGTGTCGTCTGGCCGACACCGATCTGGCCGAAACGTGCCACAACGAAGACATCGGCCTGCTCTCGTTTTCGCCATTGGCCGCAGGTCTGTTGACCGGCAAATACCAGAACGGCGCAGTGCCCGAAGGGTCGCGTATGGCGATCAACGGTGACTTGGGTGGGCGCAAGACCGACCGCGTGTTCGATGCAACAGCCGCGTATCTGGACATCGCTCAGAAACACGGGCTGGACCCGGCGCAGATGGCGTTGGCGTGGGCACGTCAGCGGCCCTTTATGACGTCGATTATCTTTGGGGCGACGTCAATGGACCAGCTTGAGGTCGCATTGGGTGCCATTGATCTTGAGCTGAGTGATGAGGTTATGACCGACATCGCTGCCGCGCATAAAGCGCATCCAATGCCTTATTAAACCTACCTACAGGAGCCTGAAAATGCCGCTTACCATGAGCAAAGACGTGTTTATCACCTGCGCTGTCACCGGCTCCGGCGGTACGCAAGACCGCAGCCCGCATGTGCCCCGCAGCCCCGAACAGATCGCCAACAGTGCTATTGCAGCGGCCAAGGCGGGGGCCGCAGTGGTGCATTGCCACGTGCGCGATCCTGAAACCGGCGCACCCAGCCGACGGCTGGATCTGTACCGCGAGGTGACGGAACGCATCCGCGAATCCGAAACCGACGTGATCCTGAACCTAACGGCGGGCATGGGCGGCGACATTATCTTTGGCCCGACCGAGCGGCCGATGCCCCCGATTGAAGGCACCGACATGATCGGCGCATCCGAACGCGTTCAGCACATCGCCGAATGCCTGCCCGAGATTTGCACCCTCGATTGCGGTACGATGAACTTTGCCGAAGCCGATTATGTGATGACCAACACACCGGGCATGTTGACCGCTATGGGGCAGATGATGACCCACCTGGGTGTAAAGCCGGAGATCGAGGCCTTTGACACCGGCCATCTTTGGTACGCAAAGCAGTTGGTCAAAGACGGTGTGCTGGACAGCCCCGCCTTGGTGCAGTTGTGCATGGGCGTGCGGTGGGGCGCGCCGGATGATTTGAACACCTTTATGGCGATGGTGAACAACGTGCCGGAGGATTGGACCTTCAGCGCCTTTGGCTTGGGGCGTAACCAGATGGCCTATGTCGCTGCCAGCGTTCTGGCGGGGGGGCATGTGCGGGTTGGGCTTGAGGATAACCTGTGGCTCGACAAGGGCGTGTTGGCCGAGAACTGGCAGTTGGTCGAACGCGCGGGTACAATTATTGAGAACATGGGCGCGCGGCTGATGACCCCGGAGCAAGTCCGCGAGAAGCTTGGCCTGACCAAGCGCGCGCCCAAGTGAAGCTGATCTGGCTGGCCTTGCTGATGGTCGCGGGATGCGGGGCCCCTGTGGTCACGGACGGCCAAGGCTACCGCGATACAAAGGCGCTGATCGGGGCCACCAGTCGCTTTGATGCGGAGCGTTTCAAAGGGCCGTGGATCATGCGCGGGGCATTCGCCTTGGATGCGCCCGCCCGTGTTGCCTTGGTGGACAGCACAGGTGGGCCTGCGTTTCAGCTGTGCGATCACACGGGCGAGTGCGAGGTGCTGTGGATGGCGACGGCCAAAGGGCAGGGGCGCTATGCCCTGACGCGGCCCAATGGCGCGACCCGTGATCTTTGGGTGCTTTGGGTCGACGAAGGCTTTCGCACCGCAGTCGTGGGCAATCCGGCGGGCGAGTTTGGCTGGATACTTGATCGCAACCCCACCGGTGGCAACGACCGGATAAAGGCAGCGCAAGAGATACTCGATTTCAACGGCTATGACCTTGGCCAACTCAGGATGCGAAAATGACAAAGATTGCGGCGATTATCGGCGGTGGTGTGATCGGGGGCGGTTGGGCGGCGCGGTTTGCGCTGAACGGCTGGAATGTGCAGGTGTTTGACCCCGATCCAGAGGCCGAGCGCAAGATCGGTGAGGTCATGACCAATGCCCGCCGCTCCATGCCCGGTCTGACCGATGTGGCCTTGCCGGATGAAGGCAAGATCAGCTTTCACGACAGCATTTCGGATGCTGTCGCAGGCGCGAGTTGGGTGCAGGAAAGCGTGCCGGAACGGCTTGAGATCAAACACAAAACTTTTGGCGCGATCCAGCAGGCCTGTGACCCCGAGGCGGTAATCGGGTCGTCGACATCGGGCTTCAAGCCCAGCCAGTTGCAAGACGGCATGGCGCGCCCCGAACAGATCATGGTCGCGCATCCGTTCAACCCCGTCTACCTTTTGCCGCTGGTGGAACTGGTGCCGGGCAACGGCATTGACGGGCCGATGGTGGCCAAGGCCAAGGCAATCCTGACCTCTCTGGGCATGTACCCGCTGCACCTGAAAAAAGAAATCGACGCCCATGTTGCGGACCGTTTCCTTGAAGCCGTCTGGCGCGAAGCCTTGTGGCTGGTCAAGGACGGCATCGCCACGACCGAGGAAATTGACAACGCCATCCGCTACGGCTTTGGCATCCGCTGGGCGCAGATGGGCCTGTTCGAGACCTACTGTTCCCCACCTGACAGAAGATTCCCATCGGCGACGTGATGTGCCATATTTGGGGCATGAGACGCGATGACATCTGCCTTTACCTTGGCCCCGCCGACCGTGCTGAGCTTCAAGCCCAGATCAGCAA
>Ga0307981_1001061_pt1 | contig 25955 bp, 27 predicted proteins | sample OrgLakmetagen987_FD_201849 | JGI IMG/M metagenome (GOLD analysis project Ga0307981, IMG submission 201849) | Saline water microbial communities from Organic Lake, Antarctica - #987 | ecosystem: Environmental > Aquatic > Non-marine Saline and Alkaline > Saline | place: Antarctica: Organic Lake... | reverse complement strand
AGGTCATGGATGGCAGGTGCATTAATCGAAGCGACGCTTGAACTTTGGGCGTCTTCGTTGCGGGAAGTGAAGGCTCGGATGCGGCCGTTGTTCACGCAGGAGCGTGTGGCGGCATCAGCGGGCCATTTTTTGGACGGTTTGCTGGGGGAAGAAAGACGCAAGACGGGATGGATGCGTGCGGAGGCGGCTGGCGATCCCGGCCCCTGGCGGCAACAGGCGATCCTGGGTCGCGGATACTGGGACGCGGATGCCCTGCGCGACATCCTGCGCGATTACGCGCTTGAGACATTGGCGGATCCCGATGCAGTTCTCGTGCTTGATGAGACCGGTTTTCTCAAGCGGGGCAAGGCGTCCTGCGGTGTCGGTCGGCACTATACAGGTTCGGCTGGCAAGATCACCAATTGCCAGATCGGTGTGTTCGCATCCTATGTTTTACGGCATGGTCATGCCTTCATCGCCCATATCTTGGTCGGGCGGGCGCTCTATCTGCCAAAGGGCTGGGCGGATGACCGGGATCGCCTGGCGGCAGCCCATGTGCCGCAAAGCGTTCGCTTTGCCACCAAGCCAGCACTGGCGCGCACGATGATCGAGCGGGCGATTGCTCAAAACGTGCCGTTTTGCCTCAGGTGGCGGCCGACAGCGTCTATGACGTGGGCGGCATCGAGATGGGGCTCAGACGCGCAGCCACGGGCTATGTGCCGGGTGTGAACGCCAACCATTCGTTCCGCTCATGGGGCAAGCTGCTGGCCGTGGCTGGAACGGCGAAGGACATCGCTGAAGCTTTGCCCGACAATGCCTGGCGGCGGCTGTCAGCAGGCGAGGGAACCAAGGGCGCGAGACTGCACGGCTGGGCCTGTCTCGATCTCGCTGATCTTGACGCCGCTGATCTTGCCGCCGCTGATCTTGGCGCAGCTTTCGCCGGCGTCTGGACACGCGGGCTGCTGATCCGCCGCAACATCGCCGACGGCGACCTCGCCTTCTTCTCGACCTGGTGTCCGCTTGGCACACCTGTGGAAAACTGGTGACAGTGGAGGCGCATCGTTGGGCGATCGAAGACAGTTTTGAGACCGCCAAAAATGAGTTCGGCCTTGACCACAACGAAACCCGCTCCTGGCATGGCTGGCATCGCCACGTCTCGCTGGTGATGCACGCGTTCGCGATGATGGCCGTTATCCGCGAGTCCGCCAACACACGTCCTTTGGATCCCCCAAAAACGATGCAGTCAACAAGACGCAAGACCGCAAACTGATCCGGTGGTCGATGCAGAAAATTCGCCGCATCGCCAGCAGAACGGAGAGATCAAGGTCTTTGACAGCACCAGTCATGGCTAAGTTTATAACACAATATCAGAGCTATAAACGCCATATTCGACGGCCTGATTCATTCTGCCGCAGCTGGCCTGCGCACCTCCAGCGCCCTGACCTTGCGCCAATCCAAGCCTGCAAACAGCGCTTCGAACTGCGCCCGGTTCAGCGTCATCACGCCATCCCAGATCGCTGGCCAGGCGAACGCCGTCTCCTCCAGACGTTTAGACGCCATCACAAGCCCGGTCCCGTCCCAGAACAGGATCTTCAGCCTGTCGGCCCGCTTGGAGAGAAACAAGAACGCCGTGCCCCTAACGGTGAATGTGCCATTCACCTGTCGGCAATGGGTGAAGTAGTCTTCCTGCAAAACGGACTGCACCAGCGCTGCCAGCCCGTCATGCCCCTTGCGGAAATCAACCGGCTGCGTCGCCACCAGAATGCGCACCCTATGCGAGGGCAGCATCATGTTCGGGTGTCAACAGCCCGGGCGATCTCCGCAATCCGCGCTGCCGAAGTGCCCGCGTCCAGGCGGATTGATACTTCGCCAACCACGATCCCGATCAAAGGCGCGCCCGGAGCCGATATGGTCTGCGGCGGTGAACCCGAAGGCCCCTCATCGCAAAGCACCAGCGGCGCGAACCCGGGTGGCCCTGGCACGGCCGGCAGGACCAGCTTGCCGTCCTTCGCAAGCCGCCGCCATTCCAAAAGGCGGTTCGGACGCAGCCCATACCTGTCGGTAACTCTGCGAACCGTCACCCCGGGCTCCAAGGTCTCCGAGACAATCCGCGCCTTAAGATCATCAGGCCACCGTCGTCGGCCCGCAGCGGAAGTGTCCACTCCGCCTGACCGGAAAAGCTCCAACGTATCTTCCATGGAGAAACTCCATCCCTGTTCCAAAACACCGCAGGGACGGCTTCCCAAAAATGACGGATCAAGAAAAGACGGATCACGAAAAGACGGGGGCCAGCTGGCGCTTACGGTTCTACAATCCACGCCGACGCCATTCATCACTGGGCGGCAAAAGCCCCTTGGCATTCGAACGGAAGGCCGCATAAATGAGTTGAGAGACCGGAACGCAAGCGTGACAAGACCATATTGGGCCAAAGCTTCTTTCAACGCCTCGACACAGAACCCCGCCTCCGTCCGGCATGGTCCTCGGACCGACGGCGGCCTCATGCCGAACTGTTCGACAGCCGCCAACTCAGGGCCTTGCGACTATACCAGTCCATCCCGCTCGCGGTTTGAAAGCAAACCGCTGCCGGGCAGTGGATGGCCATCAAATACAGGAACCCGCGCCGCATCCATTGCCCGGCAGGCGATTTGCAAGGCAAATCTGCCGGGAGGGGCGCGGACGCACGATCCGCTTCACGACGAAGTGGCCGGGGACGTATTCCAGCTCCTCGGTGACATCTTCGCCAAGTTGCTTGAACGCGCCACCACAATCGCCGCAGGCATCGCCGGGCGAGAGGATTTTTTCCTCTCGATCAAGATGATCAGGCAGCGGTGCGCGATTGTGGTGGTGCGCTTGGCCGGGGTGGCCTCCTCTGCGTCGCCTTCGGGCGCAGTCTTTTGCGCCTCGGCGGCGGCTTCAATCTCGGTCTCTTCCTGAAGATCGAACGCCAGCTGATCCATGGTCTCGGATTGGCGCGATGGTTCCGAGGATGTGGAGCGGCTCCGGCGGGCGCTGTTCGAGAGCAAGATACGCTGCGTTTCGTCCCTGCTGCCGAGATCGGCCTTTGCCGATGCAATCACGCTGGTGGACCCAGCAGGCAATCACAGGCTGGCGCGGGCGCGCAGCACTGACCCGATCGACGCGGCGGCCCCCCTCTCATCTCTGCTACGCATCGACTGCGGGGCAGCGACTGCGGGGCATTGGGTGCGGGGCGGTGGGTGCGGGGCGGTGGGTGCGGGGCGGTGGGTGCGGGGCGGTGGGTGCGGGGCGGTGGGTGCAGGATTGATGGCTTAAGGGCATAGAGGCAATCGTCCGGCGGCAGCAGGATATGTCGCCGGAACGCGACGATCATTGCCTCCTCCAATTCGCCGGGAACGGTTGAGCGAGGCTCTTTCCGCCCCGTGACCGACCTCAGCCAAGGTGGGTCACGTAAGTAGATTGGCACATCAGAGATACACAAGGGTCGGGACCCCAGAAAGGCGCGGCCGTATTTCAATGTCCGCAACACTCCGGGCAGGCGTGCCTGCAGGACGGACACCAAACGCCCGCGACTGCCGCGCCTCCACGTCATAGGCCAGCGACATGCCAGGCCTGCGTGCCGGACCTGGCGGATCTGTTTTTTTTGTCCGGCGCGCGCCAGTGCTGCCGTGCTCTGGTCAAGGATGCGTTGCCCGATCTTTCCGATCGTGACAGGCAATGACGCCCGCTCGAAACGGCTTTGGACATTGATGTCGCACCGCGCGCACCGGCTCGCGGACGCATCACGACAGGACCGATTGTCGCAAAAGCCGACATCACGCGTTGCTCAACAGCAGCTTTCGTCTATCATAAGATACAACGCAGACCAAAAATTGCAGGCGCATGATTCAAAATACCGACCAGACCCGCCCCGATCCCGACATCAAGCATGCCCGGGATTGGATCAAGACCCTGTCGACCTACCGCGAACCCGATGCCTGGCGCAGCTCGTTCGAACTTGGCGTGACGCTGGGTCCCTTCGTGGTGCTCTGGGCCCTGGCCTGGTGGTCACTGTCGATCAGCGGCTGGCTGACGCTGGCGATCTCGCTGTGCAACGCGGCGTTTCTGTTGCGGCTGTTCGCGATCCAGCACGATTGCGGCCACGGTGCCTTTTTCAACAACCGCGCGGTCAGCGACTGGCTCGGGCGCGGGCTTGGGGTGCTGACGCTGACGCCCTATGACGTCTGGCGGCGGTCGCATTCGATCCACCATTCGTCCTCGGGCAATCTGGGGCGGCGCGGCATCGGCGATGTCTGCACCCTGACGGTTGCGGAATACAAGGCGCTCAAACCCGTGAAAAGGCTGCGCTACCGGTTTTACCGGCATCCTATCGTCCTCTTTGGACTGGGGCCGGGATATCTCTTTTTCCTCAAGAACAGATTGCCGCTGGGGCTGATGGCCAAGGCCAGATACTGGGTCAGCGCGATGTGCACCAATGCCGCGATCCTCGCCGGTTTGGCGCTGATCGTCTATTTCGGTGGCGTGATGCCGGTCGTGCTGATCTTTCTGCCCTCGACGCTGCTTGCGGCGACCGCCGGTGTCTGGTTGTTCTACGTGCAGCACCAGTTCGAGACGACACATTGGCAGGACGCAGACGACTGGAACCTGCACGACGCCGCCCTGCACGGGTCATCGCATTACGTGATGCCGGGCGTTTTGCAATGGCTAAGCGCGAATATCGGCATCCACCACGTGCATCATCTGTATAGCCGCATCCCGTTCTACCGCCTGCCCGAAGTGCTGAGCGATCATGCCGTTCTGGCGCAAAGCAACCGAATGACCATCCGCGACAGCATCGCCAACGCACGGCTGCACCTGTGGGACGAAAAGAGCAAACGGCTGCTGTCGTTTGCGCAGGCCAGCAAGATCACCTGACGCGACGGGCCCTTTGCGACGGGCCCGTCGCAAAGCTCTCGTCGCGCGGGCTCAAGGATACGGCCCTGCGCAAAGGATCGCGTCAGCGCATCTGCAAGGTCTCCAGATATTCGACAAGCGCCACCAGCTTGCGCGGTGTCGGCGTCTGGCGACCGTCGCCGGAATCGAAGGGGACAAGATCGCCCTCCAACAGGATCCCGAATTCGGGCATATCCAGATCGTCGCCGCCGTGGCGAGTATAGCCGTCAACCGTCGACAGCACGGCCTCGCGCGGGAACACACCGCCATTGCCCAGCGACAATGCCGTCAGATCCGGCGGCGCTGGGCTGAGGTTCTCGGCCATGGGGCCGCCGCCCCGCGCATCCCCACCATGGCACACCGCGCAATTCTCGGCAAAAAGCGCGCGACCCTCATCGGCCTGAGGCATTTCAACCGTCGTGCAGGCTGCACAAATCCCTGCAAACGCCACCGCACAGATGCTCCATTTCATGCCCTGCTCTCCTGATGCATTGTTTCACCGATCCATAACCTGCACCGTGCTGGCGTCGCTGTCCATGATCTGCATCATATGAAGCGTTTTGGAAGTGACAGCACCGCCTGCGCAGGTCATGTTCGCGCAACCAAAGGGGGGGACGATGCCTATCTATGCCGTGACCATGCTGCTTTCCGGGGTCGGAATTCCGCTGCTTGCAGCGCTGAATGCAGCGCTTGGCGTGCGGTTGGGCTCGCCCGCCACGGCGGCCACGATATTGTTCGTCGTGGCGCTGGTGGCCACGTCGCTGGTGATGCTGGCGACCGGCCCTCGTGCGCTGACCGGCGTGGCCACGGCCCCGCGATATCTGCTTTTGGCGGGGTGTCTGGTGGCGTTCTACGTGTTGTCGATCACCTATATCGCGCCACATTTCGGGGTGGGCAACGCGGTGTTCTTCGTGCTGCTGGGGCAGTTGATCTCGGCCGCCGCCATCGACCACTTCGGCCTCTTTGGCGCGCAGATCAGCCCGCTGTCGCTGACCCGGTCGCTGGGCATCGCGTTGATGGCCCTCGGCGTCTGGGTGACGCAGCAGGCGTGACCCTAGTCGATCCGCAATCCGCTGATCGAGGCCCTGATGCGGCTGTCGGTGTCGTCGCTGTCGGCGGACACCGCGATGCCCACCAGCGCGCCTTTGGAACCGCCGAACGCGCGTGCATAATCGCCGCTCAGGTTGACGTTTTCGCTGGCCGACCCGGTGCCCGAGGGGCGTAGCACAACCGTCTTGCCGCGCGCGCCAAGGTAGGGACTGGACAGGATGTCGCCCCGGTCATGTGCTCCGCCCCAGACATAGATCAGCACCCGCACCGCATCGTTGCGCAGCAGGCGACGAACCGGCGCGCCTTGCAGGGCCTGCGCCTCAGCCTCTGGCAGGAAGACAAAATACATCGCCAGATTGCGGTCGTCGCCACCCTTTTGGCGCAGGTCGGTGGGGCCGACGCCTTCGCTGACGCTCCAGTCCCAGCGGGCCGAGGCGCTGCCCCAATCGGACGGGGCCAACGCCCGATATGTCAGCGACACCGCCCCATCAGAGGCCACATCCAAACGGTTTCCCGCAAACCCGTATCGGTTCTGCTGAAAAAGCGAAAAGCGCTGCTGCTCCCACGCGCCGTCAAAGGCGATGGGGCCAGCCTTGGCCGGGGTCGACATGAGGGGTGAGGCGAGGCACAACAGCGCGGCAATGATATGTTTCATGCCGCGATCCTACCGCAATCGCCGCATTGACATAGCCCTCACGCCATCACGTCCCGGTGACCAGCCCCTGCATCTGCGCCCAGAGCGCGTCGGGCACATCGATGCTGACAGCAGGCCATCGCCCCTGCCCCGGCATCCGCGTGCCCGGATCCTGCCCGACAATTTCGGCCAGCTTCGCCACCTTGTCATGGAACCCGTCGGCGACAGACGGGTCGATCAGCACATAGCTTTGCCCCAGATCATGCGGCGCGCCTTGCGCTGCCTTGAGCGGTTTGACGTCACGTGACAATAGGCTGCCGGTCAGCCCGGCGGCCATGATCTCGACCATCAGGCCAAACCCCCAGCCCTTGTGCCCGCCCGCGCTGACCAGTGTTCCTTGCAATGCGGCTTCGGGATCGGTCGTGGGCTGGCCCTGCGCATCCAGCGCCCACCCTTCGGGGATCTTTTCTCCGGCGGCCTTTGCCATTGTAATGCGCCCAAGTGCTACCTGCGTGGTGGATTGGTCGAATTGCATCGCCACACCGCCCTGCCCGTCGGGCACCGCAAAGGCCATGGGGTTGGTGCCGATCGCGCGCGCCTTGCCCCCCGGTGCCGCGACGATGGGAGAGGCATTGGTGAACCCCATGCCGATCGCGCCTGCGCGGGCGATCTGGTCGGTGAAATACCCCAGCGCGGTGCAGGTATGCGCGTGACAGATGTTGAGACTGACGATGCCAGTGGTCCGCAACGCCTCCAGCGCCACGGGCAGCCCCCGCGCAAAGGCAGGCTGGGCAAACCCGAAGCCCGCATCGACACTCACCACACCCGTGCGCGGCTGGGTCACGACAGGCTCCACATCGCCCTTAACCCGGCCCGAGCGCAGCTGCTGGCAATAGCTCTGCACATAATAAAGCCCGCAAATCCGGTTGCCGAGGCTTTCGGCGACGCATACCGCATCGGCCACGTGGTCGGCCACCCAAGGGGCCGCGCCGTGGTGGATCAGCGCACGCTGCGTGGTGTTGCGAATGGCGTCGAGTGTGATGTCCGGCATGCTCTGCTCCCCTGCTGTGACACAGGTAGCAAGCCAGAGGGCACAGCGCCAGTCGGCGCGTCAGACCGCGTCAGACTACGTCGGGCGTGCGCATCAGTTCGGGGTCGATGGGCGCATCGAGACCAACAAGATGCACGATGCTGTCGGTGTCGCGCCAGATCTCTAGCCCCGCGCGCCACAAATCGTGCAGCCGGGTGATGAACTTTGGTCCTGCGTCGTCGTCTTCCCCGTCGTCACCCATGTCAAAGCCAAAGACATCCGCCAACCCTTCGGTCTCGTGCGGTTCAAAGTCCAGCGCGTCGTCCACGATCGCGGCGGCGTCGTCCTCGGGCAGATGGCCGTCCAGCATGGGCGTGACGGCCTGCTCAATGCCCGCATCCTCGGCGAATTCCGTGCCTTCCAACATCGCCAAAAGCTGCGCGCCGGGGTCGATATCCTCATCGGTCAGGGCGCTGTCGGGCGCATCAAGCACCAGATCGTCGTCCTCTGCATCCAGATTCGGCACCACGGCCAGAACGGACATCGACGCGAGCATTGCGGTAAGCGGCATGGATTGTCTCCGATTCAGGGTTAATCCCGTGTGAACCGAAGGATTGTCAGCAAATGGTCGAAATTGTGGCGATAGCAAGGCAGAGGCCCGATTTCAGGCGATCGCCACCAGATGCCCATTCTCAAGCCGCAAGCGCCGGTCCATCCGGGCCGCCAGATCGAGGTTATGCGTGGCGATCAACGCCGCCAGCCCGGTGTCGCGCACCAGGGCCATAAGCGCGGCAAACACCTGATCCGACGTCTCTGGGTCCAGATTGCCCGTCGGCTCGTCGGCCAAAAGCAGGCGCGGCCGGTTGGCCAAAGCCCTGCAAAACGCGACGCGCTGCTGTTCGCCACCCGACATCGCGGCGGGCCGGTGCTGCGCGCGCGCGCCCACGCCAACACGTTCCAGCAGGTCCATCGCGCGGGCATCCGCATCACGGCGGGGCACCCCTGCGGCCAGTTGCGGCAGCGCGATGTTCTCAAGCGCGGTAAATTCCGGCAGCAAATGGTGGAACTGATAGATGAACCCCACGTCAGAGCGCCGCGCCGCCGTGCGCACCCGGTCAGAGCGGCCAGACAGCACCTGGCCCCCCAAGGCCACCTCGCCCGCGTCGGGCGTATCCAAAAGCCCCGCGATATGCAGCAGCGTCGATTTGCCCCCGCCCGAGGGCGCCACCAGCGCGACCACCTCGCCTGCGTTCAGTACCAGAGACGCACCCGACAGCACCGTGATTTCGCCTGCCGTGCCGCGATTGTAGCGCTTGTCGATCCCTCGCAGCTCAAGCACCGGGTCATTCATAGCGCAATGCCTCGACCGGGTTCATCCGGGCTGCGCGGCGCGCCGGAAAGATCGTGACCACGAACGACAGCCCCAGCGACAGCATGACAGCCGACATCACATCCTCGAGGCGCAATTGCGCGGGCAAGGAATACAGCCCCCGCACCGCCGGATCCCAGACCCCGCCGCCCATCGCCGCGTTCACGAAGGAAAACACCGGGTCGATGTAGATCGCGAAAAGACAGCCCAGAACGACGCCCATCGCCGTGCCGATCAGCCCGGTGAACGACCCGCAGATGAAGAAAATCCGCAGAATGGATCCTTCGGTCAGGCCCATGGTGCGCAGGATGCCGATGTCGCGGCCCTTGTTTTTGACCAGCATGATCAGGCCCGACACGATGTTCATCGCCGCGATCAGCACCAGAATGGACAGGATGATGAACATCACGTTGTCCTCGACCTCCAAAGCGCGCAGGAACCCGCCCGAGGCGTCGCGCCATGTCCAGATCTGCCCGCGTTCGCCTGCGGCCTGCAAGAGCGGCAGCGTCATCGCAGCGACGTCGTCGGGCTCGCTCACCATGACCTCGATCTCGTCCGCCACGCCTTCGCGGTTGAAAAACACCTGCGCCTCGGTGAACGGCATGTAGATGCGGGTGCGGTCGATGTCGTAGCGCCCTGCGGTAAAGATATGCACGACCTCAAAGGTCTTGACGCGCGGGCTGGTGCCGAACGCCGTGCGCACCCCGTCGGGCGAGATGATGCGCATCCGGTCGCCGATCGAGACACCCAGTTCGCGGGCAATGCCGGACCCGATGGCGATACCCTGATCGAACCGCGCCAGATCCCGCGCGGCCCGTTCGGGCGTCGTCACCGCCGGGATCGTGGCGAGGTTGTCGCGCGTGATCCCGTAGACCTCGACGCCGGTGTTGCGCCGGTTGGCGCTGCCCATCACCTGACCCTTGATCAGCGGCGCGGCCCGCGTCACCCCGGGCACGGCGGCCAGTCGCGCGGCCAGCGCGTCATATTCGACGATGGCGCGGCTGACGCGGCCAAATTCGTCGACGGCCGCGGTGTTATAGACCGTCACATGGGCGTTGGCGCCTAGAATGGTCCCGACGAATTCGGCGCGAAAGCCCGACCGCACGGCAAGCGTGGCGATCAGCGCGAACACCGCCAATGTAATGCCGATCAGGCTGATCCAGGTCATCACGCTCACGCCACCCTCGGCCCGTTTGGCGCGCAGATAGCGCCAGGCGATCATCCATTCAAAGGCGGCGAAGGGTCTGGGCAAGGCTCTGCTCCTGCAACGGGCACTCTGACGGTGCTTTGCCATAAGTGGCGGCTGTGTCCGGCAGGGTCAAGCGCTGCGGCTTGACTGTGCGGCGGGTATGCTAGTTCATGATGCACGGATATATTGACTGCAACCGAAAGGCATCTGACATGGCACATATCCTCGTGATCGGCGCGAGCCGGGGCATCGGTCTGGCCTGCTGCAAATATGCTTTGGATGCGGGACATTCCGTGCGCGGCTTTGCGCGCTCCGCCGCTGACATGACCCTGCCCGGCGCGTTCCAGCCCATGCCCGGAGACGCCACGCAGGCAGGTGATCTGGCACCCGCGCTGGACGGCATCGACGCGGTGCTGCTGACCTTGGGGATCAAGGCGGGCGTGTCGATGCTGTGGTCGCCGGTGACGCTCTTTTCCCAGGCGACCCAGGCATTGGTCCCGTTGATGGAGCAGCACGGGCCCGACCGGCTGATCTGCGTCACGGGTATCGGCGCGGGCACATCCCTGAGCGCGCTGTCGATGCCCGAGCGGCTGACGCAGAACGCGCTGCTGGGGCATGCCTACCGCGACAAGACCCGGCAGGAAGAGATCATTCGCGGCTCATCGCTGCGCTGGACGCTGCTGCGACCCACGATCCTGACCAATGGCCGCGCGTCGGGTCGGGTGCTGGTGCTGCGCGATCCGGCCAAATGGCGCAACGGGATGGTGCCGCGGGCGGACGTGGCGCAGGTGGCGATCGATGCATTGGGCGACAATACGCTGGTAGGTGCAGATCCAGTGGTCACGCGCTGAGGCTTGCCGAGCGCCATGCGTCCCGCTAAGCCTGTGGGCATGTCACATCCCCGCTTTACGCCCCTGGTGGCCAGCCTGCCCGATACCGTTCCCTTCGTCGGCGCCGAAGTGCAGGAGCGCAGCCTCGGCAGACCCTTTGCCGCCCGCCTTGGGGCCAACGAATGCGTGTTCGGCCCCTCGCCCAAAGCGGTCGAGGCGATGAGCCGCGCGGCGTCGGACGTCTGGAAATACGGCGACAGCGCCAGTCATGACCTGCGCGAGGCCCTGGCGGCGCAGATCGGCGTGACCCCGGCCAATGTGATCGTCGGCGAAGGCATCGACGGGCTCTTGGGCTATCTGGTGCGTCTCATGGTGGCCCCGGGCGATGCCGTGGTGACGTCCGATGGCGCCTATCCGACGTTCAACTACCACGTCGCGGGCTACGGCGGGATTCTGCACAAGGTCCCCTACCGCGACGACACCGAAGACGAGCAGGCCCTGGTCGCGCGCGCGGCCGAGGTCGATGCCAAGCTGATCTATCTCGCCAATCCCGACAACCCGATGGGCACGTGGCTGCAAGGCACGCAGATCGTGGCGATGCTGGACGCGCTGCCCGAAGGCTGCCTGCTGGTGCTGGACGAGGCCTATGCCGAATTCGCGCCAGCGCAGGCCGTGCCCGACATCGACATCACCGACCCACGGGTGATCCGGATGCGGACGTTCTCCAAATGCTACGGCATGGCGGGCGCGCGCGTGGGCTACGCTCTGGGCGCCGCCCCGCTGATCGCCGCGTTCGACAAGATCCGCAACCATTTCGGCATGTCCCGGATCTCGCAAGCCGGCGCCCTGGCGGCTCTTGGTGATACCGATTATCTGAAAACCGTTCTGAATCAAGTCTCTACGGCACGATCCTCAATCTCTGCATTAGCTATTGAGCACGAGCTGAAACCGATCCCGTCGGCCACCAACTTTGTCGCCATAGATTGCGGCGAAGACGTCGCTTTGGCGCGCAACCTCCTGACATCGCTGGCAAACGAAGGCATCTTTGTCCGCATGCCCCTGGTCGCGCCGCAAAACCGCTGCATCCGCATCAGTGCGGGCACACCCACAGATATCGCAACCCTTGCCGCCGCCTTTCCCAGGGCGCTGGAGGCTGCGCGACATCTTGCAACCAATCGTAAGCCTGCGTAAACGCATGTGTGACAGGCAACGTCAGCGCCGGGGGCGCAGCGAGGGCCAGAGCCGGGGGCCCAGCGGGGCCCAGCGCCGGGGGGCTGACAAGGCCATGAGACACGCTGAACTTGGTCAAAGCCGCGAGGGTTCGTGATGGAGTCACATGACCGCCAGCCCGCCCCGAACTATACCGACGCAGCCCTGGCGCTGGGGCTGGTCAATCTGCTGTGGATCTTCGGCGTGATCTGGGCGGTCTGGGGGCTGATGACGGTTGTGGTGATCGCATTGCTGCTCAACCATCTGCTGAGCCGTCTGGAAAAGCGGCTCAACGCGCGCCGCTGATCACTTTTGCAGCCGCCGCTACGCCCCCCGGCCCGTGCGGAATGTCCAGCGCCATCAAGCCCGCCTCGATACTGCCCAGCACACCCAGCACCATGTGCGCATTGACGTGCCCCATGTGGCCGATGCGGAAAAATCCATGATATTCAGCGCTGTCAGGCGGAGCCATGCCCAGCCCGATGCCCAGAGTGACGCCTGCCTGATCCTCGGTCCAGCGGCGCAGGCGGGTGGCGTCGGGCGCGTTCATGCTCAGCGCCGTGACGGCACGGCTGCGCAGGGCCGGGTCGGTCACGTTCAATCGCAAGGCCCCTGTCGCGCCCCACGCCTCGCAGGCGGCCCAGACCGCGCGGGCCAGCGTGTCGTGGCGCGCCCAGACCGCCTCGATCCCTTCGTCGTGCAGAATATCGAGTGCGGCGCGCAGACCGTAAAGGTGATGCGTGGGGGCCGTGCCGCAATGGTATTGATAGAACGCCTCGGGCCGGGCACGCGGCCGCCAGTCCCAGAACCGGCTCACACGCTCCGGGCGAAACCCGTCAGCGCGGTCGTTGAAGAACACGAATCCCAGACCCGGCGGCGTCATCAGCCCCTTTTGGCTGGCGGTGATCATCACATCGACGCCCCAGGCATCCATCTCGAACACGTCGCACGCCAGTGAGGCGATGCAATCCGCCATCAAGAGCGCCGGATGACCCACCGCATCCAGAACGCCGCGCAAGCCTTTGATATCCGTAATGATCGAGGTGGAGGTATCTACATGCGTCGCCAGCACCGCCCGGATTTCATGCGCAGTATCGGCGCGCAATGCCGCCTCGATCCGGCCCGGATCGACGGTGTCGTGCAGCCCGAAATCCAGAATTCGGACCTTTGCCCCCAACGCTTCGGCCATCTCGCCCCAGCCGTGTCCGAACCGGCCCGTGGCGGCCACCAGAACTGTGTCGCCGGGGGCTACGGTGTTGGCCAGCGCCGCCTCCCACGCGCCATGCCCGTTGGAAATATACATCGCCACATTGCCGTCGGTGCGCGCCACGCGCCGCAGGTCTGGGATCAGCGAGGCGGTCAGCTCGACCAGCTCGCCTTCATAGATATTGGGCGAGGCGCGGTGCATCGCACGCAGGACCGCGTCGGGCATCACCGACGGGCCGGGAATGGCAAGATAGGGGCGACCCTGGGACAGCGACATGCGGCAGGCTCCTTTGGCGTTCGAAGGGGACGTAAGGCGCAGACACACCAAGGTCAATCGCCTGCATCTTGCCTCTGCGCGCGCCAGCCCCTAAACCCCTGACAATGGCTGGACCGCGCGTATGCTGACATCTCTCTGGACCCGGATCGAGAACGCCGAACGGCGGCTGCGCTATTCGTTCGGCAAGGATATCAAAACGCCGCGCGGGCGTCGGCTGTCGAAACTGCATTATCATCTGTTCGATCACGCGTTCCTGCGGGTCTTCTGGACCAACTTCTGGCCCGTGGCACCGGGTGTCTGGCGGTCGAACCAGCCGACGCATGCGCGTTTTGCCCGCTACAGGGTGATGGGGATCAAGACGGTGATCAACCTGCGCGGATCGGATAAACGCGCGCATTATCTTTTTGAGCGTGAAAGCGTCGATGCGCTGGGGCTGACGCTGGTGGACGTCAAACTGCACGCGCGCTCTGCTGTCGGTCGCGGCGCGCTTATCGCGGTGATCGACGCGCTGCGCGCAGCGGAACGCCCGATGATGTTTCATTGCAAATCCGGCGCGGACCGGGCGGGCTTCGTGTCGGCGATGTATCTGCTGATCTTCGAAGGGGCCTCGGTCGAGGTCGCCGCGAGGCAACTGGCGCTGAAATATATTCATCTGAGCTTCACCAAGACCGGCGTGCAGGGCTATATTCTGCGGGTCTTTGATGCCCGAAACCGGTCCGATCCGATCGGGTTCGAGGAATGGATCCGCACCGAATACAGACCAAAACCCATTCAGGCCGGGTTCGACGGGCGGCTCGACCCCGCAGAGGTCGCAGAGCAACTGCGCGCAGCCGCATGAAAGGATCCGTGACGCAACCGCCCGTGACGCAACCGCCCGTGCCCCCCGATCACACCCGTGGTCTGTTGATCTGGCTTTGGCGCAGCTATCTGCGCAAACATTGGAAACTGCTCAGCGTGGCGCTTTTCTTCATGGCGCTCGAAGGCAGCATGTTCGGCGCGCTCAGCTATATGATGAAACCGATGTTCGACACGGTGTTCATCGGCGGCAACGAGGATGCGCTGATCTGGGTAGGGCTTGCGTTTTTCGGGGTCTTCATGGTGCGCGCCGTGGCCTCGATCGTGCAAAAGGTGCTGCTGACGCGGATCTCGCAGCTGACCGTGGCCGACATCCGACAAGATCTGCTGGCACATCTGATGACGCTCGATGGCGCATTCCACCAGATCCATCCGCCCGGATACCTGATGCAGCGCATCGAGGGCGATGTGGAATCGATCAACAAGGTCTGGCGCGTGATCATCACCGGCGCGGGCCGCGACGTGATCGCGCTGATCGCGCTCTTTGGCGTGGCGCTGTCGGTCGACTGGCGCTGGACGCTGATCGCCATGGTGGGCGCGCCGCTGCTGATCCTGCCTGCGGTGATCCTGCAACGCTTTGTGCGCGGCAATGCCCGCATCGCGCGGGACGTGGCCGCGCGGCTCTCCACCCGCCTCAACGAGGTGTTCCACGGCATCACGGCGGTCAAGCTGAACCGCCTCGAAGGTTACCAATCGCGCCGCTACGGCGACCTGACGAAACAGCGCGTGCGCCTCGAGACGCGGTCCTCGCTGGGTCAGGCGTCCATTCCCGGTCTGATCGACATCATGTCGGGGCTGGGGTTCATGGGAGTGCTGATCTACGGCGGCGGTGAGATCGTGTCGGGCGAGAAAACCGTCGGCGATTTCATGGCCTTCTTCACCGCAATGGGCCTCGCGTTTGAGCCGCTACGCCGTCTGGGGGCGATCAGCGGCGTGTGGCAGGTGGCTGCCGCAGGGATCGAGCGGATCAAGGAGTTGCTGGCCCTGCGCCCTGCCCTGACTGACCCTGCCAACCCTGTGGATGCCCCCAAAGGCGTGCCGGTCGTGGTGCTGGACGACGTAACGCTGATCTACGGCGACCAACCGGTGCTGCAAAACGCCAGCTTTGTCGCCGAAGCGGGCAAGACCACCGCCCTGGTCGGGGCCTCGGGGGCCGGCAAATCGACCGTGTTCAACCTGCTCACCCGGCTGGCACCCGCGCAATCGGGTGCGGCGTTGATCGGCGGTGTGGCGGTCGACCGGATGCGGCTGGCCGACCTGAGGGGGCTGTTCTCTGTGGTCTCGCAGGATTCGATGCTCTTTGACGAGACCCTGCGCGAAAATATTCTGCTGGGTCAGACGGATGTAGACGAGGACCGACTGCGCGCCGCCCTCGATGCCGCCCATGTCAGCGATTTCCTCGACCGGCTGCCCGACGGTCTCGACAGCCCTGTGGGCCCGCGCGGATCGAACCTGTCGGGCGGTCAAAGACAGCGCGTGGCCATCGCCCGCGCCCTGCTGCGCGACACCCCCATCCTGCTGCTGGACGAGGCGACGAGCGCGCTGGATGCCGCATCAGAGGCGGTGGTGCAATCCGCACTCGACCGGCTGAGCGCAGGCCGCACGACGCTGGTGATCGCGCACCGGCTGTCGACCATCCGCAACGCCGACAAGATCGTGGTGATGGACAAAGGCCGCGTGCTGGACGAGGGCACACATGACGATCTGCTGGCGCGCGGCGGCACCTATGCCGACCTTTACCGACTGCAATTCGACAGCGCAGACTGACGCTGGACGCCGCCTTTCAGTGTTCCATAAAGACTGCCGGGGCGCGCGCGCTGGGCTGGCCCCTCGCTCCCCACGTCATACCCTGAAACCGGCCTGCGCATCAGGGTTTGCGATACCGCCGCGCCAAAACCTCCGGGTCCGCCCCCGCCAGATACCGCCCCAGCGTCAACAGGTTGCGCGCGCCACGCTTCACCGCGCCTGCCTGCGCATACCGCGCATAGCTCGTGGTGACCCGGTGCCCCAAGGGCTGCAACTGGCCGCGCAGCGCCCGCGCCATCGCCACATCCTCCATCAGCGGTTGATCTGCATATCCGCCCCGCGTGTCATAGAGCGCACGCGAAATCAGCAAGCCCTGATCGCCGTAGGGCAACCCAAAGACCCGCGCCCGCAGATTGGCCCAGCGAGCGATCAGCGCAGGCCCCGTGCCCCGCGCATCGAATGCCAGATCGAAATACCGGGCCCTGGATTCGTCCAGAGCCTGCTCGACCGCAACCGTCCAGCCCGGTGCCAGCACAGAATCGGCATGCACGATCAACACCCACGCGCCGTCCGTCGCCGCCACGCCGCGCCGCAATTGCCCGCCGCGCGACGCCTCACCAGTGACGACACGCGCGCCTGCCGCCTGCGCGATTGCGGCGGTCTCGTCCGACGACCCGGCATCGCTGACGATCAATTCGCGGATCAGCCCGGCCGTCACCCCCTCCATCAACGCAGCGAGGCAGCCGGGCAGCGCGGCGCTTGCGTTGAGCGTCGGAATCACGATCGAGACGGGCGCGCGCATGTCGGTCCTCTTCATTTCCGCCAACGTTCTCTATATGTCATCTGTAAAGAGGAGATCAAAGTGACACGAACAATTCTGCGCCTCACCGGGGCCGATACGCGCGATTTTCTGCAAGGGATGGTGACCAACGATGTGACCCGGCTGGATCAGGGGCTGGTTTACGCAGCGCTGCTGACACCGCAAGGCAAGTATCTGGCGGATTTCTTTCTGGTGGCCGAAGGTGACGCGGTGCTGCTCGACGTCGATGCCTCTCTGGGCGACGATCTGATGCGGCGGCTGTCGATGTATAAACTGCGCGCCGATGTGACGATCGCCGATGCCGGGCTGAACCTGCAACGCGGCACAGGGGTCGCGCCCGAGGGAGCCTTTGCCGATCCGCGCCATCCCGCGATGGGCTGGCGCGCTTATGGCGCCGAAGCTGCTGACGACGGCAGCGATTGGGACGCGCTGCGGGTGGCGCATTGCGTGCCCGAGACCGGGATCGAGCTGACCGGCGATACGTTCATCCTCGAGGCTGGATTCGAGCGGCTGCACGGCGTGGATTTCCGCAAGGGCTGTTATGTCGGGCAGGAGATTGCCGCGCGCATGAAGCACAAGACCGAATTGCGCAAGGGTCTCGCGCGGGTGTCCGTCGTGGGGCCTGCGGAGACGGGTGCAGAGATCATGGCCGGCGAGAAGGTTGCGGGCACTTTGCTGACACGTTCCGGGGACGAGGCGATCGCCTATTTGCGCTTTGACCGGGCGAAGGGCGAGATGCACGTGGGTGAAGCGCGGGTTACGCGGCTGGAGTGAAATGCACCGCCGCGTGGGTTGTGGGTTCAGGACCGGGGCGCTGCCCCGGACCCCGAGGTTTGTTTGGCAAGATGAAATGGCGCGTGCGGTGTGTTTGCCCGATGGGGTTCAGGCGCGTTCGGAATAATCCATGGTTTCAGTGTTGACGACGATGTCTTCGTCCTGACCCACGAAGGGTGGCACCATCACCTTGACGCCACAATCCAGAATGGCGGGTTTGAAGCTGTTGGCGGCGGTCTGGCCTTTGACGACCGGTTCCGTTTCGACCACCTTGCAGGTAACTTTCTGCGGCAGCGTCGCGTTGAGCGCCTCATCCTCGTGGAATTCGACCGTGATCGTCATGCCGTCCTGCAAGAACGGGCGGCGTTCGCCCAGAATTTCGGCGGGCAGCGCGATCTGGTCGTAGGTTTCAGCATCCATGAAGGTGAGCATGCCGTCGGTCTCGAAGAGAAACTGCATGTCTTTTTGCTCCAGCCGGACGCGTTCGACCTTGTCGGCGCTGCGAAACCGTTCATTCAGTTTGGAACCATTGCGCAGGTTGCGCAGTTCCACCTGAGCGAAGGCACCGCCTTTTCCGGGTTTGACGTGGTCGACCTTGACGGCGGCCCACAGACCGCCGTTGTGTTCGAGCACGTTACCGGGGCGAATTTCGTTTCCGTTGATTTTGGGCATGTGGCGAAACCATGGCAAAGGATTGATGATTGAGTGACCCGACCTATATCTGGCGTGTGGGACTCTGGCAAGACAACCAGATGTCGTGCTGCACCTGCAGCGACCCATGCACATAGAACATAGGTGTTATGCGTTTTTGTTGTATCCGAATCGGAAGGATTAGGTCATAACCCCCTCTATACCGAAAAACGCAAGAGTAAGAATAAAGGACGAAACATGAGTGATTTCGTTGATGCTACGGCTTTCAACAGCGAACAGGGAAACCGCGCACGCAAGCTGTTTGCAGCGGTCGTTCTGGCCGCTCTGGACGATGCGATCGCCGACGACAAGAAATATGGCAACGGTCCCGAGCAGATCGCCCGATGGGCCCGGTCGCGCGATGGCCGCGAAGTGCTGTCCTGCGCCGGGATCGACCCCAACGAGCGGGTCGTGACCGGTCTGATGGATTTCGTGTCCAAAGGTGTTCGAACCTCTGTCGCATTGTCGCGTGAAGAAAGCGAGCGGCGCCATGCTGCTCAGCAGGCCGAAGCAGCCTGATCCACTTTCCTCGCTTGCGAAAAAGCGCGTCCTTTCGGGGCGCGTTTTTTCGTTCGTGACGAGCGCTCCGGAAAACCGGTCCAGAGGAACGTCAGCCATTGCCGGGCTGTCCGGACCTCGAGAACGGGCCGCCCTGCAAAGAGCGCGCGGGCCATCGGGAGCGGCAAGCCGCGCCGGAGCATGGTCACCAGCGCCGCGCTGAGCGCGGCTGCGACAGGCGCAAAGTGACCCGCGTGATGCGCGCTGTCACGATGGCTGACCGCGTTCTCGAAGACCCATACCGTGATCGGCCAGAAATGCGCGCGACCGTCGTCATGGTGCAAAAGCAGATCGCAGACCAGATGCGCCACGCCCGCTGCTGACCCCACGGCCATCAGGCTGAGCCCGGTCCAGAGCGCGGCGACCAGCATGCCGGCCCAGAGCAGCAGTCAATTGTCGATGGCAAAGACCTGCTGCCAGGCGGGCGGGAATTCAAGCTGGTCAAAGACCACAAGTTCCGGAATGTTCAGGATAAAAAGCGACGCGCCCGCCAGAACGTCAAGCGACAGGTGGGGCAGGAACGCGCCGATCGGTGCCGCGATCAGGATGGGGTGGTTGCGCGGGCGGTCAAAGGCGGCGGCCCCAGCAGCAGATCGGCGGGTGTGGTCATGGTCATGGTCATGGGCGCGGGCGCGGGCCGCGCGTCCCTGTCACGTCGTGAAGCTCCGGATCACTCGAAATCCTGGCTCGCCAGCGCGCGGTGAATTTCGCGACGGACCAGTTTGCGGACGTTGCGGGTGATCCGCTCGCCCAGCGAGCCCTGCAATTCCTGACGCACGATCTCGGCCACCATATCGCGCAGCATGTCCTCGTCGATCAGAGATGTTTCGTCGTTCAGCACATCGTTCAGATCGGCGGCGGCGGCGGCGGCGCCGACGAGGGTATCGTCGGATGCCGGGGTATCGTCTGCAAGAGCTACGGGATCGGCTTTGGGCGTCGGGTTCGCCTCGACCTCGTCATCGAGGTAATCGTCCCAATCCAGCAGATCGGCGCTTTCCAGCGGCAGCGCGTCGGGTTCCCAGTCCTGATCGGACTGGCCCACCATGGTTTCCAGCTCTGCCACCGTGGTCTCGAGGGTGCGGCGGGCCTGGGGGTCCGCATCGTCAAGCGACACAGCCGCGTCGGATCCGGGCATCGGTGCGGGTTCTGCCTCGGCACCTTCCTCATGCAGATCGGCCACCCAGTCCGGTGCGGCGTCGACATCGGGCGTATCCAAAGTGTCGGCCGTCTCTTCGAAGGGCGCAGAGGGCTCTTTTGTCTCGAAAGCGGCGTCCGGTTCGTCGTCTGGATGCGGGCGGATCGCGCGGCCTATCAGGGCCCCGATCGCGGCCATATCGACCTCGGGAATCTCGGGGGGCGTCGCCTCTGCGTGCTCCTTATCCGGGGCATCGTCATCGGGGTCCACATCGAACCTGTGGCTCTCTTCCGGCTCTGCGTCGAAATTGTCGGACTTGTCGGACTTGTCTGGCTTGTCGGTCTTGTCTGCGCTTTCGGCACCACCGGGCAGACCTGCACCCTGCCCCGCATCCCACACCTCGGCCACCGACCCCAGATCGAGCGGGCGCGACACATCGGCGAGGCGCAGGGGTTCCGACACCAGTTCAGGCTCCACAACCCGCTGTGCGGGCGTCAGAACCAGCCGCTCGGGTTCCGCAAGGGCATCGGAAGCACGCGCGCACGCCGCCCGGGGCGCAGCCTCCTCGGACACCAGACGCCGGATGGACGACAGGACATCTTCGATTTGCACATTCGTGACCGGATCAGACATCAGCTTTTACCACTTTTACCTCGTAGCAAACATAGCTTGAGCAAGCCGTTCGCACAACCGATAGAGCGAATGCTAGTCTTTTCCGAGGGCTTTCAGGACACGGTCGAGGTCTTCGCCCTGACGAGACTTGACCGGCGCATCCCGGACCAGATTGTAATATTGCGCCGGATCGTAGCGCGGCACGTTGAGGTTGAGATGCGCGGCGGTCAACAGACCCATCGCGGACAGCAGCTGAAAGGTCGCCAGTTCCTCGTCCGCCAGGGCGGAAATCAGGCTGGCCCGCGCGTCGAGCAATTCCTGTTCCGCGTTCAGCACGTCAAGCGTAGTCCGCGCGCCCAAAGTGGCCTCTTCGCGGACCCCCTCGAAGGCGACGCGGGCGGCGCGGATACGCTCGCCGATGGCGGTGCGGCTGGCGCGTGCCACGGTCAGGCGGGCAAAGGCATTGGCCGCATCTTGGCTGACCCCCTGGCGCACGACGTGCAGGTTGCCCCGCGCCGCATCGCGCCGCGCCATGGATTGCCGCACCAGCGCCGACAGCCGTCCGCCCTGATAGATCGGGCCACCGGCCTCGACCCCGACGGTGCCGTTGCGTGAAAACGCCCGGCTGCCAAAATTTTCGGTCGCGCCCAGCTGGCCGGTCAGCCGGACGGTAGGTTTCATCGCCGCTTCGGCGCGCAGCACGTTGATGTCGGCCACGGCCACCTCGCGGATGGCGCGCTTGATCTCGGGATGGTTGCGCACCGCAAGGGCGATGGCACGGTCCAGCGATGCGGCGGTTTCCGGCAGGTCTTGCGGCGACGTCAGGTTGCCCGGGCTGCGCCCCACGGCGTTGCGATATGCCGCCTGCGCCTGCGCAAGATCCCCGCGTGCCTGCGCCAGACCGGCGCTCGCCTCGGCCAGTCGCGCCTCTGCCAGGGCCACGTCGGTGCGCGTCACCTCGCCCACCTCGAACCGGTCGCGCGCGGCGCGCAATTCCTGGGTGATCAGCCGCTGGTTGTTGATCCGCAATTGCACGAATTCCGACTGCCGGATGACAGATGTATAGGCCGCGACGGCATTGAGCAGTATCTGCTGTTCGACCGCTACCAGACCCTCGCGCGTGGCCAGCACGGTTTCCTTGGCCGCGTCGATCGCCAGCTGGGTCTGGCCGAAGTCGAACAACATCAACTCTGCACTGATCCCGATGGTCGCCGAATTGGTGGCAAAGCCTGCCGCGTCAAAGGCGGTTTGCGCCGAGGAGCTGACCCCGAACTGGCGCTGCACCTCCGAGAACCAGCGGATCACCGGGCGCAGCGACGACACCTGCACTGCGACATCTTCATCCGCCGCCCGCAGGAGCGCGCGATTTTGCTCCAGCAGACCGCTGAAGCCGTAAGCGCCGACCATCGCATCCGCCAGCGATTCGGCGGTGGCGGCCAGCGGCGCGCACAGCGACATTCCCAACGCCAAAGCCCCGGACAGCACCCGCCTGCGGGCCCGCCTGGTCAGGTTCGTTCGCATATCCATGAAGCTCTTTCCTGTCTGTCGATGAGGAACGGCTGACCCGCTCTTTTGGATTTCATGTCATCAGAGCGCCATCTTGCAGCGCACCATCCCTAGAGTGAAAACGACGCGACCCGCCCGAAGCCCGGCAGCACAGGCGCGCCCGCATTGAACGAAAACCGCCACGATATCGTGCCATCCGATTTATAGCCGATCCGCACGACGCCCAGCCGCCCCTCCTGAAAGAGCACCGCCATCCGGCCGCCATCCTTGAGTTGATCGGTGATCGTGACCGGCAGATCCTCGACCGCGCCCTGAAGCATGATCACGTCGTAGGGCCCGTGTTCCGCGGCCCCGTCGGTCAGCGGACCGGTCTGCACGATGACATTGTCGACCCCCAGTTCGGTCAGCGCCGCCTGCGCCTCCCTGGCCAGGTCCGGATCTTCCTCAAGCGCCACGACCGCCTCGGCCATCCGCGCCGTGACCGCGCTGGAATAGCCAGGCCCCGCCCCAATATCGAGCACCATGTCGTCCTGCGTCACATTCAGCGCGTCCAGCATCTTGGCCAGCGTGCGCGGCTCAAGCACGACGCGCCCGGGCCCCAGATCGACGTTTTCGCCAACGTAGGCCGCCTCGCGCAGATCGGCTGGCACGAATGCCTCGCGCGGAACAAACAGCATGGCGTCGATGATGGGGAATTTTGTCACATCCGACGGGCGGATCTGCGTGTCGACCATGATGCGTCTGCGGGCGGCGTAGTCGGGCATGCAGTAAACTCGTTTCTTCAGAGCGTTTCATTCCGTCTTGCCACATTCGCACGCCTGCGGCAACGCTTGGGTTGCTCGAATTGCCGACGTGTGAGGCTTGCGAGCCCACCGCGACGGGCGAAAAGCGGGATGACGGGCGAAAAAGCGACCGGGTTGGCGCAGTGGTGACGCCTCGGATTGCAATTCCGGGTAATTACCTCTGAAAAAACAAACTCTTAAGGCAAAAGAAGCCCGCAGTTCAACTGCCGAACGAAGAATGCTGTCGAGACCTTCGGATTTTGCCTTGTTCGACCTGGGCTGCCGCCATCCTTACAGCTTGCAAGACCTGTTTTCTGTGTGGCGTCCAAGACGTCTTTTTCGCAAGGATTCCGATCACGTCATCCAAGGTTACCGGCTCCCCGGGTCCAGCGCGCACAATCTGGCGCTGCCAGCGGTGTTTTTCGGGCGGTTTGCGCGCATCCCGGTGCCGTGACCAGGCACCGCTTTGCCGGGCGTAGATTGCTTGAGATGCGCCGCATCTTGCGGTGATCCAGTGGCCTGTGCTGCCGGTCGACAGCATTGTGTCAGACGCCGCGGCGTCGTTCCGCAGCAGGAGAGGTGCGTTTGTCAGCCCTCGCTCGATCCCGTCAGACCATCGCGATCATGCCCGTCCCGATCAATATGAAGCCACCATCTCAAGACTGGACTGGCGGGGCTTTCAAGAAGCCTCTGGGCCGCCGTGCGCCCAAAGATGATCCGACTGGAACGCGAAATCACATTGAACCACACCCAGCGGTGTGCGCTGCGTCCGACAAGGCCAGCCACCAAAATCAGCAGTGCCAGAACCAGCACAACAAGAGTGATGACCGAAAGAACCTCGCTCATTGCGACATATCCAGCCGTTCCGGCGCCGTAGGTGGCAGCGCCGCATATGCCGCTTGCCAAAAAGATGCCGGAACCCAACCGGAAGGTTGAGCGAAGTTGATCATGGAACGTCACAGTAAATCTCCCGGGTAGCGCGCACCCATCTTCTGGGCATTGTCACATCTGAGCATCCCGGTCGGAGACGCTCTGCGTTGTGTGGTCTTGTCATGTTTCTGGCGAGCATCATAGAGCCCGACCTTAGCCGCAGCGCCGAAAATCTGTAAAGAGGTCTCGGTCCGTTACGTTCGCCGCAAGAAACGCCAGAGCTGTTCCGCAAAGAAGACGATCCGCATCGTTTTGGCTGGTCTTGGGGGCGCGCAACGCATCGCGGTGCTTGGCCACCACGACACTTGAATTCGTCTTGCTCCAAAGGCGATCCACACTTACCAGATGCGTTATGCAACATATCACGCCGACCACAATCACCTGTCTCAGCTGGAACATTCATCGCGGCCGGGGCAACGACGGCATCGTCGATCCGGGTCGCACCCTTGGTGTCCTGCGTGACGAGGTGTGGCGCTTGGGCGTCGATGCGTTGTTCTTGCAGGAAGCTGATGAAGAGGCCCTGCCCCATCGCGGTGTCATCGACGTCGCAAGCGTTGAGACGGTGACGGGCCTGCGCCATATGCATATGGATCCTGCCACCCGCTCGACGCCTGAAAGCCATGGCTATCGCGGGGTGATCGCTTATCTTCACCCCGGTTTCAACATCGAAGCGGTCCGCCTGATTGATCTGGCCGGCATGTGCCCGCGAGGGGCGGTTGTGGTCGATGCCCTGAAAGGCGCAAGCAGGCTGCGGTTTGTTGTCACCCATCTGTCGCTGTCTCAGGTGTTGAGAGTGGCCCAGATGCGCACCATCGCGCAGCATCTGAAACGCTTTGACGATCGGCAGGTCATCCTTTGCGGCGATCTGAACGAATGGCGCCCATGGGGCGGATTTGCTCTGTCCAGGCGCATTCTCGGACAAGCCTTTCATGGCCCGGCCAAGCCGACATTTCCGATCAAGCGGCCATTTCTGCCGCTGGATCGCATCCTGACAACCGCGCCCGGGCATGTCGGGGAATGCCAGGTTCTGGATGGTCCCGGTATCCGCATGGCGTCAGATCACCGGCCCCTTATTGCGCGCGTTCACATCGCGCTTTGACATCGGCAACCCTGCCCCTGGATCAACCTTCACTCGGTGCCCCTACCCGCTTGAGGCCACATGCGCGAGAAGACGCCGTCGCGCTTGACAAGTCCGTGCCGAAGAGCGGCACCGACATGCACCGCGATGAGTATCGCAATCGCCCAACCACCGTAAAAGTGAACAGACTTGGCAACTTCCGCCAGCGCATCGGATCGTGGCACGAGCGCCGGAATACCCAGCGCGTCAAGCGACTCGACAGGAAAACCGCCGGCTTTGACGCGGGTATAGCCGGCCAGTGGCATGATGAGCAAAAGCGCGTATAGCAGACCATGTGTGATCCTAGCGATCCGGGTTTGCCAGGCGGCAAGATGGGTCGGTTCAGGCGGCGGGGGATTGCGCCAGCGGTATAATATCCGGATCACAATCAGCAACAGCAGCAAGATGCCGACATTCTTGTGAAATATGAACAGGTTGTTTTGCAGCGGACGGCTCAGACCCTCTTGCACCATCAGCAGGCCAACAGGAATCGTCGCCAAAACAAGCAGCGCCATGGACCAATGAAGCCAGCGGGCCGGCATCCGGTAGGAGTGCCTTGGAATTGTCATCTTCGAGCTACCTCTCTAGTGTCCTTCACTGACAGCAAGCCAATTCAAGCCGATCAACCGTCAAATCCATTATCATTCCAATCTTCCCACCCGAGCAAGAGCAGAGTTCGTCGAGCAATAGATGGTGTTTTCAAGCAAGCCTCCTGTCGCGGACCATCCCCCCCGCCGGTCACACTGGCC
>Ga0307981_1001055_pt1 | contig 26035 bp, 29 predicted proteins | sample OrgLakmetagen987_FD_201849 | JGI IMG/M metagenome (GOLD analysis project Ga0307981, IMG submission 201849) | Saline water microbial communities from Organic Lake, Antarctica - #987 | ecosystem: Environmental > Aquatic > Non-marine Saline and Alkaline > Saline | place: Antarctica: Organic Lake... | reverse complement strand
CCGTTTCACCTTGTGCAACGTCGAGGGTGATACCATGTAGGATTCCAACTAGACCGGCATTGCCATTTAGTTTCAGGGACGCATCTTGAAGTTGGAACACCGGGTCGGTCATTGAGCTGCCTTTGTTAGGTTGTTCCTGTTGGATATGGAGGTTTCACGATGATGCGCAAGGTTATGGCCGGAATTGTTGTGGTTTTCGCAGGCTCCGCGTCCGCAGAGCCTCTTGTTATAGCAGCACTGGGCGACAGTCTGACGCAGGGCTACGGTTTGCCCGCAGAGGATGGTTTCGTTCCGCAGCTTCAGGCTTGGCTTGATGACAACGGCGCAGATGTGCAACTGGTCAATGCAGGGGTGTCGGGCGATACGACGGCTGGCGGGCTAAGCCGCGTTGGCTGGACGCTGACGCCGGATGTCGACGGCCTGATTGTGGCCCTTGGTGGCAACGACCTTTTGCGCGGGCTTGATCCTGCCGTAAGCCGCGCCAACATCGAGGGTATTCTGGGCGCAGCACAACAGGCCGAGGTCGAGGTTTTGTTGGTCGGGATGAACGCGCCAGGAAATTTCGGACCGGAGTATAAGGCATCGTTCGACACGCTTTACCCGGAGTTATCGGCTAAGTACGAGACAGAATTCCTGCCAAGCTTTTTCCAAGGGCTTTCTGTGGACGGCAAATTACCCGAGCTTTCTCAAGCGCAAGAGTTCTTTCAATCCGATCGCATCCACCCCAATAAACAGGGCGTGGCCAAGATTGTCGCCGGCATCGGGCCCAAGGTGCTGGCGCTGATTGAAGACATAAAAGTGCCATAAAAACGGGCACCGCAGTGCCCGTTATCATCGTGAATAAAGGTGATCTTCTTACGCCAGCGAGATGTTGCCAGCAGATTCGCGACCATCGCGGCCAGCTTCTATATCGAATGTGACTTTCTGGTTGTCCGCCAGACCAGTCAGGCCCGCGCGCTCCACAGCCGAGATGTGAACAAAGATATCTTTGCCGCCGCCATCAGGCGCGATAAAGCCGTAGCCTTTTGTTGTGTTGAACCATTTCACGGTGCCGGTTGCCATACCCCGTTTCTCCTGTCTTTGGGCTGCCCGCACTATGCGGCAGCGTGGCTCGGTCAGAACTTGATCGTACCGTGGCCAAAGCCGATGGGGTCGAAAGTTTTTCGCGTCGCAAAATAAATATTGTCAGCAAGTTTCATGGAATCAAGAAATTTCGCAAGGCTGCGCCCGATCGGCGGGCAGTTGCGCATGAAATTTCACAGTTTTGAAATAATTTTACCAGTTGATAAAAAAATCATTCCGTGGGAGCGTTATTCCCAGCAGCAGGTGACAGCAGGGGTTTGTTCAATGTCTCAGAAAGTTTTTGAACCGGGGATCGCGGCAGGACGGCTGGAGGCTGAAGCCTATGCGGCTCAGTTTTCTGATCTTCATCCACCGCTTGACCAGCACGAGGCTTTGGTCGCCGCTGATCGGTGTTATTTCTGCTATGATGCGCCCTGTATCACGGCCTGTCCGACGGACATCGATATCCCTTTGTTCATCCGTCAGATCGCAACCGGCACCCCTGATGCGGCAGCCAAGACGATCTTGAGCCAGAACATCTTGGGCGGTATGTGCGCCCGTGTCTGCCCCACCGAACAGTTGTGCGAACAGGCGTGCGTGCGCGAGGCTGCCGAGGGCAAGCCGGTCAAAATTGGCGAGTTGCAGCGTTTTGCAACGGATCACCTGCAAGAACAGGGTAAGCATCCGTTTGAACGCGCTGACTCTACAGGTAAGCGCGTCGCAGTTGTGGGGGCTGGCCCCGCCGGTCTGTCCTGTGCGCACCGTTTGGCGATGCTAGGGCATGATGTCGTCGTGCATGACGCGCGGCCCAAGCCCGGCGGGCTGAATGAATACGGGATCGCCACCTACAAGACACCCAATGGATTTGCGCAGGCCGAAGTCGACTGGCTGATGCAGATCGGGGGGATCACGCTGCAAACCGGGTCAGCGTTGGGTGCGCAGATGACGATTGAAGAGTTGAAGGCCGATTTTGACGCTGTGTTCCTTGGCATGGGCTTGGGCGGTGTGAATGCCTTGGGTGCTGAAGGTGAGGACAAGACTGGCGTTCTGGATGCCGTTGATTTCATCTCGGACCTGCGACAGGCCGAAGATGTCGCCCAAGTTCCGATTGGCCGTGATGTTGTCGTCATCGGGGGCGGCATGACGGCGATTGATGCCGCCGTGCAGGCCAAACTGCTGGGCGCACTGAATGTCACGCTAGTTTACCGGCGCGGACGCGACCGGATGAATGCAAGTGTTTTCGAGCAAGACCTCGCATCCTCCAAGGGTGTGCGGATCGTGAACCACGCCGTGCCTGTTGCGGTGCATGGCAACGGTGCTGTGCGCGAGATCGAGTTTGAATATGTCGATGGCGAGATGAACGGCACCGGTCAAATGCTGCGCTTGGCGGCGGATCAGGTTTTCAAGGCCATCGGTCAGACGTTGCAAGGTGACGCGCTGCCCGCGCTTGAGGGGCGCAAGATCAAGGTCGATAGCACCGGGCGCACAAGCGTTGATGGCATCTGGGCTGGCGGTGACTGCGCCAGTGGCGGCGATGATCTGACAGTGACTGCCGTCGCCGAAGGGCGCGATGCGGCAATGGATATTCATATGGCATTGGTGGGTTAAATCCACCCGACGGGAGAACGCAGATGGCTGATCTGAGAAGCGAATTTGTAGGGATCAAAAGCCCCAACCCTTTTTGGCTGGCCTCGGCCCCGCCGACTGACAAAGAATACAACGTCCGCCGCGCTTTTGAAGCGGGATGGGGCGGCGTGGTCTGGAAAACGTTGGGCATCGACCCTGCTGTAGTCAACGTAAACGGCCCACGCTACGGCGCGATTTACGGCGCGGATCGGCGGCTTTTGGGGCTCAATAACATCGAGTTGATCACTGATCGGCCCTTGGCGGTGAACCTGCAAGAGATCAAATCGGTCAAGCGCGACTATCCTGACCGCGCGATGGTTGTGTCCTTGATGGTGCCCTGCGAGGAAGAACCGTGGAAATATATCCTGCCCTTGGTTGAAGAAACTGGCGCAGACGGGGTCGAGCTGAACTTTGGCTGCCCGCATGGTATGTCTGAGCGCGGCATGGGCGCGGCCGTTGGCCAAGTGCCGGAATATATCGAAATGGTCACCCGCTGGGTCAAAGCCAGCACCCGGATGCCGGTGATCGTCAAGCTGACGCCGAACATCGCCGACATCCGCAAACCCGCCGAGGCGGCGATGCGCGGTGGGGCTGATGCAGTTAGTCTGATTAATACGATCAACTCGATCACGTCTGTCGATCTGGACCTTTTTGCGCCAGAACCCACGATTGACGGCAAAGGGGCCCATGGCGGCTATTGCGGACCTGCGGTGAAGCCCATCGCCCTGAACATGGTAGCAGAAATTGCGCGCGATCCGGAACTTTCGTATATGCCGATCAGCGGAATTGGCGGCGTGACCACATGGCGCGATGCGGCCGAATTTATGGCGCTTGGGGCCGGAAACGTGCAGGTTTGTACGGCTGTGATGACATACGGTTTTAAAATCGTTCAGGAAATGATCAGCGGATTGTCCGAATATCTGGATGAAAAAGCAATGACTTCGGTTGACCAGTTGGTCCGCCGTGCCGTTCCGAACGTGACCGATTGGAACCAGTTGAACCTTAACTATGTTGCCAAGGCGAAAATCAACGAAGATTTATGCATCTCTTGTGGACGCTGCTATGCGGCCTGTGAAGACACCTCGCACCAGGCGATCGCCATGAGCGAGGATCGCGTGTTTTCGGTGATCGATGACGAGTGCGTGGCCTGCAATCTGTGCGTTAATGTCTGTCCGGTGGAGGACTGCATCACGATGGAAGCGATGACCCCCGGTACTGTTGACCCGCGCACCGGCAAGGTTGTGGAGCAGGAATACGCGAATTGGACCACGCACCCGAACAACCCCGCCGCAGCTGCTGCTGAGTAATCCGGATCGAAGGCGGCCGCTGCGCTAGAGCCTCAGCAAGATATCAGCTGTTGGCAGGGGCAGCGGCCCTTCGGCCTTTGGAAGCGGGCGGTGCGTTGTGTCCGGATCTGCGCCAGTGACTGTCTTCCCAACATAGCTGTTTGGCTGTGTGGTTCTGAGTGTTTGGTCCGCCGATTGCCGGGCTTTCGCCTGCACAACAGACTTGGCGGATGCATTGGGGGACGCCGTGTTCGAGCGTTTTTCCCGCAAAGCGGGGTCGCCTGATGGTCTGCCGTCAGAGCCTGTATCCTTACCAGTCGTGGAGTTGCCACCTGCATTAAATAAAGATGCGGATGCCGGTGGTATGATCGTTGTTGGCTTGGCGCTGCTGACCGCAGTGGGCATAGGGATTGGTGCATTTTGAGGCGGTAGCAGAGTGCTAACAAGTGATATGGCAGTCATTTTATTACTCCATTAAAGCAAAGTTAAACCAGCCCGCCACCCCGCATTAACTGCCTCTCAGTTTGTATTAATCCAAAGTCAAAAGCACCTGTTTTCCAAGAATCTGGTTAATCAGTTCTTGATCCGCAGGACTGCGCCGAACATCAAGCGCAAATGCTCTGACGCTGTTTGATAGGGATCAGTGTCGGCACCCAGCAATACAGTCACCTGTGCTGCAAAATCCGCATAATGCTGGGTCGTGGCCCAAATCGAAAAGATCAGGTGTTGGGGGTTTATAGGTGCAATTTTGCCTGCTGCACTCCAGCCCGCGATGACCTCGCATTTCTGGTCGAACAAAGGTTTCAGGTCGCTTTCAAGATGCGGCCCCATGCGCGGCGCACCTTGCAAAATCTCTCCTGCGAAAAGCCGGCTTTCGCGGGGCAGATCAAGCGCCATATCAAGTTTGCGTTGCACATAATCAAGGATTTCTGTTTGCGGATCACCTTCGGGATCAAGTTCAACCAAAGGGTCTAACCAGGTCTCCATCAGTTGGCTTAGCAGGGTCAGATGAATGTCTTCCTTGCCCTGAAAATAATACAGGATGTTGGGTTTACTTAACCCGGCCTCACTGGCGATCTGATCCAAGGTCGCCCCTCGATATCCGTGTTGCGAAAACACATTTAAAGCTGCATCCAGGATGACAAGGCGATTGCGGGTTTGAATGCGGCTGGGTTTTTTCTGGTCGCCGTCGGGCAAGGGATGTCTCTTTCTATAGGGGTGCCTGAAAAAGCAGCATGTCGCACTGTGCTAAAGGAGTCTGTCGAAAGCAATTCTTGACAGGGACCAGCCTAAACGCAATCGTGTATTTACCAAATGGTAAAATTTTACCTGATGTTTAGAACGGACTGAATAAAGGAGCCTGCTATGGCCACGCCCGGTGAAAACCTGAAGATCAATCCTGATCGTCTTTGGGACAGTCTGATGGAGATGGCCAAGATCGGCCCCGGTGTTGCAGGTGGCAACAATCGCCAAACGCTTACGGACGACGACGCAGAAGGCCGTGCGTTGTTTCAAAAATGGTGCGAGGCAGCAGGCTGTACCATGGGGCTGGACCAAATGGGCAATATGTTTGCCCAGCGTGATGGAACCGATCCGGATGCACTGCCGGTCTATGTGGGCTCGCACCTCGATACGCAGCCGACAGGCGGGAAGTATGACGGTGTTTTGGGTGTTCTTGGTGGTTTGGAAATCTTGCGGACAATGAATGATCTGGGGATCAAGACAAAGCACCCCGTGGTCGTCACGAACTGGACCAATGAAGAAGGCACCCGATTTGCCCCGGCCATGTTGTCGTCAGGTGTGTTTGCCGGAATTCACACGCAGGAATGGGCCTATGCCAAAACGGATGCCAAGGGTCTGACGTTTGGCGATGAGTTGAAGCGGATCGGATGGCAAGGGGATGAAAAGGTGGGGGCGCGCAAAATGCACGCCTTCTTTGAATTGCATATCGAGCAAGGGCCGATCCTTGAGGCCGAGGGCAAGGATATTGGCGTCGTCACGCACGGACAGGGGTTGTCTTGGACGCAGGTGACAGTCACGGGCAAAGACGCACATACCGGATCAACGCCCATGCCGTTGCGCAAGAATGCGGGGCTGGGGATGGCACGCATCTTGGAGGCCGTTGATCAGATCGCTTGGTCCCACGCCCCCCATGCCGTAGGTGCCGCTGGGCATATTGACGTCTATCCGAACTCCCGTAATGTCATTCCGGGTCAGGTGATCTTTACCGTAGATTTCAGATCGCCTGACCTAAGTGTTATTGAAGATATGGAGGCGCAGTTGCGCGCCCAAGGCCAGAAGATCGCAGATGATATGGGGCTGGACGTCATTTTTGAGAAGGTTGGCGGATTTGATCCTGTTGCCTTTGATGAGGGGTGTGTAACGGCCATACGCTCTGCCGCAGAACGTCTTGGCTATAGCCATATGAACCTTATTTCCGGTGCGGGGCATGATGCGTGCTGGATCAACCGGGTCGCCCCGACTGCAATGGTTATGTGCCCTTGTGTTGACGGGCTAAGCCACAACGAGGCCGAAGAGATCACAAAGGATTGGGCAAAGGCGGGTGCGGATGTGCTGATGCACGCGGTGCTGGAAACGGCGGAGATCGTCGGGTGAGTTGGCATCGTTTTCTTACAAAGAAAACGGATTGGAATTTTCGAAAATTCCGTTGCGGGGCATAATGCTGGACCCTGACCTTTCAATTGCCGACCGGATTTCGGCCATGATTGAAGCGGAATTGAAGGAGGCGGTGCACAGCAGCGACGTGGTCTTTCGGCGCACGGCAGAAGCGTTCCAGAAAAGTCTGCGCCCGCCCCGAGAGATCGAGGTGAATTTCAGCGGTGGTATTACGCAGACCTGCTGGTCTGTATCACGGGGGGACGGGACATACCGCGTCGTCTACATGCCGAGAGCGGGATATTTCTCGCTATGCGTCGAGAGTGATTTCGGGCCCCTAGATATCGGCGTGCATGGACCTGCGTTGGGGTGTTTTGGGTCGGTTTGACGATCCTTGGGAACGCATATGGGGGCCAGCCCCCATACCCCCGGGATTTTGAACCATTTGGAAAAAGAGATGAGATGGGAGTTTTGAGATGAGCAAGGTTATCAAAGGTGGATTGGTCTGTACGGCTGACCGGACGTGGAAAGCCGATGTGTTGATTGAAGGTGAGATCATCAAGCAGATTGGGGAGGATCTTGTTGGGGATGAGTATATCGATGCCCAGGGGGCTTATGTGATCCCCGGCGGTATTGATCCGCATACGCATCTTGAGATGCCTTTCATGGGGACGACAGCCGCTGAGACATTCGAGAGTGGCACCTGGGCTGCGGCGTGCGGCGGGACCACGATGATTGTGGATTTCTGCCTGCCGGGTGCCGATGGGTCGATCAAGAATGCGATCAATGAGTGGCACCGCAAGTCCGCACCGCAGATTTGCTCGGATGTCGGTTATCATATGGCGATTACGGGCTGGAACGAGAGCGTCTTTAACGAGATGAAGGACGCGGTTGAGATGGGCGTAAATTCGTTCAAGCATTTCATGGCCTACAAGGGTGCTTTGATGGTTGAGGATGACGAGATGTTCGCGTCCTTCCAGCGCTGCGCCGAGTTGGGTGCGTTGCCGATGGTGCATGCCGAGAATGGTGATTTGGTGGCTGCGTTGCAGGAGAAGTACTTTAATCAGGGCATCACCGGCCCTGAGGGTCACGCCTATTCCCGGCCGCCTGAAGTGGAGGGGGAAGCCGCCAACCGTGCGATTACAATTGCGGATGCCGCAGGGGTGCCTTTGTACATTGTGCATGTCTCTTGTGAGCAGTCCCATGAGGCGATCCGGCGGGCGCGGCAGAAGGGAATGCGGGTTTATGGCGAGCCGTTGATCCAGTTCCTGACCTTGGACGAGTCTGAATATTTCAACAAAGATTGGGACCATGCGGCGCGGCGGGTGATGTCGCCGCCGTTCCGGTCAAAAGATCATCAAGACAGTTTGTGGGCTGGCTTGCAATCGGGATCGTTGCAAGTGGTGGCCACGGATCATGCCGCGTTTTCAACAGCGCAGAAGCGGGCTGGGAAGGATGATTTCCGGATCATTCCGAACGGGTCGAACGGGCTGGAGGAACGCCTTGCCGTATTGTGGACCCAAGGAGTTGAGACAGGGCGTTTGACGCCGAACGAGTTTGTTGCGGTGACCAGTACCAATGTGGCGAAGATCCTGAACATCTATCCCCGCAAGGGTGCCATTGTTGAGGGGGCCGATGCCGACATCGTGGTATGGGATCCCAAGATCAGCAAGACGATTTCGCCTGCGAACCACCATTCGGTTCTGGATTACAACGTGTTCGAGGGTTTCAACGTCACGGCGCAAAGCCGTTTTACGCTGAGCCGTGGCGAGGTGATTTGGGCGTGGGGGCAGAATTCGCAGCCCAATCCTGGGCGCGGGCGCTTTGTGCCGCGGCCTGCTTTCCCTTCGGCCAATGTGGCGCTGAGCAAGTGGAAAGAGCTGACCGCGCCCAAGATGATCCAGCGTGATCCGTTGAATATTCCGGCGGGGATTTAGAAAAAATGCTAAGTAAGTTAGAGAACTATAAATTTCACTGGTCTACGATCTTGGGAGAATTTATTTCGTACTGCGCGAGCTTGGAAACTCTAATGGATGAAGTCGCTTGGCAGGCGGCCTACGTGCTTGGAGGCGATGTAAAAGAAATTAGCAGGGAGCCACCGAAAAGTTTTGAAGACAAACTGAAGTTCGCGATCAAGCTTGCAAAAGAAAAGTTGGATAAGAAGCCCAGACTCGAGTTATTCAATTTTGTTTCTTTTCAAGAACTGAGAGTACTTGCTTCAGATATTTCCAAAACACGCAACGCGGTCGCCCACGCTCAAGTCACTGATGCAAGCACCGATACATTAGTTTTGGATCGATACCGCGAAAAGAGAAACAGTGGCAGTAGTTCTAAAACAACTGCATCGTATGATCGAACCGTTATTCCAATCTCCAGATTGAAGATCCTAATCGAAAGTATGACTAATCTCATGGTTTTGATGGAGTTAATTATTCAAAGTCTAAGTTGGATGAGCGAGAGCAGGAACCAAAAGGAAATTGGACGATCTGCGAATCTCTTCGTTTCTTCGAGACGCGATCTTTTCAGTTTGCAAATGTTGAACTCTGGTCATGTAAAATCGCGTGATGGGACTTGGCATTTTGAAAAATCTTGAGGGGCAGTACACTTGATTGAAACGGTAATAAGCGCCAAGAACCTATCTCTGACGTTCGAGACAAATGATGGTCCGGTCCATGCCCTGAAAGACGTTTCGCTAGACATCGAGAAGGGGGATTTCGTCAGCTTTATCGGCCCATCGGGCTGTGGCAAAACGACATTTTTGCGCTGTATGGCCGATCTTGAGCAGCCTACAGGCGGAGAGATTACCGTGAATGGGGTCAGTGCGGCACAGGCGCGTATGGCGCGGGCCTATGGCTATGTTTTTCAGGCCGCAGGGCTTTACCCATGGCGCACGATTGGTGGCAATATCCGGCTGCCGCTTGAGATCATGGGGTACTCTAAAGCCGAACAGGCAGAGCGCGCGGCGCGGGTGATGGAGCTTGTCGAGTTGTCAGGGTTTGAAAAGAAATTCCCTTGGCAATTATCTGGCGGGATGCAGCAGCGGGCCAGCATCGCGCGGGCCTTGGCGTTTGATGCGGATATTTTGCTGATGGACGAGCCATTCGGGGCGCTGGACGAGATTGTGCGGGACCATTTGAACGAGCAGTTGCTGCGCCTATGGGCACGCACCGAAAAGACGATTGCGTTTGTCACACACTCGATCCCTGAGGCGGTGTATCTGAGCACCAAGATTGTGGTGATGAGCCCGCGTCCGGGAAGAATTACGGACGTCATTGAAAGCCCTCTGCCCCGCGAGCGGCCTTTGGATATTCGCGACACGCCAGCGTTTTTGGAGATTGCGCATCGGGTGCGCGAAGGATTGCGCGCGGGAATGGATACATGACGCCGCGGCGGCCCACCATCAAAGACGTGCCCGCACTGGCGCAGATCGTCAACGACTGGATCGATGCGACGTTGTGGATGCCGCGTGATCTGCCGCCAGAGGGCATCGCGGATCTGATCTCCAAGGGACTGCCGCAGCGCGAGATGTGGATGATCGGAGAACCAGCGCGGGCTTATATCTCGATCGAGGCCGAGATTGCGCATATCTGGGGCTTTTACAGTGCCGAGCCGGGACAGGGGTTTGGCAAGCTGCTGATGGACCGTGCCAAGGAAGGTCGCGATTTCCTGTCGCTGAATACGCATGTGCCAAATGTTGGGGCGCAGAAGTTTTACGTTCGCGAGGGGTTCGTACCGACAGGCGAGATCGAGCAGGGGCCTGTCTCGACGGTGGCCGGGACGCCGGATCGCAAGCCCACGGGTCTGCGCGAGTTACGGATGGAGTGGCGGCGATGAAATCGATAATCCCGGTGCTGACCATCGTCGGTGCGATCTTTGTGATCTGGTATGCCGCAGCGGTTTGGCTTAACGCCGATTGGGCCTACGATAAGGCGACGCGGTCGGGCGAAGAACTGACCTTTACCACTTTGGTGGCCGATACCTGGTCTCAAAAGAAGCCAAAGCTGCCAGCGCCCCATCAGGTGGCGGCCGAGCTTTGGGATACCGTTGCGATGAAAAGCGTCACGTCGAAGCGGTCCCTAGTCTATCACACCTGGATTACTTTCAGCGCCACGTCGCTTGGGTTCATGTTGGGAACATTGCTGGGGACGTTGCTTGCCGTTGGTATCGTATTCAACCGCACGATGGATATGTCGGTTATGCCATGGGTGATTGCCAGCCAGACCATCCCCATTCTGGCAATTGCCCCGATGATCATCGTTGTGCTGAACGCTGTGGGGATTTCAGGCCTGCTGCCCAAGGCGATGATCAGCATGTATTTATCGTTTTTCCCAGTTGTCGTCGGGATGGTAAAAGGGTTGCGCAGCCCTGATCAGATGCAGTTGGATCAGATGCGGACGTGGTATGCCAGCAGCAATCAAACCTTCTGGAAGCTCAGGTTGCCCGCGTCGATGCCGTATTTCTTTACCTCACTCAAGATCGCGATGGCCGCATCTTTGGTCGGTGCGATTGTGGGCGAGTTGCCGACAGGAGCGGTAGCCGGTCTGGGCGCGCGCCTTTTGGCAGGCAGTTATTACGGGCAAACCATCCAGATTTGGAGCGCGCTGATAATGGCGGCGGCATTGGCGGCGGTACTGGTCGGGATCATTGGGTTGATCCAGCGCATTACGCTCAAACGTATGGGGATGGCACAGTGAGTTGGTTGATCTTTGCTGCAATCGCATGGGCATTTGGCTGGTGGGTGAACGTTCGGCTTGCGCGGATGCGACCCGCGCGGATGGTGTCTTTGGCAGCACCGCTGGTGTTCGGGGCCACATTAATTGCCGTTTGGGAAGGCGTGGTGCGCGGGCTTGAGATTTCACAGGTCTTGCTGCCAGCCCCGTCCGTGATTGCACTGCGGTTTGCGTCGTCATTGGATATTCTATGGGTCGACTTTGTGCAGACCGTGCTGAAAGGTGCATTGTCTGGCTATGTGATCGGCTGCGGTGCTGCGTTCTTGATCGCAGTCGCTATTGACCGGTATCCGTTCTTGCAACGGGGGCTTCTTCCTGTGGGGAATTTCGTTGCGGCTTTGCCTGTGATCGGCATGGCTCCGATTTTGGTCATGTGGTTTGGATTCGACTGGCAGTCCAAGGCGGCTGTTGTCGTTGTGATGGTGTTTTTTCCAATGCTGGTGAACACGGTCCAAGGATTGCAGGCAACCGAGGCGATGCAACGTGACCTGATGCGGACCTACGCGGCTGACTATTGGGCCACGCTGTTCAAGCTACGCTTGCCTGCTGCGATGCCCTTCGTGTTCAATGGTTTGAAGATTGGCACGACGCTGGCCTTGATCGGGGCGATTGTCGCTGAATTTTTTGGCTCCCCCGTCAAGGGAATGGGGTTCCGCATCTCGACCTCGGTAGGTCAGCTTGCGCTTGATCTGGTCTGGGCAGAGATTGTTGTGGCAGCGATTGCGGGTTCGGCATTTTATGGGGCGATGTCGTTGATCGAAAAAGCGGTGACGTTCTGGCATCCGAGCCAACGAAGTTAACTAAAACCAACCAAAAGGGAGTTTATAAAATGAAAAAACTATCAACCTACATCGCGGCTACCGCCGTGGGACTGGTGGGCACAATGGCCCATGCGGCAGATGATGTGACGCTCCAACTGAAATGGGTCACGCAAGCCCAGTTCGCGGGCTACTACGTGGCGCTGGATAAAGGGTTCTATGAAGAAGAAGACCTGAACGTGACGATCAAACCGGGTGGCCCTGACATTGCGCCAACGCAAGTTCTGGCCGGTGGCGGTGCGGATGTGGCGGTCGAGTGGATGCCAGCGGCTTTGGCGGCCCGCGAAAAGGGCCTGCCGATGGTGAACATCGCCCAGCCGTTCAAGTCGTCCGGCATGATGCTGACCTGCCGCAAGGATGCGGGCGTTGAAACGACGGATGACTTCAAGGGTAAAACCTTGGGTGTCTGGTTCTTTGGCAACGAGTTCCCGTTCCTGAGCTGGATGAGCAAGCTTGAACTGCCAACCGAGGGTGGCGAAGACGGTGTGACCGTGCTGAAGCAGGGTTTCAACGTTGATCCATTGCTACAGAACCAAGCGGCTTGCGTGTCGACCATGACGTATAACGAATACTGGCAGGTGATTGACGCAGGCCTGACGCCTGATGACCTGACGATCTTCAAATACGAAGATCAGGGCGTGGCGACGTTGGAAGACGGGCTTTATGCGCTGGAATCCAACCTTGCCGATCCGGCTTTTGAGGACAAGATGGTCCGGTTTGTGCGCGCTTCGATGAAGGGCTGGAAGTACGCAGAAGAAAACGCCGATGAGGCTGCAGAGATTGTATTGGAAAACGATTCGTCCGGTGCACAGACTGAAGAGCATCAAAAGCGGATGATGGGTGAGGTCGCCAAACTGACAGCCGGCAGCAATGGCGCACTGCTTGAGGCGGATTACCAGCGTACCGTTGAATCGCTGCTGTCGGGTGGCTCTGATCCGGTCATCACGGTCGAGCCGACAGGTGCTTGGACCCATGTGATCACGGACAAGGCGTTGAACTAAGCCGGTTCAACATGCTCAACAACGAAAGGGCCGATGTTACATCGGCCCTTTTTCACATCGACCATGATTGTTTCGAATCAGAGAACAGTGACCGTCGTGCCGATTGGAACACGTTCGTACAGGTCTTTGACATGCTCGTTGATCATGCGGATACAACCGTTTGAGACAGAGCGCCCGATGCTGTTGGGCTGGGTCGTGCCGTGGATTCGGAAATAGGTGTCTTTGCCGTTCTGGAACAAATACAACGCACGTGCGCCAAGGGGATTTTCCGGCCCGCCTGGCTGCGCCTGTGTATTTCCTACAAAGCGGGCATAGGCCTTTGGATCACGCGCGATCATTTCATCTGTCGGGCGCCACGTAGGCCATTCTTTTTTAACGTCTATTGTCGCGGTCCCTGTAAATTCAAGGCCGGCCTTGCCAACCCCTACGCCGTAACGCATCGCCTGACCGGGGGCAGTTACCAAATATAGGTAGTGACTGCGGGGCAGGATCAGCAACTGACCCGTGCTGTATTGTTACTTGACTGACACCAATTGAGGGGTTGGATCATATGCTGCGTTCTGCGCAAGCAGCGTCTGGGGGAAAGCAAGTGCGGCCAGAGAACCCGCAATGAAAGAACGGCGGCGCATAGAATCCTCCTTATGTGCTAAATTGATCAAAGCTGAATATATTTTGCTGGTTAAGAAATTTTTGGCAAGCCTGAGAAACCAAAAAAAAACCGGCTGCCCCCTTAAGAGACAGCCGGTCAAATTCACATGTGGGCCAAAGCCCAAATGGCTTATGCCAGTGCGATGTTCGACGCAGATTCGCGACCGTCACGGCCAGCTTCAATGTCGAATGTCACTTTCTGGTTGTCGGCCAGACCTGTAAGGCCTGCGCGCTCAACAGCAGAGATATGTACGAAAACATCTTTGCTGCCGCCATCGGGTGCGATAAAGCCGAAGCCTTTTGTAGTGTTGAACCATTTTACGGTGCCAGTGGCCATATCCGTAGTCTCCTTTAGTGTGCCATCCGCGTCATGCGATAGCTTGGCGTGGTCGGTCTGGATCGAGGTCTGAACGCCGTATGAAGGAGACAGTGGGTCGAAAAAGAATAACGTTTGCGAATTGAATATGACATCAACAACAGATTCGCGCAAGGGCTGCGTAAAATATCTCGTTTCGCTAAGCAGGTATTTGCCCGCCCTGCCCGAAAGCCCCGCCAGATGGAGAAACGGAGGCACCGCTTGGCGCCTCCGCTGAATTCAGACCGGAAGTTGTTCTGAAGTTAACGGGAAAACTTCTTGTGCTTCAGGCGCTTAGGCTCCATCGCGTCATCACCAAGGCGACGTTTTTTATCTTCTTCATAGTCCGAAAAACCGCCTTCGAACCACTCGACATGGGCGTTGCCTTCGAATGCCAGAATATGCGTGCAAATCCGGTCAAGGAAGAAGCGGTCGTGCGAAATGACAACCGCGCAGCCCGCAAAATCGACCAAGGCGTCTTCCAAGGCACGCAGGGTTTCAACGTCCAGATCGTTCGTCGGCTCATCGAGCAGCAGCACGTTGCCGCCTTCTTTGAGCAGACGCGCCATGTGAACACGGTTGCGTTCCCCGCCTGACAGCAGGCCAACTTTCTTCTGCTGGTCGCCGCCTTTAAAGTTGAACGCCCCGCAATAGGCGCGAGAGTTGACTTCGGCATCGCCCAGTTTGATGATTTCGGCACCGCCCGAAATCGCCTGCCAGACGTTATCGTCAGATTTCAAATCATCGCGCGACTGATCAACGTAGGACAGATCGACCGTATTTCCCAAGGTGATTGACCCTGTGTCAGGCTGCTCGTTCCCGGTGATCATCTTGAACAGGGTCGATTTACCAGCACCGTTCGGACCGATCACACCTACGATCCCACCGGGCGGCAGGGAGAATTCCAGATTTTCAATCAACAGCTTGTCGCCCATGGCTTTGGACAGGCCTTCGACCTCAAGGACTTTGCTGCCAAGGCGTGGACCGTTGGGGATGACGATCTGCGCGCGGGTCAGGCGCTCGCGCTCGGAACTGTCTGCCATTTCATTGTAGGCGTTGATACGAGCCTTGGATTTCGCCTGACGGGCCTTGGCCCCCTGACGCATCCATTCAAGCTCGCGCGATAGCGTCTTTTGCTTGGATTTGTCCTCGCGGGCTTCCTGCTCGAGGCGTTTGGCTTTCTGGTCGATCCAGTCGGAATAATTCCCCTCGTAAGGAATGCCCTTGCCGCGGTCGAGCTCGAGGATCCAGCTGGTGATGTTGTCAAGGAAGTAGCGGTCGTGGGTAACGATCAGGATCGTTCCTTTGTAATCCATCAGGTGCTGTTGCAGCCAAGCGATGGTTTCCGCGTCGAGGTGGTTGGTCGGTTCATCGAGCAGCAGCATTTCAGGTGCTTCAAGCAGCAGCTTGCATAGCGCCACACGCCGCGCTTCACCGCCTGAAAGGGTTGTTACATCGGCGTCATCTGCAGGGCAACGCAGCGCTTCCATCGACACGTCGATCTGGCTGTCGAGATCCCAAAGGTTTTCCGCGTCGATCTGGTCTTGCAGGGCGGCCATTTCGTCAGCGGTCTCATCCGAATAGTTCATCGCCAGCTCGTTGTAGCGATCAAGGATGTCTTTCTTCTTCTTCACACCCAGCATGACGTTTTCACGCACTGTCAGGGCGGGGTCCAGATAGGGCTCCTGCTCCAGGTAGCCAACTTTGGCACCCTCGGCGACCCATGCCTCGCCCGAGAAATCCTTGTCCTGGCCGGCCATGATCCGCATCAAGGTCGATTTACCCGACCCGTTCACACCGACCACACCGATTTTCACGCCGGGCAGGAAATTCAGGTTGATGTTGTCGAAACATTTCTTGCCGCCCGGATAGGTCTTGGAGACACCGGACATGTGATAGACATATTGAAAGGCGGCCATTGGGAATCCTCGGATAAGCTGCATAAGGTTTGGGACGTGCAATATCGCCACCGGCGCGCAAGATCAAACACCCAATATATGGGGGCAGAATGTCAGATTTGAAGGCGTTGATCGCGGGCTTCGCGCAACCGGGAAAAGTGATGTGGATCGGACTAAGGGCGCAGCGGCGATCTGTGATGCTTTCGGAGGTTGAAGCGGTGGTCACGAATGAGGGGTTGCAGGGTGATCATAGCCGGGCTGGCAAGCGTGCGGTCACGCTGATTCAGGCTGAACATCTTGGAGCCATAGGTGCGATGTTGGGCCGCGATTCGGTGCCGCCCGAGGTGTTGAGGCGCAATCTGGTTGTGTCTGGCATCAATTTGTCAGCTCTGAAGGGTAGGCAGGTGCGTGTGGGCACTGCGGTGCTGTCATTTGATGTGATCTGCGCGCCTTGCAGCCGAATGGAGGAGGCCTTGGGCAAAGGGGGCTATTCCGCGGTGCGCGGTCATGGGGGATGGTGTGCAAGTGTCGTAACACCTGGCCTTATCTGCATTGGCGATTCAGTCGCCCCAATCTGACTAGACTGCCGCATACCGCAAGATTTGCGCGTAGGAATGGCACATTTGCTTCAAATCAATCCGTTTTGACCGGATAACCCAGGTAAATCAGGCAATTATTTTCTGTTGAGTTGGCTATTGTTTTTCAATCCAGAGATGATCTCCATCCTTGGACCTGACGCGACCCGCAAGAGGCTGCGCCTTAACAAGAGGGACAACATTATGTCGAAAGCTACCATTATCGTTGGGCTGGATGGCGGAGAGGCAGGCAATCGCGCCCTGACTTTCGCCTGCGGTCAAGCCAAGCTGATTGGGGACTGCGCCCTTAAGCTTGTTTATGTCATTGAATGGTCACCGTTCAGTTTCCAGACTTCGGAAGAAAATGAACAGCGCCATAAGCGCCGTGAAGAGGAACTGTCACAGGCGCGCACCCGGATCATGGATCCGGCCGTCAAAGAGGTAACCGACAGCGGGCTAGCTGTCGAAGGGATCGTCAGACATGGCGATGTTGCAGACATTCTGGATGATATGGCCAAAAAGCATAGCGCACAGCAAATCGTTGTGGGTCGCGTTGGTTTGCGCGGATTGAAAGAGCGTATGTTCGGTGGTGTTACAGGCCGTTTGGCAGTTGCATCCAGTGTGCCAGTCACAATTATTCCATGAAAGGGCGAACAATGAACAAGTTTCTGACAACCGGGCTCGGCGCTGCTGCAGCATCTGCTTTGCCCGCCATCGCATCGGCCCAAGAGGCCGTTGGCATGGATCAACGTATCAATGAAATTTTCGCCGCATCAACCGGTTGGTTCGTCAATCTGATTTTTATGTCCCTGCCTGGCACAAACTTTCCTTGGATCGTTTTGTGGCTGGTTGTGGCGGCGTCGGTTTTCACGATCTATTTCGGCTTTATCCAGATCAAAGCCTTCGCGCATGCAATTTCCTTGGTCAAAGGCGACTACTCTGACCCCAATGATGCGGGCGAGGTAAGCCACTTTCAGGCTTTAACAACGGCGCTGTCAGGTACTGTCGGTTTGGGCAACATCGCAGGCGTTGCTGTGGCAGTTGGCATCGGGGGGCCGGGGGCCACGTTCTGGATGATCCTTGCGGGACTTTTGGGCATGGCGTCAAAGTTCACCGAATGTACGCTGGGTGTGAAGTATCGCAACGAATATCCTGATGGTACGGTTTCCGGTGGTCCGATGTATTACATGACCAAAGGGTTCAAAGAGCGTGGTCTTCCACTGGGTGGTTTCCTTGCGATTGTCTTTTCGATCTTTACCATCGGTGGCGCTTTGGGCGGCGGGAACATGTTCCAAGCCAATCAGGCCCATGCACAGATCTCTGGCATTGTGGGAAGTTATCCTGGCTGGCTCACCGGCATCATCTTTGCCGCCGTGGTTTTTGCGGTCATCGTGGGCGGGATCAAATCCATCGCGCAAGTGACCGAAAAGGTCGTGCCGTTCATGGGCATCCTTTACGTTGCAGCGGCTTTGGTTATTCTGATCGTGGAATATGACAAGATCGGTTGGGCCTTTGGCCAGATCTTTGAAGGTGCGTTTACCGGGCTTGGTGTTGCTGGCGGTTTCGTCGGTGCGTTGATCCAGGGGTTCAAGCGGGCCGCGTTCTCGAACGAAGCGGGCGTTGGATCGGCTGCGATTGCACACTCTGCTGTGCGGACAAAGGAACCTGTGACCGAAGGCGTTGTATCGCTGCTTGAACCCTTCATCGACACCGTTGTGATCTGTACGATGACGGCTTTGGTGATCACCATCTCTGGGGTGTTGTTGATGGACCCAGCAACCGGTCAGTTCATTCTGAACGAAGCCGGCACGTCGATCCAAACCATCGACGGCTCCAGCGGTGTTCAGCTGACATCGGCTGCCTTTGCCGTTGGCTTTAGCTGGTTTCCCTATGTGCTGGCGGTTGCGGTTGTGCTGTTTGCGTTCTCGACCATGATCAGTTGGTCCTACTACGGCCTGAAGGCTTGGACCTATCTGGTGGGCGAAGGCAAAACGAAAGAGATTATCTTTAAACTGATATTCTGTTTCTTCATCATCGTGGGCGCAGCGGCAGACCTGGGTGCTGTCATCGACTTCTCTGATGCGATGATCTTTGCCATGGCGGTTGTAAACATTACGGCGCTCTATTGCCTGATGCCGATCGTCAAACGCGAGATGAACAGCTATTTCAGCCGCCTGAAATCCGGTGAGTTGAAGAAGTTCGTCAAGTAGTACGCGTTTAACGCGATTGACAAATAGGGCATGCTGCCCTTCTTTCGGCCCCTGATGCAATCGGGGGCCGTTTTCTTTGGGCTATCCATTTCCATATGCGGCACCGGGACAGGTGATCGGCCTTTTGGGCGGCTCTTTTGATCCGGCCCATGGCGGTCATGCCCATATCACCCGCGAGGCGCTTAAACGCTTTGGGCTGGACAGTGTGTGGTGGTTGGTCAGTCCCGGCAATCCGCTCAAGACGCGTGGCCCTGCACCGCTGGATCAACGCATGGAGCTTGCCCGCGCCGTGATGCAGCACCCGAGGGTCGAGATTACGGAGATCGAGGCACATCTGGGCACGCGCTACACCGCGCAGACATTGGCGGTGTTGCGCGCGCGGTATCCACGGGTGCGGTTCGTGTGGCTGATGGGAGCGGATAATCTGGCGCAACTGCATCTGTGGCAGGATTGGCAGCAGATTGTCGAGACAGTCCCGATTGGTGTTTTGGCCCGCCCCGGTCAGCGCATTTCAGCCCGTATGAGCCGTGCAGCGACCCTTTACGCACCTTACCGGATCGCAGGGCGGTATAGCCAGCTTTTGGGCCACGCGGCAGCACCTGCGTGGTGTTTTGTGAATGTGCCTATGATGGATGTCAGTTCAAGCGCGATCCGTGCAATGGGTGATTGGTCAACGCAATCTGGTTGAGCCAATGCCCGCACTGATGATCACTGCCAATCCTACCCATGTCAGCAGGTCAGGCAGGGCACCAAACAAGACCCAACCAAGTGCAACGGCTGACAGCAACTGGAAATAGATCAGCGGTGCAATCTTGGTCGCGGGGGCCAGTCGGTAGGCGTAGAGCATCAGCAGATTGCCCAACATTGAGCATGCCGCACTTGTTGCCGTCAGCGCGGCAATCGGGCGGGTGAAGTCAGGCAACTGCATCAGGCCAAAGGGCAACAGCAATCCGGCGCTGATGATCAACTGGCTAAAGGACAATGCGAGCGGCGAAGCAATTCCCGACAACCAGCGGGACATGGTCAGGAAGACGCCGTAAAACGTGCCCGCAGCCAGCGCCCAAAGCAGGCCAGTGCTGACGCCAATTCCGGGACGCACGACCAGCAACACGCCCGCGAAGCCGACCATGATCAGTGTGCTTCGCAGCAATGTGATCGGTTCGCGCAAGAAAACCGCTGCCAGAACATAGCTGAGCAGAGGGCCAATAAAGAAAGCGGCAAAGACGTTGGCAACTTCTTCGGTCTGGAGGGCGGTCTGAATGCAGGTGATGCCACCGCAGATCATGGCGGCCCGGACCCAGATGCGCCAGTTGCCGAAAAGAGCGAGCGTATGGCGGGGAATAAAGGGGATCAAAAACAGCGTGCCAATTGCAAAGCGCGACCAAGCAACAAACACAGGTGCGACGCCCAACTGCGATGTAAGTATCTTTCCGGCGCTGTCGCCCGCAGGGATCAGTGACATGGCGATAAACATGATCAATACGGCGCGTTGCATGAGAGCAGGGCTAGCACGGGTGCCGGCCCATGAAAATGTGATTTAGAGATGCTTGTATCAGGGGAGTGGTCAGGTTTAACCTTCCTGTATGACAAAACAATTTTCACGTCGGTTCTTTCTGGGGTCTGCTGCGGCGGGTCTGGTCGTGCCGGCAGCATTTGCCGCACCGCCTGACACTTCCTTGCGCCCGGTTTTGCGCAACGATGATCTGTTTCGCAAAGCGATACCGACGGCACCGGAACTGATCGCCAAAGCCAAACTGGATGGGAGAATGTCGTTCATCGTGGCGGACGCAAAGACTGGCGCGGTTCTGGAGCAGATGGCCCCGACACTCGGTTTGCCTCCAGCCAGCGTGACAAAGTCGATTACGGCCCTTTACGCCCTTGATACACTTGGGTCCGACCATCGGTTCGAGACGCGGATCCTCGCAACCGGTGGGATCAAAGAGGGCGAAGTTCAAGGCGATCTTATTCTGGCGGGCGGGGGCGATCCGACGCTGGACACCGATACGCTGGCCACGATGGCAGCCAATCTAAAGGCCGCAGGAGTGCGCAGCGTGAAAGGTCGCTTCAGCGTTTATGAAGGAAGCCTTCCAGTTTTGCGGGGGATTGACCCCGGTCAACCAGATCACGTCAGCTATAATCCTGGCGTGAGTGGATTGGCTCTCAATTACAACCGGGTCCACTTTGAATGGAAACGTGGCAACAACGGTTATGCGGTTACGATGGACGGCAGATCAGAAAAATACCGCCCCGCCGTCGCGATGGCGGCGATGCAGGTTCAAGACCGTACAAGCCCGCTTTATACCTACCGCGACGGCGGCGTGCGCGACGATTGGACTGTGGCGAAACCGGCGCTGGGGAGCGGGGGCGCGCGCTGGCTTCCTGTGCGCAAGCCCGGTCTTTATGCAGGCGATGTCTTTGCCACGATGGCCGGCGCGCAGGGCATTCGATTGCGCGGTTTGGGGCTGATTGACCGGTTGCCCACAGGCGCCACAGTAGTGGTCACTCAACAAAGTCTGCCTTTGCGCGATATCATGCGCGACATGCTGAAGTATTCCACAAACCTGACCGCTGAAATGGCGGGGCTGGCCGCGACGACTGCGCGAGGCAAGCGTCCTGCGACGCTTGAGGAATCGGCGGCGGAGATGAACAGTTGGGCAATCACCAATCTGGGAATGCGCAAACCTGCTTTGGTCGACCACTCCGGGCTTGGCGAAGACAGCCGGATTTCGGCGCGGGATATGTTGACTGCGTTGATTAGGGTGAATGGGGAAGGGACTCTGAAGCCGATCCTTAAAACGATCGTATTGCGGGATGAAGCGGGCAGACCAATGCGCGATCATCCGATCAAGGTTGAAGCAAAGACTGGCACTTTGAATTTCGTGTCGACGCTTGCGGGATATATGCAGGCTCCAACGGGCCGTGAAATGGTGTTCGTGATATTTTCAGCGGATGAGGCGCGCCGGGCAAAACTTACCCGTGCAGACCGGGAGCGGCCAGATGGTGGCGGCGCGTGGAATGCGCGTGCAAAGCGTTTACAGCAAGGGCTGATCGAACGCTGGGCCGCATACCACGCCGCGTGAGTGGGCGTTTATCTGACGTGGCGTGCTCTTGCGCCGCGCTCGATCGCTGCGGCATGCAGGCGGTCTAGATCAAGTTCGTAGCGAATTTCCTCAAGAAGGCGCAGTTCTGTTTCGTCTAGCGTCCCGTCGGCAGCTGCAACGTCGCAAGCCAAGGCATACGCCGTTTCATTCAGACGGTCCGGCAATGCGCCCTTGATCAGGCCAAACAGCGCATCAAGCCCCTCTTCTTGCTCGAACAGGTCGAAAACCATCTGGCTGACAGTGCTGATCCTGTCTGTGTCATAGCCGGAAAAAATCGGAAGGATATTCACGGAGGTCTGGATTTTGATCAACTCGCTTGTGCGAATATCCTCGTCCGAGGCGGATACCGCGATCATCAGCGCCACAAGGCAGTCCTGGGCGCTTAAAGTCAGAGACGTTTCGTCGGGCATCGGGAAATCCTGTCTATCAAGGTGTCAAAGCACAGATTATTGACGGCCAGCGGGGTACGCAATAGGTACAGCCTGCTTGGGCACATCGGGTGTCAGGCGAAATTGATGGATAAAAGACATGTCGCAGATGCGTGAAGCAGCACTTACCAGCAAAGCATGGCCCTTCGAGGAAGCCCGCAGGGTGCTGAAACGTTATGCAAATAAGGCCCCTGAGAAGGGGTATGTCCTGTTTCAGACGGGATACGGCCCGTCTGGTCTGCCACACATCGGGACCTTCGGCGAAGTTGCGCGCACGACGATGGTGCGGCGCGCTTTTGAACTGATTAGTGACATTCCTACCCGTTTGATTTGTTTCTCTGACGATCTGGATGGCATGCGCAAGGTTCCGGGAAACGTTCCTGACCCCGAAGCCTTGGCCGAACATCTGCAACGACCGCTGACTTCGGTGCCTGATCCGTTTGGTACGCATGACAGCTTTGGTGCGCATAACAACGCGATGTTGCGGCGGTTTCTGGATACGTTTGGCTTTGAGTACGAATTTATTTCGGCGACCGAATTCTATGCCTCTGGCAAATTCGACGAGGTATTGCTGCGTGCGGCAGAAAAATACGATGAGATCATGGCTGTGATGTTGAAGTCTTTGCGCGAAGAGCGCCGTCAAACCTATTCGATCTTCTTGCCAATCCACCCCGAGACCGGCCGCGTTTTGTATGTGCCCATGAAAGAAGTGAATGCCAAGGAAGGCACCGTTACATTTGACGATGAGGACGGCAATGAGATGACCTTGCCGCTGACCGGAGGCAACGTGAAGTTGCAGTGGAAGCCGGACTTTGGGGCGCGTTGGGCTGCTTTGGGCGTTGATTTCGAGATGTACGGCAAAGACCATTCAACCAACACACCGATCTACGATGCGATCTGCCGGATCCTTGACGGGAAAGCGCCTGAGCATTTCACCTACGAGCTGTTTCTGGATCAGGACGGTCACAAGATCTCTAAATCTTCTGGGAATGGCCTGACGATTGACGAGTGGCTGACCTATGCCAGTGCAGAATCGCTGTCGTATTTTATGTATCTCAAGCCCAAGACCGCCAAACGGATGTATTTTGACGTGATCCCCAAGGCGGTTGATGAATATCATCAGCAACTGCGTGCCTTTGAGACGCAGGATGACAAGGGCAAGCTGAACAATCCGGTCTGGCACATCCATGGTGGCGATGTGCCCAAGTCCGATATGGTGGTGCCATATTCGATGCTGCTTAATCTGGCGTCTGTATCTTCAGCCGAGGAGAAATCCCAGTTGTGGGGCTTTATCCAGCGCTATGCGCCTGATGCCACGCCTGAAGGCAACCCTGGTATGGATGCTGCCGCAGCCCATGCGGTGCGCTATTACAATGACTTTGTGAAGCCGACAAAGGTATTCCGGGCACCGACCGACCTTGAACGTGAAGCGCTAGAAGATCTGCGGGACCAACTTAAAACGTGGGATGGCGGGCTGGATGCAGAAGCGTTGCAAACCATGGTGTTTGCGGTGGGCAAGGAACGTTTCGATCCGTTGCGCGACTGGTTCACGGCGCTTTATGAAGTGCTGCTGGGTGCCAGCCAGGGCCCCCGTTTTGGTGGGTTCATCGCACTATACGGCGTAGATGAAACGATTGCGCTGATTGACGACGCCTGGGCGGGTAAACTAACGGCGGCGTGAAACTCTTGCCCTGTGGTGTGCGTGATTTACATTAACTCACTACAACACAGGGGATTTGCCATGCGCAGCGTATTTGTTTCGATGTTTTTTGGATTGCTTCTAACCTTTGTCAGCGCGTTGAGCGCATCGGCGCAACAAGCCGAGATTGAAGGGACGATCAACCGTCAATTTGATGCGTTCAAGGCCGATGATTTTGAGGGCGCGTTTGAATTCGCCAGCCCGGCTTTGCAGCTTTTGTTCCAGTCGCCTGAAAATTTCAAACGGATGATCACGAGTGGCTATCCGATGGTTCAACGGCCTGCCGAGGTCACGTATCTTGAGCTTCGGGAGAGTGCTGGATCGTTGTGGCAAAAGGTGCAGATCATCGACGGCAAGGGATACACCCACTTGCTGGACTATCAGATGATACAGATCAACGAGGAATGGCGGATCGCGTCAGTGCGCATGCTAAATGCACCTGCGCTGAGCGCTTAACCGAAAAGCGCCCTCCAAGGCTGTTCGGTCTTGGCATCAAGGTTCGACGACCAAGTGCCCGTAGCGCAGATTTTCTTTTGCTGCGCACGTAGGTCTTAGTCGTGGTTAATGCCCCAAAGATATCCCCAAGCGCATGCCGGCAGATCGCCGGATTTTCGCATCATGTAGGGCGGTGCTTTTGCATTGTTCTTGGAAAGGGATAACAATGAATAAGGCTATTACGGATGGGCTTTTGCTGGCACCGGCGGTGTTTGCAAACGGGTTGGATGTCTATTCAAGCGGCGATGGTACCGCAGGATCAGATACATATACCAATGCCATTAACGCAGCATTCATCCCTGCGGATCAAGATTTCGGCGGCGCGCTTGAATTGATCAAAACGCAAAGCACTCAAAAGCTGCGGTACATGGGGCAGACGCCGCTTTTGCCGGGGTGCTATCTGCGCATCACGGCGAAGGTAAAGGCGATTAGTGGCAATTTGCCAAGCGTCCGTATCGCTGGATATCCCGCACTTGGCAACGGCAGCCGAGTTGGCGGTTTGACTGAATTTGGACCTTCTGTTCAACTGACAAGCTACGGCAAAGTCGTTGAGGTAAGCGCGATTGTCGGGTCGGGTTTGCGGGGTGGCGTTGATATGGTTTGGGGTGCCAGCCCCGTTTACGGGCACTTTGGTCTGGATCTGACAGGCCAAAACGGCGGCGTCGTGCGCATTGATGATCTTGTGATCGAAGACATCACGAGCGTCTTTTTGCTGGATATGCTGGCTCAGGTGGATGTGCGTGATTTTGGGGCCGTCGGCGATGGTGTCACGGACGATACAGCCGCCTTTAACGCGGCAAATACGGCGGCAGATGGCCGGACGGTCTTGGTGCCCAAGGGAGTTTTTTTGCTTAATGGGGATGTCACATTCGACACGGAAACCTTGTTTGAGGGCAAGGTTCAGATGCCAGCAACAGCGATCTTGCAACTGCGCCATAATTTCGATCTTCCGCATTATATTGATGCCTTCGAGACCGAGGAAATCGCGTTTCGTAAAGCGTTTCAGGCGCTGCTTAGCAATGCCGATCACGAGTCCTTGGATATGGGTGGGCGCAAAGTCTATGTGACGGGGCCAATTGATATGCAGGCCGCCACGCCCGAGCGGACCAGTTATGCAACCCGCCGCATTATCCGGAATGGCCAATTCGAGGCGGCTGGCAATGGCAATTGGGATACGGTCACGGTTACGTCGCAAGCAACTTACGCGCCAACAGACCCGCGCAAGCTGACGAACGTTACAGATGTGGCGAATATCCCGATCGGGGCCCACGTGTCTGGTAATGGAGTCGGGCGCGAGATCTATGTGCGCGACAAGAATGTCGCCAGACAAGAGATCACGCTGAATGCGCCGCTTTATGATGCTGCAGGAACGCAGACTTGGCTCTTCTCCGCTTTGTTGAGTTATTCTAGGATTTCAAATAGAACATAGATTGATTATCTGGGATGGATGATTGTCTAATTTTGAGTTTGAAGTATTCGGTATCCCT
>Ga0307981_1001054_pt1 | contig 26047 bp, 19 predicted proteins | sample OrgLakmetagen987_FD_201849 | JGI IMG/M metagenome (GOLD analysis project Ga0307981, IMG submission 201849) | Saline water microbial communities from Organic Lake, Antarctica - #987 | ecosystem: Environmental > Aquatic > Non-marine Saline and Alkaline > Saline | place: Antarctica: Organic Lake... | reverse complement strand
TTGTAAATTATAAACTGTTATACTTTTGTAAATTATAAACTGTTATATTTTTGTAAATTATAAACTGTTATATTTTTGTAAATTATAAACTGTTATATTTTTGTAAATTATAAACTGTTATATTTTTGTAAATTATAAACTGTTATATTTTGTTGGTCGTTGTTTTTTGTAAATTATAAACTGTTATTTTTTTGTAAATTATAAACTGTTATTTTTTATCGCTGTTTATTTTATCCAAATTATATTCGTTTTTTTTGTTTGCGTTGCATTCATTCTTTTATTATATAAATAAATGTGATTATTTATAATTTATTAATGTTTTTAGTTGATAAACATCGACCTAAAAAATATGAAGATTTTGCGTTCCATAAAAAAACATTAGACACTTTGAATAAAATGGCAAAGGATGATTCAATTCCTAACACTATCTTTTACGGCAACGAAGGGTCTGGAAAAAAAACGATCATAAGATATTTTTTAAATCAAATATACGATGATACAACTGATAATTTAGAAGAAGCTATATTCACTATAAATGGGAGTGGAAACACGCAAAACAAAGTTAAAATATTTCAAAGTGACTATCATATTGTTATTGAACCTGGAAATACTAATTTTGACAGGTACATTGTTCAAGATGTGGTCAAAAGATATGCTATGAAAAAAGCGTTTGAGTTTAACAAAAGAAAATTTAAAATCGTATTGATTAACAATGCTGATTGTCTTTCTACCACTGCGCAAACTTCTTTGAGAAGAACTATGGAAGAATTCACTGATAATTGCAGATTTATAATATGTTGCAGAGCACTTTCTAAAATTATACTTCCTCTAATTAGTCGATGTTGTTGTTTTAGGATCGAGTCTCCCACTAATTTTGAAATGTTCGAATTATTACTTGATATATCCTATAAAGAAAAAATTAATCTCAATCATCACGACTATAATAAAATTATGGATAAGGCTGCAGGAAATATTAAAATAGCCCTATGGTTACTTAATTATTCCAAATATAATTCAGACACTTTTGTGAGTGTATGTGATCCTCCTCCTATTTTAACATATCAAAATATAATTGAACATGATGATAATATAAGTTTAAAAGATGTAAATTCCTCCTCCAACAAAATAAATGAAAACTTGTGCGAAACACCATATGATGTGATTATTCTTGAAATAACCAATTTACTTAAGGATAATGTTAAAGCAAGTAATCCTGACGACGATTTTATTTATGATTCTAACAAAATTAAAAATAATGAATATAATTCCTCAAATACTTTAATTAAAATTAGACAACTTCTCCAAAAAATTATGATTGGAAACATTAACTCCACCAAAATAATAACAGACATTACCAATTTATTAATTAATGATTCACTTATATCCTTTAAAAATAAATTAAAAATTTCGCATTATGCTTCTAAATTTGAATATGAGTTAGTCAGAGGAAGAAGACTTATTATCCATTTGGAAGCTTTCATTATAAGAGTTTATTTTTCGATTAACAGTATTAATGGCGATTAATCTAAATTAGCTTGGACGAACTGATTGGACTTATTGAACTGGTTGAACTGATTGTACTGGTTGAATTGGGTGATACGTTGGTATTCCATAAGAATTTGGAAAGGTAAAAGTCATAGGTGCCATTGATGCCATCGGCGCCATTGATGCCATCGGCGCCATTGATGCCATCGGCGCCATTGGTCCCATAGTTTGATAAGATCTCATCGCATCATTTAAATTTAAACCGTCGCTCATTGGAGATGTTTTATTCATTCCCATTCTCCCTAACATTGTAAATGCTGAGTATAAAAATAAAATTAATATTGCTGATACAATTGGAAAACAAAAAAATGTATTTTCTTCGTCCTCAACCCCAAAACTCCTAAATTTTTTGTTTTTTTGCGAATATATAAATTTTGGTTTTAAAAAACATAATATTAATACAATAAATACATAAATTAATATCGTATTCCACAATGGAGATACTTTAAAATTATCCATATCTTATATATAAAATATATCCTATTATTTTCCAGCGTATTTTTATAAAATTGGATTTGTCACTTTATTAAATCTTTCGGACGGATTGTTGTAATCATCAAATATTGTTTGAGTATTTTGAATGTTTGAATAATCATAAACATGGGGTAAACTTTTATGGAATTCTTGCCCTTCTTCATCCAACATGGCATTTCTCTGTTCCATCTCATATGTTCTATTTTTATATTTTTCCATCAATTGTTTGTTTATTTCTTTATAATTTACAATATTATTCTCATCGAATCTCTTAAACTCAAATAATTCATTTTCACCATTGTCTGGGAAAGATAATCCTGCATCATTTCCTAAATCACTTAAAAATCCTTGTATAAATATTTCTTCTATAAATATGGGCATAATATAGTCATCTTCTAAAAAGAAATTATCCTCATTTTTTAAATCTCTTAAATCTTGGATTAAATTGACCTGGACTATTATTTGATCATCTACATTTAATTTTTGAAGGACTAGATCTGTTTGGTATTTCCTCTCATCTTCTGTCTCATATTTTATTATATTTTTAATCGATATTAATTTTACTTTACTCTTGCATGCATCTTTATTATACAATTCGTTGTCTATCCCTAAAACCTTTTGGCTCTTTCCCCATCCTGATTCAACATTTGGATCAGTCACTGCTGAATCCCAAGCCTCATTCTTATTTCTTTCAGATGGCACATGGTTTATTATCTCATCATTTAAATAATTTATAAAATAGTTTATCATTGGGTAAGCTTCTAATTTATTTATTTTATCATGTGAATAATATTTTACCGGTCTGTTTGACAAATTAAATTTTTGCTTCCTTTTTGGCGTTATATTCATGATTGCCGTTATAACATCTCTATAATCATTATGCCATAAATTAGGAAGAAAATTACTCTTGGTCTGCTCTTTTTGAATCCAATTTTTATTTTCAACTGTTTCGTTGTATTTATATTTACCATTACTATCATAATTATCCACATCATCAATTACATTTTGAATATCGTAATTACTTACACTGCTCAAAGAATTGTCACTGTTCGCAATTATTATACTCTCATTATCATTATCATTATAATTATAATTATATATTCTTACTTTTCTATTATTTTTATTTGAAGCTGATCTTTTTCCATTCATTACATTGCCAATATTTTTCTTTAAATTCTTAAATGCATCTAATGCAACATTATTTCTCGATTTATTTTTCCCACTAATCATCAAATATCCCAATATCAACAAGATTATCAGTAATAGTGTTATCGTTGTTGAATTCAATCCGGTGTTCATGATCATTATATATAAAAACACAGAAAATAAAGTGGAAATAAAAACAAGATCAAAGATAAATACTTCCAATTATTTCTCCTCTAATATCATAATTTAAATACTTCCAATAATCCTAATTTAAATACTTTCAATAATCGTAATCTATTTCATGATCAAAGGCTACCTCCATTGTATCATAATCTATTTCCATATCATAATGTTCGGTTTCTCCTTCATTGTTATCTTGTTCGTCTTTTTTTTTCTCTGTTTCTTTTTCCGTTAATTCATCTTCAGGAACTTCCTTAACCATACGTTCATTTATATTTATTTGATTCATTACGGAATATATTATATTATTTGTTTCTTCCCTAAATATGTTATTGTCTGAATTATTCTCCTTATAATCAAAATTTACAATATCAAAAAATACGCTCGCTAAATTTATTTTTACCGTCTTGTCTGCATTCATATCCATAAACTTATTCATTATTGAATAAAATTTATTCATAAATATTATCGTTGACTTTGAACTCTCATTTATTTCCTTGTAATCCAAAGTCATATTAGGTTTCACTTCTTCGTCGCTCATTGCCGATATTATCATATTTTCTATTTTATCACTTAGTTTTTCTCTTATTTTGTTCGTTTCATCATTCATCGAATATTTATACAATTCATTAAATTTATCAAATATATTATATTCACCATCATCATTTTTTAAATTTTTTAAAAAAGAATAGTATTTTTTCCCTATTTTTCCTTTAAAAAAATCTGAATAATTATCTTTTGATATGTCATTATCTTTTAACTTTTCAACATTATAATGTTCGTCATTATTTTCTTTTCCTTTCGTTTCTTTATTATCCTGACTTTGATACTTTGATAGAAATTTATAATTTTTTATAAACCCTAATAATTTATTAAATTTAACAATGAACACTTTTAAATTTCCCATTCTTTCTTTTTCTATCTTATTAAATATATTTGCTGGCATTTCTTTTCCTTTAAATTTATTTAATTTTTCTTCCTTGGATAAATCATGATATTCGCGGCTCAAATTTAATTCTTCCATTTTTATTTCTGTTTCTTTTTTGATCAGCTTTTGGATATTTATATTTTCTGAATGAAAACCTACCATATTCATCCTATTTTTTATAGAGTGAATAATTATTGCATATGATATATTTTTTACGTTTACGTAATCCTTATTTTTCTCCTTATATCCAAGCAGTTTCCGACTCACTTGATCGTAATATACTTCTGCGTTACTTTTAACATTAACGTAGAAAAATACATCTTTTTTAAAAAAAAGATGATTATATTTATGCTGTATTTTGTCGTCTTTATTTATAATTGTTATTGGAGAATTTAAAGGCGATCCTAAATGATTATGATTAAAAATGTATTTATCGTGCACAATATCTCCTAAAAAGGGAATTGCTAACGATTCTAAATTTATACCTTCTTTCCCATAAATTCCTTGTATTTTATCGGTCCACTCTGTTACTACCAAATTAATGTTTTTATCATGGACTTTGTCCTCCTTTAAAATGTTTTTATCATGGACTTTGTCCTCCTTTAAAATGTTTTTATCATGGACTTTGTCCTCCTTTAAAATGTTTTTATCATGGACTTTGTCCTCCTTTAAAATGTTTTTTTCTTTTTTTGTTATATTGTCGCCTTCTTTTGTTTTCATTTTAGTTTCGTTTTTTACTTTGAGAGTTTTAACATATTTTTCTAATATATCATTTCTTGGTTTATTATTTAAATCTAAGATTAGTTTATTACACAATTCACATACTTGATCCTTTCCGTCTTTTACAAATTTATGAAACCTTCCATCTTCACAATTAGTTAAATTTGATATTTCTCTCATGTCTGACATTTCTAATTTTTTTTTATCTAATTTATAAGGAGAACGATGAAAACTTGACCTGTCTATTGGAGGGAATTCCTCCATTTCGTAATATCCATTTATTTTATTTAATCTCCTATCTACTGTTATAGTTTTCCCAGTTTTTAATTTTTTTTCCAATTTATCTTTTTCTATTTCGAATATTCTCTCAAACACGTTATTATTGTTAAAAAAAGTTTTTAATTTTGAATAATAGCGATTGGTTACAAAATCATACACTATGTCATTTTTTTTATTTTTCATATTTTTTACTTCAAGTATGCTGTTTAATAAATCTATCGCTGTGTAAATTATTATTTTTTGGATTGCTGGGTTAAATTTTTTTTTATTTTCTGATTCATATGACCACATGTTATATTTTGTAACCATACACGACATATAAAATATTAGATACCCTAGCACTGGATATTTTGATATATCTTCTGTGTCGTTTTTATCATTCACCACTATTCTGACATTACTCAGCCAATTCATTGCATATTTTTTATAAACATTAAAGTTACATATTCTATCACCTATCATTGAATATAATTGGAGATCATTCATATCCAATATTAAAATTAAAATAATGTAAACCAATATATTGTTTTTCTTTATCGACTTAAAATAATCTTTGTCTCGATCTTTCGTTGAGAATACAAATATGTTATTTTCTAATTTGAATGTGAACAAGCTAGTTATGTCTTTTGATATTTTATATTTTTCTTCAATGGTATCTTTTCTTCTTTTATAATATGGTTCTAAATTTAAATTATGAATTAATAATAAATCCATCACATTTTTCACCATTCCTTTCAACTTTATTCTTGAAGTTTTACTGTTTTTTGATAAGTAAGTTATTTTGGCGATATTTACGACTCTCTCGATCATTTTTCCAATGCTTTTCAATGACTGTCTTAAATTACTATACTCGTCTATTTCTTCCAAGGATACATCCATTATAATATTTTTAGGGACGAATCTCCCTTCTTCATTGAACGAACCTTCTTCCACGAAATCTTTAATAGCCACTTCCGAACCACAACTTTTACATATTAAATATCCTTCGTAATTTTTCTCCACATATCTTCCTATAAATTGCAATAATTGTTCCTCAAATGATTTAAAGTTATCTTTTCTCCTAGACGATATCCCATCCCACAATATATAATGTTGGCATGTAGCGCGACTGTTTAATTCTCTCATTCTGTCATCTTCCAAATTGATCTCTTGTTTCACGAGCGATTTCTCATCTTCCTCTATGTAATCATTTTTTGTCATCAATTTTGTAGTGAATAATTTTACATAAATTTTTTTATCTAAGAAATAATTTCTAGCATCTTTTTTCTTCACCTCTTTTGTTTTTAAATTATTCAAATTAAGAACTTCTTTTATTTCGTCATTTTTATAATAAACATATTTTCTCAATTCTAACAATTTTAGATTGTTTTTTGGTATCGTAAACACATATTTATTAAAATTTCTTAAAACTTTGTTAAAATTTTGGATACTTATGTTATCATAATTCATTATCAATTTTGTAAACTTCGTCATTATTACGGACACTATAAAATCATATATTTTATTCAGTTCACCTTTAAAATAACTGCTTTGATTAAACTTATCTTTTATTACCCCTTTACCATCATTCACGTTAAACAACCATAATAACGGTTTTATGTTCGACTTTTCGTTCAATAAATATCTTCCTAAATAATTTCGAACATCATTTAGACCATCACCCAGTCCTTCTAAAATTGAATCATCTGATGAATTTACATCATTTTTTACCGATTCTTCTTTTGTATTCAAAAAATGATGTGGTTTAAAACATCTCAAATTTATATTTTTGTTCAAATTAAATATAGCCCCTACAACATTTATCGAATATGAACTTCCCGGTCTCACCTCTATTAAATTATCTTCTTTGTTTAAAAATGAAGTAAATCTCACAACTTCTGCATTCTTTAATTTATCTGTTGGTAAATTAAACCCGTATTTTTGTTCTGGGCTTAAATTTTCAAAATTCACATATGCAAAATTTGTATATTGAATCATATCATTTATATTTTCTTCGTTTTCAGAATATTGATCTTCTATTTTTTTTAAAATTTTTTCATTTTCTCGATGATTAACATATATTCCTTTTCTTGATTCCAAACCAGGGTCAAATATATCGTTAATGTTTACAATTTCTTCTTGTGGTTTATCATTGTAAAGTTCTGACACTCTATTTATCTTGTTCATTATAAATTTTAAAGCTGTTGTTCCCTTTTTTGTTTTATCTTTTGATGATATCTTTTTGTATTTGTAATCATCTTTATGATATAAAAGAAAATCATCAGCTACAAAATGAATTAATTCCCTCTTTGATAATTCAATTATTTTTAAATCTGGATTATTTATTTTTTCTAAATTATCAACTTCCTCGTTTTCCTCCAATAACATATCATAAATTATATTCGCTTTACCTGACTCAATATCTTTTTCTGTCAAAGAATTTTTTATTGAACTGTAATCTATTTCTGATGATTTTGAGATTATCACATCTATGTACATTATTTCTTCATCTTTTGTCTCATTCAAAAGTGAATTTACATATTTACGATCATTTGCATAATAAATGTTATAGTATACTAATGCTTTTGATATATTACTTAATTTTAAATTTTCATCTTTAACATTTTCCATTTTAAAATTTTCAATCACAATGTCCTTCCCCAATTTATTTAAAAATTCAAATGAACTTTCATATTTTTTATCATTGAAAGCTTCTTTTATTTGTTTATTTCCCATTTCTACTAATTTGGATACATTATAACATATTTCAGTTAAATTTACAATATTTCCGTTACTCTCACTGTTAAAAAATTTATCCACTCTAAATTTATAATTTGATTGATTCCTAGATATATCTACAATATTTGTAACAAATTGCTCTTCTTTTGCTTTTAATTTACCATTTGATATATTATTATAATAAATGCTCCCCAAATATACAAATAAATAGTAAGAAACGTAACTTTTTATTAAATTTAATAACACTTGAAAATTTTTTTCTTTTATTTCCTTCAGTTCTTCCAATATAAAGCTATATCCTTCTCCAGATTGGATAAAATAATTATTCAACATCGAATCGATGATTTTTTGATCTTTAACAAAATTCACTTTCATCGCCAACATTATTATTTCTTTATAATGTTTACTGTAAAAATTATCCAATGTTTCGTCAATCAGTTTCTCTATTTTGTTAATATACATTGTTCAACCAAACTATTATATTATATCGTTAGATTATAATTTGCGATAAGTGGAGCCTAACACCTATAATTTTTCTTTAAAATATAGTCATTATTAAGGTTAAACTGGGTTTTTTCCGCAAAAAATTTAACCACTATTACAATTATTCACCTATCCAATAGATAAAAAAATAATATAAAATAAATACAATACTACTCTTAACTTTTCTTATAATATGATACATAAAAATTTAAAACACTTTTTGAAAACAATTAACGATTATGACCAACTTACCGGATATATTAACGATTTTAATTCTGAAAATAATAAGCGAAAATTTATTAGATTGTCCCTAAAAAATGATCCAAATTTTATTCCCAATATTAAAAATGAAATTTCATTTATTAAAAAAAATATAATCACAAAGCAATTTGAACAAATAAAAGATAAATTCACCACTTTAAATTTTAAAGAAGATAAAAACGTTATTATGTTGTTCTCTAACTCAATTGATATTTCAAAATATTTAAATTTTATGGAACTTGAAATTGATAAAATAGATGACCCTGCGAGCTTTGATAATAAATGTTCTGAATGTGAACAAATTTTAGAATGTGATAAATGCGCGATGTGTCAAGAATATGATGAATATGTCATTAAATTTAAAACTGTCAAAGAATTAGCAGAAGAATGTAAAAGCGTTGTCATTTCAAAATCAACATTGAAAATAATATCAACTCAATATTACAATATTAAATGCAACGAGGATGCAACAAGTGTATTAAAAAATTGCAATTGGAATAATGTTAAAGTACAAGAGTGTTATGAAGGAACGCTTATTATGGTTTTCTATTATGAAGATACATGGTATGTTTCGACCAGAAGATGTTTGGATTCCAATTTTTCCACTTGGAATAAAAACAAATCTCATTATGAAATGTTCTCTGAAGCTATTTGTGATAAATTTGACGTGCAGTCTTTAGATAAAAAATATTTTTACCACTTTATATTGATCCATCATCAAAACAAAAACATAATTGATTATGGAAGATTAAAATCTAGAGAAGATCGATTAAAATCCAAGGGAGATCAATTAAAAGGAAATAATGATATCAGTGATCATTCTTTAAAAACGGAACACAACAATATTTCATCATCGTCTGATAAAATGAATAAAATAATTAATAAAAAAGCAAAAAATGTTAAAATTTGCAAAAATAAAGGGGGAGTAGATGAAAAAATATTTTCTAAATTAATATCTGGGAAAAATTCAACTTTAGTCAATGATGACGGAAATATTTATTCTCATAAAAATATTATCCATACATTCACTGGGAAAATATCTGACCAAACTGAATCATTAATTACCATAGATAATGTTAAAAAAATTGAAGATATTAAATTTTCCAGTTATAAAGATCTTATTAAAAAACTCAAAGAAATTGACGAATTGAACAGAAAAATTACTAAAATTACTACTGAAGGATTTATAATTAAGTTCCACAGTAAAAATAACAAAATATCATCTCAGGACTTTAAAATGTTTAAATTACAAACTGATGTGTATAAAATCTTATCATATTTAAAACCTAATAATCCTAACATTAGTCAATGTTTTTTGCAACTGTATCAAGAAAACAAATTACTCGAAGTTCTCCCTTATTTTACAAGATTCTCAAAAGAAATTATGTTCAGAATTGACAAATCAATTAGGACGATATCTAAAGAAATGCTACATTTGTATCATATTACGCGACAAAAAAAAAATAGATCTATATATGATTCTCTACCTAAATCTTATAAATCAACTCTATATCACCTTCACGGATTATACATTGAAAATAAAAAAAAACAATTAACATCGATTAATTCATCATCCTCGAAAATTAACAAAAAAATATTCTTAAACGATGTAAATGATCTCGACGATATTGATGATTTAGACGATATCGTTGATAATTTAGATGACATCGTTGATAATAACAATAATTATCATCATGATAATTATGATGATAATTTATCTGATTTAGGTGAACTTGGAAATTTGTTATCTGAGCATAATAATTTGTCCAATCTTAATGACTTGAACAACAATAATAATAACAATAGTTATAATAACAATATCCACAACAATAATAATAATAAAATCTCCTCTAAGGTTTGTGATATAGCTAACAGTTCAAAAAATAGATCAATGTCAATTAATGCTTATGATGTGTACGATTATTTTAAAAAATTAAATCCACTCAATTTAAAAAAAATATATTATGATAGAGAAATGTTAAAAAAAAACGATGAGTCAAAGTATATCATTAATTGCATTTATACTTCTACGCAAACTTACCTTATGTTTGGAGAAATTTAAATTTACTCAAGAAAGTTTCATAAAAGTCAATTGACTTATTAATATTTCTTATCATTAAACTTACAAATTCATCTCTTACTTTTTTTTCACTTGTTCCTTTTATTTTTAAACACACCTTTATAATTGTTTTATTAATCATAACTGATCTCTTTGAAACACCTGAATAAATCACATCGTCACTTGCCAAACATTCATTTTGAATATTCTCATTTATAATTGCGGGTATCGCCATTCCCTCATTTGCAAATTTAACTATTATAACTTTGGATAATGAATCATTTGATTTATTTTTCCCTCCCTTCTTGCTTTTATCGTTACTTATATCAATATTTAATAATTCTTCATCATTATCTCTTGACTCATCAAGAAAATCATAATTTTCAACATTCTCTTTTAAAATATTTAATCTGATTAATATATGCTTGCATACTTTTTCAACCAGATTAGTTTCTGTGAATTGGTTTCGACTTTTTATATTTAAATAAAATGTCCCGTCACTATTGTCCAGCGTGTGGAAACAATCTGCAACTGACCATATTGTATTTCTTACTCCGACTCCCAATACTCCTGTACACGAACAAGCAAATTTTTGGTCTTTTTTTAGTTTTATTATCAGTTCCGGAAAATTTTTTAAATATGGCCTTATTTTTCTATTGTTCAAATAAAATTCTACACCTTCAGAATTTGACATAACATTTTTTATTTTCTCTTGAGAATTGTTAACATTTACATTTAATGATAATTGGATATTGTCGTCCTCATGTTTAGGTCTATTTGGATCACTGTAATTTACTTCATCCCAATACTTATTTTCTAAATAATTTATATCACAATTTATGTTTGGCAACATCATGCATGATAATCTGTGACTCATATAATCGTTATCATACAATGAATTATTTTCAGTTATATTTATTTTACTTATATCAAATACGTATGAGGGTATATCGTTTTTAATACACCACCTTATCGCATTTATATAAGAAGAATTCACATCCTTCCCATTGATCTTTAATTTTAAAAAACTGTCTTCCAAATCATTTTTATCATAGTTAAATTCAATTTTTTTCACTATTTCAATTTGAAGATCAGACTTAGTCATTTTGTAGTGCACTTTATATAATAATTTATACTTTATTTAATTTTTTCAATTTTTTCGATTTTCTCAATTTTTTAATTTATTCGATTTAATTATAAATGTAATCGAAAAAAACATAATAATCATGATCATTCTTATTAATTATTATTAATTTTTTAATCGTATTAATTACATATTTTCTTTACATTATCACATTTTCATATTGCTTTTATTATTATGTATTGGGTTACTTATGCATATAATATTATTATACCATGTATAATAATGAACTCAAAAAATACATTGTTTTACAGCAAAAAATGCAAAACATGCCAAATTTTAATTAACATATTGAAAAATGAAAATCTTATTCATCATTTTAATCCATTTTGTGTAGATGGTAAGATAAATCAAATTCCTCCTCAAATTACTGTCGTACCGACAATGATTGTAAAAGATATTAATAAAATCCTCGTTGGCGAGGAAACTTTTAAATGGGTTGATAGAGTTAAATTTTTAAAAAAAAATAAAAAAATTGTTAGCGATAATGAAAGTACTTCTGATAATCTAGACGGCCCTAAACCATTCAGCGAATTAGAACACGGAAATAATATTTCTGACAGTTATGCTTATAAATCAAAAAAAATCGATATAGCTATGCCTCATAGTTATTTTGAAGTTGGAACTGAAAATCAAAATGAAATATACACCGCTCCATGGGATAAAAATGCATCTAAAATAGACAAAAATAAACAAATTGAACACATTGAAAAAATTGTAAAACTAAGGGAAAAACAAGATTTTGATCATAAAATTAATTTAGATAAAAAAGTTAAAAATGTTTTGAATATTTCATAAATCATTTATTTCAATAGTTTATATAAATCAAAATCACTTATTTCAATAATTTATATAATTCAACATATCGGTCGCACAATTTGCACAATATTATTAGACTATCGAATACTACATCTTTATTTGCTCTGTTTAATAATCTCCATGAGTTTTTAATATCCATTATATGCTCCATTACAAAATTTGTTGATCCTTTATTTTTTACGTCCAATTTAGACTCAGCATTTTTTATTACATTTACATATTCTCCACTGTCTTTTTTTAAAAAAAAATTTTCATCCCTTCTCAATATTTCATCTTTGTATTCTAAATAAATATTATCAAAATAACAAGTCATCAATTTATCTTTTGTATTTTTATTAGATATTATTGCTCCTGTGAATATTTTCATTTCAACATAGTTTGTTCCTATTAATGAATTAGGACACACATTTGCTATATTTGTTATTAATTGATTAAAACATTCATTAAATTCGTCAACACATTGTTCCAAACGTTCGCTCATTTTATTATATCAAACGTTTATATTTATATATTTAAACAGTCGACGCAACTTATTTTTATTCATCAAACCCTAATTTTTTATTTAATTCCATAACCATTAAAAAACCCATTATTATTCCAACAAATCTTTGAATTATCGCAGCGTCGCTTATATCAAATCCTAAAACATTAAACTGTTCCCATGGTCCTGTAGTTTTTAAATGAAGGGACATCCAGTCCAAAGTTTCACTATTTTCATGAGATATTATAAAATTCCTCAATGTTATATCGTTAAACAATCTGTCATTTGTTCCTTCTAATATTTGAGAACATTCGTCTTTTTCAATCATTTCGTCATTTGTTAATAATTGCCTTCTTCTATTTTTGTTATTATCACTACTGTTGTCATTACTATTATTACCGTTATCATTATTATTATTACTACCATTCTCAATATTTCCATCATCATTGTAATTATCACTTGTTTGGACTCTTCTTTCTATTAATCTTAGTAAATCCATTTTTCCAGGTATATTGGATAGCACTGAATTTAATTTGCCACCATTTAATAAACGATCGTCGATTTGAAAGTTGTTGCTTCCTTCCACCTGCTCATTTAATATTTTGTCGACGTTTATTGGAGATATATTTTGACTCAGATTAAATGATCTATTCTTACCTGATATATTTTTCATCGATTTATAATTTGCCCTTGATAAGTAATGCATCGCAACATTTGGGGAATTTGTGCAGCTTATTATGCTTGCACAAGTATTTGACAAAATATTTATCACATATAAATAGGAACCTATTAATCCTAAATATACTGCAGAATCAATATAATCAGATGCGCCAACATATTTCGTATCGTGATTTACGAATATAAAAAATATGCTAAATAAACCTAATAAAAACGTGTACGAAAATATTCCATTCGTTTCTGTCACCGATTGAGTATAATTTGATTTTATTGTTGAAAACATAAATAATTCTGGGCCAAAATTTGTATCTTCTAAATTGCCATTTATTTTATCTCCCAATTTTTCATTAAATCTTAGCATTTCATTAATATGTTTCATAAACACTTTTTGAAAAATGATTGTTAAGCATACAAATGTTGAGTATGAATAAAATCTGTTCATAAATAATCCCAGTAAAAATATTATTTTTATTGGCAAATTTCCTTCGTCATATAAACTGTCTATTTCATTAACATCAACGTCTTCTATTATAAATGAGATTGTCAACAATCCTAAAGTTAGACTTAAAATTGATCCAATCATCATTAATCTATCGGTCGATTTCACATTATCTTGGCACATTTTTTTCATTGTATTATCGTAATGCTTCGATTTCAAATATAATAAACCTGCCAAAAATTGGTAAGAATACATTAATGAAAATAAATTTGAAGTGTAATACGATCCTTCATCTTTCATTATTGATTTAACTGTTCCATACACTATTGGAAATGATATGCATCCAAATACAAATAATGTATAAAAAACATTTATAATCCACTTAAATTTTGATTTTACGTAATTTTCATGATGTTCTTCACCTTTTAAAACCAACGATTCATTCACAGTGTCTAATAATACTGAATTATCATCATTATTATTTATTTTTTCATTTTTTATTAAATATTTTAAACCACATAATCTCAAATACTTATTGAACAACATTATTATTATTATTAATATTTCATTTTTTTAATATAAGATAACATATGAAGATAACATATGAAGATAACATATGTGTCTATGTTCATAAAATAAAAATAATCATTTTAATATAATGGACAATATTGATAAAAAAAATTGCCTTGAAATGGATGATAAATATTTTGGATTCATTAAATATTTAGAGGATTTTATCAATGATATTAAAAGATACTCCAGCGAAAAAGTTTCAAAAGTTTCAAAAGTTAATTCGGTCACTTCATCTAAGCTTGAGAACATATCTAAATATTGTGGTTTAATTTTGGGTAAATTGGATAATCTTGACCCCGCTAAAATTATTTTAAGAGTTTATTCGACACTGTCCGAAAAAGATAAATATATCAAAAATAAAAATAATCCATATTTTCACGATAATTCTCTTTTTTCAGAACCTCTAATTATATTGCCAGAAATTGATTTATCAACTGTTTTCAATGTTGTTGGAGATCATAAGAAAAAAAAAATATTTGTATACTTAGCGGTTCTTCTCGAAAAATCCGATCTAGTTATTAATTTTGCTGAATATTTAAATGGAGAAATTGAAGAAAGCAAAAATTTGCTAAAAAATGATTTAGCAAATGATATGGAAAATATGACTCTAACTGAAAAAAATAATGCAAAAATTGAAAAGATGGACATATTTAAGGGATATGGCACGGATAATGCAGATGTATCCATTAACGATTTTGTTAGCCCAAATGGTGAAGGATACAAAGAACATATTATGAAACCTGGACTTATCAGCGCTATGAATATGTTAGGAACTGATAAAGTTAACGGATTAAAAGAAATGACTGATTCTCTAAAAAATGTTAAAAAAGAAGACATATCGAAAATGACCGATAGCATTAAATCCCTTCTCACTGATATAGATTGTGATCCAAATATGAAAAAAACAATGTTCAGTGTCTTTGATTCTGTTAGCGAAAACTTGGGAAATGTTGATTTACAAAATGGAGACGTTGATATTATGGATAAGTTCATGGACATATCTAAAAATGTCGCTCTTAAAATGAAAAATGAAAATATGAAATTTGACAAAAATGATCTCTTGAAAATGGCGAACAATATTGGACAAAAATTAACAGACGAAGATGGAGAAAATATCATGAACAAAATGCCATTTAATCCAATGGAAATTATGGGCGATCTCACTAGTGGTAAAGTAAGTCAGGAAGAATACTTGCAAAAATGTAAACCCATGTTTGACGCATTTAATTTCGACCCATCAAAAATGGCAGATGATATTTTTAACAAAGATCAATAAACATTATTTGCGTCAATTAGTCAAGAAATAAATTAAATATAATTTAAAGATACCCTAAATTATGGACGAAAATAATATATATCAAATATCAAACGAGGATATTTTAAGCAACGTTTTAATTAAAAAACAAAACAAACTTTCTTCGATATTTTTCATCAATAAATATTGGAATAAAAATTTTAGCAAAAACGATGCTAACAATATGTCTGATAAAATACGCTTGTTCTTCATTGAATTGTCAGAAAAAAATAAAGATTCTGATTTTTTTTATGTTGATCTTGATAAATTTAAAATAACAAATGGAAAATACAATCCACATGTTTCTAAATTTTATTCTGTATTATTTTTCCATCAAAAAAATTTAATACATAAAATTTGCGATGTGTCTTTTGACGATAGATATGTACTAAATGTTTTTTATTCTTTAAAAAAAAACATTATAGGCTTTCAAAAATGGAAAAACAATGACCCAAACATATATGAACAACAAACATCTTCTGAAGAATTAGATTATCACAGGAAAATAGATAAAAAACCTTGTAGTTCTGGGAAAAAAAATGAGCAATTATTAAAAGAGCAACAATTTATAAAACAACAACAATTATTAAAAGAGCAACAATTTATAAAACAACAACAATTATTAAAAGAGCAACAATTGCTAAAACAACAACAATTATTAAGAGAGCAACAATTACAACAACTTACACAAGATAATTCACAACAAATTTTAGAACAATTTAATCAATTTCAAAAAATGATGACAACCTCAAATAAGTCATCTAGTCACAATAATCAAGATAATCAAGATAATCAAGATAATCAAGATAATCAAGATAATCAAGATAATCAAGATAATGCGATTGGACAATTTTTAAAAAATAAAATATTTGATCAAAAAAATGAACAAATAAATAATCAACAATATAATCAACAAAATAAGCAATGGTGCAGTGAACAAGAAAACGAACATATAAATAACGATATTGACGAATCTATGAGTTCTATAAGTAAACAGATGAGCGAGTTAGAGATGAATAAAAAAAATAACACAATAAATAATCATATTGGCGAACAATATGAAAGACGCATTAGCGGTGAAACAAGTGAGCAAATTAGTGAGCAAACAGGTGAACAAGCGAGCGACCAAACAGGTGAACAAGCGAGCGACCAAACAGGTGAACAAATGAGCGATCAAACAGGTGAACAAATGAGCGATCAAACAGGTGAACAAATGAGCGAATATATGAGCAGTCAAATGAGTTATAATATGGACAGTCAAATGAGTGAAAATGCGAACAGTCAAATGAGTGAACAAGGACAATTTAAGCAAGAATTCCCATTTCCTCTTACGAACAATGATCAAATTAATTATGTATTAAATAATTTAACCGCTGAACAACTTTCTGAAATTTTACAAGCTAAACAAATTATGCAAAGTGGTCAAATAAACAATTGTAATAGTCGTAGTAGTAAAATGAATTATGAAGACTTAAATGGCAGTGTCATGAATAAAAATGAAAGCGTCATAAATAAAGATGGAAGTGTCATAAATAAAAATGAAAGCGATAGTTCTAGCAACCATTCTGACAAAAATGAACTATTGGATAAAATTAAAAAATTAAACGAGTTAGACATCATTTTGCAAAATAGGCACATTGAAATTTTAAATATGCTCAAAAAAATTAAAAAAATTAGAGACAGTCAAAATGCAACTATAACTGGCGTCTAAAAGTATATTAAACTATATAAATAGTTTTTCACACTTAATCACACCATTTGGCTTTTTTTTCCTGGTTTCCAAGCTTTAGGGATTATATTTTTTTCTTAACTATTTCGGATAAAAACCTATGGAAAAAAAAGTGTATAACTATATATAATTTATATAGTTTGATATGCTTTTATGTGCCAGGAAAAAGTTTATTTAATCCTGAAGAGATTTCCCCCTTAAATGAACTAATAAATTTTAACTCATAAATATTACCATCATCAATTATTAAGAGATAAAACTTAGTTTTTTACCCTAATAAATTTCATGATTATAAATATAGTAAATATGAGCACTGAGTTTCATAAAGATGTGTATAATAGTGTGAAAAACATAAATAATGATGAAATTTATAATAGTAATGATAAAAATGACCATTCTTATGGATTTGAACCAACTAAAAGTTTAATTGACCAAAATGAAAAATTTTATTTGGATGATTTCACCGAATTATATAAAAATGGAAAATATCATGTTATTATACCAAAAAGACACATGACAAATACGGAAAAATTAAATTCTATGTCGCGTTTTTTAATTTACCTCTTGATTATTCTTGCTTTGTTTAATTTTAATGAAACATATATTTCTCTGGTCATGTTTATGATTATCATTATTATTGTCATCTATTATATTAAAAAAATGGACGAAGATGACTCTCATAAAGAGCTTGAAAATAATTTTGAACTTAGAAAAGAAAATTTAAAAAAAAGTAAAAATATTAATTTAACTGATAACAAACATGATGAAATAAATGATCTTGATTATGAATTTTACAACGAAGTTGATCCGGATGACTCTAAATTATCATCCATTAATGGTTATTATAAAGGGAATAAAAATAAAAGCAAGTTTAACTTAAATTTCTTGGATGCTGCGCCGAAAAAATATGATCACATTGATGATAATAACAACGTTAGTATACAGACAGGAGTGTATGACAGCGATGGCAATTTAATAATGTCTGGAAATAACAATCATTCGAACGATTATTTAGATAATTTTAACACTGACTTATACACTTATAATGAAATGTCTGATTATAATAAAAAAAATTGTAAAAAACCAACAATTGATAATCCATTTATGAACTTTAACGTGGAAAATTTCAATGTAAAAGAAGATGATTATGTTCCACCAGTTGCATGTAACGCTGATGATAAAGAAATTAAAGACGATATAGTGATTAAATTTGATGAAAGATTATTTAAAAATGCTGATCAATTATGGGGGAATGAAAATTCCCAAAGACAATTTTATACTAGGCCCATCCAAACAATCCCTAATCAACAGACCGAATTTGCTAAATGGTTATGGCACGTTCCTAAAACTTGCAAGGAGAATCAGGAAGAATGTTACAGATATGAAAATTTAAAATATAAAAGAAATATACAATAATAATTAAAAATATACCATAATTATTGGAAATATAATGACATTCCAGCACTCTTATTTTTAAAATCACATTTTTTATAAAATTCAATTTTATCCAGATTGCAGTCGAGTATTATCTTATAGCAATTGTTCATTTTCGATTGCAGTATTAAATGATCAACTAGTATTTTTCCAAATCCTCTATTTCTATAACGATCATCTATTACTAAATCTTCTATATGCCCTACACTTTTTAAATTATGAACAAATTTTTTTTCAATTAATAATGTGCCTGAACCTATTAAATCATTTCCATCGATAATAACATATATTTCACTGTTTACTTTATTTTCTAAATGTTCTTTAAATTCTTCGTATGATATTCCATGATCTGACACAAATGTCAATTGTTTCAATAAGTTTAAATATCCTCTATGATAATCATTAGCTTCCAATTTTCTTATGATCATTTTGAACTATTTGTTATATATTTTATTTTGATTTTTTAATTTGTTACACACATTGTGTTTCAATCTATTAAATTAAATATAACAAATATTATAATGAATGCAACATTTAATAATAATGATTTTGGCAGGATAGTGTCGAAAACTGTAAAATATGACCCAAAAAAACACAAAGAAAATGTCAGCAGAAAAATTTTAGAAAGAGATAGTTTGTTTAACATTAATACCAAACTTATGAAAAAAAATGGAAGAGATGACTATTCTTTTGACAATGCTTCTGAAGGTTCAAGTTGCAATAATTCTGATCTAGGTGACCACATCGATGGCGTTAACATTGGTGAAATAACTGGGAAAAAATTTAATATGTCTAAACTTGAACAAGGTATGCCCATGAGAATGAACACCAGAAAAAAATCAAACAATAATAAAAAAAATGATAAATTTCAAGAAGACTACACCAAATATAATCCATCTATGGATTTTAACTTATACGATGAATTACCAACGACTCATATATCTTACTATGATCCTGGATCTCTTGGTTATTCTAATTTAATAGATGAAACTGATGAAAATTTATTATCACCTATTAAAAATTTCACAGACGACCAAAATGCGGCTAACTTGTCAAATGAGTTTTGCTTCGATTTTGTAATAAAATTTTATGAAAATATTGATAAGCAAAAATCATTTGTTTTGAATCCATTTAACATATTCACAATTTTTTGTGGACTATATTTATGCTCGAATGGAAATACCGAAAATGAAATTAAAAAAGTTTTTAAATTCAGTAATAAACAACAAACATATTCTGGAATATTAAAACTCAACGATTCTATTAAAAAAAATAAAAATATTATAAATCACAACTCTATTACCATTTCCATTAAAAATGGAAATTTTAATTTTGATTTAAGCGAGCATATTCAAAAAACTTCTAATATTAGAATCAATCAGCTCAATGACGATTCATCATTAGTATTGAGTAGCGATATGAACATGATAATTGATTTTGAAAAAAGATTTCACGATGTGAAAAAAGATAATTTTTATGGTCCAAACCCATGCAGTATTATCTATGGGGTAAGATATAATGATAATTACATGTATTATGAGGATCAACTTAATCAAATTGTGGAAATCCCAACAATTAACAAAGATTGTTATTATGGAATGATTTTACCTAAAAATAAATTTGACATACCCACAATAAAATACGACTACTTCAATTCCTATTCTAAATTATTAAAAAAAATCACCATTGACAATTTGCAAATTCCACTTTTTAATTTAAATTCGGGATATTCAATTGAAAAATTTGTTGGCAAATATGGTATGAGCAGTTTTTTCTTAAAAGATTTTAGTAAAAAAGGATATGGTATAGCTGATTTAACGAACTTGGGAAATGGAGATAACACGGTAAAAAAATTAAAAGAGATTGGAATTAAACAAGTTATCCACAAAAATAATATTTCATTTTCTCATAAAATTGATAAATATGTCAGCAGTCCCAATAATAAATCTTTATCTAAAAGGAAAAAAGTTAATTTTATAGTTAAGCATCAATTTCTATTTTACATTAGGATGGTTAACACTAATTTAATAATATGCGCGGGATTATATATTTAATATTCTTGTTTAACACGCTGTTTAAAATTATTATTAATTTAATAAATTAAATCAAATTTTAATTTCATTGACTTATTTTTTAAACCATTAGTCAATTTGCATGAACACCACATATCGCTAACTGATTTAAAATTTCCTTCGTAAACTCCATTTTTAAAATATTTTTGATTCAATAAAAAATGATAACTTTTGCCATTTTCCATTTTAAAATAATCTATTTGTGATTTACTGCAATTGTTTTTTAATATTATTTTACAATATTCATCTTCTTTGCTGTTTTTTATTTCACTGCAATTAACTTTAACTCCAATATTTTCCATCCATCTATTTACAACTAATATATTTTCAGGGTTTATGTCCTCATAATCTACGTTATCCAAGCCATAATAATAAATATTTAAACCTTCCATTACAACTGTTAAAATTATCTCAAATAAAGTGGATACATCTAAATCTGAATCTGACTCTGACTCGTAGCACGAAAAATATGTTGACCCTTTTTTTGGTGGGTCATTGGTAAATAGAACATTTGCTATTTCCTCTGGAGTTTTATCCAAATAAATTTCCTCCATTTATATTCGTCACGTTTTGTTATATTTTGTTATATTTTTATTATATTTTTAACTATATTATATTTTTTTTATGCAGTTAACTCACCTTAATAAATTAACTAATTATTTTATAAGTTAATTTACAACAGTCGCAGATGTTTAAAATTTTGTAATAATTATGTTAAATTACACTATAACATTTTAAAAAATGAGTAACTTTTCAAGCGTGAATATAAAACATTCTGTAACTATTGAGCCTAGACTTAGAGAATACATTGAAAAAAAAATGTATTTTAAAAAAATTAATTGTGACCCATCATATAGCATCGAAAAGCAATACCAAATTACTTCATCCGATAAAAAAGTTATCAAAAGGTATTTAAAAGGGCAAACAAATTTGTACGATGAAAATGATTATAAGTTAGATCATGAAAAAAAATATTTTCCATCTAAAGAATTTAGAGATTCCGATGAAAAAATTAACAAAATAAAAAATAAAATTAAAATTGAGTACAAAGCACCTGAAAATAGAGGAATGTTCTATGAAAAATCTAAAAACGTAAATAACTATTATGAAGATTTGAACAATTTATCTGAATATGATTTTGAAAACATTGATGATGATGGCGTAAATGAAGATAGAAGGTCTATGAATGCCAACTCTAAATTATCAATGATAAATAATAGAGACTCTAAATTCCCAGCAAAAAATAATCAGCGATCGAATTACCAATACGAAGATTATAAAGATAACAACTCAAATTGTAATTTTAATAATAATTTGAGGTACGATATCAACAATGTTAAATTTAACCCCAGATCAGATCCAAAAATGACACCTAAATATGATCCACATGTTAATTATCATGACTTTAAACATTATACTGGAAAAAATAAATATGACTCTAAATATAGAGTCGGTGGACAACCTAAAAAAAGTTCTTTAAAAAATAAAGGAAGGGATCACAATTGCAATTTGAAAAAAAATAATGATGGTTTAGACAGAACTATGGACGATTATCTATTGTACAAAGATAATGATATTAACAGTTATAATTCTGAATATTCTCCTATTCGAGAAGGAGATTATGACTCAATGAATAATTATGGGGATTTTGATTGCAATTACGGAGCAGATTTCACTCACTCTTACACTTCGCAAAATACCAGAATACCAATAATCAGGGAAAAAACTCGATCAAATAATTACGATTACGATTATGAACATGAACAAAAATCAGACTCAACTTTTGATGAAGTCAATAAAGTTAATATACCATCAACGACGTTAAATAGAAAAAAAGATTTATCAACTTCTGATTACAGACTTCGCAATTTTAGAAATGATATTGAAAAAATTAAAGAGAAAAAAAACATTGAAACAGAAATGATAAGAGGCATGCCGGAAAAAACTTCAAAATCATATGGATATAGAAATCCCGCGGAAAATTATTTTTCATATATTGACATGGATGAATTTAGAAATTCCGGCGTTGAACCATGGTCAAGAGGAGGAGACGCAACAAGGGTACAAAATAAAGCCAAAAGCAAATATATTAAAAGATAAATATATTTAGCTTATTAAAATATATAATTAAACAATATCATGTTTTTTTTAATATTTCACTTTTTATAACAAATATATGCTTATGCGTTAAACTTTATTTTATTTTGTACTAATTTTTAGTTATGTTTAAAAATCAATGCTAATATTTCTAATTTTAACAACATAATCAATTTTATTTTTTTTATCGTTAATATTATTATATAGAAGTATAGTATAAAAATGCCTATGAATATTGGGGGTAATACAAATCTATCTTATGATAATTGCAGTTATCAAAAACAACTTCATGAATCAACAGCTCCACTTGAATATAATTTATTTCTGGATAAATTCATCAATTGCAATTCTTGCGTCCATGATAAATTTTATCCACCTTATTCATTAGTTGATGTAGAGACTAATTTAAAAAATATCAATTATCCATTGTCAAATTGTGATCAATTCAGATATAATCCACAATGCAGAACTTCAAATATGTGCATATCTACTTTTGATAAAAGATTACCTGTCGTTCTTGCCCCAGATGTGTGCCCAATTGTTTACAATAATATCAGAAAACCACAGCATCCTGGTTTTACTGTTCCTGGACCAACTAAATGCAATTCAGGAAATATGTACGTAAACAAACCATGTTCTCATAGAACTGCAAGAAAACAAAATTAAAATAATTCGCAAAAAATAATTTACAAAAATAATTTACAAATAAAAAATGTGGATAAATGCCACAGTGGAACATATCATCCTGCATATTTTTCAGTCATCCCTCTTGCTGTTTTATTGAATTTCTCTTTATCATTTATGTATAAATACGCAGAATCATTGTCCAAAGGGTCCATAGCATTTGGATCACTCAGTAAGGAACAAATTGATAATAATACTTTTGACACCGTTAAAGCTGGCGTCCACTTATCTTTTTTTAATATATCTAAGCATATTGATCCATTTTTTATGTTTGGATGATATATTTTTGTAATAAATTTAATATTCGGAGGTGAAAATGGATATTCTTCTTCAAACTCTATGCTCATTTTAAATACTCCATTATGATAAGGTGTATCATCTGGCCCTATTATTGTACCTTCCCACTTAAATAAATTTGATGGATCAACTAATCCTGCACTACAATTGTCTGGAGGATTTTTTGTCATTTCTTTTAATTCCTTATTTAATCTTCTTGAAACTGAATTGATGTTCATATCTTATATATATTTATCTTACAAGTTTTTCTTTATTATTATTAGCCATTTATTTTTTTTAGTCAATTTATATTTAACGATATTTCATATAAACTGATTACTATATAAACTGATTACTATTTTCTTTCACATATTTATAAACAGATATGAGTAAATTAAACAGAGGCATTTCCATTGGACACAGCAGTAATCCCATGTATGACGAATGCGCATATAATGACTATTTAAGAGAAAGTGTGTCGCCCATGTTATATAAATTAAATCCTGATCAAAATAATAATTGTCAAGCATGCTTAACTACTTTTGGACCTAGACCTAGTATGGGTGCGCGGTCATTTGGAGTTTCTAATTTTGTCGGAGACGATTCTGATGTCCCTTCTCAAGATTTAGTTGACACTGAATCTATTTTATCAAACAGAAATGTAATCGCATCTAGATGTAAAGATGGAAAAGTTAATGATATTGATGTTACGCAATTTAAATTAAGACACGCAAGAGTGTGCAATGATTTTTTATCGCCCATTGATTCACTACAAACTGCACCTAGAAGCAATTATAGGGAAATCGGAACTAATAGATTTTTAGATCTACCAAAAAATCCACAGCTTAACATATTTTACCCCTTTGATGTTAATACCAGATTGGAAGCTAAAGACAATTACAATCCTAAAATACCTAAGGTTATCACTTACGATTTAACCAGACCACAAACCATAAAAGGAAGAAATAAAGTTTGCAAATATAAATGTGGTGAAAAATGCCCTAAAGAAAAAAATGATGATTTGTCCAGTGGATTTGACGAATCAGATGATGAGGAAGTCGTGGGAAATTTAGCCCCAGTTCATTCTTTAAAGAATAAAGTTCCCGCATCTTGCAGAGAACACAGAAGAAGAGTTAAAAATCACACTAAAAATTTCAGCAGAAACCACAATGAGAATAATCCTTATTATCAACAATAAAATAAATTTAACAAGCTTAATGAGTTAAATGAGTTTAATTCACTGAATGGAAGATAATTTTTTAACATTTGGTGATCTTTTAATATTTAATTTTTCATAAAGTTTAAACAATATTTTATTAATTATTTTAAATTAAAATATTTTGCGCATAATTTTTAATTTAAAATAATTAATAAAATATTTATTATTTATTTATCACACCTAGAATTTTTGTTCCAGTTAAAAATATTTATTATGTTTAAAATTTAAGTTTTGGTTAAAAATATTTATTATGTTTAAAATTTAAGTTTTGGTTAAAAATATTTATTATGTTTAAAATTTAAGTTTTGGTTAAAAATA